>Ga0073936_10001563_pt1 | contig 35039 bp, 21 predicted proteins | sample AliMusrvi5mmetaG_FD_87041 | JGI IMG/M metagenome (GOLD analysis project Ga0073936, IMG submission 87041) | Freshwater lake bacterial and archeal communities from Alinen Mustajarvi, Finland, to study Microbial Dark Matter (Phase II) - Alinen... | ecosystem: Environmental > Aquatic > Freshwater >...
CGGCCCAGGTGTCGGAATAATGAAGGTCCAGCAACACTTTCATGTTTTTTTGCCTGACACGATTGCAAAAAGCGGAGACTTCCGGCAATGAACCGTGAGCAGTTGCGGGTGAATTCCACAACCTGACGCGGATGGTGTTGCACCCGTTTTCGCTCAGTTGCGACAATACATCTTTTTCGGTTCCGTCTGCAGTGTAAAATTTCGTTCCCCGTTGCTCAATTTCCGGCAGAAATGACAGGTCAGCCCCACGGATAAAGGCATCCTCCCCGGGTTCCCCGGGGATTGCATCACTGTGCTTTCCGCAACCTGCCATGCATAAGCAGATGCAATAACCAACGAGGATGGTTATTAATCTTTTCATTTTGAAAACCCGCGTTTTTGACCACAAGGATGGTTCAGCAAAGTTAATACATGTTTCCAATAACAAAAAACCAATCCTGTCGGAAAAACCATGACAACATCAGAGCATAGCTTGTCCGCAAATTGTTAAATGAAACACAGTACTGCCTCCTGCTTGCCCGGATTGGATTAGCAGGCCGCAAATTTCATTCATATTCAACTGATTAATAAGTCGGAAGCAGTTGGTAAGGGAGGAAAAAAAACATTTAACTGTTTGTTTTTTAATATAGTACTATTATTAATATCGTGATTTATCTTTACAAAATATTGGCGTTACGGCCTTCATTTTTCACTAAATACATCAATATTTTCACCAATTTAAACCAAACACAAATGAAGTCAAAAATCACCCTTTTAATTTTTTGCCGGCAACAATCTGTAGTTCGCACGTTGTTGGCCAGAACCGGGTTCCGGGCAAGCAGCCGGATCCCCGGAAAGAGTGACTCCTGAAAACTGCCGGGCTTAACCTCACTGGCAGCGGATATGTTGCCGGGAAATGGGATGCCGGCGGGATTCTCACCCCTCAAACGGAAGATTACATGCTGAAAGCACAATCAGTAGGCAGCGCAAGCGGCGGTTGCGATGAATACATCAGCAGGGTCCAGGCAGGAACGATTGATAATTCTTCGGGATGCAGCGGCTATGCCGACTATACCTCTCTCAAATGGCTGCACGCTTCATGATGTGGTCATGAACAAAGTAGCCGCAAAATCTCCGGGGGTTTCCACGGGGAGTATAACGTATAGTGAAAAGATATGTTCCGTCAAACTATGACCAGGTTTCATGCAACCTTACGTCAAGCCTGGTTTCATGCTTCTTTCCAAACCCGGCGCAATCCAATACGATCACCATGGTTGTTGTTCCGGTCACTGGCAGTGTAAGCGGAATAGTGCCTTCACCCCTGAAACTTTGCTTTGACGCATCCGACTCAATCACTGTTGCCGGCGGGGGAGCTTCGTTCAACATCAACGCCGGGGTCCAGGCAACCATGATCGCTGGCCGGAAAATCTCCTATCTTTATGGAACCTCCGTCAGCGCAGGAGGATACATGCACAGTCTGATTCTGCAGTCAAAAGAGATCGTTACGATGCATGGGTCAACTTGTATGGAGAGCCCCGTGCGACTTCAGGGGTGCTCTTTGAAACAAAGGATTCAGCAATAATAGTGTCACAATCCATCGCCCGCAAAGCCGAAACAGGGGAGAAAGTGGATATGATAAAAATAGACGCCCGGTCAATTGACAAAATACACATCAGGAAACAGGGTAGCACCGGCAAGGGGATCCTTTACGGAGCTATTGCCGGTGTAACGGCAGGCGGCATTCTCGATTTAATCTATTATTCATCATGGAAAAACCAGGGTGGACCTAACCATTTTACCAATATTGGCGAAGCAATAGCCTATTCGATCAACCGCAGCCCCTCCTATTTTGTGAGCATGGCAAGCATGATCGGACTGGCGTGCATCGGTACCGGAATAGGCATTGGGGCGGGGCTCGGAAGTATAAAAATCACCATTCCCATCAAAGGGAACCAGGAGCAGTTCGACCAACATAAAGCGATGCTGAATGATTGTTCGGTGAAGAACAATCCTTTCCCGGGGAGCAAACACTTCTCAAAACCAGGCGATACCATTGTGAATAATAACGGGAATCGTTAACCTGCCACCTCCCCCGGCGAGAAGGTACGGAAGCCTGAGAAAATAGTACTCCCTTTGAGCCCGGCGGGGCGAAATGAAAACATTTTTAATGTAGCAAATGATAGATGTCGCAGCTACGCTGCTTTATATCAATCCTTCCATTTATTCCTACAAAGATCAGGCAACTATGTTGCCTATTGGCTATTATCAACTACAAAGATAATGCCCTTCCGGGGACATCCGTTAACTCATCCTTTCGATCCGGTTTCTGAGGGTTTTGACCTTTTCATGAAGAATATTGAAAAACCGGCAACGCTCCTTGGCAGAGGTTCCGCTGATCATGGTTGATTTTTGCATCAGGTTGCGAAGTGAATTTTCAACCTGGTCGCAAAACACCGGGTTTGTTGTGATAAGCTGGTTGATGACATTATAGGTGTTGTAACAGGTCTTCTGGCCATCAGTTTTTACCAGGATCGTGTTATCGGTTACGAGGACTTCATTGTGGTAAAGCCTGTAACTGTTTTCAAGCCCCTCGCAAGGTGAGCCGAACATGATCTGGGTGCCGGATTCCGCCTGGTGCTGCACGTGATGAAGCCACGATTCCAATACATCGCACAACCTGAAAACATCTTCAATCCGTGCAAAAAACCCCGATACAAAGCAATATTCGATCTGCCGAAGAACACTTGAGATCGTCTCCTCGCTCCAGATTTCGATGGTCGGGATCTTGATATAATGACAGAGAAGCTGTCGCCCGGTTTCATACAAATTTTCGGGGGCTTCGAGTGTCAGCAGTTTATTTTCATACCCGCTCGCAGGGATCAGCGCTTTGTTCCAGAAATAGATCTTGAACGCGGCAATTTCAGGGAATTCGAAATAATAGAAAACCGGGATATCCTTGGCAGCATAAATAATCTCTTTTTCTTTTGCGGCATGGATCATTTTTATCGCCGCCAGGAGTGATTGCAGCCAGTTTTCGATATCAAAACCACCTTCACCGATTGCAAGCGCACTGAAAATTACATGATCGCTTTTCTGGTTAAAAAGGGCGTCGACTGAAATTTTGTAATGAAAACAGATGGTTTTCAACTCCTCCAGGGAGAGTTCCTTTTCTCCCCGGATCCGCCGGTAGGCGCTGTCGTAACTGATCTCCAAAAGTTCCGAGAGTTCGTGGACAAAAGACAGGTTCGGTGCCAATTTACTCCTGACCGCCTGAAAAAGGAGTTCCTGAATAGCCGGTTGTGTCTCCATCTCTGATTTTTTTGATCTTGTAAAGATAGGTTATTAAACGATCGTTTCCAAACAAGAAAAAAACGGTCATTCCACGCTTATCCTGATTCCCTCCGAATGAGCTGTAAATTCAGGGGCATACATGCATTGAATGGTGGCAATGCCATTGGAATACTCCCCTCCCGCATTTACCTTCAGGGGATACTCAAAAACATAGGTGCCTTTCGGCAGGGAGTCAAAAAAGAAGCTGGTCGCCTGGTCGGTTGTGCATTGGTAATAACCAAGCCCGTCCTGGTAACGGTACCCGGAAAGTCCGCCTTCCCCGCTCCCTCCCATTTTCGGGTTGGGGGCTGTGATGCCGGGTTCCAGCGCACTGGCCCGCATGTCCTTCATGTGCACGAACTCAAGGTCGCGATCAGCCGTCAGCACGATTCGTACAACCAGTTTATCCCCCGTTTTAAGAACACGTGGAGCCACCTGGCCAGTTGAACCCTCTTTTAACTTGTCATTTGCAATTTGCAATTTGTCATTCGAAATTGGCTCCAGCACCGGGCCTGTGGGTGTGTTCATTTCAACAAACAATTTCTTTTCCAGGTGCATCGGGGTTGAGGCGAGGGTGATCTTATCAAGGTTCTCGAAATACTGCCAGTAAACAGCGCCCCAGGCAACGCCATCTCCCGATTTTGAAACCGTGATCTTACCCATCCCCGGCTTGATCTCGCTCCCCGACCAGGAGAGCTGAAAATAGCCTGTACCTGCCTCCTTTTTCGCATCGATCAGGTTGTCGGAACTCACCTTTTCTTTCCCAAGCGATATTTTTACGCCGGGATCGTCAGAGAGCAGGTTTGTCCCCCGGAGCAGCAACGCATAACATGCTGCAAGGGTCGAACGGGGAGATCGCCAGTCCTGGGTCTGCTTTTGCTTTAACAACCATATTTTCAACTCATCCACCACGCCTTTATCCTGGCCGATTTCGTCGAAGGCTTCAATCATCAGCGCCTGGGTTTCGATGGGGGCCTGGTACCAGAAAAATCCGCGTTCCCCGGCCCAATACATTCCCATTTCGCCTGAATGAAGTGCTTTTTCTGAAAATGACTTCAGTATCAGCGCAGGAACTTCTTTGTTTCCGAGACGGTTCAATGCCAGTGCGATCATGCCCTGCAGATAGCGGTCGTTCTGAAGCCAGAAAGTTGATGCCTGCTTTTTATAGAAGTTGAAGGCTTCATTAAAGGTTGCCCCGGGATCGGGGACCGGGAATGCAGGATTACCCATGAAAAATGAACGCGCATACAAATACTGGATCTGTGAACTGCCAAGGTGATTGCCTTCAAGATTCTTCGGCTGGTACTTTTTCAGGTTACCGTAATCTTTTTGAAGTTCGCCATCCAGGAAACCAATTGCCTTCATCACCATTTCGCGGGTGGAAGGATCTTTGAGAATATTTGTGATGCCCAGGTGGCTCAGCTGGCCAAACCCGGTAACAATATTCTGGGTGATATAACGGTTCTCAGGCATCCCGGCAAACCAGGTCCATCCGCCATCCGGCATTTGAAGTTTCTGCAATTTGCCAAGGTTTTCCCGGAGGTTCATGCTGATGTTGTCCGGGTCGAAAAAGAGTCCCAGCTTTTGTTTGCGCCCCGTTTCATCAGCGGCTTCCATCACCCAGGGTGTTTCCTGCAACAGCGCCGATTTCAGCTCCTGGTTTTTGGCAAGGTTCGACTGCAGCGCTTCGGGTGTCAGGTTTTTCCAGGATTCAAAAACGGACTTGATTTTCGGGTCTGAATTGGCAATGAAAGCGGCAAGGCTGTTTGACCAGAAAGCGGCAAAGATCGCATCGGCATTGTCGTATTGCCTGTCGTTCAGGGCCGGCAAGGCCTGGATCGCATACCAGGCCGGGTTTGATGCAAATTCGAGGGTGAGTTTGTGATTTTTAAGCGTTTCATTATGCTGTCCCGGAGTGCCTGATTTCAGCAGTTTGTCAAAGACAAATTCCGTGGTTCCTTTTCCACGGACGGGCAATGGCAATGATTCGGTTACCAGCATGCGGTTTGTGAGCACGGGAATTGCTTTTTCCTCGCCATCGCTGAAATTTTCGGTCTCCGCTGTAATCCTGTATTGAAGAACCGCCAGGTCTGAACCGACCGGGATGAAAAGTCTCCAGGAGGCGGCGGTACTTTCTCCTTTTTTAACGGTGAAAGCCTGATTGCGCAACCCTCCCCGGGCGGCATCATGAGCCTGTTTCTCATCCCGGGTGGTGTCGATCAAATTGTTGAGGGAGTGCAGGGTGATGGCGTCGGTCAAGGCAAGAGTTGCTTTGCCGGAGAGGTCGCGGTCGGAAAGATTGACAATTTTTGTGCTGAAGATCACGGTGTCTCCCTCTCTGACAAACCGAGGGGCGTTTGGAAACACCATCAGCTCCTTCCGGGTCACGAGCTCTTTTTCGATCACCCCGTTGTCAAGATTTTTCGTGTGGGCCAACCCGAGAAATTTCCATTTCGTAAGTGATTCCGGTGCGGTGAACTGCAGGATCAGGCAGCCTGTGGAATCGGTTGCAAGTGCAGGATAGAAAAATGCCGTTTCACGGAAATCACGACGGATCTGGATAACAGGTTCCGGCTTTGCTTTCGGCGGGCGTTGCCCGTTCCCGGGATGGGTGGACGTATCTGCCACCTTTCCCTGTTTCAATTCAGACACCGGGGCAACCCCGGTGGACAGCACAGCAGATGCCATCGGGGAATCCATCATTTCGGCCCGCATGCCTTTGGCGCTCCCTCCGGCAAAACCCCTGGTAAACCTTCCCGAACTGCTAAAATAGCTGGTTCCAAACCAGTTCAGCTTTAACCCGGGATGAAAAAAGTAAGCACCATCCGGTTCATTTTGTGTGAGCAATTGCCCGGAGGAGATCCGAAAGGCATTGTCCACATCCCAGGGAGCTGCCCCCGAATAGCGCTGATACAGGCTGAATATCCATTCGTTGGAACGAAACTGGTCGAGGGAGGCGTCGTACATTGCTGCCAGGAATTCCGCCCTGGCCGGTTTTCCGGTTGGTCCGGCGATTTTTATTTTCCAGATTTCACTGGTACCCGGATCCAGTTTGTCGCGGAATGTTCCGAAAGTGATCCCCAGTTTTTTACTGGCATAAGGCACACTCACCACCTGGCTTTGCTGAAACACCCGGTTGTGTTTGACAAACATAAAATTAACCGAAAAATTTCCCCGGTAATGCTCTGTTATCGGAATTTCAACCAGCATCGCCCGGTCGTTCAGCTTGATCCATTCACGGGAAACAAGGCTGTCATTCAGCCTGATTTCGTAAATCATGTTGACATTATCCTCCTTTGAACCGATGATAAACCTGGCTGATTCACCCGGCTGGCCGGCTGCTTTCAGCGGAACAATCCAGCTGAGGGTGTTGATGGGAACTTCCCTGGAGAGGGGAGAGAAGGCAGTCAGGTACTTTTTGATCTCCACGATTTCACCGAAGGGGTCGGTCGCCTTGAGCACAAGGAGGTACGAGCCGGGCTTCGGGATGCGGAACGCGGGATCAGACAGGTTTAACGTTGAATCACTGAGGGTGTTGACTGTTTTTTCAAATACCGTTTCTTCCTTTGCCCACGTTGCCGGGTTGTTTTCGTCATCGTACACATCATAAGGAAAAAGCGCATGGAACGCATCACGTGTCAAGAGGTTGATGTCGGGCTGGTCCCACATTCTCTGTTTGAATACCCGGTCGGGCTGCCGGAGCCGTTGCAGGGTGACGGCAACCAGGGTAGGCGTATGCCGTCCATTCAGGTTCGTAGTGGTGATTTTCACCAGGGTGTCTTTGGCAAGGTCAACCCTGTCGGGCATATCGGTTCCGACCAGCAGCGCTTTATATCCCGCCGACAGACCCTGCTCTGCCGACTGAGTTTCTCCGTTGAGGTCGGTTACATCAGCATAAACAGTAAAATCAAATACCGGCCAGTTTTTTTTGTCGATGCCCGGATCAGGAATTGCTGTAAACGAAATGGTAAATTTTCCCTGGGCGTCGGTCGTGCCTGTGCCACTGGCAATTTCCATTTGCGGCGTGGCGGGCATGGGCCATCGCCAGCCCCAGTCCCAGAAAGGAAACCGCGCGGTTCTGACAACCCGGTACTTCACCGGGGCGCCATCGATCGGGTTTCCGGCGAAGGCAAGTGCTTTCCCGGTAACGGTGAGCAACGCTCCCAGCCTGTAGTTCCCTTCCAGCGGTTCGCACGACACCGCGAAAGTGGGGCGTTTGTATTCCTCCACCGAAACAGCCACGGAACCCGATTCGTTGGAAATGGTCATCTGACCGGTAAGAACACCCGACGGTGCAATAAAAGAACCATTGATGGAGCCGAAATCATTCGAAACAAGGTCTTGCTCTGATATCCTCTGCCCGTTTGCATCGGTAAAGACGACTTTCGTGGCATGTTTTGTTTTTACCCTTGAGTTGTCACCGGTCCGCTCAACCAGGATTCCCTTGAAATAAACGACCTGCCCCGGCCTGTATATTGCCCGGTCGGTATAGAACATGGTTTGCAGGGAGATCTGCTCCTGCCTGGGGTAGACCGGGTACTGGTAAAAGTTGTCGGTAATGAGGAAGTCATCCTTGTAGAAGATCTTTAAAAACTGGTTCGTGTTGCGGCTGTTGTTTCCCTGTGGCGGAACCACCAGGGATCCCTGTTCGTCTGAGGTATAACCCTGGAGTTTAACACTCGTATTCTTACGCTCCTGATAGTCATATTTTTTTTCCCAGGCTTCCGCGCGGGCATTTTTCAACGGCAAACCTGTTTCCCGGTCAAGCAGGAAATAGGCATAACTCCCGTCGGTATTGCGTTTTTTTACATAACTGATCTGCGTCGACCAAAAGGGAGTAAAGGCAAAAGCCCCGGCCGGATCGGAAAAATCTTTGACCGGGGAACACAAAAGCACCCAAAAACCAACCGGAATACCGGGGAGTTCAGTCTCCGCCTGGTGTTCCTGGAAATCTCCATCGTCGGGAAAATTCAGCGACCATGACTTTGCAGCGGGCAGACTGGCCAGGAAGTTTAAGTACCCGGCGTGATCGGTGGTTCCGGCTCTCTCTGCATAGGCTTCCGGGTCTGTTTTGACAAGCCGGAAAAAGAGTTGTTTCAGGTTTTTTGAACCGATCAGGGCCAGCGACGGTTTATCGGGGGGCACAGCTGATTCGGTCGTTATCCGGAGTGATGGTACTTTGATGGACTTTGCCAGGATCCTGCAATTTCCGGATCCCTCCGAACCGGGAAACAACTTAATAGCCCTGTCGCACACTTCGAGGGCCGACCGGATATCCCATTTGTGCAGGTCACCAGCCAGCGGCCGGTACAATTGCCCCTGGTCGTTTAGAAATGTCGCAAGGGCGTAGGAAATGGATGAACTCCCGGGAGAGCCGGTCTCAGCCTGTTCAAATTTCCGCAGCGCATCCATGTAAAGACTGTCTTTGCCAGGCAGGGTGTATTTCTCGTGGACAAAGGCAAAACGCTTCAGTTCTATGGCAATCAATGCGCTGCGATCGATATCCTTGAGATGGAAGGTTGCCAGGTCGCGGAAAATGCGCAGCGCCATGCTTGCAGGAGCCGCAGGATCTGCCGCGATCATCATCCTGTTGGCGGTAAAGTTGAAGGATTGAGCGAAAAACCAACTTTGATCAACTTCAAAATGCCTTGCCGGCAGTGTCGGACCTCCCTCCGCGGAGGTAAAATAGTCCAGGGCGCGTCCTGCAAGAAAATCATACAGGGTCGGAATATATTTAACCGCATCCCTTGCCAGGGTATCCTGTTTCCCGGCGGTAAAAATTTCCAGTTCCATGATGGCGTCAAACCTGTCGGCCGGGATCCGCTGCAATGTGTCGGCATGTTCAAGAGAGAGCATGTAGTTGCGAGAGATTTCGCCGGAAATCATTGCCAGGTCCCAGGTTTCGATGCTGTCGTGCTGGCCTGACCCCTTGGGGGTGCGGTCGCGAAAACGGTATTGGTTGTTCTGGTAATATTTCAGGTAAACCTCAGCCAGGATCGATTGCAACACCTGTGTTTTGGGTTGGGACGCCGCTGATATCTCCTTTTGAAGTCCGGCAATGGTGTGTGTCAGGAAGTCTTCCCGGAATTCAGAATTCAGGCGGATACGGTAAATGATGGCCTTGATCTCCTGCGTATCATCTTTGCCGGCTTTGGCCTGTGCATAAATTTTGTCGACAATTTCCAGGGCTGATTTTGGCTGGCCTAGGTTGGCAAGGGAGTCGACCTGCTTCCATAAGCGGGCATTCGGATGAGCAGATGAACCGCTGAGTGGCCGGGATGATGGGTTGGTAGGCATGGCGCTTTGTTTTCGTTGTGGTTTTTGCGGATTTCCATTTACGGAAAGCACAATCAGCAGGAATATGATCGCAAGAGACTGGAAGAGGAGCCTGAATTTCATAAGGAAAGGATTGGTTCGGGTAAAATCAGATACAATATTAGCAATTTTACCCGATTATGCAAATATTATGCCGCAATGCTACCTGGGTTTGCGGGCAAATGGCGAAATTCCCATGATCCTCAGATCACGATGTTGATGATCTTGTTCGGCACAATGATCACTTTTTTCGGTGGTTTTCCCTGCAACCATTTTTCCGACTCCACCGCTTCAAGTGCGGCCTTTTCAATTTCAGGAACCGTAAGGCCGGTGGGCAGGACCATTTTAAAGCGGGTTTTCCCGTTGAAAGAGACAGGATATTCAAAGGTGTTTTCGACCAGGTATGCCGGGTTGAATTCCGGGAAGATTGCCACCGAAACACTCCCGGTATGGCCGAGCAAATTCCATAGTTCTTCGGCGATGTGGGGCGCGTAGGAGGCGATGAGCACAACCAGGTCGCTGAGGATGGCGCGTTTGTTGCATTTCAGGTCGGTGAGTTCGTTCACGCAGATCATGAAGGAACTTACAGCGGTGTTAAACGAGAGCCGCTCGATATCCTCCTGTATCTTTTTGATCGTCTTGTGAAGCACACGCAGCTCGGCGGGCTCCGAAGGTTCGCCGGTAACGCGGAAATTGTTCTGGTCGTCATGAAACAGCCTCCAGAACTTGCGGATAAAACGGAACACCCCCTCAATGCCATTGGTATCCCAGGGTTTCGATTGCTCAAGCGGTCCGAGGAACATCTCGTACAGGCGGAAAGTATCGGCACCGTATTTTTCAATCAGGAAATCGGGATTGACCACATTGTAGAGCGATTTCGACATTTTCTCCACCGCGTAACCGCAATGGTATTTGCCATCCTCAAGGATGAATTCAGATCCGGCGAGGTCGGGCCGCCACAGGCGGAATGCTTCCGTGTCGAGGATATCGTTGTCTACGATGTTCACATCCACATGCATTTTGGTCGTATCATGCTGATCCTTCAGCCCGGCCGAGACAAAAGTGTTTGTTCCCCTGATCCGGTAAGCCAGGCTTGACCTTCCCTGGATTTTCCCCTGGTTGATCAGTTTTTTAAAGGGCTCCTCCTTCACCGACATGCCGGTGTCGAACAGGAACTTGTTCCAGAACCGGGAATAGATGAGATGGCCTGTGGCATGCTCATCGCCCCCGATGTAAAGATCCACATCCTGCCAGTAATTGACGGCTTCTCTTGAAAAATATTCCTTGTCGTTGCGTGGGTCCATGTAGCGGAGATAATAGCCGCTGGAGCCGGCAAAGCCGGGCATGGTATTGGTTTCGAGCGGATAACCCTCTTTGGTCGTCCAGTTTTTAGCACGGGCAAGAGGTGGTTCGCCAGTCGAAGTAGGCAGGTAGGCATCCACCTCGGGCAGCCGCAGCGGGAGTTCGCTTTCATCGAGCATACAGGCTATTCCATCCCTGAAATAAACCGGGAAGGGCTCTCCCCAGTAGCGCTGCCTGCTGAAGATGGCATCACGGAGGCGGAAATTAACGGTTCCCCTTCCGATACCCATTTCGTTTATCCTGCGGATCACTTCACGGATGGCATCTTTCACCTGCAGCCCGTTGATGAAGTCGGAGTTGATCAGCACACCATCTTTTGCATCGTATGAAGCCACGGAGATATCCCCGCCGGCAACCACCTCCACAATGGGAAGTCCGAAATGCCTTGCAAAATCATAATCGCGGCTGTCGTGAGCCGGAACGGCCATGATGGCGCCGGTGCCATATCCCGCCAAAACGTAATCGGCCACCCAGATGGGGATCGGGGCGCCATTGAAGGGGTTCAGGCAATAAGCCCCGGTAAACACGCCGGTCACCTTTTTCACCTCTGCCATGCGTTCACGTTCGGAGCGGTTTTTCGCCAGTTGCAGATACTGGTCAACCGCTTCCCTGCGGTCGGGGGTTGTAAGCCTGGCTATCAACTCATGCTCGGGCGCCAGGACCATGAATGTTAACCCGAAGATGGTATCGGGGCGGGTGGTGAAAATGCTGAGACTTAGCTCCTGGTCCTGTACGGGAAAATGGATTTCGGCACCTTCCGACCGGCCGATCCAGTTGCGTTGCATCTCTACAAGGGAATCGGAAAAATCGACCACCTCAAGCCCGTCGAGCAGGCGCTGGGCGTAGGCAGTGATGCGCAGGAACCACTGGCGCATGAGCTTGCGCTCGACCGGGTGACCGCCGCGGACTGAGAATCCGTTGGCGATTTCATCATTTGCCAGCACGGTCCCCAGCTCGGGACACCAGTTTACCATCGCATCGGAAAGGTATGCCAGGCGGTAATTCATCAGGATGTCGTGCTGCTGTTTTTCCGAAAAGGATCTCCACTGGTCTGCCGAAAAACAACCATCCCATTTTGCGCCAAAAGAGGCATCTTTTTTAACAACCTCTTTGTACCAGTTCTGGGTCATGGAAGCCTCGACTGCGGTGTTGCCTTCAGATTCGAAAACTTTTACCAGGGCGGCAATTGGTTCGGCTTTCTTCGTTTTAGTGTTATACCAGTGGTTGAACAGCTGGATAAAGGTCCACTGGGTCCATTTGTAATAATCGGGATCGCAGGTTTTCACCTCACGGTCCCAGTCATAGCAGAACCCGATCTTGTCCATCTGTTCACGATACCTGGCCACGTTCTTCTCAGTGGTCACTGCAGGATGGGTACCGGTTTGAATGGCATATTGTTCAGCGGGCAGCCCGTAGGCATCATATCCCATCGGGTGAAGCACGTTGAATCCCTTCAGCCGCTTGTAGCGCGAATAGATGTCGGAGGCAATATATCCCAGCGGATGGCCCACATGCAGCCCTGCGCCGGAAGGGTATGGAAACATGTCGAGGACATAATATTTTGGCCGGGCAAGATCTGTTTTGGTTTTAAAGGTCTTGTGATCCACCCAGTATTTCTGCCACTTTTTTTCGATTTCCGGAAAATTGTAATCCATTGTGTTTTTTGAATTTATGTTGCAACTTGAAAAATTTCAAACCAACGGGATCGGGAACAGGTAAACAATTTGATTTTTGCACTTTGCACTTTGCATTTCCCTTTACCATTCCCCCGCAAATTTAGGCATTTCACCTGATTCACGAAAATGGTTACCTTTGACTCTCCAACCATGCCGCTGAATGGCCGATCAGGAACCTGAAAAAAAAGCACCTCCGCCCGGGCGCCGGCCACGCGCCTGGCGCATTGTCGCGCTAAGCCTGTTCTTCCTGCTGCTGCTCTCCTTCATTGGGGTCTTCCTGGGGTTCTACTATTTTGGAGAACGGTTTCTGAGAAATTACCTGCAGGAAAAAATCCGTATTTCGAGCAACGGGATTTACCATGCCGATTTTAAGAGGTTGCAGGTGAACATCCTTACCGGCAAGGTGGTGATCGACAGTTTCGAACTGATCCCCGACACAATTCAGTACCAGCGGTTAAAAGCCGGGGGAAGGATTGCCAGGTCGCTCTACCGGATCTCTTTTTCATCCCTCACCGTCGACCGGGTTCATTTCCGGCAGATTTATGAAGGCAAACGGATCGGATTCAGGCAGCTGACGCTCCAGCGGCCCGTTCTCAGGATAGTCGGGTTCCCCGACACACTGACAGCCAAACGCAACAAATGGCGGGTGATTTACGAGGACCTGTACCCGACTGTTTCGTATTTATTCAATGATTTTCACATCGATTCGGTAAAGGTGAACCACGGCCGGCTTTTTACCTCTTTCACTGAGAAATCCGGAAGACAATCGACCGGGGAATATGAATTCAGTTCCGTGTTAAAGGATGTATCGGTGAACCCGTTCAGCTATTATAACCGGAACAGGGTTTTTTACTCCCGCGATGTCGACCTGGTGGTGCATAATTTTGAAACCCGGCTTGCCGACAGCCTCTATTTGCTGAAAGCGGATGAAATCGGTTTTTCTCTCACAAAGTCAACCCTTTACGGGAAAAAAGTCTCTCTTATCCCGAACTTAAGTTCCAGGAAAATCAGGCAGGTTCAAAGCGGTGACCTTTTCCGGATTGAGCTTCCTGCATTTTCGGTCCGCGGCATTGACCTTTACCGCGCCATGACCGGAAGGGAAGTAGCGGTTTCCTCGGTAACCCTGACCGATTTCTTCATTCGTGTATACCGGGACAAACCTTCGCCGGGAGTTGCCGCAAGCAAAAAGGGGAAGAAAAAAATAACCCTCGCCGGGCTGTATACGGTTGTTGCCAAAGAACTTCGCTATGTAGCCATCGACTCCCTGTGTCTGCGGAACGGTTCTTTTGAATATTACGGCAACCCGGCTGATTCAAGACCCGAATTGCGCATTGGCACGGTCAATATTGAACTGGACAGGTTCAGGCTCGATTCGGTTTCGCACCGGGATCCCTCGAGAATTTTTTATTCCAGGGGAATCGAACTGGAACTGGAGCGGTTCTCGCTCTATTTGCGCGACGGGATCCATTGCGTCAATGCTTCATCCGCCATCTTTTCCACCCGGAAATCACTGATCGACATCCATGAAGCGACCATTTTCCCCGACCGGAAAAAGAACCTGCGTCTGCCTGAAAACAGGCGTAACACGATGTTCGTAAACCTGCCACGGCTCACCTTTACCGGCATCGACCTGAAAAAAGTCTTTAACAGGCGGGTCCTCGATTTCGACCGGCTGATCATCAACGAACCGGAGGTGCGGTACACCCGCTTCCAGCCTGCCAAAAACCCCGATCCCCGGTTCAAACAACCTGAAGATTTTTTTTCCAGTGAAAATGAAGATGTGGTTTACGATCTGTTAAAAAAGTACCTGTATGTGATCAAAGGGAGCAAGATTGACATCAACGGAGGGCTGGCTAAATTTTCAGTGGACCGCAATGGCATGGAACTCCCGCTTGCTTCAAGCAGTTTTGACCTGGTCATGCAGCAGTTTCTGATCGATTCGGTGCACGGGATGAACGAACAGGGTTATTTTTACAGCCATGATTTCACCCTTGATCTCCGTTCTGTCTCCATTGTATCGCCCGACAGCCTGAAATATATGCAGGCAGGCAGGGTGCGTATCGCCACCCGCGATTCCCTGATTGAGGCCGACAACGTTCATCTCTACAAATCGGCTGATCCACTGATATTCAATTCACTGGCAAAAATGAGACACCCGATGACCTTTGAGTTCTCATTGAACAAACTTACGCTGACCGGGCTCAATCACAAGAAACTGTTCCTGGAAAAAATTCTCAAAGCAAATGAGATTGTGCTTGACAACCCAGCACTTTATATCAAAGCCAACGCCCGTCTTCGTCCAGCCGGTCCACCGGAAGAGTCCCAGCTTCTTAGATCCGGCGAATTCGTTCATTCCTTTGAAATTGGCCGTTGCATCGTTCGAAAAGGTGCTTTTTCGTATGACGGGGAAGAAGATCGTAAAGCTTCGTACTTCTCGCTGAAGGACATAGATTTTGCCGTGGTTGGTGCAACCGTTCGCATCCCCGGAAAGGGGCTGCACGACGGCGTTATAAAATTCGATTCCCTCCATCTGAAGGTGTTTCCCCTGCGTGCAATCATTGCCGACAGTTCCTACGCCCTTGAAGCCCGGAGTCTCGAAGTTCATTCCTATCCTGCCGACATCATGCTGAAAGGGATAAAGATCTCGCCGCTGCAATCATGGAAAGATGTACCAGGAAGGAAAAGCATGGTAACCATTACCATTCCTGAAATTCAGTTGAACGGGTTTTACTTTGACCGGGCGATCTTCGACAACCAGTGGCTGGTGGACAGCCTGTATGTGGATCATCCAATAACATCGGTGGAGCTGATGCAGGATCAATCCCTTGCAAAAGGGTCCGGGCATCCTGATCCCATGAGTTTCATCAGGATCCCTCCCTTTATGAAGACCCTCGCCGTGAATAAAATTTCCATTTCGCATGCCGCGGCCGGACTCATCATCCATGGGCCCGAAAAAACCCGTTCCCGCACCCTGGCAAACATCATGCTGGAGGTGACCAGTTTCAGGGCCGATTCTGCCACCCGGTCAAACCCTGCGGCCGCACCGTTGTTCAATGCCGGGGATGTAACGCTTTCCGCACCGGGATTTTCATGGGCTTCACCCGACAGCATGTACACTTTTGCGGTTGGCAGCTTTGGTGCATCCACCAGGTTGGCCAGTGCATACCTGGATTCGGTTTCAGTCACCCCGAATTTCGACCGGACGGAATTTTCAGTAAAAGCCGGACACCAGGCTGACAGGAATGTATTAAAGATCCCCCGGATAAAGGTTTCACATGTTGACTTCCGGAAACTGCTCGACGAGCGGCAGCTCCGGGCATCACGGATAAACCTGGAAGGGTTGTCATTTGAATCCTATCTCGACAAGCGGGCACCTGTTCCCTCCCCGCACAGCCCATTGATGCCCGGCCGGATGGTTGCGGGAATCAAGTTCGCGGCATGCGTCGATACCATCGCCTTGTCAAACGGTTTTGCCTCTTATGAAGAGCAAACCGGCGAAGAACCCGGCAAAATCTTTTTCGACAGGATGAACGCCACCCTGACAGGCTTTTGCACGCCATCTTTCCCGGCCGGCTCAGGGAAAGACCTTGACCTGCATGGAACCCTGCGATTGATGGGCTTGTCGGCCCTGGAAGCGTGGATCCACTTTCAAAAAGGCCATCCGCGGGATACCTTTACCGTACATGCCACCATCGGGGAGTTCGATCTTACCTCGATCAACCCCATGCTGTCGAAACTGATGCCTGTCTCTATCAAAAGCGGAACTGCCACTGCCACCGAAATCATTCAGTTCAACGCCAACGACAGCATGGCCATTGGAAGGATGAGCCTTGTTTACAACAACCTGACCGTAAGGCTGCACCCCGTAACTCCGGGAACATGGCCCCGTGTGGAGCAGTATTTCCTCACCCAGGCGGTTAATCTTCTCCTGGCCGATAACAACCCGGGCGACGACGGTAAAATGAAATACGGGGAAATTTATTTTAAACGTGATCCCTCCAGAGGTTTTTTTAACTTTGTCTGGAAAAGCGTTCTGAGCGGAATCAAATCAACCGTCGGCGTCAACACAAAACTTCAGAAGCAGATGAAAAAACAGTCGAGAACCCAAAATCAATGAAAGGAAAGACGGTTGGCAAAATCATCCTGGGGTTCCTGGCCGTATTGATCCTGCTGGCAGGTATCCTTTTCACCATTGGATACTTCTACTACGGGAAGATCATCCGCAACTATCTTATCGAGGCCGTCAGCCGGGAGAGTAAAGGGTTGTATAAAGCTGAAATCGGGAGCCTTTCACTCAACCTCCTTGTCGGAAATCTCACCATCGACCGCTTTTCGCTGGTACCGGATACCGCATTGTACCGTGCCCGTTCAAATTCGGATACTCTTTCTCCACTGCTCCTGAAAATAACTGTTGACAAGTTTATGATCAGGGATTTCCGGATCATGGACGCCGTCAGATTCCGGAAGATTGATGTTAAACGCATCCGGTTCATTGGTCCCGAAGTCACCGTGTTCCGGATGGCGATGCCCCGGAAGGCCAATGACGACAAGCCTAAGGAGAAAATGACCTCCATCCCTTTACCTAAAGGATTGACTTCTATTGAAATCGGGGAGCTCCTCGTCGAAAATGCAAAACTTGATTTTGTGGATTGCAGCCATGATACCATCACCAGGAATTCGTTTCCCACCTGCAACATCACCATCAAACACATCCTCGTCGATTCTGCCCACCAGGGAAAGCGGAGGCTGTTCAATGCCGACGACATCAGCATTACGCTGGGTTCGTACAGCCTGCCCTTGAAAAATGGAATGAACAAATTGTCGTTTGGCGAGATCGGGATTTCGACGGGTTCAGGAGTGGTTTATGTCAACAAGTTTCACCTGGAACCCCTTTACAACAAACATGACTATACGCGGAAGCTGGGTTACCAGACCGACTGGATGGATATCTCCGTGAGCAAGCTGGCTTTTAAGCGAATGGATCTGCGCAAGTTGTTGTTTGAAGGGAAAATAATGGCGGGTTTTCTTGAAATTGATACCCTGATCCTCGACGATTACCGCGACAAACGAGTTGCACCCAGGCCGGGGTTCAAACCTCCCATGCCGCAGGATGGCATCCGGAAACTGAAAACATACCTCCGAATCGACACTCTCCTTCTGAAAGGGGGCAAGGCCTCGTATGGGGAGCAGGTGGGCGAAGCGCCAGGCACTATTTTCTTCGATAAGCTGGGTGCAACCTTCACCGGGCTAACCAACGATTCGGTATTGCTGCATGCCGGGTTGGTTTCAGAGTTGAAGGGAACGGGGTGGCTGATGGGAAAAGGTAAAATGGATGCCACGATCCGTTTCAATTTCGGCAACCCCCGAAGCGCATTTACCTTCTCTGCCATGATAGGTCCCATGGACCTGGTGGAGATCAACCCCATGCTTTCCAACCTCCTGCCTGCAAAGGTGGTGAGCGGAAAACTTCAGAAATTACAGATACCCCTTGTCTCCGCAAACGATGACGTGGCAAAAGGAAAACTGCTTTTCTATTACAACGATCTTTCAATTGACGTGCAGGACAAAAAACAGACCACCTGGACCAAAATCAAGACAGGAGTGATCAACTTTGCCGCGAATGACCTGGTCGTTAACGACGACAACCCGACCAAATCGGGCAAGATGAAAACCGGTACGATCTATTTCATGAGGGCCAAAGACAAGGGTTTCATCAATTTCCTGTGGAAAAGCACCCTGAGCGGCTTGAAATCGACCATGGGGTTCAACTCGAAAGCGCAGAAATCATTGATCAGGGAGGAAAAACAGAAGACTGCAGAAAAACACAAGAAGGAGAAAAAAGCTAAAAAATGAGCCAGCACGAAGAACGTTATTACCGGCGACGGATTGCCACATCGCAGTTTACGACCATCATCAGCATTACCCTGGTACTCTTCCTGATGGGGCTGCTTGGCCTCATTATCCTCCACGCCAGGATGCTTTCGGACTATGTGCGCGAAAACATCGGGTTTTCCATCACGATCCGCGAAGGTGTTAGTGAAGCCGGTATCCTTGAGCTAAAGAAGACCCTTGACGGGAAATATTTTGTCAAGTCGAGCGAATACATCAACCGCACCCGGGCTGCCGAAAAACTCAAGACAGACCTGGGTGAAGACTTTGTTGGTTTCCTGGGCTACAACCCGTTGCTGCCCAGCATCGACCTCCGCATCAAAGCGCCCTATGCCAATACCGACACGCTTCATGCCATCGAAAAAAGGCTCCTGGCCAATCCTGAAATCAAGGAGGTCTTTTACCAGAAATCGCTCGTGGATGCGATCAACAGCAACATTGAAAAGATCAGCCTCATCCTGCTGGGTTTCAGCGGCATCCTGCTGTTTATAGCCATCGTGCTCATCAACAACACCATCAGGCTTGCAGTTTACTCCCGGCGGTTCATCATCCGCAGCATGCAACTGGTTGGGGCTACCGAAGGGTTCATCCGCAGGCCCATGCTCCTGCGCAGCATCGTCCACGGGCTCATCAGCGCTTTTATCGCCCTGCTCATGCTGATGCTGCTCACCTATTTTGCCCTTGAAGAGATTCCTGAGCTGGCCGAGCTCCAGGATCCCTTCATGCTCCTGGTCCTGGTGGTCTTTATCTTTGCACTGGGAGCACTGCTCTCATGGTTTTCCACCTGGATGGCCGTCAGAAAATACCTCCGCATCCGAACCGATTTATTATATACCTGATATTCTCAAATTTTCTGTAATTTTGCTCCCCAATTTCAATTGAACCATGGATAAAAAACCGACACAAACAAAAAACCCTCCTGCTTCAAAAACCGTTAAGGGTGAAGAACCAATGGTGAAACCAGCCAACGTGGGAGAATTTGCTTTCGGGAAAGAGAACTACCGGCTCATGCTGATCGGGCTGGCATTCATCGTTATTGGCTTTTTGCTGATGGTTGGCGGAGGCTCGACCGATCCCAGCAAGTTCAACCCTGAAATCTTCAGTTTCCGGCGGATCACCCTGGCCCCTATCCTCATCCTGGCCGGGTACGTGATCGAAATTTTTGCCATCATGAAAAGACCCAGGGATTAATGTCTGTCATCCAGGCCATCATCATTGCCATCGTTGAAGGAATCACCGAATTCCTGCCAATCTCCTCCACCGGGCACATGGCGCTTACTTCGGCCATCCTGGGCATCGAAAAAAGTGCCTTTACCAAGCTTTTCATCGAAAACATCCAGTTTGGCACCATCATCTCCGTGATCATCCTCTACTGGCGGAAATTTCTCGACTTCAAAAAACTGAGTTTCTACCTGAAACTGTTTATCGCCTTTCTCCCTGCCGCCTTTGTAGGCATCCTGCTTAAAAAGCACATCGATCGTGTGCTGGAAACCCCTCTGTTTATTGCCATTGTGCTGTTTCTTGGCGGATTTTTACTCCTGTTTGTCGACAACTGGTTCAACAAACCCACCATCGATCGGGAAGAGGATATCTCCTATAAAAACTCCCTCTGGATCGGGATCTTCCAGTTGCTGTCGATCATATTCCCCGGGTTCAGCCGCAGTGCCGCAACCATCATTGGCGGGATGCAGCAGAAACTGACCCGTAAAACAGCGGCAGAGTTCTCCTTTTTCCTGGCGGTTCCCACCCTGGCAGGCGCTTTTGCCAAAAGCCTTTGGGATACCTGGCGGGAAAACCCGGAGGTGCTTACCACGCACAACATCCAGTTACTTGCCCTTGGCAACCTCGTGGGTTTCCTGGTAGCACTCGTTGCCATCAGGGCATTCATTACTTTCCTCACAAAACATGGTTTCAGGGCTTTCGGCTATTACCGCATTGTTGTCGGCCTGTTCCTGATCCTATTCCTGCTCACAGGCCATAGCCTCATGATCCAGTAATGGCTTTCCAGTTTGAACAGGGAGAGATTCTCCTGGTCAACAAACCCTATACCTGGACATCTTTTGATGTAGTGGGAAAAATGCGCAGCGTTATCCGCCAGCGCATGGGCATCAGGAAAATCAAAATCGGGCATGCCGGCACCCTTGATCCGCTGGCGACCGGGTTGCTTATTTTATGCACCGGGAAATTCACACGGCGCATCGACGAATTCCAGGGGCTGGAAAAGGAGTACACCGGCACCATCATGCTTGGCTCCACAACCCCTTCCTTCGACCTGGAAACTGCCATCGATCAGCGTTTCCCGACCGATGCCCTGGATGAAGCCGCCATCATGGCCGCCGCCACCCATTTTGTCGATACCTTCGACCAGGTGCCTCCCCAGTTTTCGGCCATCAAAGTCGACGGGAAACGCGCCTACGAATCCGCCCGGAAAGAGATCAATGTTGAGATCAAGGCGCGGCAGGTTACCATTTCGGCTTTCGAAATTACCCGGGTCGCCCTCCCCGAAGCCGATTTCAGGGTTGTATGCAGCAAAGGCACCTACATCCGCTCGCTTGCACGCGATTTCGGAGAACTGCTTGGCTGCGGGGCGCATCTTACTGCCTTGTGCCGTACCCGCATCGGGTCGTTTCATTTGAGGGATGCCTATGAAATAACCGATTTTCAGCATCTGCTCCCCGATACCCCCGGAAAGGAATCCCTTAAAAAAGATTAACTTTGTAGTTTGAATGAATCTTTCCTGACAAAAAAGGGTATATCCGCCATGAAAAAGAACCTGATATTTTTTATAACAAGGATCATTTTACCGGGACTGATCGCGCTGTGTATCCTGAGTGCGGGCTTCCTTTATCTGAACAGACACAAACGGAGTGACGCAGAAAAGCGAAGCAAACATGAACTGATGCTGAACAGGCTGAACAAATTGGCACCCCCGGTGCAAGCAAATAATCAACAGGAAGAAGAGGCCGCAGATGAACCGGGCATAGCTGCTTTTCATGATTTCCTGATGACCTTTGATCCCGCAACCGGAACCGTTCCACGTGAACGCCTTGTCGCTGCATTGGCAACCACCCGGTCGCTGGCCTCGCTGAAACAAAGCACCCGGATCACATGGCAGGGATATCCCTCCGACATGGGAGGGCGCACCCGTGCGATCATGTTCGACCCGAATGATGCTACCCATCGTAAAGCCTGGGCCGGAGGGGTAACCGGCGGACTGTGGTACAACAACAACGTTTCCAGTGCCGCAAGTCCCTGGATTCCGGTTGGCGACTCCTGGAACACCCTGGCCATAAGGTGCCTTGCTTATGATCCGAATCATCCGCAAACCTTTTTCGTGGGAACGGGTGAAGTTGAAACCGCCATGCAGACCTATCGCGAAAGTTCGGGGCTGGGTTATGGCATCGGGCGCTCGGACGACGGCGGACAGTCATGGGTTCACATCCCCGGCACCGAACAATTTGCCTATGTGACTGATATCGTGGTGCGGATTGAAAATGATACCAGCGTGATTTATGCCGGTGTCGCTTCAGGACTTTACGAGGGAAGCCAGCACCAGAGCATGCCCTCCGACGGGTTGTTTCGTTCGAAAAACGGGGGGGCAACCTGGCAGCAGGTATTGCCCCTGATCCCGGGTACAACCATACCCTATTGCGTTTCCGACATCGCACTGGGCTCCGACAACCGGCTATATGTCGGAACCCGTCCCAACCTCGACGGTAATGGAGCTTCGGTACTTTTATACTCAGACAATGGCATCCAGTGGACCGTGAATAACCAGTACCAGGCAGAAATCCTGGGCAGCGGCACCAACAACATCCCCGGGCGGGTTGTTCTGGCAACGGCGCCATCCAATTCAAATGTGGTTTATGCTTTAATAGCGAGCGGATATGTGAACCCGGTTAACGGGTTTAACTATTTCAACTGTTTCCACATCCTGAGGTCGGCCGATAAAGGGTTGACCTGGGTTAAAAAACCATTGCCATCAGATCTCACCTCGGGCAGCAACTTTGCCACCATTGCCTGGCATGCGCTCGATATCGCCATAGACCCGAATGATCCTAACAGCCTCTTCATCGGCGGGCTGGATGTTCACCACTCTTCCGATGGCGGGGCAACCTGGCACAGGGTGAGCGACTGGTCGCTGATGTACAGTGGCGGGGGACCCCAGTACATTCATGCCGACCAGCATGCCATTGTTTATAAACCCGGCTCCTCCACCGAGGTATTGTTTGGCTGTGATGGCGGGATATTTTATACCGCCCAGGGTGGCGGAAACACACCCTCGTTTGAAGAACACAACAATGGATACTCCACATTGCAGTATTACACCTGTGCCATCCACCCCCAGGCGGGTATTGAAAAATATTACGGCGGATTGCAGGATAACGGAAGCCTGCTCTACAGCGGAACACCCCTCTCCATCAACGACATGGTCACCGGCGGCGACGGGGCCTACTGTTTTTTCGATGAACTCGATCCAACCATCTCAATCACATCCTATTACTACAACAACTACACGGTTTTCGACAATGGGAACTTCCAGAATTCGATAGGGAACTGGCAAAGCGGTACATTCGTTTGCCCGGCTGACCTGGATTACAGGCTGAAACTCCTTTTTTGCAACGCGGTGGATTACATCGGAACCAACCAGGACCAGATCCTCAGGCTCGATAATTTGCAGAACAATACCTCAGGTACATTTGTCAGCCTGAATACCGGTTCAACCGTCTTCTTTACCGCGCTAAAATATTCTCCCTACTCACCCTCAGGAAAATCAACCCTGTTTGTGGGTTCCGAATCGGGAAGGCTGTTTAAGGTGAAGGAAGCCCAAACCAACGCACCCTTGGTGACGGAGATCGGGAGTACGACATTCCCCGCTGCCAGCATCTCATCCATTGCCATCGGAAAATCGGAAGACACCCTGATGGTTACTTTTTCGAATTATGGTGTTGCATCCGTCTGGCAAACTTACAACGGCGGACAAACCTGGGCAAACATCGAAGGCAACCTGCCCGACATGCCCATCCGATGGGCTCTCTTTCATCCGCAAAACAACCGCCAGGCATTGCTCGCCACCGAAACAGGCGTTTGGGAATGCATCAACCTGGCCAAATCGCCGGTAACCTGGACTCCTGTAAATGAAGGAATGGCCAATGTGCGTACCGACATGCTCCAAATCCGCAAATCCGATAATACTGTGGTGGCAGCCACCCATGGTCGCGGTTTTTTTACCATGACCTGGGATATTTCAACCGGACTGGCGGAGAAGCCGGTTAAAACCGTCTCCCTGTTCCCCAATCCTTCATCAGGACAATTCTGCGTTTCAACATACCTGGATCAGCCGGCAACCCTCAACGTCACCGTGGTTGACCTGTCAGGGAAACAGGTATTTCAGGCATCACAAAACGCTCAGGCCGGGAATTACCTTAAATACATCAACCTGGAAGACAATCCCAGGGGAACTTACGTGGTAACACTGAACAACGGAACCATGAACGTGTCAACTCAAAAAATAATCCTTTACTAAATACGTGACAGGTGACGCGTGACAGGTGACAGGTGACGCGTGACAGGTGACAGGTGATTCTTGACGCGTCACGTTTCACCTGTCACTTTTAATTTTTAATTTTAAATTTTAAATTTGCCCAATGCCCCCCTCCACCTACCCCATCTTCTCCCCCGAATACTACATGAACGAGGCCCTGAAAGAGGCCCAAAAAGCTTATGACCGCGATGAGGTTCCCGTGGGGGCAGTCGTTGTATGCAACCGCACGATCATTGCACGGGCGCACAACCTTACCGAAACACTCAACGATGCAACAGCCCATGCCGAAATGCAGGCGTTTACGGCTGCAGCCGGGTACCTTGGCGGTAAATACCTGGATGAATGCACATTATATGTAACACTTGAGCCCTGTGTGATGTGTGCCGGGGCTGCTTTCTGGACTCAGCTTGGCGGCATCATCTATGGAACTTCTGATGAAAAAAGGGGTTATCTGCTGACCGGATATCCTTTGCTGCACCCGAAAACCCAGGTTGCTGCCGGGGTACTCGCGGAAGAGTGCAGACTCATGCTTCAAAGATTTTTTAAAAACAAACGGACATGATCGGAAATATAGACAACCTGTTGAACCTGGCGAATGACATCTTTCAGAAAAAAGAGTTGAAACCTGTTTTCACACAGGTTGGCACTATCGCCCGTTACTTATGGGATCGGGGATGGGCTGAAAGGAATGCCGGTAATTTTTCCATCAATGTCACCGGGTTTTTCAGCGATAGAGAACTCGACCACCTCTCTTCGTATCCCTTTTTCCCCCTGTCCAAACAATATCCCGGTCTGGTCCGTACCTTGTTTTTATTGAGCGGAACCGGCACCCGGATGCGCGATGTGGTTGAAAATCCAACAGAACACATCTGTTTTGTTTACATAAGTGATTCTGGTTCTGCCTACCACATCATATCCGAAAACCAGGGAAACACTGCCGTAAAGCCATCATCCGAGCTGGCTACCCACCTGGCCATTCAACAACAGCTGCTGCAAAAAAAATCCACAGAAAAGGTTGTGCTGCATGCCCACATCACCGAATTGATCGCACTCACTCAACTCTCCCCTTTCACAACTGAAGCCGCGGTAAATTCGTTGTTGTGGGGGATGCACCCTGAAACATTGCTCTTTCTGCCCGACGGGGTCGGATACATACCATATATTCTTCCCGGCACAGAGAACATTGCCATGGCAACGGTCAGGGGATTCGAAAAACACAAGGTGGTTCTCTGGGAGAAACATGGCTGCATGGCTGTTGGGAAATCCCTGTCAGAAGCCTTCGACAACCTCGATATCCTGGCCAAATCAGCGAGGATATATTTTCAATGCAAATCCACGGGGATGGAACCCGAAGGACTGAGTAATTCGCAATTGAAAGAGATCCGGGACAACCTGGCCTGATAATCCTGTTGAAAAAAAAATGCATCTGATATGGTTATTTTACGGAATTCTATGTAAATTTGCCATAAGATAAATGATCATGCATCCTTTCAAAATCGCAATATTTGAAGATGAATTCCTGTTAGCCAATGATTTAAAGCGGCAGATACAGCAATTTAATTATGAAGTCGTAGCCATCTTCCGCAAAGCGGAGGAGGGGCTGAAATTCTTTGGCGACCTTCAGCGGCAGGAAGATCTTCCGGACATTGTGCTCATGGATATTTCACTTGCAGGAAAAATGAGCGGGATCGAAGCCGCCCAGATCATGGAAACAAAATACAATTTCGCCCTGGTTTTCCTTACCGGGATGAGCCAGATGGATGTTTTCGAAGAGGCTTTTCAGACAAAGCCCCATGCTTTCCTGATCAAACCGTTTGATATCCAGCAGGCGCTGGGAAGCATCCGCCTGGCGGTTTACCAGAAATCAATTGAGGACCAGCTGTTACAATGCCAGAAAGAACTTGAAGAAAAAATGGTTCATTAGTCGCTCGCGCGGATAATGAGATTGCCTGACACCTTGAGTTGTATTCCCGGCAGGATCGTAACGGTTTCCCCGCTTGCTATGGTGCAGTTTTCAATGGTGGCGTTCAGGTTGAATACTGTGGCAGGGGAAATGCTGAAGTTCCATGCCGGTGTTGTGATAATGGTGGCGCTTTTTGTCCAGTTTACCGGGTTTGCGATCAGGCTGCCCAATACATTTACAGAGCCTGCCGTGATCAGATTGTAGTACCCGTTTTTTTCCGGGAAAGTCAGGGCAGTCACATTGGCTGTCAATGCTGCAGGGAGATAGGATGTGTTGGAGGAAATGGTTCCCGGCGGCAGCCATCCGGCGTTTCCGAAATTAATGCCAAAAAGCAGCCTCTGTCCAAGCCCCCAGGTTCCCTGGAAAGCGAATACCTGGTCGCCGCCTGTAGCAAGCTGAAAACCCGAAGGAGTGCCGGAATTCCAGCCCGTCCCTGCAACCGCCATACCGTAGTGCCATGAAATGACCGTTCCCGCCGGAATCACAGAGGGTGCTGTATAAATGAGGAATCCTTCCCCCGTCCTTACCGTCACAGGATCAGTGAAACCATTATCGGTAAAATTAATCACCGTCCCCGCGTTGAGCTGCCTGAAAGTGATGAAGCATAACTTATCCGTATCTGCCGAATTGACCTCAACGATGGCGATGTCACCGGGTTGCAATGCCACTGTTGTATCGCTTGCGGCCGGCACAGGTTCTCCAGTCTTATAGTCAATGATGCTCCCGGCGTTCGTGTATGGAAATATTTTAAAAAAATAAATTGTATTGGATAACAATCCTGCAAAAGTGCAGGACTGGACTGTTGATCCTATGTTTTTATCCAGTCCGTTGTCCGGAACCGGCGTACCGTCAACCGGTGAAACAATTGACGAAAACCCGGTGGTGTTCCCCCTGACCAGGTATCCGTCGGGAATAACCGTCCCTGTTGCATCTGTCCATGTCAGGTTAAGCGTGCTATAGGGCGGTGACCCGGTGTTTGCCATAAACCCGGTGACATGATTTGTCGGCTCCGGCTTCGGCCCCCCCGGCATCCACACAGCGGCAACATACTCAGGATGGTCAATGAAGGGATTCCGGTTATGCTGAATTTTATAAACAGAGTCGTTCCTGGCGATCTCCTTGGCCGATACGGGATCCTGGGTATTCCATTGAATCAGCAGGTTCAGGTACCAGGTCTGGAAAGCGGGATAAGAGGTTCCGTCAAGTACGTTCGCCCCGATCGGGTCGATGGCCGGCCAGGTTGCAATTACATTCTCATACCGTGTGGCCATGTAAAAATAGGCCCTGGCAAAATCTCCCTTGTAGGAATCGATGGGTTCAAAAACGGTTCCGGAATATCCGGGGGTTGCACAACCTCCTTTCTTACTCCCGTTCAGTGAAATAGCTGTTGCCGTTCCTACCACGGCCAGGGGGTTGTTGTTGTGCATGTTGTTGACATACTGATCTGTAGGAAAAATATGAAAGAGATCGGTGTTCATCGGGGCCACGTCACCAAACCAGCTTTTGGGAAAGGAGTGCTCGCGGCTGTAACAGTCTCCCTCGGCACCTCCGCCTCCCGTACCGCACTGGCTGGTGCCGAATGTGTACTCGTAAGGCGGGGTTCCTCCGGGGATATCGGAATACATATCCCACACTTTCCCGTTAGACTTCGCATCCGTTGAATAGAACGCATTCCATACCCCCGGGGTATAACTGACCACCGTGTGTCCTTTTATTATGTTGTACAATGCGATCTGGAGCGCCTCGCCGGTTTTTCCTGCGGCCGCGTTGTAATAACCGGGAGGGACCTGACCGGAAACGGCAGACAAAATGAGGGAAAGTACCGACAGAAAAAAAACAGACCGCAGGGTATGCCGAAGACTTTTACCGGTTCTGGGCAGGATAAAAAGGTCCATGGATGATTAACTTCGCAATTAACTGCAAAGATAATCAATCTGTTTCAAATCCCCTGTTCACCCCTCTTTCTTCCCTGCAGACATGAAGACGCGGTGAAGGTCAGATTGGATGGAGAAAGTGACACCGGTTATCCTTAGCCGTCTCTCTTGTTTGTATAGATTTTTATCCCGGCGAGGGCAGTGCCCAGTATAAACAGGATCCCCAATCCTCCATCGATGGGAGCGCCTGCCGGAGGGTGGTTGTTCCCGCCTCCATGCCCGGCCGACGGAGGGTCGGGAGGATCCGGCGGCGGATCACCTGACAAATCAAACACAAATATACCTCCCAGCAAAAGCACCAGGATAAGCAGTAATTTCCGGAATGTTTTCATATGTCGGTTATTTTAATGTTAACGACTGTATTAATGATTTAATGAATGGATGAAGGGATAAAAACCTTTGCCACTTTAACGTTGTTTCCGGCAGTTGCCCTGACAAGATACCAGCCTGCGGGAACATCCAGAACAACTTTTGCTGTTCCGGTGCCGGATAGCTCGCGCAAAACCACAGGTTTTCCGAGGATTCCGAATATTTCCAGCCGGGTATTCCCATGATGGTCTATCAGGATGTTGTTTGCAAAAACGGAGATTTTTGTATTTCTTCCGCATTGTTCAACTATGCCTTCATGGCTGAAGGTAAGGGCAAACCGGCCAGGGGGATCTCCCTCCTCCGAGGTGAATCTATACACAGGATCAATGGAAAGATTGTGCTCCGTACCAGTTTTTTTGTCCAGGAGTAAAACGGAGGATGGCATCATGCCTGCAATTCCGGCTTCGATTTGAAAATGATCGTCCCCATTTTTCTTAAAAACAAAAGGAATGTACATGTTTTCATAAGGTCCCGGAATCGTGTTGACACCAAGTTTTTCCATTCCTGCAAGGGAATAGAATAAAGCGGCATACCCGGGAAGGAATCTTCCATCAAATTCCGGATCAAAATCATCGGTCGACAATGTGTTAAACCTTACCTGGCTCTCCTGGAAAGAGGGATGGTCCATACTTCTTGCCCGGAGTTTAATGACAGGATCTCCTGGTTCCTTGAACCAGGACTGGTTGTCGTGAATTCGTTTCGACGCAGGGATGGTCAGGGAACCGGAACTCCCCGGGTTGCCTGTTGCCTGGACCATGAAGCCGTTGCAGGCCGGGATCGGTTCCCCCGGGTTCCGTGGCGTATAACTCAGCCCTGCTTCATTCCAGATATAAGCTACACCTCCCACATTGCTGGTGGTCCAGCCGGAATACCAGGTCAGGGCACAGGGAAATGGATTCCCAAGCAGGTGCCATCCCCGGGTTGAGACATTCGAACCCGTAACGGTGAGGTTTTCGACCGGCACATCCCCCGTATTCAGCACCCCGGTAAATATTTTTGTTCCGGCAAGTTGGTAAGCGGCCAGGTATCCTTTGCCGGTTTCGAAATTTCCGCTGCCGTTGATGTCAAAAAAGTAAGGCGGAACATTGGTGTTTTTATAATTAACCCAGAGGTCGTCAGGCTCCGACCAGGCCAGGAAGTCAAAGTCATTCCCGCTTCCCGAAGTGATGAAGCCCCCGGCAGCATCGATCGGCTGGCTTGCCACGGGAGAGGAAAGAAAGTGCCATCCATCCCTCCAGTCTGTCCACGTTGCGGCTGCAAAACTTCGCTTCACCGTACCGGGCACTCCTGCATTGTTGTGAATCATAGATCCGTCCGGATCCAGGATCAACCCGGAAGCAGCTGCCCCGTTGACCAGGTTTCCGTTCACGGTCAATTCCGCATTCGCGGCCACGGTAAAAAGCCCTCCCGGGGAAATTGTCACATTGTTGAATGTTGCGTTCATATTCAGGGTCACCCCTGAACTGTTGCTGAAAACGATGGTCGAAAAAGGGCCGGCCATCACCGACCCTGCCCCTGACATTGTTTGCGGGCCGGTGCCGTTTAAAACCACCGTGCCTGCTGTTGCCGGGGCAAAGATCAGGGTGGCGACACCGGCCACGAAAACATTCCCCCTGATGGAGTGACCCGGTGAACCGGTCGTATTGAAATAAAACGTTCCCTGCGATGCCGTAAAATTGTCAATTGACACGGCAGACGAACCGGTGGCAGTGATCGACCCTGGATAGTTCATCTCGAAATCGCCGTATGTCCGCCCCCCGAAAGACGGGACGGCGTATGCATCGATCCTGTAAAGGCTTCCCGGCAGAAAGACAACTACCGATGCCGGGGCTGTGGCGCCAAACGGGTTGCCGCCTGCCTGACATACATACACCGAACCGCTGTTGAACACAACGGAGCTGAGGTTCACGGTTCCAAAGGGATTCCCGGTGAAGCCGCTGCCTGTCTTGAACATGCCGCCGGATGCGAACACCAACCCGCCGGTGCCTGCAGCAAGCAACCGGTGCCCTCCCCCCGAAAATGTCATTGACCCGGTTACGACACCTGTTGCCCCGGCAGCAAGGGAGATGGTTAGCGTTCCGGATCCTGTGATATTCAGCTGGCAGCCCGAGGCGACAACCACATCCTCCCCGGTATCCCCGGCGACATTCAGCGTACCCGCCCCCTGGAGAGTCACCGAGGTATTCTCAAGGACAAGCATCCGGCCGATGGTTTGGGTCGGGACATTGGTAACCAGCCAGGTTCCGCCATCATCAAAAACAAGGATATCGTTCAGCGCCGGGACGGTGCGTTGCGGGTTCCAGTTTCCTGCCACACCCCAGTCATTGCCTGCAGCGCCGGTCCAGTGATAGGTGGCAACGACAGGCACGGCAGTGGTGGCCGTTGCCCATGGAACAGGTGGCAGTGTCAGGAAGTTGGTGGTCTGGCCATTGCTCCCGTCCCAGGCATACGGAAAAATGGTAAAAGAATACGCAGTTCCGGGTGACAACCCTGTGATGGTCTGCATTCCGGCTGTTCCCTGGATGATGTTTGCGGCGACAACCCCGTCTCCAAGGATGGCTCCCGGAAGATACAGGTTTGCATCCGATGGCATTGCGGCAGGTGGAAGTACCCCCTGCTTTTGCAGGATGAGATAACCCGCTGCTCCTGTCGCCAGGGGATTCCATGACAGCCCGATGGAGGTCGTGCCGCCGGGTGTCGCACTGAAACCGCTTACATGTGTGGCCGGTTCGAGGGCGAGGGTGAAAAATGTTGCCTCCGGTGTAAGCGCAGTGCCTATCGCATTGGTGGCATAGGCCGCATGGTGTATCTGCATGGCAGGCGGAAGTTGTGTTCTCAGGTGGCTGAAAACGCCGGTGTCCGTGGAACCTTCGGCAAGTTTGTTGTCGCTGATCGTGACGGGCGAGGAAGTTTTCCAGAGTGTTCCCCGCTCTGTGACCGGGCTCCCTCCGTCGGAGGTGACACGGCCCCCCAGGATGGCGGAAGATGTTGTTACCGTTGCCGATGTTGGAGAGGTTACCGCGGGTGGCAGCAGCAAGGCTGAGGTTGCCTGGCTGCGGGGGTTGTTCATTGCCTGCATGGTGTTGAACTTCGTCAGGGTGCCGGCTCCGTTGTATTCATAGATCCGGAACCAGTAGGTCACGCCGGTCGTCAGGCCGGTAACGGCCGGGATGGAAGCCCCGGAATAGTTGTACACCACCTGTTCACCATTCCCCGCATACACAGCGTTGGCCGGGGGATCGGTGCCATCGGCCGGGTCTGTAAAACTGTTCGAGGTGTTAACTTTTACCACTCGTTTTTCGCCATTCCCGGATGTCCACGACACAGCCATTTGCGTTTGCTGTATGTCGTTGAAGGTGATCCCTGAAGTCTGTACCGAAGGCACCGCAACGAGCGCCTCCGACACCGTTCCGCCAACAGCAAACCCGTTGCTACCGCTGGTACCGGAATAGAATCCCCATCCCCCGGTAGTAGTCTGCCCGCTCGCGTAATACCGCAGGGTGACCATGGTCTGCGCGTAGACATGCTGCAGGTCGGGAATCCCGTTAAGGTCAATCTGCCCCATCGTCAGCGAGGTGGACTGGACCGGACTTCCGATCAGGATAAAATTTACCCCGTCGAGACTATATGCGAATTGCGAAGTGACCCCCGGGCTGGAAAAAAAGGTGGAGGTACCGTTGAATTTCGCATCCAGGGTGGAAAGAGATAATTTAAATCCGGGAACAGCCTGCAGGGTGACCTGGAAATAATCGGTGGCTGTGGTCGAGATCCCGTTATTCTGGAACCCGGTGGTCCGGAATGAGTTCACCCCGCCCGATGCAGGCGCACCCGCACCTCGGGTGATGTTGTTTGCCCCGCCCGTAGCGACAAGGTCCGTATGAAAAGTTGTGGCTGCACAGGTTACCGGGAACGATTGCCCGTAAAAATCCCAAGCGGCAATCTGGCATGGACCGGAAATTCCTGTAAAAAGTGCAAAACAGGATAGATAAATGATCTTTTTCATGGCGTTTTTCCGCTTAATCGGGATTTTTGGCAAAAGTGAAGAGGGTGTTAATAACTTTTCAGCGGTTGGTGAAAAATCGTGACACGTGACGCGTGACAAGTGACAAGTGACGGATGATTCAATTCAAACATCGCCGGTAGGCAATACCCAGACGTGTCACGCGTCACGTGTTACGGTCTGCATCATCCCGGCTGCCTGCGCTTTTTATCGTACTTTTGGCTTCAAAAAAAACCATGCGGAACATATTGCTGTTTATCTTCATCTTCCCGTTTCAATTTTTTGCTCCGGATGCTTCTGCCCAGGCCGGCGATTCATTGCTGATCCGGGGCATCTATACCGAAGCACTCATAAACCCGGTTGCCTACCGCAACCTCGACTTCCTGTGCAACAGGATCGGCGGGCGTCTCTGCGGATCTTCCCAGGCTGAAAAGGCCGTTCAATGGACCAGGAAAGTGCTCGACGGCATGGGCCTTGATACGGTTTACCTTCAGCCGGTGATTGTTCCGCACTGGGAACGGGGAAAGAAGGAGACCGCAATGGTCATATCAGGGAAGGCCGGGAATCACGGGCTGCAGGTTTGCGCCATCGGGGGCTCGGTTGCCACCCCCGGCAAAGGGATTACGGCAAACGTGGTGGAGGTGAAGAATTTTGAAGAGCTGAAATCACTTGGCCGGGAAAAGATCGAAGGGAAGATCGTTTTCTACAACAGGGCCGCCGATCCTGCACCTGTTTATACGTTTGATGCTTACGGAGGTTCCGTTGACCAGAGGTCCCGCGGGGCAATGAACGCCGCTCGGCTGGGTGCCGCGGCGGTGATCGTGAGGTCGGCTACAACGGTGCATGACAACTTCCCGCATACCGGCAACCAGCACTATGCCGATTCGGTCAAAGCAATCCCCGCATTCTGCGTAAGCACCAACGATGCCGACAGCCTTTCGAAATGGCTGAAAACGGACCAGCGGCTGAAACTGGAGTTGCATTCATGGTGCATCCTGCATCCTGATACCACCAGCTACAATGTGATCGGCGAGATCCGCGGGAGCAAACACCCCGGTGAGATCATCCTGGTTGGCGGCCACCTCGACTCCTGGGACATCGGGCAGGGAGCCCATGACGATGGTGCAGGGCTGGTGCAATGCATAGAAGTACTGCGTCTGTTTAAGACCTTAAATATCAAGCCTGCCCGTACCATCCGCATGGTGGCTTTCATGGATGAGGAATACAACCAGTCAGGAGCGAAAGTATATGCCGGCGAGTCACAGCGAAGGGCCGGTTTGGGAAAGGAGAAGCACCTTGCCGCCATTGAAGCTGATCGCGGCGGGGCAACACCCCAGGGTTTTTCCATCGAAGGCACCGATGAAGAGATGAAACAGGTCCTTGCATGGAAAGGACTGTTTGAACCCTATGGAATCTGGTCATTCGAAAAAAGCGGAAGCGGGGTCGACATCCGCGACCTGAAAGCGCAGGGGGCCCTGCTGATTGCCCTGGTGACCGATTCGCAGCGGTATTTCGATTATCACCACTCCGCCAGCGACACCTTTGATAAGGTCAATGTCCGTGAGCTGGAACTGGGAGCCGCGGGGATGGCTGCGCTGGTGTGGCTGATGGACAATAAGTGGTGACAAGAGACAAATGACAAGTGACGATTTTCAGGAAACATTTGCAGATTACAGAGGTTACAGGCCGATTTCGGAGGCGATCGGCAGCATCGCTTCAATGGCAAGGGAGGCGAACTCTTCGATGGGGATGCCGATTTTTTCACACTCCAGTATATTTTCGCGTTTGACGGAGGCTGCGAACATCTTTTCCTTCATGCGTTTGACCACCGATTTTGGTTTGACCACCGCCAGTTTTTTTTCAGGGTAAACATAGGTTGTGGCAAAGATCAGCCCGGTGATGGTCTCCCCCGCCGCCAGAGCATGCTCGAATTCGGTGCTGCGCTCCTTTCCCGAAGAAAATTCATTGTGCATCCTGATGGCATCCAGGATCTCCGGATCCAGGTCAAACTCCTTCAGCAAGGTTTCTGTCTGCGTGCCATGAACAGATGGCTCCGCGTTGGTCACCTCCACATCCAGGTCGTGCAGCAGCCCGGCTAGGCCCCAGGCTTCCTCGCTGCGTCCAAGTTTCCGGGCCAGCCCCCGCATCACGGCTTCCGATGCGAGGCTGTGAAAGATCATCTTCTCGTTTTTCACATATTCGAGAAGCAGCTTCAGTGCATCGGAACGGTCAGGTTTCATCATGAACTATCTTGATATCAGTACTTTTTTCTTTATAAAGTTGGTTCCCGGCTTAACCTTAATAAGGTAAAATCAGGATAGTATATCCGCTGCATCTGTCTGATGAACCGGTCGTGTAGCGGTTGGTTGCAAATATACGATTTTTCCCGGGCTGGAATCTGGCAGGTGAGATATCCATGTCATGGTATTGACTTTTTATTTTTTCACACTATCTTTGTCCTGATATTTTCCACGGATCTTCCCGAAACATTCGATCGGAATGAACCGGACTGGTAAAATAATTCAATGTTAAATCCCTAAAATATAATTATATGCCACTGAAAAAAGAATATGAATGGCTCGCCGACGAAGGAGGGCCGAAAATGCTGAATGAAGCGTTAAATTTAATCGACGTGATTGAATCTCCCGGCACGGCCGACAACCCGGTCATCCTCTCC
>Ga0073936_10001570_pt1 | contig 34978 bp, 27 predicted proteins | sample AliMusrvi5mmetaG_FD_87041 | JGI IMG/M metagenome (GOLD analysis project Ga0073936, IMG submission 87041) | Freshwater lake bacterial and archeal communities from Alinen Mustajarvi, Finland, to study Microbial Dark Matter (Phase II) - Alinen... | ecosystem: Environmental > Aquatic > Freshwater >...
CCATCGACTACTTCATCGGACATTCCGGTTTGCGACCGCTTGACACAACGGGCGGCGTAGGATTACTATTCAGTTAGAGAGTCACCGGAAAAAAGTTTCAACTTTTTCTGGGACATACTCCGCAGGAAGCCGGGCAGTGACATATAGTTCGTTTCCGCGGCAAAGGCTTTCAGGCCTTTGACACTCGGCACGGACTGTGAAAACGCCGGCATCGCGGCGCCCAGCACGAAGACCGCGATTAACATGATATACAGGGTGTAGCGTGACATAGGTTGTCCTTTCGTATTTTGCAATTGCTTACCTTAACGGATATACCGCTTTTCGAGGAAAGGAAAACTTTCTCCTACCACGAAAAAGAAATTGTTCATTCTTAAAAGGATGGCTGTCATGTTAAGAGGCTGTCTATTCACCTTACTCGGTCTCCTCTGCCTGCCGTTATGGGCGGCTGCGCCGGTGCGGTTGGGGGTCTCGCTGCCAATCGGCGATGCGAAGACGCTGGAGGCGCGACTGGACACGGCGCAGACGGCGGGGATACAACTGGTGTCCCTGCGCGCGGAATGGCCGCGTGTGCAGCCGGCGGCGGGGAAATGGGATTTTACCGCGCTCGATGCCGCCGTGCATGCCGTGCGGGTGCGGAAGCTGGAGGTGATGCTCGTTTTCGGTCCCACCCCCACCTGGGCGGTGAAATATCTGGATGATCCCACGCCGGAGCAAGCGGCACGCGCCTTGCCGGATCTGCCCGCCTGGCAAAGCTATGTCACGGTGGTCGCCAAACGCTATGCCGATCGGATCACCTACTACCAGCTCTGGGAGCGCCCGGCCGGCAATCGTTTGCTGGCTATGCCCAAGGATATTCATGCGCACTTCCGCGCGGCGGCTCGCGCGGTGCACACGGTACAACCGACCCTCAAGGTCGTCGCGGCTGAACCCGGCGATATCAATCTCGATTGGTTAAAAACCTATCTGCATGAAGCCCCCGCGGTGGAACGTCCGGATGTGCTGCTGCTGCATCCGGCGACCTTCGCGCTCACCCCTGCCAACTTTGTGCTGCGTCTGCAGACATTGCGCGAGCACGTTTTGCCGCACGCCGCGGCGCCGGCGCTGTGGGCGGAACTGCCCTTGCCGGTCGGCCAGCCCGGTGCGTGGATGCTGCCGGCGGTGGCGCTGCAGCAAGACCTGTCCACGCTCTTTTTCGCGCTCCCGGCCACCGCTGATGCCGCCCAACAAGCTGGTCTAGCCGCGCTGGCGCGCGTGCAGGGGTATCAGCACGCCGGATATCTCAGCCTGACGAGCGCGGAGAAATCACCGGTGGAGTGCGCCCTCTTCCGCGCGACGGATAAACCGGACCTGGCCCTCTTCACCTCGCTGGGGAACGCGCAACTACCGTTGGCGCGGGCAACGACGGCGTCCGAACCGGGATTGGCCGTGGCGGAAACACCCCTGGAAGTGCAACCGTTGCTGAATCCGCCGGTTAGCATCCCGGTGGGTGAGCAAACCGTCTTGCTGCTGCCACCCGGGCCGTCACTGGTGCGCGGCGTCCGGTGTATCACCAGGCCGGGCACGCCGCCGGCGACGGTCACCCCGGTCGAAGGTGATGCCATCAGCCTGGATCTGACCGGCACGCAGGCCAGCGCCATCCATGCCAACGCCGACTACCCCGGTGGGCATTTTGAGACTAACACCTTCGGCGAGGTGACGGCGCTGTGCACCGTCACCGATACGGCCCCCTGGATTCACCTGGAACTGCCGCCCGGCTTCCTCTTCTACAATCATGCCGGCGTCCCGGTCGATGTCACCATTCAGGTACTCGGTGCGAGCCAACCCGAAAAATGCGGTTTCTGTTTCAACTACGACGCGGTCGGCGGCCTCGCCTATACCCCCTGGCAATGGATCGAAGTCGGCAGTGATAAACGCTTTACCTACACCATCCACCTCACCGATGCGCTGTTTTCCAGCCGCGATGGCTACGACCTGCGCCTGGAGATGGGCGGCAGCACGGAAAGTGTCCGGCTGGTGGGTCTGACGGTGAAAAAGGGGAAATAGCCGGCAACCGGTACGAGTTTTTGCCGTGGCGATGCCGGGGATACCGTGAACAATGCAGCCGGTGCGGATAAAATATTTCCCCCGGTTTGACGGGGGGTACCCGGTTTGATTTACCTGTATCCGATATCCCGCAGCGTGTCGCCTTGAGATAATTTCGACAAAAGTATTAAGAGCCTTAGCACAATTTAGACAAGGAGGAATTCCAATGGGAAAGCATATCGCGTTTCTCCATGGATTAATTGCTTGTATTCTCATAAGCATTCAGGTTCCAGGCGTTTCTAACGGGGATAAATCAAAATCGAGCAGCGATAATACTGTGGCAAATCCTCAACAGTATGTAGTTGGAAGTACTGTACAAATATGTTGGAAAGAGGATGATACCAACAAAGCGTTGTCTGTACTGCAAGAGATCTTAACGAAACATCATCTGTCAGTCCGCGTAGAGAAACATCATACCGATAGCAAGTATGCTTATCTATCTCCCGCAGGCCCTCACTGGCAAAGTCTCTTACTGCATGTTCACTCGATGTTAGGTGATCCTCTCTGCATTGACCTTTCAAAACGCATGGATACCCCTGTCCTGGCCTTTTTGGAATACCAACAGGATTGCTGGGGATACGCGTTATTCAGGCAAGGAAAGTTGCTTAATTATTTCTGGAATGATCCCAGTATTCCTGAAGAAGATCCCAAAATTTGCAAAGGTGATGCTCATTTGTTGGCTCAACTTTTTCACGTCGAGAGCAAGTTGCTTGATCCATACTTGCATTTTATTAATCACAACGACAACAGAGCTACTTCGAGGAAGGCTTTCAATGATGATCAATTTACGCTGGGAGATCACTGGGTACGCATAGATTTTATGCGCCGTTTAGGTATCATTTATCCTGATTTCCAGCACTTTCACGGACTTACGCTTTATATACCTGAGCAGGGGGTTAACATGGAATGATAGGAGAGAAGCATATACTCCTTCACCTCAAAACTCCCATACTCCCATACACCCAAACTCCCATACGCTCTCTTTCCGCTCCACCGCCTTTCTGTTACAATACAGACCACACCGGTTCAATCACGCTGAAACCGGGTAAATGAACGCCTATCAGCCCTTCGGAGGTCGCAGTGCACATCACCACAACTACTGGGCGCACGTTCGCTTTCTGTCGCCTGTTCCTGCTGTTCAGCATGCTCGGTTTGCTTTTCCTCGGCAGTCAGTTGCCGGGCCGATGCCAGGCCGACACGTCTGCTGCTCCGTCCGCGACCGCCGCGACGGATGCTACTCCGGCGCCGGAGAGCCTGGCCACCGGCGAGAATACCACCGCCACCGGCAGTTCGACTGCCGTCGCCAAGCACGGGAAGGCGAAGAAAGGCGACGTCGCCGCGGCGAAGAAGAGCGCGGCGAAAAAAACGCGCTTGATCTCGAAAACCAATGCCGTCGTCCTCGGCGTCGTGGAAGGCATTACCGAATATCTGCCGGTCAGTTCCACCGCTCATCTGCTGGTAACCCAGCATCTGCTGAATATCGTCGGGAAGAATGCGGACGAGAAGATCAAGGCCAAAGAAAACGAAGCCATCGACGCCTACACGGTGATCATCCAGTTCGGCGCGATTCTGGCCGTGTTGCTGCTCTTCTGGGGTCGCGTGCGCGAAGTCTTTGCCGGCTTTTTCGGCAAGAATCCCGCCGGCGCGCGGTTGGGAATCAATTTGATCGTGGCGTTGCTGCCGGCCGCCGTCATCGGCGCACTGATCGAGAAACGCATCGATAAATTATTCGATACCTGGGCAATGAACGCCATCATCCTCGCCTGGTTTATCGGGGGATTGATCATTCTCTTCGTCGCCTGGGGACGGCGCAAAGCCTTGAGCACCGACGGAAAAACGATGGCTGACCTGACCATCGGGCAGGCGCTGGGTATCGGTGTGCTGCAGTGCTTCGCCATGTGGCCCGGTGTCAGCCGCAGTCTCACCACCATCCTCGGCGGACTATGGGTCGGCCTGAGTATGGCCGCCGCGGTCGAGTTCAGTTTCCTACTCGGTCTGCTCACACTCACCGGTGCGACGGTGCTGAAACTGGCGAAGCATCACCACGTCATCCATCAGTATTTGGGCAACACCGCTCCGGCGATCGGCATTATCTTCGCCGGCATCGCCGCCTTCGTCGCGGTGAAATGGATGATCGGCTATCTGAATAAACACGGCCTGGGCATCTTCGGCTATTACCGCATCGCCGCCGCCGCCGGCCTGCTCGCCATGATGGCCGCCAGCGTCATCAAATAAACCCTAACCCGTTCGTAGTGAACCACGTAGCGAAGCGGAGTGGTGGAAGACCCCGGCACTGTCGGGGATCCTTCCACCACTCCGCTTTGTTGTGTGGTTTATTATTAGATCGTCAGCCACCGTTCAGCAGGGTGTGCGTAAAGAGGTTTGGAAGGGTGTGAGCGCAGCGAGCCCCGCCGGTCGCGGTGGTTGAGTAGACCATGGATGGTCTTATCGAAACCACCGGGGCCGGCGGGGCTCGCTGCGCTCACACCCTTCCAAACCTCTTTACGCACACCCTATCAACCACCCTGGCACACCGTCAAAACGGTGTCTCACAGCCCGTGATACGTCGCCCAATACTGGTACTCATACGGCCAACGGGTTTTCTGCGTTTCCACCACCTGCCGCATGCGCTCCATGAAGGCCTGCCGTTCTTCATCCTGCTCGGTGAAGTGCGGTTGCGTGCGAATGGCGTCGACCAGCGTCGCGCCGAGTTGCGCCGCGGTCGCGAGGTGCGGGGAACGCATTTGTTCGTTACCCATCTGCCATCCCAGCGCACCGACGGCGCCCACGGTCGCATAACCGAGCGAACGTACGAAGCGCAGTAGATAGTGCTCGACTTCATCCCCGCCCGGGCCGCCCGAGGTGACCACGACCGCCGCGTATTTATTATGAATTTCCTGCAAGTGGAGCATCCCGCAGCAGCGATCCATCACCGCCTTCAACTGCGCGCTGACGCTCTGGATATAATTGGGGGTGGCCAGCACCAGGCCGTCCGCTGCCAGCATCGCATCGCGAATGGCCGGATAGTCGTCATTGATGGCGCAATCGCCGGTGATATGGCAACTGTCGCATCCCCGGCACGGCTGCACATCGAGTTCCGGCAGTGAAAAAATTTGTGTCTCCGCGCCGGCATCGCGCGCGCCTTGCAATAGACCCTCTAACAACACCCCGGTGGCGCCTTTCGCACCGTGCGGGCTGCCGAGAATGGCTACAATTTTCATCGTTCACCTCCAGCGTTTCGTGAATATTGTATTCGTCGATTGCAGCGAAACCCCTTTCCCAAGATAATCCGTCCAATCCGACCGATCTGACTGATAATGATCGTTCTCGCGCATGACGCCAAACGGCGAAGGTGCTATATTAGCGGATATGGAAAGCACGCACACCCATCAGCGCCGATTTGATTTGCCGTTTCACTGGCCGGAGCCGCCGTTGTCGGTGGTGCTGGTCGAACCGGAAATTCCGCCGAATACCGGCAACATCGCCCGCTTGTGCGCGGCGACGGGATCGGCGCTGCATTTGGTGGGACCGCTGGGCTTCCAACTGCACGATCGCGCGCTGCGACGCGCCGGGGTGGATTATTGGGACAAGGTGAACGTCACCCGGCACATGAACTTTCCCACCTATCAGACGGCGTGCCCGTCGCGGTGTTTTTTCTTCAGCACGCAAGGCCAGCGGTCGTATCTGGATGCCGAATTCCTCCCCGGCGATGCGCTGGTATTCGGCAGCGAAAGTCGCGGATTGGAAGACGCGCTGCTCGCTGCCTGGCCGGAGCAGGTGCTGCAGATTCCCATGCGCACCGATTGCGTCCGCTCGCTCAACCTGGCCGATTCGGTAGCCATCGTGCTCTATGAGGCACTGCGGCAAATTCATCAGCGTGGGTAAGAAGCGGTTTCTGGCGCGCGAGTGTCCTCGCGAGCACAGTGGGGGCCTGGCATTCCGCTGCTGGCCACCATCGAGCGGAGAGTAAATCACGGAGGAACCGCAATGACGGATGAAGCGGAGCAGGATGCTCCGTATGAAATGGTGGAGCACACCGCGGATGTCGCGATCCGCGTGCACGGACGCGACCTCAGCGAGCTTTTCATCACCGCCGCGCGCGCACTCTTCGCTTTGATGACCGCGCACGCCGACAACACGGATACCGAACGCACCATCACCCTGGAAGCCATCGATGCCGAAGCGCTGCTGGTCGATTGGCTGAATGCGCTGCTCTGGCTGCAGGAAACCGACGGCCTGACTTTCACCCGCTTTTCCCTGGAGACCCTCACCCCCACCCGCTTGATCGCCCGTGTCTCCGGCGGTCCGACCACCGGCAAGACGCTGGTGGTCAAAGCCGCCACCTTTCACAATTTACACATCGAGCGCACGGAGCGCGGCGTCGAAGCGCTGATCGTGTTCGATATTTAGGCGATTGGCGATTGGCTTTTGGCCAGAAGCCAATAGCCAGAAGCCAATAGCCAACAGCCAACAGCCAGGAGTTCCAAACACATGATTACTCGGGAAAATTTTGTCCAGGTCGAGCCGTTTGCCTACGAGATACCCGCAAGTTTTCGCGCCGATATGCGTGTGCCGGCGCGGGTGTATGCCGATGAAATGCTGCTGGAGATGGCCGCGCACGATCGGTCGCTGGAGCAACTGGTCAATACCGCGACCCTGCCCGGTGTGGTGCGCTACACGCTGGCTATGCCGGATATCCACCAGGGATATGGCCCGCCTATCGGCGCGGTGATCCCCATCGATCCAAACGACGGCGGGATCATCTCCCCCGGCGCAACCGGATATGACATCAACTGCGGCGTGCGCCTGCTGCGCACCACCTTGACTCTCGCCGACGTGCAACCGCAGCTGGATCAACTGGTCGATGCCTTGTATGCCGATATCCCCACCGGCGTGGGGCGCGGGGGCGATGTGCGCTTGAGCGAGCAGGAGATGGACGAGGTATTGACGGAAGGAGCGCGCTGGGTAATCCGTGCGCACTTCGGCAATCGCGACGATTTGGCGTATATCGAAGCGGAGGGGGCGCTGCCTGGCGCGCGCGCCGGCGCGGTGAGCACGGGGGCCAAGCAGCGTGGCCGGGACCAACTCGGCACGCTGGGTTCGGGCAATCACTTCGTCGAGATCGGGCGGGTGTCGGAAATCTTTCACCCACAGGCCGCGCAGGTTTTCGGCCTCGAGATCGACCAACTGGTGGTGTGGATTCATACCGGCTCGCGCGGGATGGGACATCAGGTCGCCACCGACTACATCTCGCGCTTTCAGACCACCGTGCAGGACTACGGCATCGTCTTGCCCGACCGCGAACTCGTTTGCGCGCCCTTCCATTCGACGCCGGGACAGGAGTATTTCGCCGCCATGGCCGCCGCCGCCAACTTCGCCTTTGCCAACCGGCAGTTGTTGACCGAGCGCATTCGTCGCACTTTTGAATATGTCCTGCGCGGGAAAGTGCCGTCCACCGCGCTGGAATTGGTTTACGATGTGACGCACAATATCGTGAAGCGAGAAACGTATCTCATCGCGGGACAGCCACGGGAGATTCTCGTGCACCGCAAAGGCGCCACGCGCGCCTTTGCGCCGGGCAATCAGGAGATTCCACCCGCCTATCGCGCGGTGGGGCAACCGGTGCTGGTGCCCGGCAACATGGGCAGCGCTTCCTATGTGCTGGTAGGGGCGCTCGGAGCGATGGAGAAGACCTTCGGCAGCGCCTGCCACGGCGCCGGTCGCGCGATGAGCCGACATGCCGCGCTCAAGGATACCGGCGGGCAGGACCTGAAGCAACGCCTGCGCCAACAAGGCATCCACGTCCGCGGCAGCGCCCGCGGCCTGGCGGAGGAAACCCCGGAAGCCTATAAAGACGTCGATCGCGTGGTCGAAGTCGTCCACCAGTCCGGTCTGGCGGAAAAAGTGGCGCGGGTGGTGCCGGTGGGGGTGATTAAAGGGTGATAAGGGTAAATTCTTCTGGAAAAGGAGACGAGTCGTCGAAAAAGAATAGTGCTTAGAGGTGATTGCACAACCCTGGCTGGTGGATCGCGCGCAGATTTTCCCGTCAGGCAAGGAATCCATTCCACACTTTATCACGGGTCGATAAACGTGGAATGGATGACGCCGCCTGGCGGGAAAAGATGCCGCGAGCCGCCGGCCAGGGTTGTGCAATCACCTCCTTAAACAATCCGTCTGGTCGGATGCCAATTTATCGCCAGGGAAATGACCAACTGAACCATCTCGTCATGCAAAAACTTCTCTCCCGCTGGAACCGGCATGGGTACCTGTTCGCGGTCGGCGCGGTGGTGATCGCGACGGCGGTGTTTGCGCTCGGGCGCGACTATTTTGCGACCGGGCAATGGGCGCTGCTGTATCTGCTGCTCATCATGCTGATCGCCTTTCTGCAGGGGGTCAACGCGGCGCTGGTGGCCGCGGTGCTGGCGTTTTTTGCGTGGGACTTTTTCTTCCTGCCGCCGTATAATACCCTCTACGTCGCCGACCCGAAGGACTGGCTGTCGCTGGCGGTGTTTCTGATCGTCGGCGTGGTGGTGGGAGTGCTGGCGGGGCGGATGCGCGAGCATGCGGCGGAAGCGGAAGCGCGCAATCGGGAATTGACGCTGCTGAATCGCATCGGCGCGAATCTGGTCTCCGTCACCTCGACGCGCACGCTGGCGGAAATCCTGCGCAACGAAACTATCGCGGTGACCGGCGCGCGCGAAGTGACGCTGCTGTTGATGGAGACGACCGGGCAGTTAACTCCGGTGACCGGATCCAGCCGGCACGAAACAGTGGACGACGACGTGTTACTGCTGGCCGCGTGGGTCTGCCGGCAAAGCAAGGCCCTCGGGCTGCCGCCCATTCCCCCGGCAAGCCGGCTGGGCGTGGAAGGTTGGCCGATCTCCGCCTCCCCCACCGATGCGCTCCCGGCCTCACCGGGCGGCGATAGCTATCTGCCGCTGCAAACCGCGCTGCGCGTGGAAGGCGTGCTGTACGTCGGCGCGCGCGCGGATGGGAAACCCTTCACCCCGGATGACGCGCGCCTGCTGGTGTCGCTCACCAATCTGGTGGCCTCTTTTCTGGAGCGCCGGCGGCTGGAAACGACGGCCAGTCGCGCCGATGCGTTGCGCGAGGCGGATCGGCTGAAAAGCACCCTCATCTCCTCGGTGTCACATCAACTGAAAACCCCGCTGGCCGCGGTGACCGCCGCGGTGACCAGCCTGGTGGAAGGCGATCTGGAGTGGGACGGCGTCGCCGTGCGCCACGAGTTGGAGGCGGTCAACCGCGATCTCACCCGCCTCAACGAAAGCATCAGCGCGCTGCTCGATCTGTCCCGTTTGAAAGCCGACGCCTGGGTGCAGCGGCTGGAGTGGTACGAGTTGGGAGAGATTCTCAGCGATGCGCTGCACGCGCTCTCGGAAGCGCAGCGGGAGCGATTGGTTTTCGCCATTCCGGAAGAGCTGCCGTTGGTGCGGGTCGATTTTCAACAATGGGCGCGCGCGCTGCAACACCTGCTGGAAAATGCGCTGGCCTACTCGACCACGCCAGTGCGCGTCGGCGCCACCGAGACCGCGCGCGAAGTTCAGATGTGGGTCGAAGACACCGGTCCGGGCATCGCTGATGTTGAACGCGAGCGCATCTTCGAGCAATTCTACCGCGGCGCCGCTGCCGGCGCCGCCCCCGCCGGCACCGGCCTGGGTCTCACCATCACCGCCGAAATCGTCCGCTACCACGGCGGTCGCATCTGGGTGGAAGACGTACAACCGCACGGCGCGCGTTTCGTGATTGCGTTGCCAAAAGAGGAGTCCCGGAGGGACAGCTGATGCTAGCCAAGCAGGATACAGGATGCAGGATGCAGGATATGGGATACAGGATACAGGCTTCGTGATAATTGAGGTGTATTATGTCGGAAGTATTTGCAGATCGCTGCTGGTACGATGACACCGAGTAAGTATCCTGCTATCCTGCATCCTGTATCCTGTATCCGTCCTCGGAGCAAAATCCATGACCATCCATGAAACCCTGGCCAGCATCCTGGTCGTCGATGATGAAGAGCAGATTCGCCGCGCGGTAAAATCGCTGCTGGTCGCGCGGAAATACGCGGTGACGCTGGCGCGTGATGGGGAAGAAGCGCTGGAACTGGCGGCTGACGTAGCGCCCGATCTAATCATGCTCGATCTGACCATGCCGGGGATGAGCGGATTGGACGTGTGCCGCGAGTTGCGCGCCTGGTATACCGGACCGATCCTGATTCTCTCCGTGCGCGGTGGCGAAGCGGATAAGATCGCCGCCCTCGATCTCGGCGCGGATGATTACCTGACCAAACCTTTTGCCACCGGCGAATTGCTGGCGCGCGTGCGCGCGCTGTTGCGCCGCGCGGGCCTGCGGGAAACGCCGCCACCCACCATCACCGCCGGTGAATTATACATCGACCTCGCGCATCGTCTGGTGACACGTGCCGGCGTTCCCATCGTGCTCACGCCGCTCGAATACGACATTCTCGCCTACCTGGCGCAGAACGCCAACTGCGTGGTCACCTCCGCCATGCTGCTGGAAAAGATCTGGGGCGCCGCTGCCGGCGACGATACCCAGGCCTTGCGCCAGCACGTCAGCCACTTGCGCCGCAAGATCGAACCCAACCCCACCGTCCCGCGCTACATTCTCACCGAACCCGGCGTGGGCTTCCGCTTCGTCGCCAATTAATATTGAAAAGGTTGGAATCCTAGCACTGTTTGGAAGCCGACGCCAGTCGCGCCCCGTCATCGCTGATAGGATCACTGGTGAAGTCTGGCATCCTGTCAAAAGAACGGTGCGGCAGCGGTAACCTTCCCGCGTGAACTGGTAACGGAGCGCGACTGGCGTCGGCTTCCAAACAATGCTAAGCGTCCAACATGATGCTGATTATTATTGGCGTTAATGGTTAACTGAATTGTAATGTGTTTAGCACATATCCTGCTTATCCTGCAGCCGATATCTCTCATAACTCCCATAACACCCATCCGCCCCCTGCCACATCCGCGCCTGCTCTGTCGGAAAAACTGACCTATCTGGATAAAAAGGTATGCTACCATGAACGCGATAGCTTGCCGGCAGAGGAAAGTCGGTTGGTGTGAAGGAGGATGTAATGGCACGCATGCTGTGGTTGTGTTGCCTGCTCGGGATAGGAATTGCCGGATGGGCCGTGGGGGGAGAATATCGGCTGGGCGCCGAGGATAAGATCGCCGTCACCGTGCTGCGTCACCCGGAATTTACCCAGAGTTATACCATACCGCCGGATGGCGCCATCGATTTTCCGCGGATCGGACGGTTAACGGTCACGGGAATCACGGTGCCGGAACTGATCGGCCTGTTGAAAACCCGTTACGAGCAATTCCTGCGCACGCCCGATGTGTCGGTGGTGGTGACGGAAGCGCGCAAGAAAAATGCCTATGTGCTGGGGGCGGTCGTGCGTCCCGGTTCATATCCGTTGCCGGAGGGGGCGCGCATCACCGAATTGCTGGCGGCGGCGGGCGATCTGGCCGGCGAGCGGGAGAAGTTAACCGCCGGCCTAGCGCGCGGCAAGATGACAATCCCGGTGGATCTCCTCGCGGTGTTGCACGGCAATAATCCGGCCGCCAATCTGCTGTTGCAGGAAGGCGATGTGCTGTGGGTGCAACCGCCGTCACAGGTGACCGTGGTGCTGGCGGGCGAGGTGAAAATGCCGGGAGTGATCAAGCTGCAAAAAGGCGGCACGTTGCTCGATGCGCTGGCACAGGCGGGCGATGTCATCGGTGAGCGAGAAAAACTTTCCGCGACGATCAGCCGTGGCCCGGCAACCTTGCCGGTGAATTTGCAGGCCGCCTGGGCCGGCGATCGCCCGGCGAATATCGAGATGGTAGACGGCGATTTGCTGCTGGTGCAATCACCGACCAAAATCAGCGTGGTCGTCTCCGGGCAAGTGCGCAATCCCGGGCTGGTCAAACTCGACACCGGCGCGAAACTCATCGATTTACTGGCGGCAGTGGGTGATCTGCTCGACCGGCCCGAACGGGTGAAGATCAGCCTGTTGCGTGGTACGGAAACGCGAACCTTGAGCTGGGACGATAAGCAAACTGTCTTGCACACCGGCGACGTGGTCCTCGTCGAGCCGGGTGCGGTGATCCGCGTCTATGTGAATGGGAATGTGAAAAATCCCGGCGTCTACGAATTGGCCAAAGGCGGCGGGGTGCTGGAAGCGGTCGCCCTGGCCGGTGGGGTCTTGCCTGATTCCGCGCTCGCTCAGGTCGCGGTAACCCATCTGAACGATGCCAACGAAACCGTCAACCTCGGTCCCGCGCTGCTGGAAGGCAAGGTGACGGACAATCCCAAACTGCGGAACGGCGATCAAGTGATGGTGCCACACTCGACCACCAAAATCTCCGTGCTCGGGATGGTCAATCACCCGGGCAACTATCCGATCAGCGACAACCATCCGGTGACGGTGGTCGATGCCCTCAGTCTCGCCGGTGGCGAAGTCAAACGCGCCGACACCTCGAAGACGGTCATCATCCGCGTGGTCAACAACAAACCCCAGCGCATTCCGGTCGATGTCAGCGCCATCCTGAAAAAAGGCCAGTATCAGAATAACGCGGCGTTAAAACCGGATGACATCGTCTACATCCCGGAAACCGGCACCCCCAACTGGAACGAGGTGCTGAACAACATGTATATTTTGGGATTTTTGGCAAAGCTATAGGCTGGCGTTTGTCTTGAACTATGATTTGTGTGATTGATATGATTGAATGATTTTTGGTCGGACTACTTGAATCATTCAATCATATCAATCACACAAATCATAGTTCAAGACACAAATCAAGGTAATCCTTCAATCCTTCAGCATCATGGTTTAGACAAAATCCTGTGTGCTGCTACCAAAGCATTTCTTTGCCAACCGCTACTTGACAGGACACCATCGCCCCGATACGCTTGGGTTAACCAGAACTACCTTAGCGCGCGGGAGGGAGAATGGCGATGTTTGATGTCATCTGTCTGGGCGAATTGCTCATCGATTTCACCTCGCTGCAGCCCGGCGCGTCGATGATCGAGACCACCGGATTCGAGAAGCACGCGGGGGGTGGGCCGGCGAACGTGGCGGTCGGCGTCAGCCGCTTGGGCGGCTCCGCGGCCTTTCTCGGCATGGTCGGCAATGACGAATTCGGGCGTTATTTGGCGGCGATGCTCGCGGAACGCGGGGTGGATATCCGCGGCCTGCGCTATTCCGACACGGCGCATACCACGCTGGCGTTCGTCGCGTTGGGCGAAAACGGTGAGCGGGAATTTATCTTTTACCGCAACCCCGGCGCCGACATGCTCTACGGTCCCGGCGATGTCGATGACGTGCTGTTTACCGAAGGACGCATCTTCCATCACGGTTCCATCTCCTTCATCAGCGCGCCGAACCGCGAAGCCACCCTGCGCGCGATTGCGCTGGCGCAGGCGAATCACTGCCTGATCTCCTTCGATCCGAACCTGCGCTTGAACCTCTGGGACGATCCGTTGGCAGCGCATGCGGGTATCCTGCTCGGACTGCCGTCGGCGGATATCGTCAAGGTATCGGAGGAGGAGTTGCAATTCATCACCGGGCAGACCGATCGCGAAGTCGGCATGCGCCTGCTGCGCGACCGCGGCATCCCGGTGGTGGTGGTGACGCTGGGAGAAGCGGGGTGCGCCTATGCCTGGGGTGAGCACACCGGCCAGGTGCCCGGTTGCCCGGCGGTCCCCGTCGATACCACCGGCGCCGGCGATGCGTTCGTCGCCGGCATGCTCTTCCAACTCGTCCGGCGAAAGCTGCCGCCCACCGCGTTGACGCAAGCCGGAGTGGAAGAGATCCTCGCCTTCGCCAACACCGTCGCCGCCCGCGTCGTCAGCCGGCGCGGCGCCATCCCCGCCATGCCGACGATGGAGGAGATCGCGGATGGGCTGTGATACTACTTCGTTAAATTCATTATTCAACGCAGAGGCGCAGAGATGCAGAGATTTTTCGCAGAGAATAATATTGCGCGGAGTCATGCGGTGGAAGATTATCGACATCCGGGTGACCGACTTTAATATTCCTTCTTTTTGTTCTCCGCGCCGTTCTCTGCATCTCTGCGCCTCTGCGTTGGAAACTGTACAAAAAGTGACCGCGGTATACTTGCTGCTCACTTGCATCCTGCTGTTCCTCGCGCCGTTGCCGGGCCGGGCGGCGGATTGGCCGCAGTTCCGCGGACCGGCGGCGAATGGCATTGCGCCGGATACCGGGTTGACAAAGGACTGGGCGAAGCATCCGCCGAAAGCACGCTGGACGGTGCCGCTCACCGATAATGGCTTTGCCGGACCGGCGGTGGCCCACGGCGTGGTCTACCTGGTCGATCACCAGGGCACGCGGGATATCGTGCGCGCGTTGAGCTTAACCACCGGGCAGGAACGCTGGCGCTTCGCCTATCCGGATGCCTCCCCGGACGTCTACGGTCACGCGCGCGCCACGCCGGCTATTTACGATGGCAAAGTCTACACCTTGAGCCAACTCGGGCTGGTGCATTGCCTGGATGCCCGCACGGGAAAGAAGCGCTGGGCACGCGACATCGCCGCCGATTTTCACGGCGTACGCCCGCAATGGGGCTATGCCATGTCGCCCCTGGTGGACGGCGACGCGCTCATTCTCTGTCCCGGCGGCAAAGGTGCCACGGTGGTGGCGCTGGATCGCCGGACCGGCGCCACCCGCTGGCAAAGTGGGCGGGACGATATTCCCGGTTACAGCACCCCGGTGGTGGCCACTTTGAGCGGGCGCAAGCAATATGTGGTCTTTGCCGGCGCCGCGCTGCTGGGTTTCGATGCCGCGACCGGCGTGCTGCGCTGGCGTTTCCCCTGGAAGACCGACCTGGATCCCGTCATCGATTCCGAAGCCGCGCGCGCGCATCTCAACGCCAACGCCGCCGCGCCCATCGTCGACGGCGACACCATCTTCATCACCACCGGTTATGGTCACGGCAGCGCCTTGCTTAAAGTGACGGGTGACAAACCGGTGTGCATGTGGACGAGCAAGGAGATGCAATCGCAATACAGTTCGCCGATCTACAGCAATGGCTACCTGTATTGCACCAGCGATCCGCACCACCTGGTCTGCCTGAGCATCACCAGCGGCCAAGTGGCCTGGAAAAGCGAAACTTACAACCGCGGCGGCGGAGTGGTCGCCGCCAATGGCATGCTCTTTGTCGAGGACGGCGGACGCGGCGAGATCGTCATGGTGCGCATGACCCCCGCCTGTTATCAGGAAGTCGGACGCTTCAAACCTCTCGGCGGAGAAACCCGCACCGCCCCCATCATCGCCGATGGCTACCTGCTGGTCCGCAACCGCAAAGCGCTGGCGTGTGTACCGCTGAAGTGAACGCCGGCGCTCCGACCACGACGACTACTTCCCCGTCGATGTCGTCACCAACCGTTTCAACAGCACCCCGTATTTCCACTCATCGAGCTGGCTGGTGATATTGGCCAGCGATGCCACGCCTTGCTGGAAGACGATGGGATCCTGGGTATTCACCGCTACCGCGTCCAGTTGTTTAGTCAGCTCATCGCCGGTGAGCATATCGGTGCCGGCCAGTTCGCGTTTGGTCGTCTCCAACTCCGTCCGCGTCTTCGCTTGCAACGCGGTGAGGATTTCCTGCATCGAAGTGGCGGCAACCGTGTTGCCTTCTTTCAAAACCACCTGTTCCCCGAGCGGCAACAACCAGTCGCCGGGAATACATGCCTGCAATTTCTTCGCCAACGCGGTGCGGTCACCGCCGGTAGCGTGCAGGAAGAGCAGCCAGCCGAAACATTCCGGGGCGTTGTAGCTGGCGCCGACGGCGGAGGAAGCCAGGTTGCCGGAAGACCAGGAATAGCGGCAGAGCGCGAAGCGCCACAAATCACCCTCTTTCCCGCTCCGTCCCAGATCGCTCCAGGGGAAGAATCCTTCGATATACCAGGCTTTATCATCCTTGCTGGTCGCCACCTGCCAGCCATCCGGGTTCCACGTCGCATCGACATTGGAGGCATCCATGCGATACGAAGAGGCTTGCGTGGCCAGCGCGTTCACCACGAACTTCCGAAAACCGATGGAGGTGGCGTTGCTGTCATAATACAATTCCACGCAATCATCTGCCCACAGCATCTGATCGCCGTGTTGGGTACTGGTAGCCTTCAGCTTGCGCATATCCTTTTCATACAGCGCAATACCCAGGTACAGACCCTTTTCGTTATAGCAGAATTGGAAGGTGGTCTGCAGCGGGGTCGGCTTGGCCGCCAGCGTCCAGTATTGATAGAAAGTGGAATTTTTCGGTGCCGTTTGCCAGCAGGCATCGTCCAGTTTCCCATCCACCACCGGCGCTTGCTCCGTATAGGACGCCACGTGCAGGGTCAATACCGGCGGGATAGCGAAGGCAACTCCTACCAGCAATAGCGCGCAACCAAGCACGGCAAATGTTCGCATCAGCATTGCATGTCTCCCTAAATAAGCCTTACAACTGAATTTACCGGATATCCAAGATAGTTTCTAAGCAATAACCTATCCTGCCTATCTTTAAAACCATCCTGTTCATCCGGTGAATTCAGTAATCAGTTATTTCACCTGGAACGGCACCACCTGTACGGTTCCGGTCAGGATATCCTTCACTTCCAGGCGATAAGCGCCGGGAGCCTGATTCAACGCCAACGGCAGCGACACGGTCATCGCGTCCTTGCCCGCGGTATATTGCTGCATGGCGACCAGTGCTTCCCCTGCCGGCGAGAAGACATCGATACGGAAGAGCCGCTCCGGTTGGCAGCACTCGACCGCCGGTGTCATCGCGATCTTCACTGCGGCAAAATCGCCGGGTTTGACCACCTTGGGGAAGCTGGCTTTCCACGCGCACGCCCGGGTGGGCAGCAGCGTGAAGAGGTTGTTGCGCCCGGCGCAGGACGACGGCACCAGCTTATCTATCGCACCCAGATACTTGCCCTTCCGGACATCGTAAACGTGGTAATTCTTCCCGAGCAGCAGTGTCTCGCCATCCTTACCTTCGGTGCTCTCGCGGCTGGAGAGCAACTCATATCCATCACCCTGGAAACGCGTGATCAAGTAACCGGCCGGCGCCTGCAGATCGGTGTAGATGCCCGCATCCTTCAGGATAGCGAGCACGAACGCGCGCGTATTGGCATCAGCGGAATAATTGGCGAGGATCTTGCCCAGCGAGAGATTCAGGAAGATGGCTTTCCCTTTTCCGACTTGATGGGTGATGACCAGCGGAATGCTATTATCGAGTAACAACGCGGGTTTCCCGGTTTTCGCCTTCACCCGCGTATCCACCAGCACGCGCTCCCAATTCACCGCGATGCCCGGTGCAAGCTGACCGGCAACGCTGACCAGCTTCGGTGCGCCAAGGGAATCTTGCTGGATGCCGAAGATGTCATCCAGCGGGCCGGCTGTCCGCGGCGCCCCGCGCTCGTTGCGCAGCACGGTCTGCTGATCGGCGACCAGAATGCCTCCCTCAGTGACCCACTGGCGCAGCCGCTGCACGGTGGTATCGCTCATACAGAGCGCCTGCGGCAGCAGGAGAATTTTTACGCCGTCGTCCTTGAGTTTGCCGGCGTAAATCTTCTGCTCGGAGTAGAAGAAACTGGAGATGCCGGTTTCTTCGCAGAATTTCAGCATCCCGTCGCGACTGCTCCCCGGCGTGCCGAAGCGGGTGTCGATGGTGATCGCATGCTCGCTGGGCAAGCTGTAAAATAGTCCGAGGCCCATCTTTTCCACCGGCGTACGATTGATCAGCGGCCCGATGCTGTTCACGACTTCGTGAATATCCTGGAACTGCTCCTGCGCAAAGAAATCCGCAAAAGACAGGTCATTCGACAGGCAGCCTTCGCCAAACACGGTGTAGTAGAAGTTGCTGTTCACACCGCCGGTGAGAATTTGATCCCAGATCGGCTGCGATTTGGCGCTGCGGGCGGCGACGTAACCGCCCCACCAGTTGCCGCGGATCGTCGTGGGCGAACTGAAGGAGCGCATCAAGGCGTTATCCAACCGGCTCGGGTATGGTCCCCACATCTCCAGGCCGGCGAGCGTCAGTTCCGGGTTGCCCATCGGGGAACCTTCCGCGCCGACACATGCGGTCGGGTCGATCTCTTTGATCGCTTGGGCCACCTGATGGTGCATGTCGGCGTAACCCTTTTCACAGAAGTGCATCCACAGGTGCTTCTGCGGGATATCCGCCATACTGTTCAATTTGGTGATGTCGGCGATGGGAATCTCCTCGAACTGCTGATAATTGCTGCCCCATTCCTTGTTTAACGCCTGAATGGTGCCATACGTACCGCGCAACAGTTGCTGGTAGGCCTGCAGATCGGAAGGAGCGACTTTCTTTCCCCAGTCGTAGGAGTAGCCGTTTTCATCGCCCAGCGAATAGATGTAGTTGCCGAACTCCTTACGCTGATTCGCGGCGATGATGTAATTTTTCGCGGTGGCGTTCCACCACTTTGGGTTATAGTAGCTGGCATCCGGATCTTTCGCGTCCGCGGTAGGGAAAGACAGATGCGTGAAGTAATCCATGTGCAGTTGATTGTGCCGGGCGGCATATTCCGGCCCGCTGCCCATCAACACGTTGATGCCGGCGGCGCGCAGTTGTTCGGACAACACTTCACCGAGGAGCGTCGGTCCGGTGTTCCCCCAGATCATATTCATGAACTCGGGCGCTTTGCCGGCCACCAGGAAGTCCTGCCGGGAAATATGCAGGCAACGCGTGTCGTTCCACAACTCGACGCGCAGGTAATGCGGCATGGCCAGGCAGCGCGCCAGCTCGCCATGCACCACGGTGGTGGGTTGCGTCACCGGATACAACCCGCGAAAGATCTCTCGCCCGTAGATATCGATGCCGGCCACCTGCAGCGAGAGCCCGGTCAACGCCGGAGCGGTCACGGTGATTTTGGCAGTCACGGATTCATCTGGCAGATAGCGCGCGCGGCTGAAGGTAATATCCTGCAGCGTCGCCGGTGCATCGGTGACTGCCACCCCCAGGCTTCCCCAATACTCCGTGCCATGCGCGGAGACAAAACGATAGTCGATGAAGTAATCTCCCTGCGGCAAGATGGGAAGGTGGTAGGACAGAGACGGCTTGCCGGGCTTCACGGGCTGATCCGGCAGCGGCGTGACCTTGCCGAACAAATCGCGCAACGCTGATTTGACGATCAACGGATGGCCGGTGGGAAGGGTGAATGTCCCCGCGGAGACCGTCGCCGGCAAGGCGGCCCACGGCACTGTCACCGCGGCGGGATTCTCCACCAGCGGGTGCACCGTGCTGCCCTTCTGCGGAGCCGCCCATAACAGCGTCTTGGCGATGAGGCTCAAATAGTAATCGTAGTAAACGCGCTCTTGATAGGAATAAGGGATACCCGGCGTAAATGCTTGACATCCCTGCCAATAGCCCTCCATCCCATTGACGGCGTAATGTGTCACCACCGCGATGCGCCCATTGCCGAACGCGTAGGTTTGCACCATCGCCTTCGGCGTCGGCATGGTCTTCTGGGTCAGCAAGTAGGATTTGAGCAACGGCAGCGGCACCCCGGCGAGAATCTCCTCCGGCGAAGAGGCCAGCGGTTTGGCCAGCAGGTCGGCACTCAGTTTCGTGCCCGTCACCACCAACCCCGCGCCATCGGCAACCTGCTTCAGCAGCAGGTAACGCACATGCGACGGCAGCGAATCGACTTTGATGCCGGTACCCACCACGATGACATCCCAGGGTTTGCTTAATTGTCGAATCAACGTCGCCACTTTGTCGGCGGTCGAGGTGCCCTCCATCGCGCCGGTATAGACGTTAGAATCGTCGGCCAGCGTGCCCCGGTCCACTTGCGGTGGCCCTTCGAAGATCATCGCGTCGATCTCCATGTTGAAACGCTGCTTCAACTCCGATACCTCACGCGGGGCCATCCAGGCGCGCACCATGAATAGCACCTTGAGCGGCCCATGCGCATAGTCGGCGGCAAACGGCCGGCACGGCGTCACCAACCGCTCCGGGCGGATTGTCGTCATATACTCACCCGCCAGCCGCGCGTGGGAAGGCACCATGCCGGCCGTCAGCAGCAATATCATCAAACACGGAAACAGCTTTTTCATCAGAAACCTTTCTGTAGGGTGAATGCCCGGTACAGGCCCAGCCAAACGATCCTATCGCGGTATAGCACAACAATCCATCAAGGATAGCTAACACACGATAACCTGTTGCACTTGCGATCTTACGCCAAGCTGCGCCGTGGGAGAAGGTAAAATTGCGCCAAAGAGCAGGATAAACGCGTCATGCTGCACGGTCAACCGCCTTGAAGGCATTTTTAGCAGGGAACGGTATCTTTCGTCGTTGGAAGGGGGAACGAGGGGTTAGCTTGCATGAGGAAAAAAGGAAAGAATAGTTCAAGCGGTTATGAATGAAAACCAAATTGGACGGCGGTGGGGAGGAGGGAGTGACTTCACTGTAACGCGCCATCAGCTCCCACCCTCCCACACCCACATACTCTCACTCTCTCGTCTTACGCCGCCGGCGCCGGCGACAGCTCCTCGACCTCCGCCATGGTGATCGGCAGGCCGTCGCGTTCCATCGACAGGTCGGCGCCCAGGCAGGCGAGGGTGGATTGGTACGCGTCGTCGGGGGTGATGTATTCCGGTTGCTGGTTGGAAATGCGGTTGACGATGTCGCGCACTTCGTCCGGCACATTGTGGTAGAGCTTCCAGGTCGGCAGATCCTGGTAATCTTCCTTGCGCGCCAGGCGCGGGTAGTACGAGCCGTTAGCCTGGTAATTGTGGATCACCCGCACTTGCGGATGCCAGATATCCACATAGAGGTTGCCGCGCGTGCCGATGACATTGTATTCCAGCCGGTGGCCGTCGCGATAACACTCCTCGCCGGAGGTACCGAACGGCAGCGCGGTGGAAGTCTGGTTGAACTGAATGTGCGCGATGGCGCCGCCTTCGAAGCGATAGGTGGAATAGCAGTTGTCGGTGAATTCGTAATAGGGAATGATCTTCGGCGCGCAGGTGCAGGCGACGCTGAGCAGCGGTTTACCGACCAGCCAGCGCAGCAGATCGACATAGTGATTGAGCTTGTTGGCAAATAAGCCGCCGGAGGAAGCCTTCACCTTCCAGGCTGCCCCGTCCAGCGTCCACGGTCCGGGCGCATAGTTGAAGTAAATCTGCACCACGTCGCCGATCTCGCCCGAATCGATAATCTCCTTTACGCGCGAATAGAGCAGCGAATAGCGGCATTCGAAACCGATCTGCAGGTAGACGCCGGCGGCTTTGGCGCTGTCGCGCATCACGCGCGCGTCTTCCAGGGTGATGCCCATCGGTTTCTGGCAATGCGTCGCGATGCCCCGGCGAATCAACTCTTCGGTCATGTAGCGGTGCGTCTCATTGGTCGAGGTAATCGCCACCATGTCGAACTCGTGCTTATTCAGCATCTCCAGCCAATCCTGATAGACCGGAATGCCAAAGCGCGCGGACAGCTGCTTCGCCGCCTCCGGCGTGCGCCGCACGCCCGCCACCAACTCCGCGTTGGGCATGCTCGCCACCACTTCCGCTTCCGTGGTGCCGAATCCACCCATACCGATAATTCCCACCCGAATTGGTTTCATGGTCTGCTCCTGTGTGCATGAAGATTGCCTCCGGCTGCCAAGGACGCGATCATGCCCTGCGAGCGCCGGAATGGGTATATCCTACGCTTTTCCCGAAAATGTCGCAATCAATCGCTGTTCAGCGCACCTGGCATTCGTAGACATCGAATTGTATTCGGCCGGAGTAGAATCGGCACTGCCGGCGCAACACCAGGGAATGATGGCGTCGGTGAAACGCGGAAACGGCGGCAGCATAGGCTGTCCGGCTCTCGGTCATGATCAACAACGGAATATGTTCCTTGACCAGTGTTTCGAGCGGTATGATGCCCATTTCGCCCATCGGCTTATCGAGCAGGGGGAAATCTTCGTTATAGACATGGCCTTGCCAGATATGCGACACGGCGCTGAATGAGATGAATAACGGCGCATAGCGCTCCGAGCGCCCATACCAGAGATACGTTTTCCGCTCTCCGTCGATCACATTGACGAAACGCATCCAGGCTTCACTGGCCAGCAAGGTGGTATGACGCGTCAGTGTTCGGACGCGCATTTCGGGTTCCGGTGGCGTAAAGAACGAAGTGAAGTAGATGTTGGAGTAAAAATAAATATAGAGGATCAGCAGTACTTTGACTGGTTGGGGTGTAATCAGCATAGCGAGCAGCAGCACCACCGGAATATAACGGACCAGGGCAAATTGGATCATCGGTGTCGCTGCCGTCGTATGCTTAAAGATCAGCAGTTGCACGCTAATCAACAGCACGGTGGCGAGACCCGCTACCACCGTTCTCCGGAGTCCGGACTTCACCGACGGCTTTGCGGGAAGCGTGCGTAAATTGGGAGCGATCGTGCTGGCCAGGGCCAGAAAAAAGAGGGGTAAAATCTGGTCGAAATAAAAAATATTCGAGATGGTCTCCTGCTGACGATGAATTTCGAAATACTTTAAAATCTCAATATTAGCGAGCAAGAGCAACGGAAAAAGGCAATCGATCTGGCGAAGCGCTTCCTGCCAGGACGGATTGAAGCTGATGACGGTGAACTTCACGCTGGACATCAGTGCCGGAAAAGCTTCTGCAAGGGGGAGTTTCAGCGCGGCTCGCACGCCGTCCCCATGGTACCTCCAGGAGAATTTCCACACGAAGCACGCGGAAATAAGCTGGTAGAGACCGATGATGACGATATAGTGCGCGAATTGCATGAACGCGGTGGAAATAGGATTGTCCATGGCTTGGTGTCGGCGATTAGTGTGCAGAAAGAACCATATTTTATCCAGGGTATTGGCGAAATAGAGCAAGTGACCGGTATAGGACCAATGAATGGCACAGAGCGCGAGCACCCCGGCAAGGCAACCGATGATGGGGAAGATGAGTTGGACGGAGATAAGCGCCTTGCGCCGCCGCCACCGCTTGCTCAAGTATAGCAACAGCAATATCGGGCCATAAATCAGGCTTAAGGCTGCCGTCGAGAGACAGAGGGCAAAGCAGAATCCGGCTACCAATAATCGGCGATTTTCTTGCGCCTCGCTGGTGGCGGATTGCGACAGCGAGATGGCACACAGCGTGGCCAGGTAATAGAGCATGACGCGGCCATCGGTGTAATCGGCGCCGATCGCCATCATAAAGAAGTAACAGAAGAGCAGCAGCACGGTGGTGATCAATGCGGTTGGCAGTTGGAACTCGTTCAGCACCAGGCGGAAGAAGAGATAACCGGCCAGGGTAAAGCAACTTAATTTAAACAATAAATTGCCGACCAGGGCGCCGAAAAAGTGGTAGAAAAAAGCCGCGGGGAGAATCGTCGACAGCAAATCGCCCGCCGGATGGGTGGGAAAACAGCGCCGCATGCGCACGAAATCGAGAAAGTGCCCGGTATACCCCCATTGATCGACGTTGCCGATCTTGTTGTAGATCCAAAAGTCGTTGAGCCGAATCGCGGCGATGCCGCAAAGAAGAATCCCCAGGAACACTCCGCCGTGCAGGAGAACAGCCGTTGTTCGACTGCCGGATGTGATACCGGTCGGAAGCGTCGTAGTGTCAGCGGCAGGACGGATCAGGTGATAAATATCGAGAAGAAGCTGTTTGAGCCCTGCTAAAACGTCGGAAAACCACGCGGGATGTGGAGCATCTTCCGTCAGCATTGCCGCGCAGCGGTCGGCGGTTGCGATAATCGTGGCACGTCCACCGGCGAGTAAGATACTGAATACCGCGGCGCCGGAAACCAGCAACCACGTGATCACCAACTGATACCACCAGTATTCGGGCCTGACCGTGTAAAACGCATCCGGCAACCAGGAAAACGGCAGCCAACTGAAAGGGTTGGTGTCATGTAGCAGCACTCCCTGTAAACCGGTCGTGACCATCACGAGGGTACTCGCCATCACCACCGCGGTGGCAAGGAGCATGGCGGTATGCGCCAGCGCGGTTTTATCGATCGGTCGTTTTCCGAAAGTGCCAAACTGGAGGGTGAGGCCGGGCCAGCAGAGGAAGAACCAGGCCAGCATGATTGCCAGGGGAAATCCGGTAAAGTAAAACAGTATGCCACCGAAGAAAACAAAACCACAGACGAACAGGCAGTGATCTCGGTACGTGAAAAATCGTCGGCAAAATGTCCATGAACAGACCTGAAAGCCGCCCGGCCAGCGGAGTAAACGCGCGAAAAGCCCCCACCAGCCCACCAGCGCCAGATAAAAGATAATCGGCTTGCCATAACACCACTGCTGACTGACGTGGTAGAGCGATTCGAGCAGGCGATGACCATGTAAATACGCAGGGGGAAGAGAGGTGCTATATAATTTGCAGAGGAATGCGATCACCAGGGTATGCGGAAGGATAACGGGCAACAGGGGAACCAGCGACTCGCGGGCATCCGGAGTCATCGCGGTATTCCCGGTACCAGCATCAAGCTGAAGCGCCATCCGTCGATCCTCATCTGGGGGCAGCAGATGATCCCTGAACAGCAGAGAGTGTCATGCATTAAGCTATATTAGTAGTTTCTTCGGCATGCTTGATAATCCTGCTATACTCGCGGAAGGATGGAGAATCTTGGTGATATGGGTCGGCTACGGATGGCCGTATCGAAACCACCGAAACCCGCTGATGTGAACCGTATTGTGTGCACCTGGTTAATTCGCTGCGAGAAATTTCTGCATCTCAGCGTCGCTGCGGTGAAAAGAAAGCCGCCTCACGCTTCCCGATTCATCGCGACATACGCGTCCACCGCCGGGCCGGTCGCGCCTTCAAAGGCGATCAGGCCGTCATTGAGGACGATGGCGCGGTTGCAGAGGCGCTTGACGGAGTCCATGTTGTGGCTGACGAAGAGAATCGTGCGGCCGCCGTGGACGACTTGCTCCATCTTTTTGATGCATTTATTCTGAAAGGCGATGTCGCCGACGGCCAGCACTTCATCGACGATGACGATCTCCGGCTCCAGGTGCGCGGCGACGGCGAAGGCCAGCCGCATATACATGCCGCTGGAATAGCGTTTCACCGGGGTATCGAGGAACTGCTCGATCTCGGCAAACTCGACGATCTCGTCGAATTTCTGGTCGATTTCGCGCCGGCGCATCCCCAGGATGGCGCCGCTGAGGAAGATATTTTCCCGTCCGGAAAGCTCGGGATGGAAACCGGTGCCGACTTCCAGCAGCGAGCCGATGCGTCCGCGAATCTCCGCGCGCCCGCCGCTCGGTTCGGTGATGCGCGAGAGCACTTTCAGCAGCACGCTTTTCCCCGCGCCGTTGCGCCCGATGATCGCCAGCGCCTCGCCGATCTTCACCTCGAAGGAGATGCCTTTTAGCGCCCAGATCTCCGGCGCCGCCTCGCGGGGCGCTTGCCCGGTCAGCCGGCGAAAAGGTGCCCGCACCGCTTCCATCAACACCTCGCTGAAACGCGAATAATAGCGATGCTGCGACGGTCCCAGCCGGAACGCCTTGGTAATATTGTCGACCTGAATGGCTAAATCATTTTGCATAGTTCACGCCACATCCGCAAAGCGTTTTTCCACCTGTTTGAAGAAACAGGTGCCGCTGAAGATCATCACCAACGCCATCGCGGTGGAAATGCCCAGCAGGTGAAAGAGCGATGGCTGCGGCGCGTAAAATGCCGCCGGGGTATAGAGCGACCAACGGAATCCTTCGATGACGGAGACCATCGGATTGAGCGCGTACAGGGTCTGCCACTGCGCGGGCACTTTGCTGACCGGCATGATCACCGGCGAAGCGAACATCCACACGCGGGCGATGAAGGGAATAACGTAGGGTACATCGTGAAACTGGACGCTCAACGCGGAAAGCCACAATCCGACCCCGAGCGCGGTCAACAACGCCAGCAGCAAAAAGACCGGCAAAAAGACGATATGCCAGGTCAGAAAGATGCGCCCGGGCTGGATGAGCATGTAGTAACCCATGATCAGCACGAAGACCGCGAAGGAAACGAAAAAGTCGACGATAGCCGGAATGACGCTGGACAGCGGAATGATCAGTCGCGGGAAATAGACTTTGGTGAGCAGGTTAGTATTGGTGACCAGGCTGTTGGCGGAATTATTGAACGCACGCTCGAAATATTGCCAGGACAACTGGCCGGCAAAGCTCCAAATGGCATACGGCGCGGTGCTGTCCGGTCCAAGGCCCGCCAGTTTGCCGAAGACGAAAAAGAACAACACCATATTGATCAGCGGTTGAATGACGATCCAGGTGGCGCCCAACACGGTCTGCTTGTAACGGACCGAGATATCGCGCCAGGCGAGGAAGAACAGCAGGTCACGGCATTCCCATAGCTCACGGAAATCGATCCGCATAAACCCGTGCGACGGCTCGATCACGTTCACGCGTGGGATATAGGGTGCATTTTGACGAAGGATCATCGCATGTGCTGACCTGACAGCAACGCCATTTTACCGTACTGCCAGGTATCACGCAAGGGCGGGGGGCATGTCGGCGTGATTCAGTTATACTCGAATAACTATTCGAGTATAACTGAATAATTCGTCGAACAGATGACAATGTATGATGACGGCGGCGGCAATCGTCTGCTTTACCTTATCGTTGGCTTACCCAGGGATCTTTGATCGCGTGCTTCAACACCTCCAGCGCGCACTCCATCGAAAACTGTTGGTAGGTCGGGCTGGATAAATAGCGCGCGATCGCGGCAAGATATTGCTGATATTCCGCGGCGTTCATCTGGGAGAGATAGTCGAACAATGCGTCCGTCGATTTGAAGTTGCGCCGGTCGATGAAGGCCTCGGGATGCACGTATTCGGCGATATTGTCGGCGCCCCAATAGACCGGTACGCAGAAAGCGCGCAGCGAATCGAAGATCTTCTCGCTCACGTAGCCGCGCAGGTGGTGGTTGTTTTCATAGCAGATGTTGAATTTATACCGCGAGAGCGTCTGGAGTTTATCCGCGGCCCGTCCCCGAAACACCGGATAACGCTCCCAGCCGCTGCCATAGAGATCGAATAAGTCCGGGTGCGCGCGCTGGAAAAATTCGATCACCTGCACGCGCGCTGAATAGAGCTCGTGTGGATGCGTCGAGGTCTTATCGCTGGCGATCAGCGCGCAAAAGGCACGGTCGGCAAAGGGCACCGGGGTTTCGATATGCCAGTCCGGTTGGGCAAAATTGAATTTGAAATATTTCCGGTTATCGATGAAATCGTCATTCCAGGTGAGAATGGTATCGAAATACCGGTGAAATGGCCGCTGAAAGTTATGCGGGCAAACCGAAGGCGGCTCTTGCAACAGTAACACGCGTTTCGCCGTGCGGGGCAAGGCGCGAAAGAGCTCGGTCAGCCGGTGATTGGCGACCGGCTTGCCATAACAGGACCATAAATAGCGCCCGAAGATCGGCTTCAATAAATAGAGTTCGACGAAGACGATGACATCGGCGGTGTGAATATCGCCCTGGTCGAGCGTATCGAGCTGATAGCCGTCGCACGCTAACTCCTCCTGCAGCCGGCACGACAATTCCAGCCGATCGTCACGATTCAACGGGCTCCGGCGATTGAATAATTCGTTTCCGGTATAAATATCATCGACGCAGAATAAGACGTGTTTCATAGCAGCCCTAATGGGTACCTGTCTCTGTCAGTTTGGAGCGATCACGCCACCAGATGCGCAAATTGACGAGGGGATAAAAGAGCACATACGGATACGCAATCACCCCCTGTTGCTTTCCATGACGCAGAAAACGGAAAAAGGTGTTGCGATAACGATGATCCAGGCGATGGAAATAGTGATCGAGCATGAAGTAGGCGCTTTTGCGATAAAACAGGAACCGGGTGCGCCAATCACCCCAGCGTTCGGCCAATGCCGCCCGATAGCGCCGATATAGCGCGAAGCAATGCTCTTCCAACAGACCGGGAGAAAAATAGTCCTGCCCCGGATGCATCCGACGCAGGATATACTCGCGGGGCAGCACCGCCATCCAGCCAAACCGGCAGAATTCCAGTACCCAGGGACGATCACCGAAGATGTAATACGTCTCGTAGGGTGCACAGCGATCGTAGTTGAAGTGGGAGAGATATTCGGTGCGATAAATCACGGGGGCATAATGAAAGCCCATGCGTTCGGCCAGTAGATCCGTAATCAACTCCGCTTCCGAGTGATAAATCGCCGTCTCTTCGGTCACGGGAGAAAACGGCGGGGGATCGCCGCTAAAGCTGATAAAACCGCTGCTGGCGATCGCGATGCGTTTGTCGGACTCAAGGAGAGCGATGGCCTGCCGCAAATAGTCCGGGTGCATCAGGTCATCGTCGTGAAAGGCCATCAGATACGGCGTTTGCCGGTAGTGCTGAAAGACATACTTCCAGGTGCCATCGACCCCGATATTGGTTGCGTGCCGATGATAACGCAGGCGGGGATCGTGAAAGCTTTCCACCAGCGATTGGTTATCACAATCGCTGGCATTATCGACCACTACTAACTCAAAATCGGTGAAGGATTGCGCTAAAATGCTCTGCAGACTTTGCCGCAGAAACTCCGGACGATTGTAAGTCAACACACAGAGAGTCAGTAAAGCCATAAGAAGATTATAACAAAACCATATCGGCGTGCATAGCACGGAGCGGTGTCCTCATCCCGAATTTGCGCCGCTATGCCGCCGGCAGTAGTGGCGATTACCTGAATCCCAAGGCCTGCGCTCGGGAATCGTCAGTTTCGTAACAGGTTCTCAAAATGTTATACTATCTGGGTTGTGTGAAGTCATCCCATGCATGAGGAACGCGCGAGCGTGTGGTTTCGATATGACCATCCGTTGTCTACTCAACCACCGGAGTGCTCGCGAGGACGCTCGCGCGCCAGGATGACCTGAACAATTACTGGTAAAGAAGGTGAAGTAATGCCTACCGCGATAGAAAGAGCGTTTTTGACGTTCATTGATGAAGGCTTTAAGGTATATTCAGGATATAATTCATACCATTTTAATAATTTTCGTGATGCGCCGTTCACCTATCTTGTTGATGCGAAGACACGAGTGGTGTGTAGCCAGGGGATAGCGATTCAGGAATTCTTTATTCTGGAAACGCTTTTCGCGCAATTTCACCCGAAATCTATTCTCATTATTGGTAACGCTTTTGGGTGGAGCGCCGTTATCATGTCCATATTGAATCCGGAGGCTAAAGTAACCACCATCGATCCGGATAGTGTCGGAAATGCGATCACGGAGCGGATTGCCAACAAAAATAACTATGCCATTACCGTCCGTGAAGGCTATTCCCCCCAGGACGTGAAGAAAATTTGTGCCGAGGAGTTCGAGAGCCCGGTCGAATGTGTCTTTATCGATGCGGTTCATGACGACGAGCATCAATATGACGATTTTTGCGCCACCGTGCAGGTGGCATCGCCGAACTGTCTTTTCCTGTTTCACGATGTGGTCAACTGGTCGATGCAGAAATCTTTCCAGCAAATAATTGACAAGTCCGGACTGGTTGGCCGTATTCTACAACGCACGACTTCCGGAATCGGCATGGTCTGTTCGCAAGAGCTGTTTGAAAAATTGCGTTTTGTCATTTCGTGCTTTGCGGATGATGATATCAGCGAAGCCGAACACCTTTTCGGTCGCAAATATCAGATAGCACTGCGAGATCGACCGCAGATTACGCAACCTTTGCATGCGATCAAGACATTCATTCGCCGCCTGATTCCGAATGCGATATTCAAATATATCAAGCCGCTCATTTCCCGTGATCGTTAAGCGTCTCCCCGGCTAATAATTGCCGGGTCCGGCGCATTATGGTTACTGAACCCCGGCAAGAATCTCTTCATACCAGGCCAGGTAGCTTTCGATCATCCGCTCGGTGCCAAAGCGGGCGTGGGCATCGATGGCTGCTGCCTCTCCACAACGGCGGCGCAGATCGTCGTCTTCGAGCAGGCGGAGGATAGCGGCCGCCATTGCCGTGGGATCGGCGTGCGGGGTCAGCAGGCCGGTTTCGCCGTCGCGGATCTGCTCGGGAATCCCGCCGACCTCCGTCGCCACCACCGGAATCCCGCACGCCAGCGCCTCGGTAATCGTCAATCCCCAGACTTCGCCATGCGCGGCATGGAGATAGAGATCGGCCGCCTGGTAATAGTGAGCCAGCGTCGCCATATCGCGCTGGAAGGGGATGAAGCGGATGACCGCATTGCCTTCCGTCTCGTCCGGCGAATCCTCACCCAGCGCCAGAAAGTGGATCGGACGCGCGCGATACCGCTCCGCCACCAGACTGATCGCCGTGCGCAGCGTCTGATAATCTTTGTAGGGATTTTGCCGAACGCCGTTTGCCGCGAAGAGCAAGACGCACGCCTGCGGTGGGATGCCCAATGCCTCCCGCGCGGCGGCGCGCGAGCCCGGACGGAAGGTCGCGAGATCGATGCCGTTATGAATGACGCGCGCTTCCACCACCGCCGGCATCAGCATGGACTGTTCGGCCTGCTCCAGCAACCAGCGCGAGGGGGTGGCCAGATACAGGCGACTGCGCGCGTAGAGGTCCTGCTTGCGCCGCCAGTTGGCCGCGGTGGCATCGCGCAGTACCTGCACGTACCGGCGTAAATCCGGGCACTTCCCGCAGCCGGTGCGCCAGCGCGCGCACTCCAGCGCGTAGGAGCAATGCCCGCTGAGCGGCCAGCACTCGTGCAGGGTGATCATGGTGGGCTGCAAATGCGTCAGCCAGGGGAGCGCGCGGAGATCGAAATAATCACCGAAGAGCACGTGGAGATGCAGCAGTTCGGGTCGGCACGGGGTCAGCGTGGGCAACCGATAAGTGCCCGGATAGTGCATCGGCTCCATCCCGCGCAATTTTGCCAGCAGGTTTTGCGGATAGACGAGATGCCGTGCGAGATGTCCCAGGCGTTGCCTGCTCTGCGAAGTTGGCGGGGTGAGCAGGCGCTCCGCGAGGTGCGCCCAACCGGACGCCCACAGGTTCCACGGCGCATAGGGGGGAATCGGCACGACGTGCGGCAACGCGGTACGCCGGGCGCCGACCGCCAGCCACGCCTCCTGCCCACGCGCCAGGTACCCCTGGTGCAGCGCGACGCAAATCGCCTCCGCCCCGCTCTCCTGGTCGCTTTTATTCACCTGTAAAATGCATCGTGATGGTGTCATGGAAACCTGCTACTTCTCCCGCGCCGGCCACTGCTCTATAATCTCGGCGTACCACGCCAAATACCCGTCCACCATCTGGCGCACGCTGAAGCGGGCGCGGATATCTTCCGCCGCGGCGGCGCCGAATTGCTGGCGACGGGGTTCGTCGTTCAGCAATTGCAGGATCGCGTCCGCCATCGCGGCCGGGTCGGCGGGCGGGGTCAACAGACCGGTTTCGCCGGGACGGATCTGCTCGGATATCCCACCGACGTCCGTCGCCACCACCGGCGTGCCGCAGGACAGCGCCTCGGTAATCGTCAATCCCCACACCTCGCCTTTGGCCGCGTGCAGGTACACATCCGCCGCCTGGTAGTAGCGGGCAACCACGGTGGCGTCACGTTCGAAGGGCACGAAATGAATGATCGCGTTGCCTTCCGTTTCGTCCGGCGCGTCTTCTCCCAGCGCGAGAAAGTAGATGGGGCGGTCATGATAGCGCTCCGCCACCAGGCCGATGGCCGCGCGCAGCGTCTGGTAGTCCTTATAGACGTTCCGGCGCGCGCCGTTGGCCGCGAAGAGCAGCACGCAGGCCGCCGGCGGAATGCCCAGCGCCTGGCGCGCGTCCGCGCGGGAGCCGGGACGAAAGATGTCGGTATCGATGCCGTTCGGAATCACGCGCGCTTCCACGATCCCCGGCAGCAGCATCGATTGCTCGACCTGCCGCAGCAGCCACCGGGATGGCGTGGCCACGTACAGGCGGCTTTGCGCATAGATCGCCCGCTTGCGCTGCCAATTCTCCGCCGTGGCGTCGCGCAGCACGCGAACGTAGCGTTGTAAATCGGGGCACGCTCCGCAACCGGTTTGCCAGCGCGGGCAGTCGAGGAAATATACGCAATGCCCGGTGAAGCTCCAGCAATCGTGCAGTGTCATCACCACCGGCTGTTGGCGGCTGAGCGCCGGCAGCGCGCCCAGGTCGAAATAATAGCCGTGCAGATTATGCAGATGCACCAGTTGCGGAGGCGAGGGCGGTAACGAGGACAATTGCCGCGTGCCCGGATAATCCGCCGGATCGCGTCCGCGCAGGTTGGCAAGGCAATTCGGCAGCGAGGTGAGTTGACGGGCGATTTGTCCGACCAACCGCAGCACCCGTGGCGAGTGCGGTCGGCGCAGCAGCGCTTCCCCCAGCCATGCCCAGCCGCGCCCCCACAGGTTCCACGGCGCGCACGGAGGGATGGTCAGCACCCGCGGCATCGCCGTTCGCTGCATCCCCACCGCCAGCCAGGCATCGAGACCGCGCGCGAGATACTCGCGATGCAGCGCATTGCTGATGATCTCCGCGCCCCCTTCGCAATCGCTCTTATTCACCTGGAGGATGGAGAGGTTGGCCATAAAAGATACAGGATTCAGGATGCAGGATTTCGGATCGCGATATCCGCATCCCTTTCGCGCTGCGCGCCCACGGAATGCTGATTCACTATAGTGGAGTTCATTTTCCCTGTCAATTTATCCCCGCCGGTCGCCATCCTTCCGCGGGTGCAGGGGATGTGGTAAGATAAACGCGTAAAGAAATATTCAGCTTCGCTCGTAGCAGCGCCACCGCAAGCGCGCTGGGGTCGGTAAACCGCCAGAGAACCCTGAACAATAGCCGGCAGAGGACTGCCGGGCTCCCATGAGCGCATTTATTAACGAATCAATGAGCAGATCAGTTACAGCCCCATTTATGGGGCGTATCTCAATAGCCCCGGCATTTATGCCGGGGGGTGAGAAGTTTGCGCTGACGCGCCATACGGCGGCGGCGGCGCTACTATGAACTAAGTTGACGGTTAGCTAAGCATGCGGATGTCATCACAGTCCATCCTGTCCGGTCTCTTTCGCCGGGTGCTGGCGGTGCGCGAGTTTCTGCGGAAAACGCTGAAGCGCGCGGCGCACCGGCATCCGTGGCTCGTCAACCAGGTGAAGGCGCTCGACGACCGGCTGGCGCTGACCTATCTCTCGCTGACCGTGCCGAAAGCGCGCCTGCTGCTGGTCGATCCCGCGCTGCCGGCGGGGGTGAACGCCATTGGCTACATGACCGGCGAATTCAGCCTCGCGGAAAGCGCGCGCGCGCTGGTGACGGCGCTGCAGGCGGCCGAGATTCCCTATGTCATCAATAGCATCCGCAACGATTTCCGCTTTCAACGCGATAAAAACGACCTGGCCCTCGCCGATAACAACCCCTACCGCTTCAACCTGGTGCATTTCAACCCGCAGGAAACTTCCGTGGTCTACTCGCACAAAGGGTGGAATTACTTCAAAGATCGCTACAATATCGGCGTCTGGTACTGGGAACTGCCGAAATTTCCCGCCCTGTGGGCGCCCGATTTCAATCTCTATCACGAAATCTGGGTGACCAGTCCTTTCTGCGAGGAAGCGATCAAGGCCGCCTCGCCGGTGCCGGTCACGCGTATCGTTCACCCAATCATCATTGACGATACGGTTATCAAGCGTGACCGCGCGCCGTTCGGCCTGCCGGCGGATCGTTTTCTCTTCTTCTTCGCCTTCGACTTCATCAGCCGCGCGGAGCGGAAAAATCCGCTGGCGCTGGTACAGGCATTCCGGCGGGCCTTTGCCCACGACCCGAACGCCATGCTGGTGCTCAAATGCGTGAACGCCCGGCTGTTTCCCGAGGAGATGCGGCGTCTCGAAGTCGCGGCGGAAGGACTGAACGTCCATTTCATGGATGCATTGCTGTCGCGCGCGGGCATGTTGAGTCTCACCGCCAGTTGCGACTGCTATATCTCGCTGCATCGCGCGGAAGGCCTCGGGTTGGGGATGGCGGAGTCGATGTACCTGGGCCTGCCGGTCATCGCCACCGGATATTCCGGCAATCTGGATTTCATGACCGCCGACAACAGTTTCCTGGTCGATTACCAACTGGTGGAGACCCAGCCGGAATTCGGCTACTTCGCGAAAGGCAACGTCTGGGCTGAGCCCAGCGTCGAGCACGCGGCGGAATTGATGCGGCAGGTTTACACCGATCGCGAACACGCCGCCGCCATCGGCGCCCGCGCCGCCACCGCCATCCGCACTCGCATGACCCCGCAGGTTACCGGCGAACAAATTCGCGCCCGGTTGGCGGAAATCAGCAACAAGTAGTTCAACGCCGAGCCGCGAAGGCGCAGAGCATAACCAACGAGTTATTGGTTGCTAATAGATGCTATAATCGGAAGCACTTCATTCCGCAAGGGGAAGTGAAAGAAGGTCGCATGAAATTTCAACGATGCGGATTACCATTCCTCGTGCTGCTGTTGGTGCCGGCGGCAGCACTCACCGGCTCCTTGTGCGGATGCAAAACGGCGTCGAATCCCGCTCCGCCGGCGGCAGCGGTCACTCCGGCAGCTACTCCCGCGGCCCCCGCGCCGACGCCGGCTGCCGCGACGACGCCATCCACCCCGGCCCCCGCACCGGCGGCAACGACCCCGGCTCCCGCGGCGGTCAATCCGGGTACCGTCGCCACGCCTGCTTCACCGCCACCGTTACACCAGGGTGAGACGATGGCCCCCACCGTCGGCGATTCCGGCAACGGCGGCACCGTGCTGGCCCCAACCAAAGTGCGCGACAAATTGAGCAATATGGGGATGAATACCAAGTCGGGTGGCGGCGGAAAAGATAGCGCGGGCGGGGAATAGCACCGGTATGAGCGGAAGGTAAGCAGCCATGTATCGCATCATCTGTTGTTTGCTGAGTGGATTTGCCCTGTTGACGTTGTGGGGGTGCACTTCGCATGCCCCCAC
>Ga0073936_10001572_pt1 | contig 34972 bp, 28 predicted proteins | sample AliMusrvi5mmetaG_FD_87041 | JGI IMG/M metagenome (GOLD analysis project Ga0073936, IMG submission 87041) | Freshwater lake bacterial and archeal communities from Alinen Mustajarvi, Finland, to study Microbial Dark Matter (Phase II) - Alinen... | ecosystem: Environmental > Aquatic > Freshwater >...
ATTCGCAGGCAAAACTTCTGCGTTCATTCGTTCCTTGGATTGATTTGACATGGTTCAAGACTACCTTTTACTCTGTAATTGCACAGGGGGTAGGTGTCTCAAGTCATATTGGCACGGGGGGCCCGCTCTAGGTCATTCGCCGTTTTCTCCACTTTGATGGCTTCATCCAATGCGTAATTCTCCGCATCCGAAACCTTCTTCTTGTCAAGTAGAAGTTGTGCATGCCCTATCTCAAGAGACTGCTCAAGTGCGTCGTTTTTAGCTTTTTGCTCCAGCAGTTCGCGCAAGCGAGTCTCTACTGCTAACAGCTCTGATTTCAGTCGCTGGATTTCCCTTTGGCCTTGCAAAGAGTTGAAAGCTGGTGGAACATGCAGCGTATGGCTCGAAGGTCCCTGCCAATGATGAGGGCGGCGCGCTGGCCGTCGTTGACATAGCAACTCAACAGCGCTTTGGATAACAGCCGGTAATGCTCTCGTTGGCCATCATCGAGTCGCTCAAGGGCCTGTGCCAATTCCAGGATCAGTTTTCCGGTAGTCAAGGTCGTCCTCCGATAGTTCGAAATGACTTTATCTACAGCAAGGCTCATAGCGTGAGCCTCATGGTTTTCCGTGGAAAATGCTATTCATGGCCCGTCTCTGCCCTTCCCTCCCTCCGCGCGCCGCTTTGAATGCCGGTGAGTACGCTGAACTTGATCTTCTTCAGACTCTGGAGCGCGGACTGTCAGGCGCCTACACGCTGTTCCACAGCGTCGAGTGGTCCAGAGGGGCCGGTGAGAAAGAACAGCACGGCGAGATCGACATCGTGGTGGTCAACCAGGCTGGTGATGTCCTGCTAATGGAAGTCAAATCTGGCAACGTCGATTTTCAATCCGGTGGCATCTTCAAGACCTATGGCGCCAAGACCAAAGACATCAAGGCGCAGGTCGGGCTTCAATACGGCGCTGTACGCTCCCGCCTGAAGGATGCCAACCTATCCGCCCATTTAAACCACCTGTTGGTGCTGCCCGACCTGAAGGTGCAGTCGGAAACGGCCCAGTGGCCACGTGAGCGCATCGTTGACAGTGAAGAGATCGGCAGCATCGTCTCGCGCATCACGCAATTGCTCGGGCCGGGGCTCCATTCCGACAATCTGCCACTTGTGCTGGCTTTTTTTGAGAATCGCTTTCGTGTAGTGCCCGATGTTTCGGCCTTAGCCGGTCGCCTGCAACAGCAAGCATCCCGACTGTCATCTGGTCTGGCAACCTGGGTGCCGCGCATCGAAGTGCCCTCCGGCGTGATCCGCGTCGTTGGCACTGCAGGTTCTGGCAAGACGCAATTGGCGCTGCGCCTGTTGCGTGATGCCGATGCTGCCGGTCAAAAAGCCGCCTACATCTGCTTCAACAGGGCGTTAGCCGACCACATGGGGCGAGTATCACCAGTAAGAACGCCGGCCGAAACTTTCCACGAGTACGCAGTCCGCGTTGTGCGCCGATCCGGCCAGACGGTTGATTTCAGCATACCGGCGGAATGTGTCAATGACTTTGCTACACCTTGCGTCATAAATTTACTGCGCATGGTTGTGTTGTTTCAGTCGTTTTCCTTTGCTCAAGTGGTGGGTTGATCCAGGCCGCAGTGGGCATGGGTTTTAGGCAAGGGCGGATGCCCTTGAATCGGTCGGGCGTGGCGGCGAAGGCCGAATTCAGCGTTGCTTGTCGAACTTCCCGCATGGCCTGCGCCTGTCCGTAGTGCACGCTGTGGGGCGTCATGTGGCCAATGCCTGAATGGCAGTGCTGGCCGTTGTACCAGGCAAAGAATGTCTGGCAATGGCTTCTGGCGTCTTCGATGCTGCCAAAGCGCTGCGGGAAGTCGGGGCGGTATTTCATGGTCTTGAACTGCGACTCTGAATAGGGATTGTCATCCGAGGTGTAGGGACGGCTGTGGCTCTTGGTCACGTCCAGGTCGACCAACAAACTGGCCACCGGCTTGGAGCGCATAGAGGTGCCGCGATCTGCATGCAGCGTGAGTGCACCCGGCAGCACATCGTGACGGGCCACGGTATCGGCAATCAGTTGCTCGGCCAGTTCTGCACTCTCGCGTGGCGCAATCAGCCAGCCTACGACGTAGCGACTGAAGATGTCCAGGATGACGTAGAGGTGAAAGCAAGTCCACTTGGCCGGACCCTTGAGCTTGGTGATGTCCCACGACCAGACCTGGTTGGGTGCGAGGGCCAGCAACTCAGGCTTGGCATAGGCAGGGTGGCTGCGTTGGCGACGGCGCTCGGCGCTGCTGGCGCTGGCAGCCAGCAAACGGTACATGGTGCGCACCGAACCCAGGTAACTGCCTTCATCGAGCAGCGTGGCGTGTACTGCCGCTGGAGCGGTGTCACAGAAGCGCTCGCTGCACAGGGCCTGCAATACCAACGTCTGCTCCACCTCACTCAAGGCCAGCGGCGAGCGTGGGCGCGCGGGCCTTGGTGCCGACGGTGGCCCCACAAAGGCAGTACGGTGTACGCGTGCCTGGTGTCGGCCGGGCGCGCCGCGCCACAGTCCCATGGCGCGGCATGCAGCAGCACTGCCAAGCGTGGGAGTCAGTTCATGGGTGCCCGCCATCAGGGACTCCCGAACTTCGCGAGTGGCTCGAGTTGCTCCAACAACGCGGCAACTTTTTTTTGGACCTCGATGACCAACTGTGCATTGCTGAGTTGCACCCGCAGTTTGTCGCGTTCACGTGTCACCATCGCCAACTGTTTGAGTTCCGCGCGAGCAGGGTCAACTTTGGGACCACGCTTTTTAGAGTCCGTGCCAGTCAGCTCACCTGCCGCATATTGGCGTCGCCATGTGGCCAGGGACGACGAGTACGCGCCTTCACGGCGCATCAGTGCGCCGATTTCACCGGGCTTGGTGCACGCGGCCGCGGCAAGCACAATGCGGCGCTTGTCGGCATTGGTAAAGCGTCGACGTTTGGCGACTGCCACGACTTCGGAGTCGATGCTGGGTGACAATGGTCGCGCCGATACAGGCGCATCTTCAGTCGCCCTTCGGGCTCCTTGCGATGCGCCTGTATCGACAGAATCTCTGGCTGTACGCATCTGTGCCTTAGGTTGATTGTTGATCTTCATACCTACCTCGTTGCTCTCTAAACTAACTGGGGTAGGTGTAGCAGGTCATTCTGGCACGGGGGGGTGGCAGTGCGACGGTGGCAAATCCTTGCAGCAGTTGTTCATACTTTTCGGTACGGGCACCAAACAGGTCTTTGTGCCGCAGCAATGTGTTTTGTGCCGCAGTAGTACGCATCAGCCCAACAGCAACTCCCTGCTCAATGTCGAAAACGTTCTCGTCCTTGCCGCCGTCAGTCGCAACCTCTTTCTTCTTGGCGTTGCCATGCAGATCGACCACGGTGATTGACGGGAAAGTGCTGGTAAGACACTGGCGCATGCCACGAAAGGTCGGGTTATCGAGGTAGCCATGATTGGTGACGTACCCCAATACGCCAACGCCTGCGCATTCAACCCGCCATTGGCCAAAACGAATGAACTTGACATAGTCATCCTGGAGCCAGAGCTTCTTTTCGCCCAAGGGCTTGCCGTCCACTTGGTAATAGCTCTTTACCACCGTGCCGTCCGGCAACTGCCCTTTGAGCAGACCATCAATCCATGGGAACATGTTGTTGGAAACACCCGAGTACGGCGGATTGCCCACTACCACCGTCGCCGCCAATTGCTCCTTCACCCGGTTCGCGGCTGCAGCCTCGTGCGCGAGCATGGGTGCCTCGAATGCCAGTTCTGGATTGATGGCATGCGCAGGCTCCAGTGCATTGGTCAAAAACACATTCACACGCGGCCCGTCTTCGGGGAAGGTGTAACCCGTCTCAGCCAGCTTCAGGCCAATTTTCATGTGCGCAATGGCATACGGGGCCATCATGAGCTCGAAGGCATACAGGCGGGGCAGTAGGTGGTGTTTGACGTAGTCCACCCATAGCGGCTGCCATTGGGCTTTGGTCACCTTGCCTTGCTTGGCCCACTTTTTCAGCATGTGGGCGTGAATTTGGGTGATGACCTCCACGATGAAGGTACCGGTTCCGGTGGCCGGATCCAGCACCTGCACAAAGGGCATGGCGGCGGTACAAAACTTGGGCAGCTGCAGCTCGGGTTTGCGCGCCATCATTTCGCCCCAGGTGATGGTGCTTGCCAAGCCGTCTTCGATGCCGAATTCGGTTTTCAAAATCTCGTCCACACTGCGCACAATGAACTGCACCACGGGGCTGGGGGTGTAGAACACACCGCGCTTGGCGCGCATGGCTTTGTCGTAGGCTTTGAGGAAGTCTTCGTAAAAGTGAATTACCGGGTCATCGCCCGGCTTGCTGGCATTAAAGCTGCGCAGCACAGCATCCATGGGCACATCGCGCAGGGTTGTGACAACTTCGTTGATACCCAGCTCGTCAAAGTCCACCCGTTTGGCCTTTTTACGATCGCGCCCGGCGGCGTTCAAAAAGTCGGTTAGCAGTTCTTTCAAAAACGGGTTGGTGCTGGGCACCATGTCTGACAAGTTGTCTGCCACCAGCCCACCACTCTCGCGGCTGGCGCGGGCGGTGAACAGGCCATAGGTGATGGTTTGCGCGAACATGTCGGCAAAGCCATCAGGCGACAGGTCCGCAATCAGGTTTTCTTTGAAAGCCTTGTGCAACTGGGTCAGGTGGCCGTTGGCGCTTTCCAGTTCCAGCACGGTGTTGACGCGACCCCGGATTCGCTTGGCCAAATCTGCCAATGCCAACGCCAACGTCTTGCTGTCGTTGATGACCTGGCGGTATTTCAGGCTGAAGGCACTGGCCCACTGAATACGCCAGGCGTCTTGCTCCGCTTTGGTAGTCACACTGGAGAGCCTGGCCGGCCACCGCAGCTTTTCCTTGAGCGTCTGGGCAACGTAGCTCAGTTCACGCGCGGTGTCGTCATCGTCCCAGCCCAGCACGCGCAGCGTGGGAAGGTCGCCAACATCGGACTCATCGGTGAAATGCGCCAGTGCAATCTCACGCGCACTTGCTTCGCCAAAGCTGGAGACAAACAGCAGGTCACGCGCCATCCAGGTCTGGTGGCCGCTGCCCTTGACACGGCGCTTGACGGCCAGGCCATTGAGCACGCGTCGAAGCACCACAATGGGCAGCTTGCCCTTATCAAAGTCCACAAAAAAGATGCCCCAGGGCTGACCGGTGACCAAGGGCTTGAGCTGCATGATGGATTTAACAGCCACCTGGTGCTCGGCCTTGAGGTTGAGCTCTTCAGGTTCCCAGTTGTAAACGGCGTCTTCCCAATCGTCCACATGGATGGGCCAGCCGAGCTCTTCATCAAGATATTTGACCAGCGCCGGAATGTTGTGGACGCGGCGTAATTTGTCGGCGTGGGGGTCGAGCAGACTGGGGCTTGAGCTGGTTTTAGTGACCATATATTGTTTTCTCTTTATCGAAACTTTAGCAACAACTTCCACTTACGAAGTGAGTCAATTAAGTTCCATCCAGGCGATGAGGACGGGGGCAACCCCAATAGGTGCCTGCACCTGACGGAAGTAGCCATTCTTCAGGTACTTCTCCGCTTTGACGCGCGCCTCTGTCAAGGTGCTTTGGGCAACCTGGCAGCGCCGTGGGGTGTCAAACTCGCAATGAATGGCGGCATCAATGGCCGCAGCATCTTCCAAGACTTTGCCGGTCTGCGGGTCCAGTAGAAGCCACTCCGTGCGGCCTGCACTTAGTGTCCAGGTTTCCGCGTCAGATACAGCTTCGAGCACCGTGCCGTCTTTCCCGGGCAATCCGAAGCAAAAGAAGACCGCCTTGGTGTCTGGCTGAATATGCGCCTTGCCGCTGAAAACGCGGCCTGGCAGGGCTTCCAGCCGCGCGGGCAAGTCAGGGTGAGTGGCGAGCAGGCGTTGGTACTCCAGGTGCATATTTTCCAATACGGTAGGCTCGCCCTCGTAGGCGTGGTTGAAGTCTTTGAGGGCAGCAAAGTCGTCTTCAGGACGCAGCAACTTCTTGCCTTCGATGCCGAGTGTTTTGGAGATGAGCAGTGTCTTGCTGGAAACCTTTTTGAACAGCTTGAGCAATTCATCTAGTTCATCTGGCGGCAGAAAGTTCCAGTATTCCACCGTGCCACGGATGGCTTTGACATCGGGGTGGTCTTTAATGAGCTTCTTTTCAATCTCGGGGTTCATGCGCCGGTCCACCCGGCCAATGCGTTGCATCAGGCGCACCGGGTTCCAGTGCAGGTCATAGTTGATAAGGCGGGTGGCATCTTGCAAGTTAAGACCTTCACTGAGCACATCGGTGGCGATCAGCACACGAGTCTCAGTGTGCCCCTTGTCTGCCAATGCCTGGCTGGTCATGTTGTTGTAGTACGGGGAAAACTGACGAATAACGTCGCCACGGCTGCGCTTGGTGGCAGAGTCGATCTGGTCAACGCCTTGGATACCGGCCTTGACCAGCTCGGCGGCCAGGTATCGAGCGGTGGACGAGAACTCGCTAAAGATCATGACCTTGTGCTTCTTCAAAACCGGGTCGGTTTTGAGGAGCTTGATCAGAGCTTGTAACTTGTTGTCATGGCTTGGCTTGAACTGACGCAACTCGTTTAGGAACTCGGCGATCTGGTTCAGGTCTTGCAGCGACTCCGACAGAATTTGAGGCACGTCGAACAAGTCCCGGTCCAGGGGTTCAAAGTTGGCAAGCATTTCTTCAGAAACGATGTCTTCGTCTTGCTCGGAGTCGTCTTCCAGATCGTCACCGAATAGATTGTTCTGGCGCTTTTGAACACTGCCAATCAATTCCTCCTGGTGAATGCGCCAGCGTTCCAACGTCACTATTTCATGCTTGGTCGTGCTGTTGACCTGCACAAAGGCCAGCACCTTCTTGAGCAACTGCTGGCAAGAGGACTCGAATGCACTGGCCGAACTCTCGAAACGCTTCAAAAACAAGATCCGTATAAGCCCCACCACTTGTTTCTGGCGATTTTCCTCAAAGCCATCTTCCAGTGGCACCTTGGTGTAAGCCAAGGGGTAATACATCGGCAAGGCAAACAGAGGCTGCCTCTTGTTGAAAGCCTTCTCCACCATTCCAAGCAATTTACCGTAGGTCTTCTTGATAGAGTAGTCTGCGACCTTGGGCGCTTCGCGTTTAGGGAACATGGCTTCTGTGGCGCCTGCAGCCTTCTGGCTTGCTTTGACGTAAGCACGGCTGCGCTGCACCACCAGTTCGCGAAACAAGCTGTCTTGCGACAACAAATCGCCAGCCTCCTGGCCTGGCAACTCGCCCTGAATAGTTTCGCTGCCCATGCGCTTGGCAAGTTCCTTCTCCAACGTGCGGAAATAGCCCGGTAGCGAATGAATACCCAGTGTTTCCTTGAAGTGCCCCGTCTCATGCTGGGTGAAGTGTTCAATCAAATGCTGCAAGTCGATCAAACGGTTGTTGATAGGCGTGGCGGTGAGCATGAAGAGCTGCTTGCCTTTGGCCAGATCATTCATCTGCCAATAGCGCGAAGTGTCTTTTTTGGTAGTGGGGTTACGGAAATGGTGTGCCTCATCAACCACGACCACATCAGCATTGTCCTTATGGTCTTGCAATTCTTGAGCCCAATCGACGCCCACGCGCTGCAGGTCAGTATGGTTGATGATCTTGAGGGTCGAATACTGGCCAAACAGATGTGGGAGATAGCGGCGGATAGCGGACTCCCAAACGGGCTCGCGACCTGACTTTGGCACCACCAATAAGACCCTCTTCCGTCCAAAGTCAACCAATCTTTCGATCAGCATCAGCCCAATGAATGTCTTGCCGAGACCAACACCATCGCACAAAAATGCGCCTCCATATTTGGCGCCAATTTTGAGCATGGCACCATAGCCGTCACGCTGATATTGATCCAGCACCGGGTACATGCGCGAATGGTGTCGCTCCCAGTCGCCAGCAGTTTCTTCGTAATTGTTGAAGTACGCCTTTAAGGATTGGGCATAGACCTCAAACGGGAGGTACTCGCGCGTGTGGCGCTCAATGACCTGAAGGACTTGCTCTGTGACATCTTCAGCCTCGTTCCAGTGCACCTCATACCACTGCTGAAGCTCCTCCACCTCGCGGCGAAGCTGGACGTTGAGTTCGACATTGCCTGTGAGCCCCGGAAACGTGAAGTTGCTTGAACCTACCAAGGCCGAAGATCCGACCACAGCCAATTTGCTATGGGTGATGTAGGCCTTGGCGTGAAATTTCTTCTTGGTATAGACACGACACTTGATCTTGCCGCTACCAATGGCTTCGACAATTTGGCCAACACCAGTCAAAAAATCATTCTTCTGCTTTTCGCGCTCAACGCTGTCATCCAACAGACTTTTGATGCGGGCAATACCGTCATTCAACGTGAGCTGGGTGCGCTTGGTAACTTCGTCGCCCATCAAAATGCGGACTTGGTCCAGCTTTTGCCACTTGCCATCCAACGCTAACAGGGCACCGATTTCAAAATAGCCCGTGGCAATGTCGAACTTGTTCGAAATCTCTGACCACTCAGCCAAGTAGTTGAGCACCTTCCAGTCTTCATCGCTGTTGTCTACGATGAAAAGGTCATTGCCAGTTTTCTTCATATATTCCTGTCAGATTCAATTCAAAACTCCAACTCTTCCAACGACATTACCGTCACCTTCATCTGCCTTACGTAATCATCACCTCAAATTCCAGAGGTGAAACAATGAGTGCGCCACACGCCTCCGCCTTCGCAGCTTCATCCCGATCAGCCGTCACCAGAGCTCGAAACTGTTGAGGCGACTGGCGATTCATAAACTGAAGATATGCAACGATGTGGTCGTCTGCCCGGTTCGCCCCCTTCCCTCCGGAATAGTGGACGTTGAAATTGCTTTTTATTGTTTCATCGTGCGCCCGAGTGCTGTCAAACCACAATTCCACAGTCAGGTTCTCGTGAAGCGTGCAGAGGGCATCAATCTTTTGAATTAGCGCTTGCTGTGCCCTGGCACCTGGGTCGCCGCGATCGTAGAAATCCCCGAACAAAGTAGGCAACTTATGCAACACGTTGTGTCCATCAATGAGTAGGGTACAACTGTGCCCATCTGCCACTTGTCGCTGTAACGCGTACAGCGGTACGCCCTTGAGACTGGGCTTCGGCGATTTTGCCGTTTTGCCGAGGCTTGCCTGCACATACAAGCGTGAGGCTTTGTCACCAATCAAGGCATAGGCGGCGCTCAACTCAGGAGGCGCAAGCAAACCGATCAACTCTATGGCGATGAGTCCTTTTCTCACACTCGCCACTTCATCGAGAGTTGCCGCCTGCTGCAGTTTTTCGATCAAGAGCGGCGGTGCCTGGCCCGCCCGTGTAGTGGCAAACGCAGTCTGATGAAGTATCTTCTCGATCTCGGAAATGCGTTTCTCAATTTGTCTGGCACTACTTCCGAGTTCGGGTAGTGGCTGAATAGACTCTTTGACCGCTTCCTTCAGCCGCAGCCGAACGTCTTTGCACCGAACTGCTTCAGCCTCCAGTTGTGACCGCAATCCAAACCTTTGGTCGACACTGGCTTGTCGCTGCAGCAACTCTTCTGCCTCCTGCAGCAAATCAACTGGACCTGCCTGCGCCGCCTTGAACAATGCCTCTGCTGGACGCAGCCATGGAACGAGCTTTCGATCGAGCTCGCAACAAACCGCCTCTTGCACATGCGCATCAAAATTCGCGCTCAAATTGTCGAAGTTCTGAGTTACCAAATCCAGCGTAGTCGTCGCTTTCTCAAAGCTAACTTTTAAACCTTGTACAGTAGCATTCGCCCTGTCCCGCTCCGACATGGTCTCTGCCAAATCGCGCCGAAGGCGATTTGCCTCGGTTCGCTTCGCTCGAAAGTCTGTGATCAACTTTTCAGTTTTCTTGTCGCGCTTGTGAACCAAAGTTGACCCGATTCCAACCAATGGCTTGGTCGCAAAACTCGCACCACCCCGCAGCACTTGCATATGGTCGAGGAACTTCTCGAACAAGCCTTGCAACGCTCGGATGGCCTCATTTTGTTCGGAATCACTCGGCTCAGACCCGTTCCAACTGGCGACTTGCCCAAACCCGAGTTTTCGGATTGACTCACGTTCATCCAGCAACATTGCGGCGTAAACATTTATTCGGCCATAGGCATCTGCGAGTGATGGGAGCGAAAAATCGATAGCATCTTCCGACAGTACGCAAACAAGCTTTCTTGACAATGTGGCATTGCGCAGCAACACGCACAGGTCAACCGACAGATCGGTAGACTGATCCAGCATTGCCTGAATCCTGGTCACTACGACCGGCAGACTGACTTTGCCCTTTCTGAAGCCTGCGGTTAGGTGCGCGTGTTTTTTGGCGAATTCCTGCAAGTCAGTTTCGTCGAAAGCCTTCAGTGCAGCTTTCCACGCGGCAATGACGCGCGCATCCACCGGCTGGGAGTCAACCCTTACCGCCATGGCGACCCCGTAGCGTCCGAGGCACTCTGGTGCCCCGCACAAATTGGGTCAAACATACCTACCCACCGCCTCATGCAACGCCCTCTTGATCCTGCTTCGAAAGTCTGGCGGCGCCAGCACTTCCACGTCTGCCCCAAAGCGCAGCAAATCACCCAGCAACTCCCGCTCGTCAGAATAGGGAATCTCCAGCAAATAGCTGCCATCGGCCTCAGTCTTGCTGCGTTGATTCGGGTGCCAGACTTCCCCAGCCACCCAGCGCGCCCGCTCCGGTGTGAATTTAAGCGTAGCCCACCCCTTGGGTGCCCCGCCAAAGATGCCGTACCCTACCCCCACCGCTTCATCAATGCGCTTGGCTGCGACTTCTTTGGCGGCTGTCTCCAGCACATCGAGGCGCGCGATCGCATCAATGCTGAAGCTGCGAATGTCGTCGCGCAGGTGGCACCAGGCGTCCAGGTACCAGTTGTCCCGGTAATGCACCAGGCGCTGGGGTGAAACTTCACGCTCTGTGGTCTTGCCGTTTTGCCGGCTGAAATGCCAAATCTTGAGGCGTTTGCGTGCCAGGGTGGCCGCGGCCACGGCTTCAAACGACTTGACCACCACGATTCGCTTGCCGGCATGGACGATGCGGATGCGCTTAGCCACGTCCTGGCTTGTCAGCCCGTGCTTGTCCATTAACTGGCCTAAACGCTCTTTCAAGGGTTTGAGCTTGGCGCCCAGCAAGCCCGGTTCGAGCTGTTCCAACAGTTGCTGGATGGTGACCAGGGCCAGAATTTCTTCCTGGCTGAACCACAATCCCGGCAGTTCAGTGTCTGTGTGGCCCTGCTCCAAGGTGTAGCCACCCAATTCGCGGTTGAACTCAATGGGCACATGCAGCTGGTCGCGCAGTTTGGCAATGTCGCGTTTGAAGGTGGCGGGTGAGATTTCCAGTGCCTGCTGGATGGATTGGGCGGATACGGCTCTACGACCGCTAAGCAAGCTCTTGTACTGGTACAGCCGAACTACCTCGCTCATATAACCACCCTCACTTGTACTTTTGCCCATCATAGCCATTGAACATGACCTTTCGATGGGTTTTGCCCCCTGAACCCTGATTTTCGTGACTATGGGGGGCATCTTGCCTTCGTGGAGGCTCACGCTATGAGCCTGAGGGACTGTAATTAATTGCAGTAGAAGCGATGGATTTTTTGGTGCCAGCAAGATCACCCGGTGAGCCCAAGGAGGACTATGCTTGGTTCCACGTGCAGATGGAATCGACTGTTGATCTGGGTTAGGCCGCATCCACCGTTCTGAATCAAGAATGCACGAATGCAAGGCGACAGCAGATCACCTTCGGTATTGGCACTTCAACATTGCAGGGGAACGCCGATCATGAATTCCAAAACCAAACTCTATCCATGGCTCCTGGCCAGCGCAGCCTTGCTGGCTGCCTGCGGAGGCGGAGGTTCAGCCCCTTACGTCCCGCCTGTTGCCAGTTTGACCCTCAGCGGCACAGCAGCCAGCGGTCTGGCCATTGCCGGTGCCACCATCACGGCCAAATGCCAGACCGGCAGCGGCAGCGCAACGACGCTGGCCGACGGCAGCTACCAATTGGTCATCAGCGGCGGGTTACTGCCCTGCGTCCTGGAGGTAAGCAACCCGGCCGACAGCAGCAAACTGCACAGCGTCGCCACCGGCAGCGGAACCGCCGCCACCGCCAACATCACACCGCTGACCGAGATGCTCACCGCCCGGGTGCTTGGCAGTGATCCCGTTACCTTTTTTGCAGCCTTTGACGCAGCAGCAGCTACCCGAACCATCACCACAGCCACGGTACAGGCCGCGCAAACCGATGTCGCCCTGGTGCTGGCCGGCACCGTTGACACCAGCAGCATTGGCAGTTTCGTCAGTACCGCGCTCAAACCGGCAACGGCTGCCAACACCGCCGGTGGCGATACGCAGGACAAACTGCTCGATACCCTCAAGACCAAGCTCAACGCCACCCAACTGACCCAGGTGGTCACCGCGCTGGCCCAGACCATCAGCACCAGCACGGTCAAACAAATGGTGGTTGACCGCGTGGCAGCCAATCAGACCCAGCTCACTTCCACAGTCAACCTCAGCACCAACACGGTACTGCTGCAATGGGCAGACAGTTTCCCAGCCGGCACCAGTTACCGCATCGAGGCGCAAAACGCGGATGGCAGCTTCAGTCTGGTTGAAACGGTCTCTGGTGTCGGTGGCAGCGGCACGGCCATGCAGTGGCAACGTGCCGTTACGGTCTCGGGTGTATACCGGGTGGTGGCGGTATTACCGGCCAGCAGCGTCACTATCTCCACATCGCAGGGGCAAAGCAGCGTCAGCGTCAGTGTGCCGCCGAGCCCACCCACCATTGTTCTTGACCAGACCGAGCCAGCCTCCGGTTCGGCCAAACTCTCGCTCAGCAGCACCACCGCATACACAGGCGTCACCTGGTACACCGACCTGCGCCTGATTGGCTCGGGCACGGGCGTGGGCAACCCGGTGACCTGGAACACTGCGACCGAGACCAACGGCAGCCATCTGATCCTGGCCAAGATTCAGGTGGCCCCCGACTCCTACACCGAGGTACGGCGCACGGTGTCGGTGTCGAACTCCAACATGGCGGTCAACGCCGGTGTGTCGGGCACTACCGGAACCATCAACGTCGATGTCACTGCCAGTTCGCAGTTTGGCATTGCCAGAGTGGAGGCGGTCTTTGACGGTGTCTCGATGGGCAGCCTGACCACCCCCAACGCCTGTTCATCACGCATGGGCTGCGGCAGCACCAACAACGTGTTTCGCTTCAGCATCAATGCAGCGACTGCCGGATCGGGAAGCCACACCATGCTGGTAACAGCCACCGACAGTGCCAACAACAGCAAGAGCACGACTGTGCAGGTGCCGATCTCCAATCTCCCTGGCTTGACCGTAACGTCTCCGGCAGACGGTGCCTTTGTGACGGGAACGCTCAACCTGTCAGGCAGCTATTCCACCGACAAGACCGGGGCGGTGACCGTGCTGGCCAGCCTTGGGGACTACCAGTTCATGAGTTCGACCAGTGCCGCCTTCAGTGGCAGCATGAGCCTGGCGGGATTGACTCCCGGCTCCTACACGCTCACGGTGCGCGCCACCGACAGCACCAATGCCGTTACCGTCATTCAGCGCACCGTTACGGTGACCTCCAACCCGGCCGCAGCCTACACCCCCAACTTCACCTTGGGTGCCAACGGCCAGTTGATTGCAATTGATGATTCCAACCCGGCTTTGGTTCTGTACAAGGCCGATGACGGGAGTTACCGGGTTCGCAATACGACGACTGGCACTGAGGTGACATTGCAGGGGGCAAGCGGCATTCCGTTCCTTTACAACTGGGCCATGGATGGCGGCTATGTTTTCGTGGAAGGCGGCTATCTGGGCTTGACTACTGCAGGCTATACCGAGTGCCCCCTGGACTGCATTTACCAGTGGACGCCAGCAGGGGTGAAGTCCAATTTGTCCAACGCCAGCCCCAATAGCCCGAGCAGTCGGGTGGGTGGTGGATACGCCTACGAGCAGTACCCAAGAGCACATAACGGCTATGTCCTCTGGATTGACTATTCGGGTGCAAATCCTGGCACCTACACCATGTACAAGGTAGCAACGGGTGTCTTCACAACGATCAACCAACCCAGTGGTGCCAACTACATGGGCAACACCAGTTATGACTTTGCTGTAGTCAATGGCGTTGTGAACTTTTTCTATTGGGCGCAAAGCGGCGGTGATGGCATGACCTCGACCTTTGACGTTTACAAATGGTCCTCGGCCACCAACACATCGACCAAGCTCTCCGGCGGCGGCGCACGCAACATCTATCCGCAGACTGATGGTCAGACCGTAGCCTGGCTGCAGACACCGATTGGCGGCGCAACGACTTGCAATGGTGTCGCTGTGCCCTGCACTCCCGGTAGCACCATCCTGAGTCTTCCGGCAGCGGGTGGAACAGCCTCAACGGTTTCAAGCACCGCCAGCGAGAACTTCCAGTTGCACGACGCCGTGCTGACCTGGCTGGAGACCACCAGCACCAGCAAGGCGCTCAAGGCATTGGTGAATGGTGCCACCAGCACCGTTTCGGGCGTGACCTCATCTGTGCTGTACGGAACGGGCGGCGGCTTCGTGGTGTTTGGCGAATCGGGCAAAACGTATAGCTGGAACGCCAGCACCAAGTCCTCCACTTTGCTTATCGACGCGGCGCCCAATCAAGTATTGCTCAAAGGCAGCACGCTGTACTTTTTGATGGGGGCATCGAAGACGGTTTATCGAGTGAGTCTGCAGTAAACATCGCCCGGATGCTTACTACGTCTCATCACTATCTGAGTCATTAAAGATGCCACCGATTCCAGTCGATGTATTGCCCATGCGCACACTGCCATCAGAGCTGAATGCACCCATCTTGGTGAAAAAACTGCCGTCGCTGCCAACAGTGTTGACGCCCATCCTGGTGTAAGTTGTGCCGTTCGAGCTAACGCTAATGTTGTCGCCCACATGGGTAATGGTTTCGCCTTCATCGCTGACAGCAACACGGCCGAATATGTTCCAGAAGCTCATCTGTGACCTCCGCTTTGTTCATGACTTCAAATCAAGTTCAAATAGTATGTATCTATTGACGCTCACGGCATGAGCCAGTCAGCCTGTAACTAATTGCAGTGAATAGACCTGTTTTTTAGGGCTGACAGGGTCATCCCATGACACCATCATCAGAAATACTTCAACAATATCCAAACTGATGATTCGAACGTTTGGCCGACACACTTTACTGAACGATCTCGGTACTGATATTTAGAATTAGAAAATGCAAAAGACGCCAACTGGAATTCTTTATTCAGCCACCGACCTAGTGAACTTCCTAGAGTGCGAGCATCTAACCGTTCTCGACTTGCAAAACCTTGAGACGCCGCTGCCAAAGACGGAGGACGACGAACAAGCTAAGTTGATCCAGGACAAGGGTACTGATCACGAAAGCGCTTACCGTGACAGCCTGCACGAGCAGCACGCCAGTTTTATCGATATCGCCGCCGTCGGCAATGACCGGGAAACGCGCCACCGGGCAACGCTGCAGGCCATGCAAGACGGCATCGAGATCATCTTCCAAGCGACATTTCTGCAAGATAAATTTCTAGGTTACGCCGACTTTCTGCGCCGCGTTGACACCCCATCCTTGCTGGGCGCCTACAGCTACGAAGTTCTGGACACCAAACTAGCACGCAGCCCCAAAGGCAAGTTCGTCATCCAGCTCGCCTATTACTCGGACCTGTTGACCAGCATCCAGGGCACGCCGCCGCAGCTCATGCACGTGGTTCTGGGTGACAAGCGTGAAGTTGCATTCCGGGTGACCGATTACGCACATTACTACGCCCGACTCAAGGCACGGTTCCTCGAGCGCGTGACGCAAGACCAATCCGGCGCAAGCTACCCATCACCCTGCGAACGCTGTGATTTATGCCATTGGCGCGATCTGTGCGTTCAGCGCTGGAAGGAAGACGACCACCTAAGCCAGGTGGCCAACATCCTCAAGACCCACATTCGCAAGCTCGAACTCGCCGGTGTCGCGACGCTGGAGGCTCTGGCTAATCTTAAGCCTGGCAAGAAGATCCCGAAAATGCCGCAGCCCATTCTGTCGCGCCTGCGCCATCAGGCCAACTTGCAACTCAGGGCACACCAAAACGGCAAAGGCATTGTTGAACTCATTCAGCCTGACGCGCTGGCACCACCAGAGTCCGGCCCGCGCGGTTTTGAGCGCATACCGGCGCCCGACAGCGCCGATCTGTTCTTCGACATGGAAGGCAACCCGCTGGAAGAAGGCGGGCTCGAATACCTGTTCGGCTTGTACTTCTTTGAGTCCGGCAAAGCTCAATTCAAACCGTTCTGGGCACACAGCCGTGCACAGGAAGGTGTTGCCTTTGAGAACTTCATGGATTTCGTGACGCAGCACCTGGCGCGCAATCCCGGCGCCCACATCTACCACTACGCTTCCTATGAGGTCAGCGCGCTCAAGAAACTGATGGGTCTGCACGGCACCCGTGAGTCCGAGGTTGACAACCTGCTGCGCCAGCACAAGATGGTGGACCTGTATCAAGTGGTACGCGAGGCCATCCGCGTGTCTGAGCCGGCCTACTCCATCAAGAACATCGAACACTTCTATCTTGAGGCACGCGCAGGCAATGTCACCAATGCAGGGGCCAGCATCGTCTACTACGAGAAGTGGAAGCAGACCCAGGACGAGGCGCTGCTGAAGGCAATTGCCGATTACAACGAAGACGATGTGCGCTCGACCTATCAACTTCAGCAGTGGCTGCTCAAGCTCCGCCCGACCGGCCTCCCCTGGGTGCAACACGGCAATCCGGATGCAGGCGACGAAGCCCCGGTAGAGGTCAATGAAGCAGAGCAAAGGCTGCTACGCTACCGGGAACGCCTCGTTAATGCCTTGCCCGTGGATCAAGACACATGGGGTGTCGCGGAGCAGCACCGCCTGTTGGCGTTTCAATTGCTGGATTTTCATAGGCGTGCTGCCAAGCCGGAGTGGTGGGGTGTGTTTGACCGCCAGGCCATGAATGCCGAAGACCGGTTTGAGAACCCGGAATGCATTGCCGGCCTGCATAACCCTGTTCACCCGCCCCGTGCCGAAGACCGCTCCATCCGCCACACGCTGCACTACACCGAACAGGATGTGAAGATCAAGACCGGGGACAGCTGTGTGCATGTGGACAGCCTGACACCCCTGACAGACCTAATCGTTGATGAAGACAAGCTCACCGTCAGCTTCAAAGTCGGCAAGCGCCACACACTGCCACCCTACCCCATCGACATTGGGTTGAACCGCAGTATCAACAACAAAGTGTTGCAGGAGGCTCTTTTTAGGTATGCAGACTCGCTGAGCAACACTGCTGACGGCCCCGGCAACCGGAGCTACCCGGCCATCGACGCATTTTTAACGCGCGCACTTCCAAAGCTGCGGAACCATGAAGCAGGCACCGCCTTGGTCCCCGAAGGAGCAACGCTGCCACAGATTATCTCGGCGCTTGAGCGACTCGATCACAGTTACCTTTTCATTCAAGGGCCACCAGGATCTGGCAAGACCTTTACCGGGGCCCGAGTCATTCTGGCTTTACTCAAGGCGGGCAAGCGCGTAGGGGTATCGTCCAACAGCCACAAGGCCATCATCCACCTGCTGCAAGAGGTGGAAAAAGCAGCCGTGGCCGACCGGTTTGAATTCCGAGGAGCCAAGAAATCCAGCAAGACCGACCCGTCCCAGCAAGTCAAAGGCAGGCTCATTGTTGACGTCTGGAGTAATGACGCCCTCACCGGCACGGCTTACCAACTAATCGCGGGCACAGCATGGGTCTTTGCCGATGAGGATTTGGATCAGTCCCTGGACTACCTCTTTGTCGATGAGGCCGGTCAGGTGGCGTTGGGCATGCTGGTGCCCATGGCCACCAGCGCCAGAAACATCATTTTGCTGGGCGACCAGATGCAACTGAGCCAACCGGTTCAGGGCGTGCACCCGGGGGATTCGGGTTTGTCGAGCCTGGACTTCCTGCTTGAAGGACGGGCCACCATTGCACCGGAGAGAGGGATTTTTCTGGGAACAAGTTGGCGCATGCACCCCAAGGTGTGCCAGTTCATTTCAGACGCGGTTTATGACGGTCGGCTTCATCCGGAGCCCGGCACGGCCAAACGTGAGTTAGTGCTGGGCGCCGAACCCCACCCGGGCCTAGCAACAGCCGGCATCCGTTATTTGCCAATTCGCCACGAGGGCTGCTCACAGTGGAGCCAGGAAGAAGTTGATTGCGTCACGGCCCTGTACAGCGCCCTGCTGAAGGAGTCCTTTATCGACGACAAGGGTGCTACAAAATCGATGACGAGTGAAAACATCCTGATCGTCTCGCCCTACAACATGCAGGTCAACAAGCTCAAGCTGGCTCTGCCTGATGACGCGCGGGTTGGAACTGTTGACAAGTTCCAGGGACAGGAAGCGGAGGTTGTCATCGTCTCCATGGCAACGTCCAGTGGCGACGATCTGCCCCGAAACATCGAGTTCCTGTACAGCAAGAATCGACTCAACGTCGCCATCTCCCGAGCCAAGTGCCTGGCCATCATGGTTGCGAACCCGGCGCTCATGAACATTGCCTGCAAGACGCCTGAGCAGATGGCGCTGGTTAATACGCTGTGCTGGGTGGCTGCGTATTCAAGCGATCAGTAAAACTCTTCACGGTTGGTGTAATGAGAAGGCCAATCGTATGCTTCACAAAAAGGCACTTTTAGAACCGCAGCGAGCCTCATGGCGCGGTCGTTAATGCCAGCTAGAAATACACAGTCAAGGCGCTAATCATCACGCCTCTTTCAGCTCGCAATAAGTTAAAATCTAGCCTGCGAAAACAGGCTTCTTTACAAGAAGAAAGGCCTACTATTTTGCCTAAATATTTCTTGACATTTTGGAGGGCAATGCGTGTCTGAACAAGTACCCATCAAGTACCAACCTCTCTTTGGCCGCGTGCATGCCGACGGTGCAAAATCCAAGGCGAATGCGATCAAGGCATTTTGCCTGCGATGTGTTGGATTTCATTCCAAACGAGTAACCACTTGCACATCGCCCACGTGTCCTCTTTATAAAGTTAGGCCATATCAAAAAGATTCAGAAGCAGCGTGACCACTAATTCTTCAGTGTTTCAATCTGTTGCCATGTCAAAAACATGTCCTTAAGGTGATCAAGTTCCACTTGTAGGTCAGCATGTTCCCTGACTAGTTCGGGATGATTTTTGAGTACTTGACATAGCAAATTAAGTGCCCTCTGGTCGCCGGGTCCGCGCCACGTTGCTGTGATGTAGCAACGAGCAGCCTGACTGAACCTTCGCTGCCCCTCGTAAGCCAATCCAAGGTTTTTGTGGGCGTTATATTTGTCGGAGTTTGTCTCTATCGCCTTTTCGCAAAACATTATGGCTTCTGCAAACTTACCAGTCTGGATCAGAGAAGTGGTCGCGCAAATTTGAACAATTTTTTAAGTGGAAACTCTGGACATAAAGTCCTGACTATGTTGGTCAGGCAGACAGGAGTTTCCGATGGTCAAGAAATCAGCACGACGCACACGTCGCACCCACACGCCGACGTTCAAGGCCCGCGTGGCCCTGGCTGCTTTGCGTGAGGACAAGACAATGGCCGAACTGTGCAAGCAGTTTGAACTGCACCCCAACCAGATCAGCGAATGGAAGAAGCAATTGCTTGAGAACGCCGCCAACGTCTTTGGTGGCAACACCGGCAAAGACGAGACCGTAGACCTGGTGCCCTTGCATGCCAAGATCGGTCAATTGGCACTGGAGAATGATTTTTTAAACAGCGCGCTCACCAAGGCGGGATTGCTGAGCGCAAAGCCATGATCGACCGTAACCACAAGTTGCCCATTACGCACCAGGCCAAGCTGCTTGATGTGAGCCGAGGCTCGGTGTACTACCTGCCCAAGCCCGTCAGCGAAGCGGACCTGGTGCTCATGCGTCGCCTCGATGAGTTGCACCTCAAACACCCCTTCATGGGTGCGCGCATGCTTCGTGACCAATTGGCACTTGCCGGCATCCATGTGGGCCGACGCCACATCGGCACACTGATGCGCCGCATGGGTATGGAGGCACTGGCGCCACAACCCGGTACCAGCAAGGCTGCTCCCGGCCACAAGATCTATCCCTACCTGCTACGCGATCTGCCCATCGTGCGCGCCAACCAGGTCTGGGCGCTCGACACCACCTACATTCCCATGGCCAAGGGCTTCGTCTATCTCACGGCTGTGGTTGATGTCGCCAGCCGCCTGGTACTGGCCCACAAGGTGGCGATCACACTGGAGGCGTGTCATGCCAAGGAAATCATCGAGCAAGCCTTTGCCCGTTACGGCAAACCCGAGATCGTCAACACCGACCCAGGCAGCCAGTTCACGGCCGAGGAGTGGAGCACGAACACAAATCAGTGATTCAGCTTGTCCGCCAAAATCAGCCTGACTTGGAAGAGTTTGGCCCTCTCACATTTGAAATGGCGAAGGGTTCAAGCCTGCCACAGGGTGGATTCGCAAAATCTACCGAATACGCAATTCTGAACGAACAGCAGTGCGCGCTGATTCTGACGTACTTGCGTAACAGCGACGTCGTGCGCGAATTCAAAAAGCGTCTGATTCGCGAGTTCTATGCCATGCGCGAAGAATTGCAAATTCGCCATTCCGAGCAGCCAAGTGTGCCAAGAGTCAAGAATCCGGTTGCACAAGCCCAAATCTACTTGCTGGAGGAATTCGACAGGGTTGAGCAAGCGCAGCAACTCCTAAGCGCACGCGTCGATGCGGTGGAAACGCGCTTGAGCACCCAGGACACGACGTTCTATACGGTGCTCGGCTATGCCCGTAAAGCCGGCGCGTTTGTTGACAACTTCCGGGCCTCGGTCCTTGGCCGAAAGGCCAGTCGTCTCTCCAAGGAACGTGGCTATCCCGTTGCCGACGTGCCTGACCCACGCTTTGGCATGGTGCACAGCTACCACGTTGATATCTTGCAGGAGGTCTTCTGAAACCCACGCTGGTCTTCGATTTGGAGATCTACCGGGATTACTTCCTGGCCATGTTTGGCAACGTGGCCACGGGTAATACCCGATCCTTTGAACTGTTCGCAGATCACCCGCTGGACATGGACACGATCCGCTCGATTGTTGCCAAGTCCAGGCTGGTGTCCTTCAACGGCAACAACTTCGACATGCCGCTGCTCTCGCTCGCACTGACCGGCGCAGACAACCAGACTATCAAAGAGGCCTCTGACGCCATCATCCTGAACAATCTGCGCGGCTTCGCGCTAGAGCGAAAGTTCAAGTTCAAGACCATGACAAAGGTCGATCACATCGATCTGATCGAAGTCGCCCCCGGCATGGTTAGCCTCAAAATTTATGGCGGTCGTCTGCATTGCAAGAAGATGCAGGACTTGCCGATTGACCCCAGCGCCAGCATCAGCGTTGCTGATCGTGAATTGCTCAAGACCTACTGCGTCAATGACCTGCAGGTGACCCAAGCCCTGTACCTAAAGTTGGCGCCCCAAATTGAACTGCGCGCGCAGATGGGCGAGGCTTATGGTCTGGAGTTGCGCAGCAAGTCCGACGCCCAGATCGCCGAGACGGTGATCCGCACCCAGGTCAAGGCCATCACTGGTGTGATGCCTGAGCGTCCCATCATTGATGGCGGCACCCTGTATCAGTACAGCGCGCCAAGTTACATCCGCTTTAGTAGCGCGCCACTGGAGGCTGTGCTGGCCATGGTGCAGGCAGCGCAGTTTCGCGTCATTGACAGCGGCAAGGTAATTGAATCCGATGAAATCAAGAACGCCAAGGTAACCATCGGCGCCAGTGTTTACCGCATGGGCATTGGTGGCTTGCACAGTACCGAGAGTTCAACTTCGCACGTGGCAGACAAAAACACCTTGCTGATTGACCGTGATGTGGCGAGCTATTACCCCAGCATCATTCTGGGCTCCAGTCTCGCACCAGTCCACATGGGAGCGCCCTTCTTGCGCGTTTACCGTGACATCGTCGAGCAGCGTCTCGCGGCCAAGCGTGCGGGAGACAAAGTTAAAGCCGACGCGCTCAAGATCACGATCAATGGCAGCTTCGGTAAGTTCGGCTCCAAATGGTCAGCGCTGTACAGCCCTGACCTGCTAATCCAGACGACGCTGACCGGTCAACTCGCGCTGCTCATGCTGATCGAAGCACTTGAGGCTGCGGGCATTGCGGTGGTATCGGCCAATACCGATGGCGTGGTGATCAAGTGTCCTGTGAACAAGCAGGATGTCATGGACGACATGGTCTTCGAATGGGAGACCTGCACTGGCTTCAATACCGAGGCCACCCACTACCGCGCGCTCTATTCGCGCGACGTCAACAACTACCTGGCTTTCAAGCTTGGTGGCGGCTTCAAGGCCAAGGGCGCCTATGCCAGCGCTGGACTGTCCAAGAACCCGGCCAATGAGATTTGTACCGATGCCGTGGTGGCCTTTCTGAAAGACGGCACCGCCATTGAAGACACCGTGCACGCATGCTGGGATATCAGCCGCTTTGTGACGATTCGCAGTGTGAAGGGCGGCGCCATTGACCAGCAGGGTCATTACCTTGGCAAGGCCGTGCGCTGGTACTACAGCACCACAGCGCAAGGTCCTATCCGCTACCAGCTCAACCATTACACCGTGGCCCGCTCCGATGGGGCGCAGGCGTTGATGGAGTTGCCAGAACAATTTCCCAGTGATGTTGACTTTGATTGGTACATCGCTGAGGCCCAAACCATCCTCAAAGACATAGGGGCACGCACATGATTTTTACTCGTCTTTATTTGATGTTCCGCCGCAATGGCTACAGCTTGGCCAACGCCGTGCGCCGGGCCTGGGAGGTATCGCGCCATGGATGAACGTGACATTGAGCGTCACCTGAGCCAGCGCGTCAAAGCGCTGGGCGGTGAGTGCCGAAAAGTGAGTTGGCTGGGTCGCCATGGTGCTCCGGACCGATTGGTGATGTTGCCGACTCAGAGCGCAATCTGGGTTGAGCTAAAAGCGCCCGGGCAGAAGGCCAAGCCGCATCAGCAGCGTGAGCACGAGCGCATGCGCGCCATGGGGCAGCGTGTGGTGGTAATCGACAGCATTGAAGGCGTTGAGGCTTTGCTGGCATGAAGTTCTGCCCGCGCCCATACCAGACCATGATTCGGGATCACATCCTGGACGTGCCGCGCTGCGCCATCTGGGCCGGCATGGGCATGGGCAAAACCACCAGCACGCTAGACGCCATCGACACCTTGGCTCTAATTGACGACGCCCCGGTTCTGGTGCTCGCACCGCTGCGCGTTGCCCGAAGCACCTGGCCACAAGAGGCAGCCAAGTGGGATCACCTCAAGGCCATGAGCATCACACCCATCGTGGGCAGCGAGAGCGACCGTCGCCTGGCGATCCAGTTCGACTCCCAGATCCACACCACGAATTACGAAAACCTGGAGTGGCTGGTCTCCTACTGGGGTAATCGCTGGCCCTACCGCACCGTTGTTGCAGACGAGTCCACCAAGCTCAAGGGTTTCCGTCTGCGTCAGGGCGGCAAACGGGCTCAGGCCTTGGGCCGGGTCAGCCACACCAAGATCAAACGTTTCGTTCAACTCACCGGTACGCCAAGTCCCAATGGTCTTAGCGACCTGTGGGGGCAAGCGTGGTACCTCGATGCCGGACAGCGTCTGGGGCGCACATTCACTGCGTTTCAGGAACGCTGGTTTCGCACAGCCCCGAACGGCTTCGGCCTGGTGGCGCTACCCCATGCGCAGATCGAGATTCAGCACAAGCTGCGCGACCTGTGTCTGACGGTGGATGCCAAGGACTGGTTCGACCTGCGCGAGCCAATTGTGAACAACATCTTTGTGGACTTGCCGACCAAGGCGCGCAAGCACTACGCCGAGATGGAAAAAGAGATGTTCACCTGCATCGAGAACCATGAAGTTGAAGCTTTTGGCGCTGCTGCGCGGACCATCAAGTGCTTGCAGATTGCCAACGGCGCCGCCTACGTGGGGGAGTCCAATACCGAATGGAAGGAACTCCATGATGCCAAGCTTCAGGCGCTGCAGTCCATTGTTGAAGAGGCTGCGGGTGCGAGCGTGCTGGTGGCGTACCACTTCAAGAGCGATCTGGTGCGCTTGATGCGCACATTTCCACAAGGCCAGGTACTTGATTCAGATCCGGACACGATTCGGCGCTGGAACGCCGGTCAGATTGCAATCCTGTTCGCACATCCTGCGTCCGCCGGGCACGGCCTGAACCTGCAGGATGGCGGAAACATCCTGGTCTATTTCGGTCACTGGTGGAATCTTGAAGAACGCATGCAGATTTTGGAGCGCATCGGCCCGACCCGGCAGATGCAAGCCGGTCACGACCGGGCGGTATTTGTTCACAACATTATTGCCAGGGACACGGTTGATGAACTGGTGATTGAGCGCGTGCAGAGCAAACGCGAAGTGCAGGACATCTTGTTGGATGCAATGAAATGCAAAACTCTATGATGGTTGACCTAACTGACAGCGAGATCAACGCCATCTGTGCTGGGCTCATACAGTCAGCAGCAAAAGTGCGTTTTTTAAAATCGTTAGGCCTGCGCGTCCACCGAAAACCCAATGGAGCGCCCCTAGTAAATCGAGCGCACTATGATGATGTAACAGGCGTTGGTAACAAGGCCTCAATTTCAGCGGAAAATGGTCCTGCTTGGGGAGTCCATCGATGAGTAGAAATAGAGAAAGAAAAAGCGCACTCGGTTTGCTCCCACTAATGGAAGCCCGACTATGGGCTGACGGCAAGACTTGCACTTACCGCTACCACCCTATCGGCGGAAAGCCGATAGCTCTTGGTCAAGACCGGGTAATTGCAATCCGCAAGGTCTTGGACATGCTCGGCAACAACAAGGATCAAGGTACGCTCAAATGGGTTTGGGAGCGCTACACCGACGCTGAAACTCCGTCAACCAGATGGAAAAAGCTGGTGGACAGTTCCAAGGACGATTATCGGCAGGCATGGAAGCAGATTGAAAAGACGTTCGGCAAGATGCAGATCAGCCGAATTGATGCCACCATGGTCGCGCGCTACGTGCATATCGAGCGCGCCGCATCACCCAAACGCGCCAACACCGAAAAAGCCCTGCTTTCCAATCTGTTCGGCCATGGAATCAAACTCGGGGTTTGTACCGTCAATTCAACAATCGGGGTTGAACCTCACCAGTTGGAAGCCAGAACCGAGGCGCCGGCAGAAACATTGCTGGCGAAATATCTTGACTGGCTGACAGTCCAGACACCGCAGCGCCGCATCGTCGGCATGGCCGCAGAATACGCAAGCCTGGCCGGAAACAGAAAGTGCGAGTTCCTTCATTTGACATGGCCGCAGGTTGACCGAAAAGCCGGGGTGATCCGCACCATTCGCGCCAAGCAGCGCGGCAGAAAGCGCGAACAGATTGTCGAAGTCGTGAACATAAGTCCTGCGCTTGAATCGTTGCTGGACCGACTGCAGGCCATCAGGAAGCAGGATTGCTCATTCGTCTTTCCGAGTCGGAACAATACCCAATACACAGACCGGGGTTTCAAAACCCTATGGCAGCGCTGCGTACTTGAAGCGATCAAGCAGAAAATCCTGACCAGCGAAACCCGGTTTACGTTCCACGATTTGCGCGCTTTTTACGCCAGCAAGCACAAACGAAATACCGGCGAATTGCCCGATCTGCACGCCAACAAAGAGACAACGTCGCGCGTTTATGACCGGAACAAAGAGGTATTCAGGAATGCTAATTAGCACTTCCATTTCCCACGGTGGGAAATTTCGACTGTCTTAAATGCCAGTATCAATCAAAAATGATAGCAGCACAATAAGCGATGGCGCGGTATTAAATGGGGTGGCTGATGGGGCTCGAACCCACGACAACAGGAATCACAATCCTGGACTCTACCAACTGAGCTACAGCCACCGTAGCTTGAATTATAACCGCTGCGAGCTACTTGGCGGCTGCCAGCGACGCGTCTGTCGCGGCGCGTCCCGGCTGGGCGACCATGATTTCTGCCTTGAAGCGATCCTTGAGCAAACCGTAATAGGCCTGGTTCTCCGCCGCCGTCCACCACTGCGCGTATTGAGCGCGATCCTGCTTGGCCGCTTCAGGCGTCGGGGCCGGACGCGGCACGATCTTGTTGATCTTGACCACCGCATAACCCTGCGCGCCCAGCTTGACGCCGATCAGCGCCGGCAAGGTCGATGTATCGGCGCGCAGTACCGCCGCCACAACCGGCGGCGCGATGCTTTGCGCCTGATCGCGTGAGACGACGATGGCCGCCGGCATCACCGCCGATGCGGGTGCCGCCTTCCAGGCGGCGAGCTTGTCCATGCCTTCCTTGGTCGCCAGTTCACTGGCGCGGGCAGCGACAACGCGCTCGCGCACCAGGGCACGCACATCGGCCAGAGGCTGCGTGCGCGCCGGCACGTAGCTGGCGATGCGGCCGGCGGTCAACTGGTTGGGCGCCGTTTCAATGGCTTCGGTGTTGTGCTTCTTCTCGATCGAGTCCGGCCCGAAAATGGCCGCGATGAACTTGGGGTTGGCCAGCACGCCGGTGACGCCGGCGGCCGGTTTGCGCATCACGTTGGTCGCGGTCTTGATCTCCAGCTTCAGCTTGTCGGCCACGGGCCTGAGGCTGTCGGACTGCTCGTAGACGGCGTTGGTGAAGGCCTCGGCCGTTTCAGCGAACTTGCGCTGCGCCTGCTGCGTGCGCAGGTCGGTCTCGATGCTGGCGCGCAATTCCTCGAAGCTGCGCTGCTTCGGGGTCTTGATGTCGGTGAGCTTGATGATGTGGTAGCCGAAATCGGACTCCACGACATCGCTGATGTCGCCCTTCTTCATGGCGAAGACAGCCGTCTCAAACGGCTTGACCATGGCGCCGCGCGCAAAGAAATCCAGGTCGCCGCCATTGGCAGCCGAGCCGGTATCCTGCGAATACTTCTTGGCAAGGTCAGCAAAGCTGTCGGGCGCCTTGCGCACCTGCTGCAGCAGTTCCTCGGCGCGCGCCTTGGCCTTCTGGCGGTCGGCGACCGGGGCGTCCTTGGCGGCATTGATCAGGATGTGGCTGGCGCGGCGCTCTTCATTGCCGCTCAGGCGCGCCGAGTTCTGCTCGTAGTACGACTTGAGATCGGCCTCGCTGATGGCAATGCCCTTCTTGACCGCGTCGAGATCGAGCACCACGTATTCGATGCTGGCCTGCTCGGGCGCCTGGAACATGGCCTGATTGGCCTTGTAGAAGGCCTCTAGTTCGGCTTCCGTTGGCGCAATCTTGGCGGCGTAGTCGGCGCTCAGGAAATTGGCGATCTGGACCTCGCGCCGCTCGAAAAACGCATTTAAGGCGACATCGGCGGCACCTGCAGCGGAAAAGCCGGTGTTGATCAGGCCGGCTTCGACCTGCCGCACGGCGAGGTCACGGCGCACGCGCGCCTCAAAGCCTTCGGGCGTCAAGCCCTGGGCAGCGGTCAATTGGCGATAGCGCACCATGTCGAGCTTGCCGTCGGGCGTGCGCAGGGCGGCGATGCTCGGATCCTCCTGCAGATCGCGCGCCAGCCGTGCATCGCTGGTGGTGAGCTTGAATTTGTCGGCCGCCTGTGCCAGCACGCGCTCGCGCACCAGGCCCTCGAGCGTGGCGTAGCGCGCCTCCGGCGAGTCCAGCAGCTTGGCGTCGAGGTTGGGCGCCTGCGCGCGCATCCGGTCGGCCTGCGCCTTGTGCGCGGCGTCCCATTCCCCCTGGCTGATGTCCTGGCCGCCGACGCGCGCGGCAGCCTCGCCCTTGTCACGCAGACGATCGTAGCTGTTGATGCCAAATAGCACGAAGGACGGGATGATCAGCAAGAACATCAGACCCATCATGATCTTCGTGTGCTTTCGGACAAAATCAAACATGCGCAATCTCTCCAGTAAAAAAACAAAAAGGCGAACGCTTTGTTCGCCTTTGCCGCAAGTGGTGGTGGGTGCTGACGGGCTCGAACCGCCGACCTACGCCTTGTAAGGGCGCCGCTCTACCAACTGAGCTAAGCACCCCACTGTGACCGGCTATCAGTTCAATGCATCCTTCAAGGCCTTGCCCGGACGGAACTTTGGAACCTTTGCAGCCTTGATTTTAATCGCAGTACCGGTGCGCGGATTGCGGCCCACGCGCGCCGCGCGCTTGCCGACGGCAAATGTACCGAAACCAACCAATGAAACCGAGCCCCCTTTTTTCAAAGTCGTCTTGATGGCGTCAATGACAGACTCCAGCGCGCGGGTCGCCGCGGCCTTTGAAATATCGGTGTGCACAGCGATGTGCTCGATCAGCTCGGTTTTATTCACGAAGAACCCCTATTCTTGAAACACGGTTTAGTCAGTGCGGACGCGAATTCTAGTCGGTTTTCCGGGGAAGGCGAGTGGAAAAAACCCTTGTTAAACCGACATGGATCAAAGCGCGCCAACAATCGCGCGGCCCAGGTCCGCCGTGCCTGCCTGGCCGCCCAGATCCGGTGTGCGTGGCGCACCGCTTTGGGGTGACAACACCTTCTCGATCGCGGCCAGGACGCCGTCGTGCGCCCGCCGGTAGCCCAGAAAATCGAGCATTAGGGCACCGCACCAGATCTGGCCGATCGGGTTCGCGATGCCTTTGCCGGCGATGTCCGGTGCCGATCCGTGCACCGGCTCGAACAGCGAAGGAAACTTGCGCTGCGGATTCAGATTGGCGCTCGGCGCAATGCCGATGGTGCCGGTGCAGGCCGGACCGAGGTCGCTCAGGATGTCGCCGAACAGGTTGCTTGCCACCACCACGTCGAAGAAGTCGGGACGCTGCACAAAATGCGCCGTCAGGATGTCGATGTGGAACTTGTCGACCTTGACCTCGGGGTAGTTCTTCGCCATCTCGACAACGCGCTCGTCCCAGTAGGGCATGGTGATCGCAATGCCGTTCGACTTGGTCGCGCTGGTCAGGTGCTTCTTCGGCCGCGACTGCGCCAGCTCGAAAGCAAACTTCAATACCCGATCCACGCCGACGCGCGACATCACCGTTTCCTGCAGCACGATCTCACGCTCGGTGCCGGGGTACATGCGCCCGCCGACGCTGGAGTACTCGCCTTCGGTGTTCTCGCGCACGATGAACATGTCGATCTCGCCGGGCTCGCGGGCGCTGCCGTCGCGCCGCACCACCGGCGCGATGATGCCGGGCATCAGGCGCGCCGGGCGCAGGTTCACGTACTGGTCGAACTCGCGGCGGAACAGCAGCAGCGAACCCCAGAGCGAGACATGGTCGAGGATCTTCTCGGGCCAGCCGACAGCGCCGAAGTAGATCGCGTCGTGGCCGCCAATCTGATCCTTCCAGTTGTCGGGCAGCATCTTGCCGTGCTTCTCGAAGTAGTCCCAGCTGGAAAAATCGAAGTGATCGAATTGCAGGTCGATGCCGTACTTGTCGGCGGCCGCCTGCATCACCGCAATGCCCTGCGGCATGACCTCTTTGCCGATGCCGTCGCCGGCGATGACGGCGATTCTTTTCTTGCTCATGATTGGTTCTCCAAAACGATTGATCGGAACATTATTCCCGGCCTGACGCCGTGGCGCGCTGCGGCAGCGCCGGCTGGCGCACCACCAGCGCCACACCGAAGACGGTGATCAGCGTGCCGGCGATGGTCAGCGGGCTGATCGGCTCATTGAACAGCAGCCACGCGATGATCGCCGTGACCGGTGGAACCAGGTACATCAGGCTGGCGACCGAAGCCGCGGCGCCGCGCTGGATCATCACGTACAGCAGCGAACTGCCGCCAAGCGTGAGCGCCAGCACCGACCAGGCCAGTGCCGCCGCCAGTTCGACGTTCCAGTGCATCGCTTCATTCTCCAGCAGGGCCAGCGGCAGCGTCACGACAAAGGCGGCGCCCAGTTGCACCGCGTTGGCGGTGCGCACATCGCAAGGCGTGACAAAGCGCTTCTGGTACAGGGTCCCGAGCGTGATGCTGATCAGCGCGCCAAGGATGAACGACATGTTGAACCAGTCGGCCTCACCGCCCTGCCCGAACTTGCGCGAGACCACCAGCAGCAGGCCGACAAAGCCCAGCACCAGGCCGAGCCACTGGCGCGCGGCAATCCGCCCGCCGGTAGCGGACAGCCAGAGCGCGGTGAGCACCGGCTGCAGGCCGACGATCAGCGCCGACAGTCCCGAACCCATGCCCGACTTGACCGCGATCCAGACCCCGCCGAGGTAACCGGCGTGCATCAGCACGCCGGTCAAGGCCAGGTGCGCCGCCTGCGCCCGGCTCGCCGGCCACTTGACGCGCGCGAGCACGATCCAGGGCAGGAAGCAGGCGATGGACAACAGGTAGCGCAGCACCAGGAACTTCAGCGGGGGCGCATGCGGCATGGCATAGCGGGCCACGATGAACCCGGTGCTCCAGATCAACACGAACAGGACCGGCATCGCCCTGATGAAGGCCGATTCCCGCGACGCTGTCACTTGGCGCGCGCCCGGATTTCCGGTAGTGCCTTGCGCAGGTAATAGATCATGGACCAGACCGTCATGACGGCAGCCAGCCAGATCAGCCAGACGCCCCACACGTGCGTGTCGATCAGGCCGAACAGGACACCGTTGTACAGCAGGAACGGAATCGCCACCATCTGCACCACCGTCTTGAGCTTGCCGATCATGTGCACGGCCACGCTCTTGGAAGCACCGATCTGGGCCATCCATTCGCGCAATGCGGAGATCGCAATTTCGCGACCGATGATGATGAGCGCGACAAAGACATCGGCCCGGCCCAGATGCACCAGCACCAGCACGCTGGCGCAGACCAGAATCTTGTCGGCCACCGGATCAAGAAATGCGCCGAAGGACGAAACCTGATTGAGCCGGCGCGCTAGATAACCATCGAGCCAATCGGTGATCGCCGACAACACGAACAGACAGGTCGCGAACAGGTTGCGGCTGGCCGGCTCCAGCGGCAGGTAATCTATGTAGACGCCGACAATCAGCGGGATCGCAGCAATGCGGGCCCAGGTCATGATGGTTGGCGTATTGAAGAACATGACCGGCATTGTGGCATGGCTTGACACCTGTTGCGGGCCTCTTTTTCAGTGGAGGGCGCGGTAGATCTCTTCGGCCAGCTCGCGCGAAATGCCGGCCACCGTCGCAATATCGTCGATGCCGGCCAGGGCCACGCCGCGCACGCCGCCGAAGCGCTGCAGCAGGCTGGCGCGCCGCTTCGGACCGACGCCGGGGATTTCCTCGAGCTTGCCGCCATCGACCCGAACCCGTGCTCGCTTGGCGCGCATGCCGGTGATGGCAAAGCGGTGCGCCTCATCGCGAATCTGCGCCACCAGCATCAGCGCCGCCGAGTCCTTGCCGAGATAGACCTTGTCGCGGCCGTCGGCAAAGACCAGTTCCTCCAGGCCGACCTTGCGCCCCTCGCCCTTCTCGACGCCGACGATCAGCGACAGCGGCAGGCCGAGTTGCTCGAACACCTCGCGCGCCATCGCCACCTGGCCCTTGCCGCCATCCACCAGCACCAGGTCCGGCAGGCGGCCGGTCCCGGGCGGGGTCTGCCCGGTCTGCGACGCTTCGCGCAGGACCTCGGCCAGCTTGCCGTAACGGCGCAGCAACACCTGGCGCATGGCCGCGTAGTCGTCGCCGGGCGTGATGCCTTCGATGCCAAAGCGCCGGTATTCGGCGTTCTGCATCTTGTGGTGCTGGAACACGACGCACGACGCCTGCGTCGCCTCGCCGGCCGTGTGCGAGATGTCGAAACACTCAACCCGCAGCGCGTCCAGGTCTTCCAGCGTCAGGTCCAGCGCCTCGGCCAGCGCGCGCGTGCGCGCCTGCTGCGAACCTTCCTCCGACAACAGGCGGGCGAGCTGCAGGCTGGCATTGGTCTGCGCCATCTCCAGCCAGAGCCGGCGCTGTTCGCGCGGCTGGTGCACGGCGCTGACCTTGACGCCGGACTGGATCGACAGCGCCTTGATCAGCGCCGGATTGACCGCCTCGCTGAGCACCAGTGAAGGCGGCACCGGCACCTGCAGGTAATGCTGCGCGATGAAGGCCTCCAGCACCTGGGCCTCGACCGATGGCGCTGCATTGGCGGCAGAGTCGCCGGCGTCATCGTCCCAGTAGACAGCCGCCGCGTCCTCAACATGCTGCGGGAAGTAGGGCCGGTCGCCCAGATGGCGCCCGCCGCGCACCATGGCCAGATTCACGCAGGCGCGCCCGCCCTGCAGCTTGACGGCCAGGATGTCCACATCGCGGTCCGACACGTTGTCGACCGACTGCTGGTGCAGCACATTGGAGAGCGCCGACAACTGGTTGCGCAGCTCGGCCGCCTGCTCGAACTCGAGCGCCTGCGCGTGCGCCAGCATGCGCGCCTCCAGCACCTGCATCACCTGCTGCGCATCGCCGCGCAGGAAGCGCTCGGCATTGGCGACGTCGTGCGCATAGTCGGCGGCCGAGATATGCCCGACGCAGGGCGCCGAGCAGCGCTTGATCTGGTACAGCAGACAGGGCCGCGTGCGGTTGTTGAAAACCGGGTCTTCGCAGGTGCGCAGCCGAAACACCTTCTGCATCAGCAGGATCGCCTCCTTCACCGCCCAGGCGCTCGGGTAAGGCCCGAAGTAATGGTGCTTCTTCTCCACCGCGCCGCGGTAATACGAGACGCGCGGAAAGGCGGCGCCCGGACCGGCCGACGCGTTGGCGGCGGTCAGCTTCAGGTAGGGGTAGCTCTTGTCATCGCGAAACAGGATGTTGTAGCGCGGGTTGAGCGTCTTGATCAGGTTGTTTTCCAGCAGCAGCGCCTCGGCCTCGGAGCGCACCACGGTGGTTTCCATGCGCGCGATCTTGCCCACCATGTGGCCGATGCGCGTGCCGCCGTGGTTCTTCTGGAAATAGCTCGACACCCGCTTCTTCAGGTTGATGGCCTTGCCCACGTACAGCACCATGCCGTCGGCGTCGAAATACCGGTAGACGCCGGGCAGGCCCGGCAGGCTCGCCACCTCGCGCAGCAGCTGCTCGGAGTGAAGCGGGGCAGCGTCGGGCGGCAATTCGGGCATCGGGGAATCGGGCAAATCAGGCATAGGTGCGTATTGTGGACAATCTGCAGCGTGAAAACCGCAAAGCTCTGGAACATCTTTTGCCGGGTCATCGACAACTACGGCGACATCGGGGTGTGCTGGCGTCTGGCCTGCGGCCTGGCCGCGCGCGGCCAGCGCGTGCGCCTGTGGCTCGACGATGCCAGCGCCCTGCGCTGGATGGCGCCGGCAACGCCGGCGGGCATCGAGATCCGGCCGTGGACACAGCCGCTGGCGCTGGACGGGCTTGAGATTGGCGACATCCTGATCGAAGCCTTCGGCTGCGAGGTCGCGCCTGAATTCGTCGCCGCCTACGCCGGGAGCGTCGCCGCTGCGGGTGGCAAAGGGATTTGGCTCAACCTCGAGTACCTGAGTGCCGAAAGCTACGCCGAACGCAACCACGCGCTGCCCTCGCCCGTGATGAGCGGCCCGGGCAAGGGCCTGATCAAGTATTTCTATTACCCAGGCTTCACGCAGGGCACCGGCGGCCTGCTGCGCGAGCCCGATTTGATCGCGCACCAGGCCGCCTTCGACCGCACTGCCTGGCTGCGCGCGCGCGGCATCGCGTTTCAGGGCGAACGCGTCGTTTCGCTGTTTTGCTACGAGCCGGCGGCGCTGGGCGAGCTGCTGAATCAATTAGCAAGCAGCCCGCAGCCGACACAGCTGCTGGTCACCGCCGGACGCGCCACAGCCGCCGTGCAGGCCTGCGTCGCCGCCATGAGCCCGTTGACCGGTCTGCAGATCAGCTATCTGCCGGCGCTGGACCAAATTGAGTTTGACCACCTGCTATGGGCCTGCGACCTGAACTTCGTCCGTGGAGAAGACTCGCTGGTGCGGGCCATTTGGGCCAACAAGCCGCTGGTCTGGCAGATCTACCCGCAAAGCGACGATGCCCACCATCGCAAGCTCGATGCCTTTCTCGACTGGCTGGGCGCACCACCCGCGCTGCGCGCTTTTCATGAAGTCTGGAATGGCATGCGCGGGGCGAGCCTGCCCGCGCTGGAAAGCGCCGCCTGGCAGCAAACCGTCACGGCAGCGCGCGGGCGGCTTTTGCGACAGGATGAGCTTGTGACACAGATCATCCGTTTTGCACAAAAAAACCGTTAAAATTCAAAGCTTTGCGGAATCCGTCCGGATTTGCCTCCGGTCCAAGCCGCCCTCGCCGCCAGACAAGCGGCCAACCTTCACACTATCTCTATGAAAACCGCTCAAGAAATTCGCGCCGGCAACGTCATCATGCACGGCAAAGACCCGATGGTCGTCCTCAAGACCGAATACAGCCGTGGCGGCCGCAACTCGGCCACCGTGCGCATGAAGCTCAAAAGCCTGATCGCCAACTTCGGCACCGAAGTCGTGTTCAAGGCCGACGACAAGATCGACCAGGTGATCCTGGACAAGAAGGAGTGCACCTACTCCTACTTCGCCGACCCGATGTACGTCTGCATGGACAGCGAGTTCAACCAGTACGAAGTCGAAGCCGAGAACATGGGCGACTCGCTCAACTACCTCGAAGACGGCATGGAAGTTGAAGTGGTGTTCTACGACGGCAAGGCGATCTCGGTCGAACTGCCGACCAGCGTCGTGCGCGAAATCACCTGGACCGAACCCGCCGTCAAGGGCGACACATCGGGCAAGGTGCTCAAGCCCGCCAAGATCGCGACCGGCTTCGACGTCGGCGTGCCGATCTTCGTCGCCCAAGGCGACAAGGTCGAAATCGACACCCGCACCGGCGAATACAGAAAACGGGTCTGAACGCCGTTCAGCGCATAAAAAGGCTTCTCCGGAAGCCTTTTTTTATGGTGCGCCCGGCAGGGCGCACCTACTTGGAGGTGAAAGTCCTCTACTCGCCCGGCAAGGGGAAGAGTTAGCCAGAGGCAAGGGTTTCGCGGGTGACTGCGAGTCTGAAGGAAGCCCGATGG
>Ga0073936_10001583_pt1 | contig 34841 bp, 24 predicted proteins | sample AliMusrvi5mmetaG_FD_87041 | JGI IMG/M metagenome (GOLD analysis project Ga0073936, IMG submission 87041) | Freshwater lake bacterial and archeal communities from Alinen Mustajarvi, Finland, to study Microbial Dark Matter (Phase II) - Alinen... | ecosystem: Environmental > Aquatic > Freshwater >...
CTAAATTGCATGGGCGTGCCAAGGACTGCGCGACGCCAGGAGCGCCATTTATCTTCATTCATGTTTTCCAGTCTGATGGAAAACATGAATGAAGATAAACTTATCCCTGAAAGCATTCGTTTTCCGGCATAATGGGGTGTTTCCTGCGCTGGCTCAGGAACTCCGATGCTCCCTGGCGCTCCAGACCCGAAGGTCTCAACAGGTTCCGGAGCGATGAGCAACGGACCCACAAGCCACCCGCAAGCCACCTGGTAGCCAAGAGATAGCGCGTTGATACGGTATCTTAGCGCTAAGATACCGTATCAACGCGCTATCTCTTGGCTACCAGGTGGCTTGCAGGTGGCTTGTTACAGGCGGCAGCACCGGGCCGCCGCACGGGGTCTGAATCGAGTTCACCGGCTTGATGCCTTCTCCGGCGGCGCATTCGTGGTGGCGGGTGGCGCGGCGGTTTCCGGCGGCTCGCCCAGTTTGCCGCGCAACACCGCGCGTACTTCCGGCGGCTCGCCTTCCTCGGTATCGAGCATGTGCCGCCGCACCTCCTTGTCAATTTCCTCAAAGGGCCGCAGCCCGACCGCTGCGAGCCGTTCCTGTGGGAGCCCGCTCTGATAACTCTTCCAGAGCTGCAGCGCCAGCAGTTTGAACCCGGCGGCCGCGGCGTCCTCGTTGAGGACCATGCTTCGGTAGGAGTTGACCAGGAGCCCCTCGAGAACCCCCTCGGTGCGATCGCGACCTCCGCTGTCGCTCACGTCGCCCTGCACCCGCGCCACAGCATACTGATCGAGCGTCACCGTAGCGGGCAGGGACTTAGGCTTGCCGTCGATCACCGGTTTGTCCGGGTACTTGGTGGACAAGTACTTGTACCAATGGGCCGCGTCGGCCAGGCGATTATACTCGTAGAGAAAGTACACCGCGTCGCGCAGGAAATTCCGGTGCGCCTTCTCAATGTGGTCGCGGTTCTTCTCGTCCTCCTGGGCCGCCTGCTCGTAGGCGAAGTTCACCTTCGGGATAATCTCCAGGTTGGGGCCGAACTCGAAAGCGTTCGCGAAGGGATTCGTCACCAACCGCCCGCGCTGGAAGCTCAGCAGCATGGATTGATAAATCACTCGGCGCAGCGTGATTAGATCGTCCGGCTTGATCTTCGTCGGGTTCTCCGCCGCCTTCCTTAAGCCCAGCGCTGCCCAATAAATCGCGTGCGCCTCGGGCAGGCGCCACTCCAGCGGCCCGTACTCCGCGTCCACTTGCTTCATGAACTCCGGGTCCATTTTGTAGGTTTCACGCAGAAGCCGCGCGCGTTCCTTCTGGTCCTCGGTCTGGGGATGAATCAGTTCTTCCAGGTTCGGCTTCTTTTTGGCGAAGACTTTGGCCATCTCCTTGGACCACTGCTCCTTGTAGTACACGCTCGCGTCATCGAGATTCTGGCCGATCTTGTGTTGGAAAAACCACGCGAGCTCGCGGTAGATAAGGGTCTCGTTTGGGTTATAGCGCAAGCCGTCGTCGCGCAAAAGATCGATGCCAGCCTTGACCCAGCGCCAGCGGTCCTGGTATTGGCCGGGACTGTTCTCCTTGAACTTGACGGAGATGTTGTAGGCCATGTTCCAGGCCTGCACGAGCCACACCTGAACGAAATGCGGCTCGAGCTTCGTAATCCAATCCGCCAGTTGGGCCATCTCAAAGAACTTGTCCTCATCCTGCAGGTCGGTGGCCCGCATCCAGAGCGCATTGGAAATCAGTCCGCGAAAGCCGCCCAAGGCGACGGTGGTGAAGGCGAGCACGGGCGGAGCGTTTTCCAGCGGCTGCACCCGCGTCAGGCCGAGGCGATCCCGGTCGCGGTTGAGCGACTGTTGCACCACGCCGGCGCCCACCAGCAGCACGCTGATCAGCACTAGCAGAAGCAGGCTTCTGAGTTTGGTGCTCATTGGGACTGAGCGGTCGCTAGTTCGCGGCGGGTGAAGACGATGATCCCCGCCAACCCCATGCTCCCGCCGAGCAGCACTACGATTTGCCCGAACGCCTGGGCCAAGTCTCCCCAGGTAACACTCCGGCCGGTGCTCAGCGCATCAATGGGCGAAAAGTTCTTGGCCAGGTTAATCAACTCCAGCACCACCCGAAAGATCGGAATGGCGACCATGTCGAGCGGTGAGTGACCCAACTGGCTGGTCTCCGAATTGAAGCCCATCAACGTCCCCTCCGACACCGCGTTTGAAATCGTCCCGCTGCAGAGCGACAGGGTCAGGACCCCCATCGAAAGGAAAGCGGCGACAGGGAATGATAAAAAGCTGGCTGCGGCCAGCCCGAGCGTGGCCAGCAACGCCATCCAGCAAAGGATAATGCCTAGCCCGCGCGCGTAATTAGGCCCGAAACTGCCCTGGCGATAAAGCACCTCCATCCCCTCATCCAGCGGGAACAGCAACACCGTATTGTTCGCGTTGACGAAAGCCACCGTCAGCAACCCCTTGTCGTCGAAATAGGCCGGGACCTCGAACTCATGAAATGTGTCGGGTGCCAGGCTCATGGATTCGCTATGCCACAACTGCGTCTTGCGCGGCACCCCCACGCGCCACCGCCCGTCAAACGTGCCGGAAGGGGGGCGGTCAGCGGCATTGAACTTGATTCGCAGGTGAAGCGGTTGACCGCGCGCAATGCTATTGGTGGATCCCAACTTCAATTCCCATTCGTGCACCCATCCCGGCGGCACAACCTGGTACTCGGCCTTGACTTCTTCCAGTATCTGTTTTCGGGCATCCGCGATATTGGCCTTGATGCCTGGATTCTTTTGCAGGCGTTCCCGAAGCACCCGATCCGTCTCGGCCTGGATCTGTTTATCAATGGACGCTGGTTTCGCCGAACCGCGTGCCACGAGCACTTCCTCACGCAGGATTTTCTGCTCCGCAGCCGGCAGCCGCGTCGCACGCCATTGCAGCAAGCCATAGACACTCGCGCCGGACAAGCCCAGCAAAGCGGCGTTGAGAGACATGATTCCCAGCCACTTGCCTAGCCAAATTTGCCACCGGGCGACCGGCTTTACGGCGACCACCTGCAACGTGCAGTCTTCGATATCGCGCGCCAGGGTACCACACGCTAGCCAGAGCGTGGAAAGCCCGAGCAGGGCGGTAATGGTGCTCAACGTATAGGTCAGCACGATTTGCGTAAATCCGCGCGCTGTCCCGTCGTCCTTAATCAACAGCGGCAGCCCTATAACCGCCCCAAGCAACAAAACCGCCACCACCAGGAACAGGCGAAATCGAAATGCGGCCTTCCAGGTCAACCAAGCAATGGCGAGTAAGGGCTGCATGAGGGGAACGCTAATTGGTTACAAGGTTAAATCGTTATATGGGTTACATGAGCGACCAATGCCACCGCCCGTTGTGACGATGTAACTTATGTAACTCATGCAACTCAAGTAACTCATGTAACTTATCTAACGTGTCAGGATATTGCCTACGGGTTCGGCTTGCTCAATAACGACGCCAGCTTCGCATCGGCTTTGCGCAACTCCTCGTCACTGACCGGTCTTACCGCCGTGGCTGTTGCCGCCGGCGCGGGAGCGACCGGTTCCGCCGGTTTGGTCATTGCTTCCAGTCTTTGTTGGCTCCGCGTATCCAACGGCAGCGGCGCGGGTTTGGAAGCCGGTGCTGTAGCCTGTGGTGCGGCGAGCCTTTCCAGAAGCTTATCGGACGATGGCTTGACTTCACCCTCGCCACGCAAGTAAGCGGCTACCCGGGCACCGGACATGGCGCCGGAGGTCTCGGCTGCGGCCTGCCGGGCACTCTGCACCACGGCGAGGAAGTAACGTTCCAGGTTCTGCGTCGGCGCGTCAATCTTCACCTTATCCTCCGCCACGTCCGTGCGAATAATGGCCAGCACCCGCTCCAAGGTCTCGCGGGACAGCGCGGGAGTAGTGATCTGAATCGAGTCGGGGGTGGCCAGTAACTCCTTCAACGTCCCCATTGCCTGTACCTTGCCCCCATAATAAATGACCACCCGGTCGCACACATCTTCCACGTCTGCCAGCAGATGGCTGCTCAGGATCACCGTCTTGCCCCGCCGCGCGAGTGCCACAATCAAGTCCTTCACTTCGCGGCAGCCGATGGGATCAAGACCTGAAGTCGGTTCGTCCAGGATGACCAGGTCGGGATCATTGATCAGCGCTTGCGCCAGGCCGATACGCCGCTGCATGCCCTTCGAGAATTCGCCCACCGCCCTCATCCGGGTCTGGCTCAAGCCAACCATTTCAAGCAACTGTTGCGCCCGGTCCTTGCGATCGCTCCGGGGCAGGCGAAAGAGGTTGCCAAAGAAATCCAGCGTTTCATGAGAATCCAGGTAGCGGTAGAGGTAGGACTCTTCCGGCAAATAGCCGATGCGCGACTTGGTGGCCACGTGCCGGGGTGAATGACCAAAGACCTCGATATGCCCTTTCGTCGGGTACAGCAAACCCAGCATCAACTTCACGGTGGTGGATTTGCCCGAGCCGTTTGGCCCGAGCAGGCCGAACACCTCGCCTCGCCGCACCTCGAAGTCAACACTGTCCACCGCGCGCGCCTTGGGCCGGCCCCAGAAATCCTTGAATACCTTTGTCAGGCCGCGAACGGATACGACGACCTCTCCGTCGGAGCGCAGGGTGCTGCCATTTGTGATTGTGTTCATGCAACTTGCTTCAGCGGGCGGACCCCAGACCTCGCCGCTCGCCTACGGAATACGTCAAGCAGCTCTTTCACGCCAACTTCGGCGCTAGCTCGGCCTTGGGTGACGGAGCCGCCGGCCGTCCTGGTTGGGGCGGCGCTGGTTCCGGCTGGTAATGCTCCAACTCCTCGCCCTTGCGCACGAGCCGGGCGCTGTTGAATACCACGATCAACGAACCGCCGGTGTGCATCGCCGCAGCCATTACCGGCGGCACGTAGCTCAGCGCCGAGAGCGTCATGCCCCCGATAATAAAGGCCACGCCGAACAGGAAGTTCTGATTGATGACCGTCCGTGTGCTCCGCGACAGCTTCACCAGAAACGGCAGCCGCCGCAGGTCATTGTTCATCAGGGCGATAGTGGCACTATGAATGGCCACTTCGCTGCCCGCCGCGCCCATCGCGATGCCGATGTCGCCGGCTGCTAGCGCGGGGGCGTCATTCACCCCGTCGCCAACCACGGCTACCATGTAGCCCTTGGCCTTGACGGCCCGCACAAACTCGACCTTGTTCTGAGGCAGGCATTCACCCTTTGCTTCCTCACACCCGATTTCCCGCGCTACGCGGGTCGCCACCGGCTGGCGGTCGCCGGAGATCATCGCGATCCGCCGCACGCCGTTAGCCTTCAGTTCCAACAGCGCCTCGCGCGCCTCCACACGGGTTTGGTCCTGCAAACCAACCCAGCCGATGCATTTTCCATCGCGCGCCACGAAGATCAGGCTCCAGCCTTCGGTTTCGTTCAAATCCACCGACTTCAGGAAATCCTCCTGCACCCCGTTGTCGCGCAGCCATTGCGCACGCCCAACCAGCACCTTGGTGCGGTCCACTTCGGCTTTCACACCGCGGCCGGCGGTCTCGGTAAAATCCTTCGGTTCCGCGAGCGGTACGCCTGCTTCGCCGGCCAACTGGGTTAGTGCCTTAGCCGTAGGATGATTACTGTATCGCTCGGCTGAGGCCGCGATACGCAGCAAATCGGAGGGGGTGACGCCGTTCAGTGGCGCCAGCCGGCTGACCGCCAATTCGCCGGTCGTCAGCGTGCCAGTCTTGTCAAAGACGAAGGCATTGATCTTAGCCGCCAGTTCGATGTCAGCGACGTTCTTGATGAGAATGCCCAGGCGCGCGGCAGCAGAAAGTGCCGCCACCATCGCTGTAGGGGTGGCCAGGATGAAAGCACACGGGCAACTAAAGATGATCACCGAGATGACATTGTCCAGCCTGCGGGTAAAGGCCCAGACCAGCGCGGCGATCACCAGCACTAGCGGCGTGTAAAAACCCATGTACTGGTCCACGAGCTTCATGATCGGCAGTTTGGTCTTCTCCGCTGCCAGGATCAATTCGCGCACTCGGCCCAGCGTGGTGTCGGTGCCCGCCCGCGTCACTTTGATCTCCAACACGCCGGTCAGGTTTTGCGTGCCGGCGAAGACCTCGTCGCCCGGCTTCTTGTCCGCCGGCAGCGATTCGCCCGTGATCGTGGCTTGGTTGAACGAGCCCTGACCGCTGAGAATAACGCCATCTGCCGCCACGTTGTCGCCCGGCCGAATGCGGATCACGTCGCCGATCGCCAGTTCACTCGCGGCTACTTCTTCCTCGCCTTGCGGCTTGATGCGGCGGGCTTTCGTGGGCGTGAGCTTAATCAGGTGCTCAATCGAGGCGCGCGCCCCTTCGGCGGTGCGAGTCTCGATGATTTCGCCCATCAGCATGAAGAACGCGACCACCCCGGCCGTCTTGTATTCGCCGCTGGCAAACGCCGCGAGCACGGCGATGGCGACCAGTTCGTTAATACTCAGAACTCCAGTGCGGATGTCCTTAATGGCCGTCCAGACAATCGGATACCCGAGGATGACTGCCCCGATCAGGCCGCTCGCGCTAGCGACCGTGTTGCCCTGCTGAAAGAACCAGTCCACCAGGAAGGCGTTGAGGACGAATACCACACCCACCAGCGTCTGCCAGAGTCTAACTGGCGCGTGCTCATGGTCATGGCCGCACGTCGAGCACGATTCCCCGTGCTCCTGCTCGTGCTGGCTTAATAGAGAAGTGACTTGCATGGTCTTAAATATTCAAAGGGCGGCTTTCAGCGCCCGTCACGGTTTCGACTATTCCGTTTTCGGCTTCGGTACTTCACGGTTTAACAGTAGCCGCAATTCCCTCGGCTTGCCATCGGGGCTATCGGACACGAACATCTTTTCCTGCACGTTCGTCAAAACGCGGCCCAGGGTTTCCGTAAGCCGCTGCTCGGCGTACAGGACAGGGTGATCCTTGTATTGCGGCAGGATCTCCTGGAATCGTTTCGCTTGCGCGCCCATGTCATTCACGAGCAGCGCGCGGTCGGATTGCGCCAGGTTGATGAGCGATTCGGCGTCCGCGCTAGCTTTGTTGGTGGCCTGGTTTTCGGCGCTACGCGCCTCGTTGAGCGTCTTGCTGCGCATCACTTCGGCCTTGATCACGCTGGCGAAGGCGTCTTTCAACTGTCGCGGCGCAGCGCTCTGCACGGCGCATTGCTCGATGAGAATGCCCAGCTCCTGGAGGTCCGCCGACTGCGACATATGCCGTTGCACCGCCTCCTGGAAGCCGGCAATGTCACGGGTGAGCACGTCGTCCACCTTGAAGTGCGAGGCGGCGAAGAGCAGTGCGTTGTCCAAGGCGTTCTGCACGGCGTTGGAGGCGTTGACGAAGCTGAACACGTACTGGATCGGGTCCTTGATGCGGTAGGTCAGGGTGGCCTTCGTATGAATGATGTTGGCGTCGGCTGTTATAGCGTAGCCATCCGCGATGGGGTTCAGCGTGCCCCCCATCGGAGGTTCGATGCCGGCCAGCACCTGCTCGGGGGTCACCGCGTACCATCCCACGGACGAGTTAACCTGCTGCAGTCCTGAAATGGAGACTTTGATGCTCTCATCAATCGGGTACGGCAGCGACCAATGCAGCCCTGGCATGAGCAGGGCCTTCTCGCCCTCGCCCACGGGCCGGCCAAATCGCAGCAGAATCGCCCGTTCCTGCGGACCGACCGTGAAAAAGCCGGAGGCGAGGAACAGCAGCACCAACAACACCATCACGACTTTGACGATGGCGAAGCTGCTGCGCAGGGCTTCGGCCAGTGCTTGCGAGCCGGCATCAACCGGCGTTTCCAGCGGCAGGGCTGGCCCTGGCAGCTCGTCTGGTGAATGAGGATGGTCGTTCATTGCCAGGTCACTTGCTCAGCAGGTTGGTCGAAACGCCTCGGAACAGATCGAACGGTGGCGTATGCTGATCGAAGATCAGCACTGAGTGCTCTTTCAGGGAATCTTCCAGCGCGCTCAGGCGGAAAATGAAGCGGGCCAGGTCGGGTTTCTGCTGAAAGACGGCCAGCGACTTGGCGGCTTCGGCCTCGCCTAAACCCTTGATCTGGGTGGCCTGTGCGCCGGCGGTGGCCAGCAGTTCCGCCGCCTTACGTTGGGAATCCGAACGGATGCGCTGCGCTTCGGCGATGCCGTCGTATTCGAAGCGATCGGCTAACATCTTCCGCTCCGAGATCATGCGGTCGAATACCGACTGGCTGACGCTCTCGGGGAGCTGCAAGCGCTTAATGCCGAGGAATTTGACCTCTAACCCAAGATTGTTGGTCTGGATCTGGGTCCGGATTGCATCCAGGATTTCCTTCTCAATAGTCTGGAAAGCCGCCCCGTTGTCACTCGTGGAGATGAAGTCGGATAGCGGATGCTTGCCCACCACAGCCTTCTTGGCGGTGCCCAGCCATTGGTCCAGCAGCGTTTCCGCCGACCCGATTGGATTGGCGCTGCCAGCGAAACGAGGGAAGAACGCCGTTGGGTCGGATACCTTCCAACCGACATAAACAGAGGTCAGCAGGGCGAATCCGTCGGGGGTGAGGCCTTCGGCGAGGCGGTCCTCAAAATTCTGCACCCGCTTATCGAAGCTCCACACTTTCTGTATGGGCCAGGGCCACTTGAAATACAGGTTCGGCTCGGTGATGGGGCGGGTTGGCTTCCCAAACGTGGTGACGACGGCAACTTCGGTGGTTCGCACCTGGAAGGAAAACAGGAGGAAGCCGAAGATAAGGATCAGCAGCAGGCCGATAACGAGGGTCAATGGATTGCGTTTCATGACAATTATTTGGTTTTGGGTGCCTCCACCTTCAGGTTGAGCAAGCTATTCGCGACCGATTCCTGCAGGTCGAACGTGAGCACGTCGTGCGTGTTGGTGGTGAGTAAAACATACTTGCGCGCATTGGCAGTGGCCCGGGCGAAGGTCTGCAAATAAGCCCGCTCCGCATACACTGCCGGTGCCCCCTCAAAGGCGGGAATCTGGTTGGTAAAGAGAGCGGCCTGAGCCAACGCCCCCAGTTCGTGCGCCAGTCGCTCCGCGCTGGCCTGGTTGGTGAGCGTGACTGCCTGCGCACCGGCCAGCGCGTTGGTGCGGATAGCGTCCGCTCGTGCGGCCAGGATCTTGGCCTGCTTGGTCTGGGTCGCCGCTATGACCTTCTCGTATTCCGGCGCGACTTTCACCGGCGGGTGCAAGTCGCCCAGGCCCACGGAGATGATCTGGGCGCCCAAGTGGTTTTCGCTGGCAGCCGCCTGGATACGGTCTCTGAGTGCTTGTGCCGCCTCCTGCAGGCCAGAGGACAGGAGTTCGCCCATGTCCGCCCCTACGAGATAGCGCACCACCTCGCGGGTCCCAAGGTCCTCCAGGAGGCCTTCTGCGTCCTCGTTGTCATACGCCCACTCCACCAGGTTGGTAATCTGAAATTGCACGGGCACGCTCACCGTAAGCAAGCTTACGGGTGGTGTCCGCTTTCCTGAGACCTGGTTGGTGATTTCCTGCGTAAACTGCGAGCGGTTGGCTACCAGAAAATTGGTCTCGTTATGATGGCCCTGGGACCATAGCACGTACCGCTCCCGCTCCTGGCCTTCCTCCTCTGCGAAACCGACATGAAAGGTCTGGATTTGCTCCGTCCGGAAACGATAGACCTTGTCAATGGGCCACGGCCATTTCAGGTGTGCCCCGGGGCCCAGCGGCGAGCGGCTTTCCACTCGCTTACCAAAATGTTCGAGCAGCCCTTCCTCGCCCGCCTCGATAAACACGACGCAGGTCGAAACCACCAGTGTCCCGAGTTGCAGTAGTAGCAGCCACGCCAGCGCCCGTTCGAAGAAGCGATAAAACCACGTCTCGGAAACCTTAAAACCAAATTGGTAATCCAGTGCCTGCGCGGCGGTGGTGATCAGGCCTTCCGGCTGACCGAGCAAGCCGACCAGCCGGCTCTCATACAACGGCCGCTCGACCTTCCCTTTAACCCGCGGCCGATAGATCTCCAACACCAGTTGGATGAGGGTTTCCAGCGCGACCAGCCCCAACAGCCCGCACAGGACATGCGCCACGTAGAAGTCCGTTTTCGGAAAACCAGCCCACACGCCGACCATGCCCAGCGCCACTATCAGACACAAGAAGGCATTGCAGAGTAAGTAGCTCGCGCTGGGCCGCAGCAACCGGTCACGTTCCACCCGCGCGATGGTGGCGAAGAAGCGCCCGAGCAGGAACAGCACGAGGGCGAACACGCCAAACAATGCCAACCCAGTGATGGGCTGCTTTACTTCGGCCGAGGTCGTGCTCTGTGACAGCCAATGCCACAGCAACCATGCTCCGCCGGCCTGCAGCAGGAACAGGAGCACCGTGAACGCCGGCACGAAGAACCGTTCGAACTGCTCGCGCGAGCGTTGCGCCGGGAATACCTCGGCGTCCTTCGCTTCGAACAGCGCCGAGCCGCCGTGTGTCTTGGCCAGCTCATCCAGTTCGAGTTTCTCGAGCCTCTCGCGTTCCTCCAGCCGCATCTGGAACCAGCTCACGGCGGCCACCAAGGCACCGATGCCCAGGAACAAGATGCCCACCTGGCCCGCCAGCGAGTTCGCATAGCGCCCGACGGCCAGGCTCCCAGCGCCCACGCCCAACAGCGCCAAGAAGTTGATCAGCCCGTGCTTTTGTATGCTTCGTTCCATGTGAAATTAACTCAGTTCCCGATCCTGAAACAGGAGGATGGCTGCGGCCAACACCGCGCCCACATACGCGGCCATATAGACAAACGCCTTTCCAACATAGCCCCAATGGAAGGTGCTCCGACCTTCGTCCAACGCATCCGCCAACCAGAAAAGTTGCCAATTGGGCGTCACCGTGTAAAGCGCAGAGGCCCACCAGGCACCGCCCATTCCCGCCTGTCGCAACCGACCTTGGTCCGCGTCGCTGATCTTGCCTAGCTCCAACTTCTCTAGTTTGCCGCTCTTGTCCTGGTCGTACTTAGTGACGATATCCCGGAGCAGAGTTCGTTGTCGCTCCGACCAGCGCGTGCTATTGACTTCCTGAGTCACATCCTGCCGCCACACCGGCTCGGCCCGCCGGCCAAAGAGGTAGTCCGACATTATGCCCATTAGGAAAAGCGCCGAGCAGATGGCCAAGGTCGGAATCATGTCGAACCGCGTCGAACATGCTAACGCCAGCGCCGCCAGTATCCATAGGGCGAATAGAATCAGCACCGCGGCCGGCACCAGCCGCCAGTCAACCGTAGCAATTTCGCTGGCTGATTGCTTCTGGGTCGTGAAGTAAAATATCGAAAACGCCGCCAACGTTACCATGACCAGCAGAGCGAAAACGGCGTTGCTCACAAAAGGTCGGCGGAGGAAGAAATTGCTGAACCCGCCGAGCGCGTAAGCGATGACAACCCCGCCGAAGAAAATGGCCACCGCCTTCAGGTCCGTGCTGCCGTAAGCGTCGAACGCCATGCGGCTGGCGACAAGCGCTGCCACCAAATTCACATACGTCAACAGCGCCAGCGCAGCGGTCAGCCCGGCGTACTTGGCGAGCAGGAATTGCATGCGGCCCACCGGTTTCGACAACACGGCGAGGGCCGTCCCCGTGCGAATCTCACGCGCCAGCGACGCCGAGGCGCTCAGCACCGCCCCGAAAAGCCCCGCCAGCAACATCACCGCCAGCGTGCTGTTCTTAACCAGCCTGGGCTCATCCCCGAAAGCGAAGTAATAGGGGGTCGCCAGGAATATCTCGAACAACGCTGAGCTGGTCATCAGCAGCAGGAACACCGGCTGCCGGACCAGTTCCATGAACGCGTTCGTTGCAATTGTGATGAACTGTCGCATCTACTCGGTACAGTCTCTTATTATAAGAAACTGCTGGACTAAAGTAAACCGTTAATCGAACTGTGGCGCAGGTTGCCGCAATTCCCCCCGGAAGGAAACTGTGCGTCTGCGCGCACACTATCGTTTCTGAAACCGCCACCAACCTAATCGCAGCTTAACGCTCTTCCGAGCCGGCTTCATGCGCCCGCTTTCTGAGCTTCCTGACGCAACTGCCGCGGAATCGCGCCCACAAACTTCCGCGGCGACACCTCGGCAACACCCTTCTAACGGCTTACCAGCTCCCAATCATATCGCTCCCCGGGCGGCTTTGGGGCCCAAACCTCTCTTGGTTATCAGCAGGCTCGAGAGCCTCCAGGTAGCCTGCGGGTAGCCTGCGGGTAGCCTCAGGGTGGCCTCAGGGTGGCTCCGGGGTGCCTACCGATTGGCTAGCAGAGAGCCTGAGGGTAGCTTCCGGGTGGCTGTAGGCTTCTTACCAGAAGCCGATACCGCGCGCAAAACCGCGCACGTTATAAGCAGGCTGGCTCATAATACGTCACCGGATTTGTGACTGGGACCACTAAGCTTTCGGGCATAGAGCGGATTTTGAGTGCGCCTTTGCGTGTGCTATTGTCCTTCATGAACCCAGTGAAACCGATGGTTTGCTTGGCCACAGTGACCGCTCTGACGGTGGTCGGCCCGGCGGGGTCATGGCGCGCACTGTCGCAGACTGCCACGACCAACCTCACCGCAATTCAATCCCCACCTACCAATCACGCTATGCAGACATTCCAAAAGCCGCCACCCGATGAGCTGAAGCAGAAGCTGACGCCGATGCAGTATTCGGTCACACAACGCGCTGCCACCGAGCCGGCGTTCCACAATGAGTTCTGGAACTACCACAAAGCCGGCATCTACGTCGACATCGTCTCCGGCCAACCGCTGTTCAGTTCGCTAGACAAGTTTGACTCGGGCTGCGGCTGGCCGAGCTTTTCGCGTGCTCTCGCGACCAATGACGTCGTCGAGCGTCCGGATCATTCCGCTGGCATGGAACGTATCGAAGTGCGGTCCGGAGCGGCTGATTCGCACCTCGGCCACGTCTTCAACGACGGCCCCGGCCCCACCGGTCTGCGCTACTGCATTAACTCCGCCTCGTTGCGCTTCATCCCGTTGGAGCAAATGGAAAAGGCGGGCTTTGGCGCCTATCTGGAACCGTTCATCAAGGCCGGACTCTACAAGCCCAAGCACGTTGAAGCGTCGAAGCGTTGAAGCGTGCAGCGTGAGAGGAAGGCCTCAGTCATGGCAGGTAGGGCGGGCAGTCCTCTGCACGCCGGTCCGGGATTATGTGCGTGTTCCGGCGTGCAGAGGACTGCCCGCCCTACCTCCGCCCGCCATCACTGAGGCATTACGAGTGCGACACGATAATGGTTGAAAACGCCTGAGGCTTGGACCATTCTCCAAGTGGAGCCGTTTTAGTACTTAAACGCCTTAACACTATGCTAGTCGTTCACGTCCACATTCATGTAAAAACGGAGCACGTCGAGGCCTTCAAACAGGCCAGCATCTCCAATGCGCGGGAGAGCCTAAAGGAACCGGGCATCGCTCGCTTCGATTTCGTTCAGCAGCAGGATGACCCCGCGCGCTTTGTGTTGGTGGAAGTCTATCGCATCCCTGAGGCCCTGGCGGCGCACAAGGAGACGAAACATTACCAGGTCTGGCGGGATGCAGTTGCGCCCATGATGGCCGAGCCGCGCAGCAGCGTCAAATTCGCGAACCTCTTTCCAGAAGACGCGGCCTGGTGAAGCCCGGCCAGGCCCTCGCTTCCTACCATGCGTTTCGAATTTGCCACAGCGGCTCGGATTATTCTCGGCGCGGGCACCCTGCGCGAGGTCGGCCCGCTCGCCAAGGAGTTTGGACCCCGGGCTCTTGTCGTGACGGGGGCCGATCCGGAGCGGGCAGGACCCTTGCTGGCCGTCTTGCGCCAACACAGCCTCGGGAGCAGCATATTCTCCGTTCGCGGCGAACCGGAGATTGAGACCGTGCGACAAGGCGTAGCCATGGCGAAGCAGGAGAATTGCGGCGCAGTCATCGCATTCGGCGGTGGCAGCGCGCTGGACGCCGGAAAAGCCATCGCCGCTATGCTCTCCAACACGGGCGAGTTGCTCGATTACCTCGAAGTCATCGGCCGCGGCGAAGCACTGACCAGGCCCTCGGCCCCGTTTATCGCGATCCCGACCACAGCCGGCACCGGGTCCGAAGTCACTCGCAACGCCGTGCTCGCCTCGCCGCAGCACCGCGTGAAGGTGAGCCTGCGCAGCCCGTTCATGCTGGCGAAGGTCGCGGTCGTTGACCCGGAGTTGACTTACGATTTGCCCCCCGCCGTCACCGCCAGCACTGGACTTGATGCGCTCACTCAACTTATCGAGCCTTATGTCTCCTCTCGTGCTAACCCAATGACCGACGCGCTCTGCGCGGACGGCATTCGCTGCGCCGCGCGCTCCTTGCGGACAGCCGTCGAGAATGGCCGCGACACGGCCGCCCGGATGGATATGTCCGTGGCCAGCCTGTTTGGTGGGCTGGCCCTGGCGAATGCGGGGCTTGGCGCCGTGCACGGTTTTGCCGGACCGATTGGCGGCCAGTTTCCCGCGCCCCACGGTGCAGTGTGCGCCGCCCTGCTGCCGCACGTCATGGAAGCCAACCTCCGTGCCCTCCGCCTCCGCCAACCGGCAACCGATGCGCTTCGGCGCTTTGAGGATGTCGCGCGCCTGTTGACCGGCTGCCCGACGGCGACCACGGAAGCCGGCATCGACTGGGTCCTCAAGCTCGTCGCCGACCTCAGAATCCCCGGCCTGAGCCGTTACGGCCTTAAGCGCGAGCACACTGCCGAACTCGTCGCGAAAGCCTCCCAGGCCAGCAGCATGAAGGCTAATCCCGTAGTGCTAACGACCGAAGAATTGGTTGGCATCCTCGAACACGCACTCTGAACGATACGAGAAGGTCCGTAATGAATAGAAGTCGTGCGGCATGGCAGCGATTTATGAAAACCTCGTTCATTATCATCTTCGCACTTCTTCTTATTGGTTGCAAAAACACGCCACCGAGTACCTCTCTCGCCCAGCAAAGCGATGCTTCCAAGCGCTTCGCAGAGATCAAAATCAAAGCGCAACAGGGAGATGCCAAAGCCCAGTTCAAACTCGGAAACTGCTACAGGATGGGCGAGGGGGTCAACAAAGACGTCACCGAAGCCGTGAAGTGGTATCGCAAAGCGGCTGAGCAGGACAATGCGGAGGCCCAACTCGGCCTCGGCGTTCTCTATTTCAAAGGCGAAGGTGTGGCCAAAGACGCCGGCGAAGCCTTGAAGTGGTTTCGCAGGCCTGCTGAACAGGGCAATGCGGAGGCCCAAAACGGCATGGGCGTTTGTTATTTCAAAGGCAAGGGCGTGACCAAAGACGCCCCTGAAGCGGTGAAGTGGTTTCGCAAGGCGGCTGAACAAGGCTATGCGGAGGCCCAAAACGGCCTCGCCGTATGCTATTACACGGGCGAGGGGGTGACCAAAGACGCCGCCGAAGCGGTGGAGTGGTACCGCAAAGCCGCTCAGCAGGGCAATGCGGAGGCTCAAAACGGCCTGGGCGCTTGCTATTACCGAGGTGAGGGTGTGGCCAAAGACCCGCGCGAAGCGGTGGGGTGGTACCGCAAAGCTGCTGATCAGGGGTTTATGAACGCCCAATACAACCTCGGCGTTTGCTATGACAAAGGTGAGGGCGTGACCAAAGACGCCGCCGAAGCGGTGAAGTGGTATCGCAAGGCGGCGGAACAGGGGTACGCGGACGCTCAAAACAGCCTCGGCGTTCGCTATTACAAAGGAGAAGGTGTAGACAAAGACGCCGCCGAAGCCGTGAAGTGGTATCGCAAGGCGGCGGAACAGGGCTATGCGGAGGCCCAAAGCAGCCTCGGCGTTTGCTATTACAAAGGCGACGGGGTGCCCAAAGACGCCGCCGAAGCGGTGAAGTGGTTTCGCAGGCCTGCTGAACAGGGCAATGCGGAGGCCCAAAACGGCCTCGGCCTTTGTTATTACAAGGGAGAGGGTGTGCCCAAAGACGTCACGGGAGCCGTGAAGTGGTTTCGCAAAGCGGCTGAACAGGGCAATGCGGAGGCCCAGAGCGCCCTCGGTGGTTGCTATTGCAAAGGCAAGGGCGTGCCCAAAGACGCGGCTGAAGCGGTTAAGTGGTTTCGCAAGGCGGCTGAACAAGGCAGTGCGGAGGCCCAAAGCGGCCTCGGCGCTTGCTATTACGCGGGCGAGGGAGTGACCAAAGACGCGGCCGAAGCGGTGAGGTGGTTTCGCAGGCCTGCTGAACAAGGCAATGCGGAGGCCCAAAACGGCCTGGGCGTTTGCTATTACAGAGGGGAGGGCGTGGCCAAAGACCCGCTCGTAGCAGTTGAGTGGTACCGCAAAGCTGCTGAACAAGGATTTACAAACGCCCAATACAACCTCGGCGTTTGCTATGACAAAGGTGAGGGCGTGACCAAAGATTCCGGTGAAGCGGTGAAGTGGTATCGCAAGGCGGCTGAACAGGGCTACGCGGAGGCTCAGAATGCCCTCGGAGTTTGCTATGAAAAAGGAGAGGGGGTGACCAAAGACGGCGTCGAAGCGGCTAGGTGGTATCGCAAGGCGGCTGAACAGGGCTATGCGGAGGCCCAAAGCGCCCTCGGTCTTTGCTATTACAAAGGCGAGGGCGTGACCAAAGCCGCTATCGAAGCGGTGAAGTGGTATCGGAAGGCGGCGGAACAGGGCTATGCGGAGGCCCAAAGTGGCCTCGGCGTTTGCTATTACAAAGGCGAGGGCGTGGCCAAGGACTATGTGGAGGCCGCGAAGTGGTTTCGCAAAGCCGCCGAGCAGAAAAGCGTCGAGGCTCAGTACGCATTGGGTCTCTGTTACTTCGAAGGTCAAGGTGTGGCGAAGGATGAAGTGGAGGGGGTTATTTGGTATCGCAAAGCTGCAGAGCAAGGACATGTAGCAGCCCAAAGCACCCTCGGAGTTTGCTATTATAAAGGCAAGGGCGTGCCCAAAGACGCGGCCGAAGCCGTGACATGGTTTCGCAAGGCGGCTGAACAGGGCTCTGCAGAAGCCCAATGCGGCCTCGGCGTTTGCTATTACAAAGGCGAGGGTGTGACCAAGGACGCCGCCGAAGCCGTGAACTGGTTTCGCAAACCTGCTGAACTCGGATATGCGGCTGCGCAAAACGGCCTCGGCGTTTGTTATTACAACGGCGAGGGTGTGGCCAAAGACCCCCACGAAGCAGTGGACTGGTATCGCAAAGCTGCTGAACAGGGGTTTGCGAACGCCCAATACAACCTCGGCATTTGCTATGACAAGGGTGAGGGCGTGACCAGAGCTGCCGCCGAAGCTGTGAAGTGGTATCGCAAGGCGGCTGAACAGGGCCATGTGAAGGCCCAGTACAACCTCGGCGTTTGCTATGAAAGAGGTGCGGGTGTGAGCAGAGCCTCCGCTGAAGCCGTGAACTGGTATCGCAGGGCCGCTGAACAGGGCTACGCGGAGGCCCAGTGTGATCTCGGTCGTTGCTATGCCGACGGCCTGGGCGTGGCCAAAGACGTCACCGAAGCGTTGAAGTGGTATCACAAGGCCGCCGATCAGGACTGTGCGGAGGCCCAAAACGGCCTCGGCATTCGTTATGCCAAAGGCGAGGGCGTGACCAAAGACGCCGCCGAAGCGGTGAAGTGGTATCGCAAAGCCGCCGAGCGAGGAAATGCGGATGGCCAATGCAGCCTTGGCCATTGCTACGATAAAGGCGCGGGCGTATCCAGGGATTACGTGGAAGCCTACAAGTGGTTTAGCCTCGCATCTGCTCAGGGCAATGAAGATGCCACGGCCGCCAAGTCCTCTCTTTCTCAGCAAATGACCTCAGAGCAAATCGCCAGAGGGCTCCGCTTGGCTCGCGACTTCAAACCGAAGAGTGCGCCGGAGTCGGGGCCATCTGCCCCAGTCCATTGAAGGATTTGGGATGGGCGAGGAGCGACACATCATCTCTATACCATGAATATTAATGAGATTCGCACGCGGCTCCACGACCTGGCGATGGCCACTCCGGTGGTTGATGCCCATACGCACGTCCAGGACGATCTGACGGGTTTTACCCCTGAACTGGCCGCCGGCAACCTGGCCGGAACGCAAGCCTCCGTTAACCGACCACCGCAGAGCGTGGTCCAGGAAGGCCTCCGCCGGGGCCGATTGGTTCGCCGGACCATGACTGATGCCACCCACGGGCTGTTCTATTCGTGGTTCGCGCAGGTCGCCGAAGGCGCGGGTAACCGCCTGGACGAGGCCATTGCCCTGATCGGACCAAATACCGACCCAGCGCGGCGCGCGGCGGGGAAGTTTCTACTCGGGCAATTGCACGATAGCCGCTATTCGGAATATGCCGAGTGGCTCCGCTATATGTTTCGGCTCTACCGCGGCGTGCCCGCAGACATAGATCCTCTCCTGCCCGAGCATTTCGACACCGTCGCCGATGCGATCGCTGCCGAACGGCACGATCCGGAATTTGCGGCCCGGGTGCTGGCGGCGCACCACGTCAGCGCCTATGTGACGAGCATCGAGAACCGAGACCGGGTTCCATTGACGCCGCCGGTGCGGCCCAAGGATGTTGATTTAGCGTTCTGCACGCATCCCGAAGCCTGGAACATGTTTGATTTCAACGGCTTCTTCTGGCCGGAGCGTGCGACGGATTTCGGCCTCTTTACCCAAGGCCACAAGTTCGAGGCGGAGAAATATATCGTCCACCTCGAGGAATACCTGGAGCGGGAGCTTACGAACGTGGCCACGCTCCAGGATGCCACGCGCGCCTTCTTCTGGCGCATCCTGCGCAGTCCGAAGACCAATCCCACGAGCCGGATTCTGTATGTGGATGGCTTTCAGGCGCAGGACTGGCGCTTCAGCCGGCCCTATTCCAAAGCGACAGTAGATTGGGCGCTGGCCCACCACCGGACCCAATTGGATGGTGAGAACCGGCAACAAGTCCTCGCGTGCGTTGCTGAGGCCATGCTGGAGGCACTCAATGACATCGGCAAGGAACGTAAAGATGCCGGTTCACGGTTCGGCCTCTGTCTTCAGCTTTGCGGCGGGGCGCGGCATTTCATGGACTGGGCACGCGAAATCCAGTCGCTTCCCGAGTACATTCCCAACTTGCCCCAGGACGAGTACCCGGTCTGGGTCCGTTATCCGCACGTTCATTTCGAATACATCTCCGCCCATGAAATACTCTATAACGATATGGCTAATGCCGCCAAGCAGGTCGGCAATGTCTCGGCCGGACCCTGGTGGCACTATTTCCGCCGGCACAAGATCGCCCGGATGGTGCGTGACCAACTGAGCATGGGGCCGTTGATCTCGATCGCGAGCGGCTTTACCGACGCCCGTTTCGTCGAGATGGTCGTCTCGAAGTATGTGTCCGCTCGCTTGGCCATCGCCGACGCCCTGGCGGAACTGGTCGCGGACCGCTACTCGACGCTTTACCTTGATTTCGACGCGGCCGGAGCTGTGATGAAACAACTTCTATACACCAACCCCGCCGCGGTACATTACATACCAGTGGCCGATTGACCCGAACCCTCACTTCCTCCTGTTCGCCTATATCTATCGAACCAACGGTCCCAAAGAACACCACGCAGAATCGCCGCCAATTCATTAAATGTCAGCGGGCTGGCCATGCAGGAAAGCGATCCGGTGTCCGTCGTCGCCTCCGGCGGAAAGCTGGCGACCAATGACGATCGCGACACGCCGGATATTCTCCAGGTGAACTACCGCTTTCCCAAGTGGATCCTCAACTGGGAACATCGTTTCAACAATCCCCGGGGCCTGGATGGGGGCAAAGAACATGGCGCCGAGTTTATCGGTGATCACGGTTCGTTGATCGTGGATCGCGCCGGCTACCGTTTCTATCCCTACCCGCCAGATCGCGAAGGGCCGCACCCTTCAGAGTGGGCTGAGAGCACACACTGGCAGAACTTCCTGGATTGCGTCAGAACCCGGAACAAGCCCGCCTCCGATATCGAGTCCATGGCCAAGACCACCATCGTCTGTCACCTGGGCAACGTCGCCTTCCAGTCCGGCAGGATTCTCACCTGGGACGCGGCTCGACAGGATGTGGCACACCCTCGAGAGGTCAAGCATTGCGTCTCTAATGAACGGGAGTATCGCAGCCCGTGGCGGCTGAAGCACTACGGTTGAGACTTGGCGGGATCGATGTGAGGCCGCGTGAGGGCAACGGATTGCCAGCTGCCGTGATGTTTGACTATACGCTTGCGAGCCAAAGCGGCAGAGGACAGCCGCACTCCAAGACGCTGACGCGTGATCTCGCGCGCCAGAAAACGCGAAGCGTCTTGGAGTGCGGCTGTCCTCTGCCGCTTTTTGGTCCGCTCGGAATGTGCTGCTAACTGTGAGACACCATACTCCATGAAGTCGTATTCCGGTGAGAACTTGCTGGTAACTCATGCCAGGCCCACCTTCGCGGAATCCTGGTTCCATCAGCATTATGGGGTGGAGTTCGGTGAGCGCTATTACACCGACCCGATCTTCCGCACCGAGCAGGATCGAGAGGCGCTATGGCTGGTTCACGAGCGGTTTGGCGCACTTGGCATCGGCAAGAAGGATCCCGAGCCGCAACCGCACTTGGAGATTTGTGGCCATCGTTTTCTCCCCGCACTGCTCGGCTGTGAACTCTTCTACCAGCCAGACCAACCACCGGCCGTAAGACACCTCCCTGTCGGATCAGTTCAGGATATCGCGGCAATTCGCAAGCCCGACCTGGCCGCCAACCAATGGGCTCGGGAGTTCCACCGTCAGGCGCAGACACTCATCGGACGATATGGGAATGTGGACGCCACCATTAACCACGGCGGCCCTATCAACGTCGCTTCCAATGCACTTGGCGCCGAGGCATTTCTTTGCCTGGCGGAGCCTTCGGCGGAGTTCCGGGCCTTCTTGCGGATGATCGCCGAACTGTGCGTGGAGACATACGACCAACTTACCCTGCTCTTCAATCCTCATCTCGACCCTGGCCGTGAGCTGTTCCTGGGCAATTGCCCCGTTGTGATGATGGACCCCGAGACTTACCGGAACCAGGTCTTCCCCGCCGATCATTACCTCCGCAGCCGAGTGAAGAAGTTCGGCCTACACCATTGCGGGTCGATGGACCGGTATCTGAGCCATTACCAGGCACTCGGCCCGTGCGAGTACATCGAAGTTGGCTGGGGCAGCACTGTGGCCAAGGTGCGGCAGGCCTTCCCCACCACCACGCTGGATCTGATGATCAATATTCCCGCCGTTCAAGCCATGCCGCAGGACCGCCTGACGGAAACCCTGCGGGAAATGGTATCACAGGCGACGCCGCGCGCGCTGATCCGTGACATCTACATGGCTGACATCGGACCGGATGTCCCCGATACGACCGTCGAGCGATTTGTGGAAGCGGTTAACGCCGCTTTTTTGTAGGAGCCGCGGCTTAGCCTGGATTCTTCACACTCGCCTTGAAATGCTCGCAGGCCGGAGCGCCGGTCTCCGACCCGGCGTCGGCCCAATGGCTGGGAGACGCCGGGTCGGAGACCGGCGCTCCGGAGGGGTGTGAAATGTTCAGGCTAGCCTGCACCCATGCCGTCGGTGAAGGTAGCGGTGGCCAGCGACATGCCGGTGAGGTGGTCATTGACCCATTTGATGCCCGCGCTGCACGAGCCGAGCAAATGCGGCGCCGGAGCCGTGAGTGGCAGGATACTGTCCTCCGCCTCGCTGTACATGGGCATGACGTCGCCCCCGGCGATGGCGCAGAACCGGTCGCCGGCGCCGATGGCCAGGAGCATCTTGGTGTAGCTCTCCAGGTTCACTTCACCCTCGCCGTGACCACAGAATTGATGGCCGCGCTGCGGCCAGTCTTCGGTGATCATCAGCGTGGAGGCGCCGTCCAGGAATTTGAAGTTCTTGGCATGGCTGCCGACGACTCGCGGAGCGACAAACGGGCTGGTAAATCTTCGGGTCCAGTTCTCGCCTGCCCAGCAGTGGCTCGGATCGCCCCAGACACAGAGGCAGGGGTCATAGTCAGTGGCCATCAGCAAGAGGCCGAAATCGCGTGAGCAGATGGCCCCGGTGCCGGGATGGAGTTCCTGGGCAAGATAAGCGCCCAACTTGTTCGCGCGAGCGCGGATCTTGGCCGTCTTCTCTCCAAACCGCTTAAGCCCCTCGGCCATCATTTTGTCCCAACCGAAGACCCAAGGGTAGCCGCTGTGCAGCACCGGATGACCCCACAGGCCCCAGAACCAGCCGTAGATATGAATGCCCGCGGCGGCGCCGGTTTCCAGCAGGCCCAGGAGGTATTCCTCGGACCAGTCCTCAACGTACTGCGCGCCTTTGTCCACTACTGACGTCGGCACAAATTTCTCGGCGTATTCCAGGCCCCACTTCGCGCTCAGATGCGCGAAGGCAGCGCAATGAGCGCTGATAGCAGGCGCCACAATGCCCAGCCCCGCGAGTGTCTCTCGCACCTCCTTTGGATTGCGGAAGACGATCTTGCAGTTCTCACCGTGGCCAGGTCCGTTCAGCAGGTAATTGCTGATCATCATGGAGCGGGCGCCGGACTCGGTGGCGTACTTGCCGACGGCCTCCAGCGTCTTCAGGTCTCCCACGAGTTGCCCGGTCTCAACACCGGCAACAACGCTTACCCGTCTGCCGCAGCCGACGTTCAACCGGGCACGATTCGGATCGAAGTAACCATCGAGTTCTTTAAAGAATAACGGATTCATTGTTTCAACGGTGGGGACCGCATTGGGCGCGACCCCGGGTTATTGGTCACGATCACTACTTACGGCCGCTGCTGCGCTCCTGCATCCACGCGACGTCTGGGTTGTTGGCGGAGGGGACATTCAGAGTGATCAGCGCGTTGGGGTTTACGGGCGGCGTGGTACGGGGGTCACGCCAGTGCTTAATCTCGGCGTGGCCATCTGCGAACAGGATGCCCGCGGCCCGGCCATGGTAGCCAGCGGGATAATCCACGATGCGGGCGCTGCTCCCACGATCCTTCAGGTCAGTCTGGAACAGGCCGTCATTGATGCTGTCCTCCCGTTCGTCAATGAACACCCAAGCCATCGAGGGCGGCGGCCGCTGAATGTCCGTGTACTTCCGGAAGATGATGTATTGGTCCTGACCGATGTCCACATTGAGGATGTAGTTCATCCAGCAGTTCATGGACATACTGCGGACGCGCGGAAGCGACTGCGCGCCGATGCGCGCCTGGCTGTGGTCGGCCGCACAATGATAGACGGCTGGTGATTTCACATAGGGACCGATCTGCGAGTAGCGCGCGTCCGTCAGGTAGAGCGTATTGGTATTATCGGGATTATTGCTGTTGAAGTCGAGCCAACCGGAAACCCAGGTATCAGAGTTCGCGTAACCGCCGCCGCTGACGCCGGCCAGGCGGTCGTTGTTGTCCTGCGCATACATGAACCAACCCATTTGGAGTTGCCGCAGGTTGTTCATGCAGCTTATTCCGGCAGCCTTCAGCTTGGCGCCGCTGAGCGCGGGTAGAAGCAGCGCGGCCAGAATGGCGATGATCGCGATGACCACCAGCAGTTCGATCAGGGTGAAGCCGTTTGCGCGGCTGGGGCGCAGGCAGCGGGTACATGCGGGGTTGGAGGGGAGTTGGCTCTGAGACTGCTGCATACCGGAAAGCTAGGCATGAGCATGTTCTCGGTCAAGCACCGCATTGAACTCGGGATTAGCGACAATGCACTTGTTTGTTGGTCCTATTAGGGCACAATTAATTCCGTGCTGGCAAAGGTGTAATGGCTGGCGCGAAAATCAAAAACCATTAACGGAAACAGCCTGATATGAAATCTCTCTATATGAAGCTTTACAGTCAACGGCTTGTGGCGCCCGTATTAGCAGCCATGGCGTTGTTCGGCTTGCCGGCGGCAAAGGCAGACAGCTACCCGGACACCGTCAAAGCGGACAAGCCAGTCGCTTATTACCGATTCGAAGACCCGACGAATGGGACCACCGTAATTGACAGCAGTGCCTCAGGTGCGAATCCGGGGACGATCATGTTTGACTACTCTGGCGCCTGGCCGCAATTGGGCCAGCCTGGGCTCGGTTCCAATTCCATCGCTTTTCATCTGTACACCGATGCGAACGGAGATGAATCTTCTCACGTCGAAGTGCCGTATTTCCCGGAACTCGGGCCGGCAGGGCCATTCACGGCGGAATGTTGGGCGCGTGTGACCAGTTGGGGCGACGGCGTTCGTTGTATCGTGGGCAACCTCAGCGATTTTAATAATGGGTGGTGGTTCCGCCAAGAGGCGGGAACAACCCCCAGGTGGATCTGGGTGCAGAATGGGGGAGGGATCTACATGGCGGGAGGTAGCATAACCAAAAATGCATGGACTCACTTGGTAGTCACCTACGATGGCACCACAAGTACTTTCTACGCCAACGGCCAGTCCACATGGACCTCCGCAGGTACACCGAATCCAAACACCAGCGGGCCCTTATGCATTGGCGGCAACTCCAAGACCGGGGATGGGTTCTTCGATGGTAACGTTGATGAAGTGGCCATCTACACCAACGCCCTGACGGCGGATCAGATCAAATTGCATTACGCGGTGGGGCTCACTAATTTCGCCATGCCGAAGGTCGCCGCTTACGTGATTGCGGATCCCGTACCGGCCTCTGCCTACGCCGGGCGCACCGCTACCTTTTCCGTGAACGCGGGCGGAACCGCCCCAGTGTCCTATCAATGGTACAGAGGCACCATGCCGATGGCCGGGGCAACCAGCGACATCCTCACTTTCACCTGCGCTTACGCCGACAATGGCGCGAACTACAAGGTGGTGGTCACCAACCTCTATGGCTCAGCCACCAGCTCCCCTGCGGCCCTCACGGTTATGACGGATCTGACGCTCCAAGCGAGCCCGGCCTCCATCACGCGCAACGTCGGCAGCAAGGCGGCCTTCATCGCGGTTCCCGGAGGTGCCTTGCCTGTCACTTATCAGTGGTACAAGGGGACGGCGCAGATTCCGGGCGCGACCAACCAGACCCTGTGGTTATCGAATCTCAAGAGCACGGACGACCAAACGAGCTACTACGCCCATATCATCAATCCCTGGGCAAACACCAACAGTGACCCGGCCACGCTCACGGTTGCCCCGAGGGCGGCAACGGTGCCGATCACCGGCTACGCCAAAGTAGTGGTGGCGGACGATCCGGTCGCGTACTGGCGTTTGGATGAACCGGACGGGAGCGCCACGGCCGTGGACGCCGCCGGCAGCTTCGATGGCACTTATACGCCTGGAGCAGGATCTATTACCTACGGCGTAGCTAGTGGAATTCCGCGTGAAACCGACAAAGCTGTCTCCATTACGGGCAAGGCGCAGGTACAAATCCCCTGGGCTTTGGAGCTCAACCCTCACGGCCCGTTCACGGCAGAGATCTGGTTCGAACCCGCATCGCTCAGCTCGGATTATATTGACGTGTTCTCGTCAGACGGGCTTGGCGGCGGCACCGGTCCGAACGGCTGGTTGCTCTATCAACAACCGGACAATTCGTTGGCGTGGGTGCTGTTCAGTCAAGGCTGGAATGCTGCCTGGATGTACAGCGGCGGTGGCCTTCAGGCCAACAACTGGTGCCACGCGGCGTTGACATACGATGGCGCCCTCTTTCGCAGCTACCTCAACGGCAACCTCTCAGCTTCGCAGTCCTACGACGCATTCATTCCGAATGGCGACGGCTGGGCCAGCCTGGGCTTCCGTTTCGACGGCGGCGGCGGCGGCTTTGATGGCGCCGTTGATGACGTGGCCTTTTACAACAAGGCTCTAACGGCCGACCAGATTCAAGGCCACTACAACGCAACCGTGAAACTGGGCATCACAAGGTCAGGCAACAACGTCATTCTCTCGTGGCCCTTCGGCACGCTCCAATCGGCCCCCGCTGTCACGGGCAACTTCACCAACATCCCGACCGCCACCTCACCGTTCACTAACGTGGTAAGCCAAGCGCCAGAGTTCTATCGGATCAACGTCCAGTAAGGGGGCGTTGACGGTTTGAAATACCGGGCCGGGGTGAGGTCACCCCGGCCCTGTCGCTTTGAGGGGAGTCACCGAGACCTACTTAACCAAGCCCGAGAATAACCGATAACTGGTAGGTACTATGGAACTTAGAACTCTTTGCCTCGAGACCCGTACTATGATTCGGCCACTGGGGTGCCTGGCCTTGTTCGCGCCGTTCCTGGCGACCGCCGCTCTGGACTACCGGATCACGCCGTACAATGCCGCCCGGTCCGCCCAATGGCAGGCGGACCTGGCGGCCATGCCGGTCTATCAACTTCCCCCGGGCTACCCGAACACCCCAGGGTCAGTCAGCCTGCTACCCCACCTGCATCTGGACCCGAGCACCCGCAACCAGGGCGACACGGGGACCTGCTGGCTCTGGGGCTGCACCGCCGTGCTGTCGGTCGAATACGACGTGCATCGCGGTGACAGCCCGGCCCTGACCAATGGCCTATCCGTGCAGTTCGTCGCGAGCAACCTGGAAATGGTCAACAGCACGCTCCAGGATGGCGGTTGCCCTGGAACTTTCCAGCGGTTCTACGAGGGGATGGGGTTCGCCAAGTCCTGGGACAATGTGCCCTGGACCGACAGCATGGGTTGCAACAAGACGCCCTCGGCCTCGATCGCTTCGCAGTCGAATGTTCCAATCAGCCAGGTTGCATTCACCCAACTCGCTACCTACACCAACGACCCGCAAGTGGCCATTGCCACCATGAAGAGCGCGCTCGACGCCGGCAAGGCCCTGGTTCTCGAACTCCAGTTGGCTAATATGGACGATTGGGCCAGCTTCATGGGCTACTGGGGTAAGAGCAACCTGACCGAGGACGCCATCATCGACCTCGCGTTCGGGGCCGGCCACGGGTCGGACGACTCGAAGGGCAGTCACCTGATGGCCTGCGTCGGCTACAACGACCTGGATCCCGATCCCGCCAAGCACTACTGGATCATCCTCAATAGCTGGGGAACAGCGGGCGGCCTGCGGCCCAACGCGGTGTTCCACATGGCCATGAAAACCCAGTACGACGCCCACTACGAGAGCATGATGATGCCCATCCCGCTCTTCCGATTCAGCGCAATGGACGTGACCTTCAGTGACAAGGTGCGAAAAGGGGTTTCATCATTGGCCGTTAGCCTGCAGGATGCCAACCCTGCTGCGAACAACCTGCGGATCACCGGCGTTTCCTTTCCCAAGTCGGCCGCGCCAACGAGCGTCTATCGCGCAAGCGTGAAGCTGAATGACCAGGGTTTCCTTTGCGACCCGGCTAAGGGCGCCTGGATGCAAGATACGAATGGCTTTCACTACACGAGCAGCCCCGGAGTGGTGCCCGGCCTCCAGATGGATATCAGCCCGGTGACCTGCACATGGTCCTTCGTGGCCACCCATGTCAACGCCGGCCTCAACCGCTATATCGACAGCCACTACGGCCTCTGGTTCGAGGTGGCCTATGACCTAGATGCCAGCGGCACATCGCGGCCATTGGGCAGCCTCCGAGCCTTTGTGTTTGACGAGGTGATCAATGCCGCCTCCGCTCAGCACACCAATGGCACCCCGGATTCGCCCGCCGTCTCCCTGAGCCTCAACGGCACCCAGGGCGTGCTGCGCATTGCCGGCGAGACCGGCCGCACCTACCAGGTGCAGGAAACCGATACGTTGAATGGCACGTGGTTGATTCAGTCCACTGTGCCCATGACCCAGCCCGTCGAACTGGTCACCCTCCCGGTGCCCGTTGCCACTAACCGCTTTTGGCGTGTAAAGGTCCAGTAAGCGGGCCCTAACTTAACGAAGGAAGTAAACAGCAAAGGTAGTAAAGGCACTATGACTCGATATCTCCTTTTGCTTGCGCTGGCTGCCCTGCCAGTGGCGCTCCACGCCCAGCAAATCACCATTACCAACCCGGTGGCCGGTGCCCAAGTGCCCGTAGGCACGGTCTGCACCATCGCCTGGAGTTCCCAGGGGCTGGAAGGCCGGCAATTGAGAATCGAAGTGGCGATCGAGGGTGTGGCCAACGCCCAGGCCGTAGCCGAACTGGTTCCCGTCGAAGCCGGCCAATATCAGTGGCGCATTCCCTGGGGCTGTCCGACGGGCGCCACGTGCAAGGTTCAGATGGGCCTGCAGGACGAGGCAGTCTGGCCCTGGACCAGCGAGACATTCGCACTGACTCCCAACCTGGCACCGACCGTGATCCTGCGCTCGCCGGCAGGCGGCGAGCTGTGGCCACTGGGGGCAACCCGCACCGTGTCCTGGGAGCCGCACAATCTAGCCGGCAACCTTACCCTCGAACTGCTGCAAGCCGGCGCGGTCGTGGACACTGTGGGCGGTATTGCGGTGGCCAGCAATCGTTTTCACTATGCCCTTCCGAGCGGGCTTTCCGCCGGCAGCAATTACACGCTGCGGCTCACCAGCGCCGCCGCCCCTCCGGCCGCCGTCACCAGCCCGCTGTTCGGCATGACAGTGCAGGCGCCTCCGCCTCGGAAGTGGACCATGCTCTTCTACTTCGATGCCGTGTGCAAGTTCACCGACGCACAGGCGTTCCAGAGCATTGTGGATCTTGGCCTGATGCCTGCCTCCACGAATATCAACTATGTCTGCCAGTTTGCCCGCTCGCCGCGCTACGCGATTACCGAGCCGTGGTGGGGCGTCAAACGCTTCGCTGTGTCGCAGGACTTGATACCCGTGGCTACCAATGCCCTCCAGGACCTGGGTAACGTCAGCATGTCGGACCCCAACCCGCTGACGGACTTCATCAACTGGGCGACGGAAAATTATCCCGCCGAGCAGTATTTCCTGATTCTCTCGGACCACGGCGACGGCTGGCACAACGGGCTGTTAGAGGACGAGTTGAATGGGTATCATTGGATGTCCACGCGGCAGCTTCAACAGGCACTGGACGCGGCGGATGAGCGGATGACCATGCTCGGCCTGGATATGTGTTTGGAGGCGCAAATCGAGGTGGCCTACCAGATCCGCAACACCGGCCCGCAGATCCTCATTGCATCCCAGTACATGGAATCACGGAACTGGCCCTATCACCTGGTGTTTCAGCAATTGCAGTCCGAGCTTGGCCGGATGAGCCTTGAGGGGTTGGGGGCGAACTTCTGCAAGACATTCGTGGACTCGCACTCGAACCCGCTGGACGCAGGGACGCTCGCCGTCATCCGGCTGAAGCAGATGGACGCACTCACGTCTACCCTCGCCGGATTCGCCGACACCATGACGACCAATTACACCAACCAGGTGGCGGTCCGCCAGCAGGCCGACGCCGTCACGGCCGCCTTCAACAACGCCATCTTCTATTGTGCCCGCACCAAGATGCTGCAACAGCAAGTATTTGGGTTGAACATCAACTTCCCCAAGGACCCGAACTCCGACGTCTACACCGATTATACGCCTGCGTACGTGGACTTTGCCGCCGACTCGCATTGGAAGCAATTCCTGACGGCTTATTACCAGAACATGACCAGCTCTTGGATCGCGGAGGCTCGCGCATCGCTGGTGCCGCTGGACGATCCTATCGATGTTTATCGCTTCTGCCAAACCATCAGCCCAGCCCCTAATTCGGTGAAGCTGACCATGACGCACGTCGGCTGGGGCTCGGCCAGCCCGATTGACAACGGAAGCCTGTTGGCCACCAACGGCCAGGTGCTTACCATTCGGGCCTTCGAAATGCAGGACCCGGAAACGCTGGTCACGAACTACTTCGTCCGCTGGGTAGCAGACGCTAATGCCAACATCGCTGATCCCTATGCGGAGGAGACCACGGTGCGGCTCACTGGCGATGCCCTGGTGGTGGCCTACTTCGCCACCAACAAGAACAGCTATCTGGTGAGCTTTATCACGGAGGGCAATGGCTCTCTTGAGGGCACAAACAGCTTCACCCAGGTGGTGCCCGCCGGCGGCGACTGCTCGTCGGTGAACGCCGTGCCAAACCCGGGCTACACCTTCGCCGGCTGGGGCGGCGATCATCCGGCCACGGCTAACCCGCTGACGGTCACCAACGTTCACATGGACACCACCGTCCTCGCATTCTTCTGGCCCGTCCCGCCGGTTCTCTCCATCCAGCAAGCGGGAGCCGTGGTGAACCTGACCTGGCCGGTCAGCGCATTGGACTTCGTGCTGGAATCCTCGGGAAACGTCCCCGGAGGCTCCTGGAATGCCGTTCCGGGTGTGAAAACTAATTCGATCAGCCTGCCGCTCGGCGCTACCAACCAGTTCTTCCGCCTCCGACGGGAGCCGCTGCCCCAGTGAGAGTATCTCAAGTCAGAGTCGCCGATAACCATCAACCCTCGGAATCGCTATGGAAACTAACATGCAGCGTCTTTCCCCGCTTCGTTCTCTCGGTCTCCCGTGCAGACGGGCTATCGGGGCCGCATTGCTGGTTGCGGTGGTGTGGCTGCGGTTCCCGAGCGAGGCGGCGGATACGCCGGATATCACCGTCAAGCCGGGGAAACAATTCCAAATCACGCTAGAGTCCAATCCCACCACGGGCTACCAGTGGCGTATGGCCCAGCCTCGCCTCGAGCCCTGCGTGGTCTTGGTCACCAACCAATTCGTTCGGCCCAAGGCCAAGCTGACCGGCGCGCCCGGCCGGGAGATCTGGAGCTTCAAGGCTGTAAAGCCCGGAATCACGACCATCCAGTTAGAGTACGTGCGCTCCTGGGAAAAGGGCATGGCACCAGCGCGGAAAACGAACGTCGTGGTGCTGGTTGAGTCGGCCGGGACCGCCAAGTGATGGCCTCGGCGGTGTCAAAGAAAGGAATGCCAGGTTCCACGGCCACCCGGAGCAGGGCGGTCACCTGCTGCTGTAGATAGTTTCATGCTTATCGGGTTGTCACACTTACGGCCACCCGGAGCAGGGCGGTCACCTGCTGCTGTAGATAGTTTCATGCTTATCGGGTTGTCACACTTGGGCTCTGGGGAGCGGCACTCCTCCCGCCAAAACCGCCTCTGGTGACTCGTTGAAGTGTGACAACCCGATAGGCAAGGATAGTTTGATACTCCTATCGGTTCTGTAGTGGCGGAATCAGGTTCGATAGACCGCTTCAAATTGTAACGTCAGTCAGTTCCCAGCCCTTGCGGAACTTGGGTTTCACATACTCGTTGGCTTTCTCGTTGTTGGTGAAACGCAGGTTCTTGCCGTCCCACAGGAGCTTCTCGTTCGGGAACCTCCAACAAATCGCTCCCAACAGCATCCATTCCGCGTAGGGACCAGAAATGCTGAAGTTGGAACATGCGGCCTCGCCGCCCTTGCAGGCTTGGATCCAGTCCTCGAAATGCCCCGGCGAACGCTTCAGCACCGGTTGGGGCTTCTTGTAGCCTTGCATCTTATCTACCGGAAGCAGGTGGAAGCTCTCGCCACGGCCACTGGTGCCCATGAATCCTCTGGTGCCCACGAAGATTTCGTTGTGGCCCCCGATGTCCTCTGCCGTCAAGCCTGCGGGAGGTTTGAAGCTTCCGGCCAGGGTGCCCTCGTACCAATAAACCGCCACCGGCGGCATCTTCCCGGCGGGGACATACTTGTTCGGCCGTTCCGGGAACTCCAGCTTGCAGGCATAGCTGGGATAGGTCACCGGGTTCACTCCCTCCACGGCGATACATTCCACGCTGGTGGGACTACCAAGCTGCAAACCCCAGTTGGCCGGCCCCAATTGGTGGATGCCCCAATCCCCGATCATCTGCGTGCCATAGTCCAGGAATCCGCGCCAGTTGGACGGATGGATCTTGGAGCTGTAGGTATGTTCGGCGGCCCGTCCGGTCCAGAGATCCCAGTTGAGAGTCGGCGGGACCTCTTCGACCGGTGGCCACTCCGTGATGCCGCGGGAGAAACCGCCGGCACTCATGGAATGCACCTCTGTGATATCGCCGAGATCGCCTTGCCAGATAATCTCGCACGCAATGCGCGTCGCGACGGATGAGTATCCCTGGTTTCCCATCTGGGTGGCAACCTTGTACTTCTGCGCCGCCTTGGTCAAGAGGCGCGCCTCCCAAACAGTCTGAGTGAGGGGTTTCTGGCAATAGACCGCGATGCCTCGCTCCATGGCCCGCAGCGCCACGCTGGCATGCATATGGTCGGGGATCGTGATGGTAATCCCATGGAGGTTCTTCTCCTCCTTGTCGAGCATCTCACGGAAATCGCGGTAACGCTTGGCGTTCGGATATTGTGTTGCGGCCTTATTCAACTGGCTCTCGTCCACGTCGCAAAGAGCGTAAATGTTCTGGCTGCTGAAGCTGTTGACGTCGTTGCCACCTTGCATCCCGCCCACGCCGACGCAGCCGATATTCATCTTCTCGCCTGGCGCTGGCTGTCCGCTGCGGGCCAGGACATGCCGCGGTACGATGGAAAAGGCCGCCAATGCCGCCGTGGTGCCCAGGAACTCTCGCCGGGTCAACTGTGTCTTGTGCTTCCGTTGTTCTTTCATTGCTCTGCTTTCTTCTGGTTTGCGCTCGCACAACGTGGGACATGCCCGCTTATGCATCCACGCTCATCATTGTCTTTCACAGCCAGACAGCGCCAGACATTATTCGAAATGCTGTTGGCTGTGACGTACTTGTCCTTTGAGAGCGTCTGAAACCGCCAATCTCCGCCCGTCTACACTCCAGTGCCCAGCCAAGCCTTGGTATAGAGATTCGGAAGGTGTTCGTTGTTGTCCCCGGCATAAAGAATAAACCCCAACCCAATCTGGCGGGTGTTATTGACGCAACGCATCGCAACCGCCTTTTCTTTGTCCAAGCCCAGCCAGTTCTGCGTTCGCCCCTGGGTGGCTTGGGGGTCGCATGAGGGTAGCCTAAAGATAGCCTCAGGCTGGCTTCGGGGTGCCTACCGGTTGGCTACCAGTCTGCTTGAGGGTGGCCTCGGGTCGCGACATGAAGCTGCAAAGTTCACTGCTTTATATGGACAGTTCGTGATTATGCCCTGCGTATCGCCGCAGGTATTCCACGGGAGCGGGCGCCGGACGCGCTGCGTCTCGGGGTCCGAAGCCTCTCGGACAACGTAGCAAACCTGGCAGTCTCAAGCCGTGGGCGCGCTAGAATCGGATGACATGGTTAAAACTAAATGAATGCTCGTAAGCACCGTTACACCTAACCCAGGTTTCGCACGACCATCACCAAACCCCTGTAAACAGGGCCTCCAATTTTTTTGGCACTACAAAATCGCCTCGGTTTCGACTTCCAGCTTCGTCTCCGGAAGCCGATCCCATTTCACGTCGAGTTTCTCATAAATTGATTTCTGAAGTTCCTCCGGCTCCCCGGCCTTGCGCAGCCGGTAGGTCTTCCCACCCTTGGTGGGCACCACGATGGTCGTATAACAATGCGTTTGGAGCACCCGCCGGATTGTTCCCCATCGCCGGTTGTCTCCGCTTTCCCGCAGTGTCTCCTGTATCCAGCACAACAGGTGATAGGCCAGTATCGCTATCCAAATGTGTCCTTCAACCCGCGGCCCGGTTTGATGGTAGTTGGGACGCAACCCCAAATCGCCTTTCAAAGAGCGAAAACCATCCTTCGCCTTGCTCAGCGTCATATACAAGTTCCAGATCTCCTCGGCGGTGCCCTTCCCCTGGTCGGTCCGCAAAACATAGCAGCCCAGCAACTCTTCATCCGCCTGTTTCTTCTCATCCTGGCGCGTCCACTTCAATTGCTTGCCGCGCGGCCCCGCCACCCATTCCACCTGGTAAAATCTCTGCACCCGAGGGTGTTTCTGCTGCAGCCGTCCGATCGCCCGCTCGATCTTCTGGCCCTCCTTGAGTTTGCCCTCCGCCATCCGCTGGGAGAGTTGTGCCAGCGCCTGGAGGTATTTTTCCTCGGCTTGCGAGCGAATGGCGGTTTCTTTTTGTTCCCGGCCCTCGCTCCAGCAAAGCACCAGCGTGTCGGCAACCTCGGGCTCTTCTGGCGGGGGCTTTCCCTGGTCGGGGGGCGAATCGGCAGCCGCGCTGGCGGCCTGGTCCGCTTTGGCCGCCGCTTGCGCCGCGGGCGCAACCCAGAGCGGGTCCGCCATCTTTCGCACCCGCACTTCGCTCTGGTCCTCTCGCTTGCCCACCACCGTGAACTCATCCTCCTTTAACATCTCGGCCCGGTAGCTCGCTCGCCCCCGGCGGCTGTCGTTGACCAGGTAGTGATAATGTCTCTTTCGCAACAGCGCCAGATTGGCCTTGGTGGCAATCCCCCCGTCCAGCAGCACCGTGGATTGCTGGTCTTTGAGCGGGACCAGTTGGTCCATCTCTTCAATCATGTGAATGAGGCTTTTGCCATCGTTTTGATTGCCCTCAAACACTCGGTGGGCCAGTTCAAACCCGCGCCGGTCGAACACCATCCCCAACACCACTTGCGGACAGTCATTTCGCTTTTCTTTTGACTTGCCGCGTTTGGCCTTGGGGTTGCCCAGTGCCTCCCCCTCAAAATAACTATTGGTCAAATCATAAAGTAACCGTGTCCGGTCCGTCTTAAAGAGTTGGTCTTGCGCCTGGCGCAAATGCTCCTCGATGGCTTGGCGGTGTTCGAAGAGTCGGTCGCTGACCCGGTAGAAACGGTCCTTGGCCGCCGGACCAATTTCCATCTCCATCAACTCGGGCAGCGAACTGTTGGGCAGCCAGTCCACCAAGGCCAATTCGCTGCCCGGATCGATCAGGCGGTTGATAACGCTGGCCGCCGCCGCCTGCTCCTGGGCGGGATTAAATCCCAGCTTTCCAAGCAACTCGGGCATTCCCAGCCGCTTCCAGGCGTGCCAGCCCACTAGCGTGGGACCCAACGGGATGGTGTGGGTATGGGTGATTAGATCTGGCATTACCCCGTCAATGGTAGTGCTGGCTCCCTCGCTCGGGCCAGGACCAGCCACCACCGGAACCGGACGCCATCGTCCCTCGCGCTCAACACGCTTGGAGATCGAATCGGCCAATGACAAGGCGCCGGCATTGTCGCTGAGGCATTGAAGTTGGGTCTGGCCGTGCAGACGTTGTTCGA
>Ga0073936_10001585_pt1 | contig 34799 bp, 36 predicted proteins | sample AliMusrvi5mmetaG_FD_87041 | JGI IMG/M metagenome (GOLD analysis project Ga0073936, IMG submission 87041) | Freshwater lake bacterial and archeal communities from Alinen Mustajarvi, Finland, to study Microbial Dark Matter (Phase II) - Alinen... | ecosystem: Environmental > Aquatic > Freshwater >...
ATACCAAAAGAAAAGCGGCGGAAATGTCGTCGACGCCGGGAAGAAATTAATACCAACCATGGTGTCATTTAATCTGATCAACCAAAGATGATTTCGGTGTCATCATTAAATGATTTGACATGGAGGTCCTTCTTGTTAAGCGACGGTGGAAAATCCACCTATGCTTATGCGCGAGTTAGGCGCGTGCGACGTTCTTGGCAGAAGGACCCTTTTGGCCATCGACTACTTCGAAAGAGACGGCGTCACCGACATTGAGTTCGGTGAACGAAACGCCAGACAAATCGTTTGAATGGAAGAAGAGGTCCTTCACCTGCCCTTCGCGAGCGATGAAACCAAATCCCTTATCAGAAACGAGAGTCTTGATTGTTCCTTTGTTCATGAGAATGATATTAGATATAAATTTGAAGAAAATTCGACAACGCTTTCTTGTGGTACAAGGATAACACAGATGATAATAATTTGTCAAGCTTACTTTATTTTTACTTTATTTTTTTACGATTATTATACAGATGAATCACAACAAAGATTATGAGTATCGCGGATCCAAGCACAGCCACAATTGTGCCGATCTGGCCTGAATAATCCAACCAGTAATTGCCTAGGATATATCCAGCTACCATATAGACGACTATATCGACAAGATTTCCGAGAAAATCAAAAAGTAAGAACTTCTGCCAAGAGACTTTCAGAAATCCAGCTAGAAAATTCACCGCTGGACCAAAAGGACCTGCTATACGAGTGATGAATATTGTGATTCCAGTATAATCATTCACATAACGATGAACTTTCGTAACATGACTCTCTTTTATGTGCAACATCTTTAGCACTGCTATGCCATATTTTCTGGTAAGAACATAACCGAGAATGTCACTAGCCATAGCGACGACAATAGCCAAGATTATGGTCAAAGGAAAATTGAAAATACCTTGACTAGCAAAGGCACCTGTAGCCAAGAGGATGAGATTGTCTGGTAATGGCAAGATAAATGATCCGAGAAATATCAGTGTCAGAAAAGCTACATATTTATAAAGAAGAAGATATGAGAGGGCTGTTGCGAGGATGTAATCCATTTATTGTACTATTGTGCGCGCAACATATAACTTCTGACATCTTGCTCGACTTCCCCAAGAACGACGCTTTCATTTAGGTGTGAATTCTTGGCATAAGTGCGAATCGAGATATTCGGATAATGAGTATCCGAGATCACAAGTTGACCACTTAAATAATCCGCTGGTAGTTTAAAGAGTTTATTTACATAATCAAAAGTCATCCACGATCTGATCAGACCGCTATCAGCAGCAGTCAGATTGCCATGACTGTTTTGGAATGCTTGAAGAAGTCTGTGGGATAAGCCGGCTGGTCTAGCTTGAGGAAAATAATGATGTACCACAGAAAGTACTCCGGCAATCACCGCGATGGCGACTATGAGCGCAACCAATTTCTTGACATTTTTTGACCAAAAATCTTTCATAGAGACATTATAGCAGAAGTAAGATTTGTCTGTTCTAATAGTCTCTAAAAGAACCGTCTAATTGATTCCCTTTACGACTTCAAGCTTTCCATTTCTAATCTGCTTCAAAATAAAGCCTGTACCAGAATTCCCTTGCGAGTTGAAGGAAACTATACCATTCATACCACTCCAACCTTGGATATTGGTAAGAAGATAATCATGTATTTTCTGGCCATCGTAGCCAACAGCATCGATAGCTTGAAGCCCCATACGGAGAGCGTCATATGTCCCTGTTGTATGGAATGCGATCGGAGATTCGTGACCATACTTACTCTTATAATCAGAAAGGAGAGCTGCAACATCTCTGGATGATTCGTTGTATTCAGGATCATATACATAGACCTCTTCTGCTGATTTACCTGCGAGCGAAATAAGATCAGGACCATACGCCAAGAAATTGGTTACGATCGGCACTGTAATACCCAATTCTCGTGCCTGTTTAATAACATAACGCGCCGATACTCCTGTTGCAGTATTTATAAACAACACATCTGGTTTTGCGACTTTTGCCTTGAGTAACTCAATCCGGTAATCAACCCCATCAGGTTTGATAAGCTGATCGGAAGCGATGGTTCCCGTAAATGCCTTCTCGAAGTTATTACGGATATCCAAAGTGTAGTCTGCATTATCAGTCATCAAAGCTACTCGCTTAAATGCAAACTTCTGTGTGAAGTCACGCGCAGGAAGAGTCGCCCCTAGAATATCTGAAGGTCCATTTCTAAAAATATATTCGCCAGCTTCATCAATATTCTGACCACCAGTGAGTGGTGTAATCATTACTACCTTTGCCTCATTGATGACAGGTGCACTTGCAAGAGTCCCATTTGAAGCCATACCATCGATGATAAACTGAACATGATCGACATCTATAAGCTTTCTAGCTGCAGCAACAGCCTCTGTACCTTGGACACTAAGATTACCGACATCTTCGACGATAAATTCAACATCATTGGTTCTTCCAAGTTTCTCTGCGGCCAACTTAGCACTATCGACTATATTTTCACCAAGAAACGCTAAATTACCTGTTGTCATTGTCAGTATACCTACCTTAATTTTTGAAGCGGACTGTAAGTAATTCTCTGACTTATTATTATTGGAAATCAATAACCCTGCCACAACTATAACAACGACAAGAATCAAGGCCCTAATCACTAGTGTTTTGTATGATTTGTTCATATTATTGACTTTATTGACTAAATTGACTAACGGGGTGATTTTGCACAATTGTAGGTACCCTTGCAATTTTTTATTAAGTATTATATGATAAGTAACATTATTTGATTACTTTAATCATTCATATGGCCATAAATTTCAAACTAGGAAAGACGGAATTACGTATTGTAGATATTCTCCTCAAAGAGAATGGTTTTTTGAAAACATCTAAAATAGTGACTGAGTACCAGAAGCATTTTCCTCAGACTCCCAAGCAAACTATCTACCGTACAATAAGGACTCTCAAAAATAATGAAGTCGTAGTTGTAGCTAAAGGCCTAACATCTATAAATACACAGTGGGTAAGCGTCTTGCGTCAAAAGTTAAACCAGCTTGAGCGTGGTCCTTTACGCCAAATTTTGCCTGATAAGATTTCTTACATATCCCCTTCTTTTCTCTCTATTGCGCCAGTACTTACACATCATGTGAACATCCTTATCAATCAATCAGACAAAAAAGACCCTGTAATATTTATAAACCCACATCAACTTTTCTATTCAGCCAGAGATTGGTCAGAGGAGAGACTTATAAATCATTTGGAATCTGAGGGATATACTTTATGGCAAGGTATAAATTATATTTCGGCAATTGACAGGGACTTTATCAGAAAAAAGTTTACGAATCGTCCTCGTATCAAGGGATCATTTATTGAGGCTAGAAGTGGTGAACAGGATGTTTATATCAATATAATTGGAGAATATGTGCTCCGAGTCACTACCACTCCAGAGTTTTCAAAAGCATTAAATGAGATATACGCTCATACAAAAGTATATACACCGGATTTCGCAGCCAAGGTCCAAGATCTTCTGGCAAATTCAGGAGAAGTAAAAATGGTCATTGCAAAGAGAAAAGCACAGGTACAGCTTTATAGAAATTTAATGAAAAAGTTTATTGCCACGAAATAAAAAGTTTTTGTGAGCTTATAGGTTGGCTTTCAGAACTGGTGGGACATAGAGATAGTATAAATCTGGCTATCCAAAAACTCGGTAATTTGCTTCCCTGTTGATATTCACTTGTTCACTAATTTAGAAATGATTTCTTCAACAGATCCGTGATTATCCAGTACTATAGCTTTGGCTTTTAAACAAGCTTCTTCAAATTCATGCCTGTTTCTGATAATAGTCATTCTTTCTTCTTTTGTTTTAGCAAAGTTTTTTATATTACTTGTTCTATGTTTAAGTCTATCATCTATAATTGCATCATTTGGTTGTAATAAATATATTCTATCAAATATACTAGCCATTTCATTAACCTGAATTTTAGCAACTTTTCCACCTATATAAATATCTTTATTTAAGTCTAATGATGATATGAGGTTAAGCAACTTCGGTGTTATTACTTGCCAACGATGCGCATCAATCCATTGCTGTCCAGAACCTTCTTTATAGTCTGTTGTTGCTCCAGTTTTTTTATTTATCCAAGCACAAACATTACACGTGTCTAAGTCTATAGCTTGATGACCGCGTTCCTTCAACTCAGATATGATGGTAGATTTTCCACAACCAGCAATCCCTGTAATAAGAATTTTCATAGTTACAGTATATATTCTATTTAATCTTTAACAATGTTTACAACATTCACACATTCACCGAGGTGACTCTACGGGGAGTCGCCCTCGGCTCTCATTCGCTACCCGCTCATTCGGCCTGGGCACCGGCTCGCGGTCTCGCCTGCTGGCTCGACATCGCTCCGCCGTTCTCCTCCCTTTAGACTAACAGTCACCAAAAAAGACCAGAGCAAGTCTGGTCTTTTTTGTCGATGTGACTCTACGGGGAGTCGAACCCCGATTCCAGCCTTGAGAAGGCCGTGTCCTAACCATTAGACGATAGAGCCGTTGCGTTAATATCACTTCTTCTCTAACCACTCTTTTTCTTGACGCACGAGCAGTGTAGCCGCTTTTTGGGGCTCGCGCAAGAGTGCTGCGGATACGCGTTCCATGCGTGTGGATTGAGAACCTTTCACCAATATCAAGTCGCCAGATATGACATTTGATCGGAGGAAATCTGCAGCTTCACCCGAAGAATCGAAGGAGTGTATATTCTCTGACTTCATACCTCCAGAAATGGCACCCTCGACCATTGACATGCGAGATCTTTGCCCGACGGTCACGAGAATACCTGCCACCTCGGCTACACGAATGCCAACCCGGCGATGCTCGTCCGCTGCGTACTTGCCGAGCTCGAGCATATCTCCGAAGGCGACGATTTTGCGACTAGATGATCCAATTTGCGCCAATGCATCGAGTGCCGACATAGCCGCTTCAGGCGAACTATTGTAGGTGTCGTCTATTATCATGGAACCATTCACACCAGCGATAATATTCATACGACCAAGCGGAGCTTCGTATTCAGCCAGCCCCTTTGCAATGTCCGCGACCGACATCCCCCTTGCCTTTCCGGTAGATGCCGCCGCCAACAATGGATACATATAAGTGGAACCCAAAACTCCTTTAGCGGTCACTGGAAGCGCGCTGCCACCGTCGATGGATATATTGAAAGAAATTCCCTCGAGTGAGCTAACGAACTCACTTCCACGGACATTTGCCGTGCTATTCGTGCCATAGCTTATAACTTTTGCGCACTTACCTGAGCTTTCCTTGGCGCCTTGCGCGAGGCCCATGACTTTCTCATCATCAGCCAATAAAACCAAAGTGCCATCATTTTTCACCGCCTTTGCAAGATAAGCTTTCTCCTTAAAAACTTCTTGAGGTGAAGCGAAGAATTCAACATGGACCGGAGTATCGCTAACCCTAGTCATAACCACAATGTCTGGATGTAGCCATTTTGCAATCTTACGGATATCACCAGGATGATCAGCTCCAATTTCCAAGACTAAACAATCTGGATATTCGCTACGACCGATGATGAGCTCAAGTCCTTGGCAAATATTACGAAGCCAACCACCAGCATCTCTCCAAGCATTTGGTACGCCGATAATCGTAAGCGGTAAGCCGATTTCGCTATTCATGCTCTTTTCACTCTTGCGTGCGTATTTGCTCGAATATTTCACCACCGAATATATAGCATCCTTAGCCGAAGTCTTCCCTACGCTTCCGGTCACAGCCACTACAAAAGGCTTGTACTTCGCGACTATTATTCGCGACTCCCAGATCAGTATTGATATTACGATTTTTTTGATTGCTTGCATTTACTTGCGTCTTGCGCTCTTCCCCTTGCGCCTTATTTACCTATCCGGCGGGATATTGTAGTAGTTTATCAGAAAACCGACGATTTCGTCGAATGGATCGGTCAATGTCGCCGAGGCATATTCAGCACCTTTCGGCCAAACTTGGTAAAGGAAGATTATGTAACGCGGATTATAAGCCGGAAAATATCCGAAGAAAGAGTGCAAATACCTGTCCGAATAGTAGCCACCATTTACATGGTCGGCGATTTGAGCCGTCCCGGTCTTGGCAGCGACGCTATAATGTTCGCGTCTTATGGCTCCTTGCTTTAGAGCCGTATCGACGACTTTGACTAGCATCGTAGTGACATCATCCACTGTCTGCTTTTTTAGGACAGGTCCAACTTTAACAGGATTTATAGTTTTATTCGTGCCATCATCATAATCCATCTCTTTTACCAGACGCGGTTGAACTAGATAACCGCCATCAGCGAGGACGGAGAGTGCGCGGATCATTTGCAATGGCGAAATAGCCAGACCTTGACCATAAGAAGCTGTGGCGACATCTATATCTTTCCCTGATTTGAGGTTACCGATAAGTCCTGTCGCTTCGTTCGGTAGATCGACTCCTGACTTCTGACCAAGTCCAAAAGAGCTGAAATATTTATACATAGCAGCCGCACCAGCTTTTAGAGCCACAGTAGCCGCTCCGACATTTAGAGATTGGCTCAAAATCTGTTGCATAGGTATAACACCACGAGCTTTACCATCATAGTTGGATATTTTCTTACTATTCAATGTCATAGTTCCCGTATCATCGTAAGTAGAATCTGGTTTTTCAGCTCCAGTATCCAGACCAACGGACATAGTCAAAGGTTTCATGATCGATCCCATCTCATAAACATTTTCGACTAGAGGATTGGAAAAGATACGGACATCTTTCACGCTTGATGTATTGTTTGGATCAAAAGAAGGTAATGAAACAGCCGCGATAACATCGCCGGTTTGTGGATCCATAACGATGCCACCGATCTCATCCGGATGCCAAGTAGATATCGTCTGCTCCATTGTTTTCTCGACAAATGAATTCACTGTAGGCTCAAGAGTGGTTACTATGTCGCCTTTTCCTTTCTCACCGCTACCAACTAGAGTTTGGCCGATACCGGAAAAAATCTGAGCGAACATATTTGCACTGGAGCTCAAACTTGGCCTATTCAAAACATCTTCATAAGACCTTTCGAGACCATAACGACCTTCAACTCCTCCCGAATCAGTAGTTGAAGATCTGGATTGACCGATAAGACCTATAGTCTGCGCGGACATCTCTCCAGCCGGATATGAGCGCCAAGTCTCTCTCGTCACTCCGATCCCAGCTATACTAAGACCACCGACAGCTTGCGCGACATCGGCAGTAATATGATGCGCCAATTCTTCATAATGATCCCCGACCTTTCCAGCTCTTCGGATAAAATCAGTGTGATCGATTTTTATGTATTTTGAAATAACTTGATAAGTTTGCTCCGGCGCAACCAAAACAGAAGGATTCATATAGATCAGATAACCATCGGCGACTGTAGCTCCGGCGACATTGGTAGCATCTTTCGATCTCAAAAATATAGTTCCTCGATCAAAAAGAGTCACCGCTGGCTTCACATATTGTCTATCGGCTTTCGCCGCATAAGATTTGCCGTGTATGACTTGGATGAAATACAAAGCAACGACCAATGCAGCCGCCGCGCATAATATGACCGCACCTATAAAACGTAGTCGATTTTTCTGTTTAGAGTTCATGACCAGACATTGCTACGCTGCCAAGCGATGCTGGAGAGGAGATGAAGGCGCTCACTTTTCCTTGACTAAGACCATATTTAGAGAGCGCAGATGGAGTAGCCGAAAGAGATATATCGAGATACTGCGAATCAAGCTTACCAACAGCGCTAGAAAGTGCCGCTACATGAGCTTGAGTCGACTGCAGAGCGATCGTGGATGAAATAGTTCTATATATATTGACAGCATATAAAATAACCATAAAAGCACAAAGCCCAAATAAGGTCGCAGCTATATGCGCTCTGTAATCATTTGTCATCTTATATGTTTGTGCTATTGCTCTGGTCATTTTTTTATGAAAATTTTTGTTAATATCTCTAATTTATTAAATGGTTTTTTGTATAACTCTCAGTTTTGCGCTCCTCGATCTTGGATTCTCCGCTATTTCCTGGTCTATCGCTGTTATCGGTTTCTTTGTCAAAATAATTGCCACTTCTTTGCTGCCATCTTTTTTATTTAAATTTCTGAAATATTCTTTCACTATCCTGTCCTCTAAACTGTGAAATGAAATGACTGCCATTCTTCCTCCTGGTGCCAAACGCTCGAACCCTTTCTTTAAGCCTTCTTTTAAGGCATTAAGTTCATCATTCACCGCTATGCGTAGAGCTTGGAAAGTCTTCGTAGCCGGATGGATTTTGCTCTTACCTCCGAATCCTTTGCCGCCAAACCCTCTTCCTATAAAAGGAACTGCCGACTTCACTATCTCCGCCAACTCCATCGATGTCTCTATACTCTTCTTCTCACGATATCTCACAATGGCTTTTGCTATGCGTCTGGCAAATCTATCTTCTCCGTAAGCAAATATGACATTGGCTATATCTTCTTCTTTCCAACCATTGACGATATCTTTCGCTGTAAATGGATGCTGTGCCGGATCTCCCATAGTCATAAGTAGCGGCTCATCTTTCTGAAAAGTAAATCCTCTACCGGAATTCTCGAGCTCATCGGACGATATTCCCAAGTCGAGCAGGATCATATCCACCTTGTCTATGCCGTGCTTATCTAAGACTTTGTCTAGATTGCGGAAGTTTTCATTTTCCAAGATAGCTGTGCCTGATTTTATTGTGGAAAATGTATTTCTCGCTCGCTCTATAGCTTCTGGGTCTTGGTCCAAGCCGATGATATTCAATGCCTTGCTTTGAGCTTCAAAAGCCTTCACCATCGCCGAAGCATGTCCTGCGCCACCAAGCGTGCCGTCGAGATACCAGCTTGCGCCTTGCACTTTGCGCTTTGCGCCTGTAAGACTTTCAACTACTTCATGTAAAAGAACTGGCTCGTGAACAGTTTCGGTGCTCATATTAGATGATGCCAGCCGAACTCAACTTCTCCGCCAATGCATCGGTCTTCTTCGAATATTCTCCGCGGAAAGCATCCCATGCTTTTGCTTCCCACATCTCTACTCGATTCACGACACCGACGATGACGACTTTCTCTCTCAAACCTGCGTACTCACGCAAATGTTCTGGAACCAACATACGTCCAGAAGCATCAACCTCTACCTCAACCGCTCGACCAATGATCAAGCGGTTGAAATTTCGGTTATCCGCCTGTAACACCGATTGGGAGTTGCCACGCGACAAACGTTCGGCGAACTCTTTCCATTCCTTCATAGTGAACACGAAGAGACAATTATCTATCCCTGGTGCAATCACTACTTTGGCGCCCATTTCCTTGCGGAACTTGGCGGGAAGAGACGTCCTCCCTTTGTCGTCGATAGTGTGGCGATTTTCTCCTATCAGCATATGCCCGCGAGGAGAAGATAGAATGGATCTTTTAAGACAATGTAAAATTATTTAAAAGTTGTCCATCTGCTACTTCTTCCCACTTGATAGTAATTATATCCCACTTTATGGTTTTTGCATACAACCACTAAAAAGGCCAACCTGTGGATAACCCGTATCCTTCGGATACGGAGCAATCCTCGCATGAGGATAACCCAAGGTTTCATCTTTAGCGAAGCTGCATATTATTGATTGAACTTATATCCTATTTTCCCTTTTCATTCCCATTGTCTTAAGGAACATTAAAGTAGTGTCAGATAAATAAGGCTTTTTCATTATTTCTTCTATGCTCAAAAACTCTTGTCGGCTATGTTTGTGCGGTTCTTTGTTCAGCAAATCTCCTGAATCCTCTCATAGCCAGTTCGTGCCAACCAAAGCTTGAACGGCTCGGCATTTGGAGATGGAATAGACTGAATGAGCCTTAACAGGGTTTCGGTGTCGGCGACGTCGGTAAGATAAAACTTACCATCAGAGGCTTTTAATTTCAGTTGGTTACATTTTGTAACCACCTCACTTTGCTCTTCATTTAAGCGGTTTTTTAGGACTTTCCAATAATTCCTCGGGTCAACACTATCACTGAGTGCCCCCACCACATCCACCACCGAAAAATACCACTTCTCGGACTTTTCGTCCCAGGATTTCCGGATGTTATTGCCTTCAAATGAGGCTATGAGTGTTCTTTCCATATCACAATTTTAGCGCTCGCACAGGAACGCACAAGTTCCGCGAAGAAAATTTTTGTGTTGTATTGCTAAATCTTCGACAATTTTTCGGCAGATGATTCCCTATCCTTCACTTCGAAAAATACCCCAAAGCTACGGCGCAAACAACAGCTCCGATGATTCCAATATATTGATGTCTCTGAAGTCTTTCCTTGTTTATGATTAATCCCAAAAAAATAGCCATAATAATAGAACTCTCCGTGATAGTGGTGACGATAGCGATCGGAGCAATGCTCATTGCGTAAGCGTACAAAACCCAGCCAGCATTGTCGAACACAGACATAGCTAGAAACAATCTTGGAAATTCTTTTATATCTGAAAATAACTTAAACAGACGACGATTGTAAATAAGATAAACCAAGGTGATGATGGTGATAATAATATTCACCATAAAATTCACCGTGAGCGCATCGGTTACACGAGCGCCCCAACCCATGAAGAAATCCGCGACTCCCATAAGGATAGAACCGGATGCGACCATAAGCACACCTTTTTCCAAGAATAAATTCCGCAACTTCAACTTCCCTCTTTCTTGCGTCGATAATAAGATGAAACAAAGTATTAACACTGCAATCAAGATGACTTCGATGACCGAAAGCTTTTCCACCAAAATAAAATAAGAAATTATGCCAGCGGTGATAATCTCCAGAGGATAAAGCGGCTCAATGATAGATAGTTTGCCAACTTTCATCCCTTGCAATATAAGGAGAGCAGCGAAGAATAAAGCCAGACCAGAAGCGGAAGTAATCAGGATATCTTGCACATGTGAGCCATCAAATAAAATCTTCAGATTCTGGAATACAAATGGAAACAAAACAATCATTCCAAAAGCACACAATACGAACAATGTCTCCCAGTCCCCAACCTTACGAGTCGACCTCTGGATAAAAAAATCGCCGATACCCCACATCATGGCAGCACCGAATGATATTATGATACCTATGACGATAATGCTCATATTCTTTCGCGCTCTGCGCCTTGCGCCTTATTTATTTCTTTGGCCTAACGAACGGAAATAGCTGAGCCTCGCGCAAAGGCTTGCCTGCCAAGACTGCAAACAATCTTTCACCAAATCCAAAGCCGCAAGTCGGCGGCATGCCATGGTCGAGCATCTCCACGAAATCCCAGTCCGGCATCATAGCTTCAGTGTCACCTTTCTCCAAAAGTTTGCGTTGCTCTTCGAAGCGCTTTCGTTGGTCAACAGGGTCATTGAGTTCCGAATAACCGCGACCAATCTCGCTTCCAGCGATGATCGGCTGGAACATCTGGACAGTGTCTGCGCCTTGCACCTTTCCCTTCTCACCGCCGCCTGCCGCGACTCTTTTCGCCAGTGGAGCAACTATGGTCGGATGATTCACTAGGAACGCCGGACCGGCTATATTTTTGCGGCAATATTTCCAAATAGTATCGATGAAGCGTTCGCGATTTGCGCCTTCATAAGATACTCCGAGCTCCTTCAACTTATTCTGCAAATCCATATCTGTAACCGTATGTATATCTATTCCAGTCTGCCTCTTTATTTCCTCAGAATAATCGATAAGTTTCCATTCGTCAGCTAGATCGAAATCAAAACCACGAGCTGTGAACTTCGTTCTACCGAAGACTTCCAGGGCCAGCTTTCTATATAGCCGAGTAACTAACTCCATACCATCTCTGTAGTCAGCATAAGCCCAATAGAACTCCAGGTTCGTGAACTCTTGAGCATGTTCAGGACTAGTGCCCTCATTTCTATAAGCGCGACCAATCTCAAAGGTCTTGGGAAATCCGGCTGCCATCAAGCGTTTCTGCCAAAGCTCGCCTATAGAGATGCGTAGAAAAACATCCATATCGAAGTCATTTAAATGCGTCATGAACGGAGTTGCTTCTGCACCTCCAGTTGTCAATTCCAAAGTAGGAGTCTCGACTTCAAGAAATCCTTCATCTTCTAGAAACTTTCGAGTGACTTGCCAGAACTTGGCTTTCTTCTTGAAAAGATCGCGCATCTCCGGTTCCATGATGAAGTCAAGATAACGCTTACGAAGCTTCTCATCCAGATCGGCCAAACCATGCCATTTTTCTGGCAAAGGCAACAAAGATTTCGTCGCCATCGTCCAAGAAGTCGCGAGTATACTCTGCTCACCTCTTTGTGTAGTGAACAATGTTCCAGTGATACTTATGATATCTCCGATATCCACGGCTCTGACAAGTAGGTCAAAAAGCTCTGGACTCAAAGTATCCTTCTTCACCACCGCCTGAAAAGTGGCTGTGCCATCGTCAAGAACTAGAAACAAGATCGCTCCTTGACCACGAATAGCCATAACGCGACCAGCAAGAGAAACAGGTTTAACCGATTTTTCATATTCTGCAAATCCCGTGCGCGCATCGGCCAAACTGAAAGTCCTAGGAACCTTCGCTGGATATGAATCCATGCCGAACTGACGCAAAGCTTCGAGCTTTAGTGTTCTTGCTGCATTTAATTCTTCCAGAGAAGCCATGTGATTTTATTATAAAAACAATCATCTTACGACCATAATCTTGTACTCGGTGGTACCTTTCGGTGTCACGACTTTCACGATATCACCTTGTTTACGACCAATCAATGAGGAACCAAGAGGTGAAAGATTGGATATTTTACCTTGTGATGTATCAGCTTCTTCCGATCCAACTATAGTATAAATACTGGATTTGTTGTCGCCAATCTTCTCGATTCGCACAGTCGATCCTACAAGGACAGTGTCGCTGCCATTTGCTTCGGCCAAAACCGCATTTTTCAGAAGTTGTTCCAAACGACCGATACGATCTTCGACTTCAGCTTGCTCTTCGCGAGCCTGATGATATTCAGCATTCTCGGAAAGATCGCCAAGTTTCTTGGCATATTCCAAATGTTCAGCCACTTCTTTGCGACGATCGGTTTTCAAAAATTCCAACTCCTTTTTTAATTCAGCAAACTTCTCGCTAGTTAGATACTGTGTATCTGTTGACATGTAAATATTGTTAATAATAAAAAATCATCTTGCGCTCTGCGCCTTTCCTTTTGCGCTTTTATTATAGCAACAAAAGCTTTTAGTTGAAATACTCCGGAGTGTATATGTGCATCCAGTCCAATTGCTGCCTCATAGCAGCAGCTGCACCGATCAGGTTATGCACAGAACCGCTTTCCATCATCACCGCAAAGGCGTAATGTGGGTTCTCATATGGCCAGAAACCAGTTATCCAAGAGTTGACCCTGGCTTTACTGACTCCAAGTTCGGCTGTACCCGATTTACCGGCCACATTGACATAAGGAACATTCAAAGCCACACTCGTGCCTTGCAAGACACCAAGTCGCATGCCTTCGTGGACTATTTGGAAATTCTTCTGCGGCAAACTTATAGTTCGTTCAACTTCAGGTAATTGGCTTGAATCGCCTATAGACGCGGATGATTCACCTCCTTTCACTATCGTCGGAACTATAAGCGATCCGTTATTGGCAATAGAAGCCACGGCGCGAACAACTTGGATCGGTGTGACTTGAGTGCCGTATTGACCGATTGCTGTGTGATAAGTGTCGCCTATATACCAATCTTCATTGAAAGTCTTTTTCTTCCAATCCGGAGACGAAATCATGCCACTCTGGCCGCTGAAAAAAGATGCTGGAATATCGGAACCAAAACCGAAAAGTTGGAGATATTTATCTATATTTGCAATACCGAGACCTTTCTGATCTTTATATCCACCCCCGATAGTATAGAAGAATACATCTGAAGACATAGCGATGGCATGCCTTATATCCAATGGTCCCAGATTTTTCCAGTCTCGAAAAACTGTCGAAAGAGTTGGATCATAAGGGTTTGGTATGGATATAGAACCTTTTGTGATTATAACCGTAGAAGGATCAATGATATTTTCTGTAAGAGCACCCATCGCCATATATGGTTTGATTATAGATCCTGGAGTATAGAGACCTTGTGTGACACGATCGAGGAAAGGTTTACCGGCCCTATCATTTAAGAGATTGCTTATAGCCGCCGAGTCGGTTTTGTCAGACATCACCTGCGGACTGTATTCTGGATAACTAGTCATAGCCAAGACTTCCCCGGTTCTGACATCCATGATTACTCCAGCTCCTCCAGTAAAGCCGACTCTATTGGCGATATCGCTTATATTCTTATAGAGCGATGACTGGACCAGACTATCTATGGAAAGTGTTAGGTTTTCTCCTTGACCAGCTGGACGAACTACATTTTCTGATATTATCTTTCCACGCGCATCAACCTCAACTAGACGAGATCCATTCACACCGCTTAAGAGCTCATTGTAATATTTTTCTACACCATCGACTCCTTGGAAATCTTCTTGATAATAAAAGCCGTTAGAATCTTTAGATGGATATTGGACATAACCAAGAGTATGAGCCAATCCGGTTGAGGTAGCATATTCGCGATGTGCGACCGGTTCCTCTGTAAAAATAGAATCAGTAGACGAAGAAGAATTCGCCAATGAAGAAGAACCTGACGACGAAATAATATCCGAGGAAACCTTATCCGACGGCGCATTCCAAGCTAAAAGCTTTCCATTTCTATCATATATAACTCCTCGACCAGCAAATATAGGAACTGGACGCAAAAGATTGTTCTCGCTGCGTGCTAGATAAGAATCGCCTTGAGAAATCTGCATGCTTCCAGCTCGTGCCAAAAATATTATCATCACCAACATACCGACAGCGCCTATACCATATAACACAACCCGAGAGATCGGCTTTTCCAAACGGCCTTCGAATTGGCTAGTATTGAATCCTGGTAGATTGCTCGAATCTATCAAGACCTGATCCGGATCGATTTCTATATATTTCTTCATCTTCGAACGAACTTCTTTATTGATAGGATTATAGTATATAACAAAATAGAGACGATAGTTCCGATCCAGCCGCGCGCACCCACCATTCCAAATAGAGCGTCGTAAGCTATACCGGCTACAATCAATTCTGCGAAATGCGGCCAGTACCAAGCTCCAATGATGCCGGAGACAATAACCAATGGCCACCAACCATTTATAACAAATATGAAAAGAGCGATGTCGATCGCTACTCTCATGACTATTATCCCTATGTTCCTATTTCTTTGCATTTTTTGTTGTCGTGGAAGGTGAAGTAGCAGTAGCGGTCGCGTGATTCTGAATCTGCACAGAGCTGGAAGTAGCTGTCACTTTTGTGTCTACCAAGACCCAATGGAGTTCGTATATATTTGCAAGTGAAGTGAAAAGAATCGTCTCAAATGGTTGCGCTGGATCCATAGCAACTCCGCCAACGATTCCTATGGTTTTATTATTGATCGAAGGAACAGTTACAATATCCCCTGTATTTGAAACTACATCACGAGGAACTTGTACAGAAAACTGTCCGCCACCAAGTCCATGAGCAACAGCTGGTATATTCTTACCAACAGCAGCATCACTTACCAAGACATCATAAGTCATACCAGCCGAAGAAAATAAGGAGACTTTCGATGTTTCGCCTAAGGTATCGGAAACGCTTCCTATGAGAACATTTCCTGGAGCATAGACCAGATTGCCGACTGCAACACCGTTATTTTGGCCTATATCTATAATAAGCTCATCATAAGGAGATATCGGTGGACGCTTCAAGACTGCAGCTAGAGTATATTTCGACTGCACAAATGTTGAAAAGGAGGCAGAGGAAGTTGTTGAAGAAAGTGTAGAGGATGCCGTGACGCCGACCGGTCTATTCAATAGAGTTTTTAATTCGATGTTTTCGTTCGAGATAGATTGGGTAGTTTCCAAGCGAACAGTAAGATCCACCAATTGGCGCTTCAACGCTTCGTTCTGACTTAAAAGCGAATCCGGCGAACTAAGAGATCCGCTATTTACCGAGAATTCTATACGCCAAAAAGGTCGTGCGATGGTAGTAAATATCGCTGGCAAAAAATGCGGCACTAAAAGTTGTATAAGTATCACTATCACCACGAAGACGGCGACGCTGCCCCAAAGGCCGCGACGACGAGAGAAACCATTACGATTATGAGTTTGAAGGTAATTCATCTTCGCTTTCTATTAACACTGAACGGAACTTCTCTAAATCTTCCAAGATTATTCCTGCGCCGCGCGCGATGGCTGTGAGTGGATCTTCGGCAATATAGACCGGCAATTTCAATGTCTCCGCAAGCAAGATATCTAGGCCTTTTATGAGTGCGCCACCACCGACGAGATAAAGTCCGCGACGCATAACATCCGAAAGTATCTCTGGCGGAGTTGTCTCCAAGACTTCTTTGGCTGCTTCGAGAAGTGTCTCTATGGATTGACCCATAGCTTCACGAATATCGGAATCCGTAATGATCACTTCGCGTGGCAAACCTGTTATAAGGTCACGACCGCGTATAGTTGTCTCAAGCGGCTCACCAGCAATCACTGATCCAACAGTTATTTTCACTTGTTCAGCCGTGCTTTCGCCGATTAGGATTTTGAATTCATTTCTAATATAAGAAATAATGTCGTTGTTAAGTTTATCTCCGGCAATCTTAATATTTTTCGAACGAACGATACCACCAAGAGAAATAATAGCGATGTCTGTAGTGCCTCCGCCAATGTCTATGACCATCGAACCGACTGGATCATGAACTGGCAAGCGTATGCCGATGGCACCAGCCATCGGTTGCTCGACGATATAAACTTCGCGAGCTCCGGCATTTTTCGTGGCGTCTCTAACAGCGCGGACTTCGACATTTGTCACGCCTGAAGGAACTCCGACGACCACTCTTGGCCCGAGGAATTTCTTCGGCATAAACTCACTAGCGCGTCCCATAAGATATGCAAGCATTTCTTCCGTAATCTCAAAATCGGAAATGACACCGTCAACCAGAGGCCTGACAGCAGTGATATGAGTCGGTGTTCTACCGAGCATCTCCTTCGCCGCAGCACCGACAGCCACCACTTGTCCGGTTTTCTGATTCACAGCCACGACAGATGGCTCATTTACAACAATACCCTTTCCACGAACATAAACAAGCGTATTGGCCGTTCCCAGGTCAATGCCGATATCGTTCGAAAACTTGTTAAGCAGATGCTCTTTGTGATCTTTCAGGGTCTTCCTTTTCATAGGTCAACCTTAGCATAAAGTGGGTGTTGTGGGCAATTATTGTGGAAAATCCATATTTTGGTTAACCCCTTGTATAATTCCAAGCTGTGCTTGTAATTGTCGTCTATATGCCTGAACCATCGCGTGGAGAGTCGTGATAGAGGTTGAGGGTTGTAGATGTTCCCCAGCAACTAAGTACCACAGATTTGTTACACTAGGAAATAGATCTGTACCATCAAGCTTTTTGGAATTGTTTAGAACATCTAATAAGGTACTTGTACCAATAAGTGCCCGTGCTGTGTTGTTAGGAACATCACCGATCTGCATCGGGTCATTATCAAGCTCTAAATCGATCTGATTAAGTGTGGCTAATTCCGTTAATATGACCGTAGACTGAGGATTGGGAGTTGTGACCGTCGAAGAGACGGGGTTAGTCTGTCCGTTCTTTTGAGTCAATTGATTTTCCAATGAAGCTATCTTGGTTTCGAGACTTAGTATAAGAGTTTGTTGGGAAGAATCTGGAACCGAAGTGGTCTTGGTGATAATTTGTGGCACACATTGGACCGAGGAGGTAGCTTGGGTAGTAGTTGAAGATATGGTCGAGGGCTGATTATTTGAAATCTGATCTGATTGAGAAGAAGTAATGATAGTACTAGAAGATACTTTGAACCAACTGATCGGATTCCACCAAGAAGCAAATGTAACTGACGGAACAATAAGCAAAGCAGCAACCACTGGAAGATACTTTTTCATATATCTGTTATTTAGTAATAATCAATTTTAAACCACCTTCATCTCAACCTTCCCTGTTTTGCGATTTTTGACTTCTATGGAATTTTGCGCGAGTGTCTTCTCACTTACAACCCAACGCACTGGTATACCCATGAGATCAGAGTCGGAGAATTTTTCGCCAGCGGAAGCATCGCGATCATCGTAGAGAACTTCGACGCCTTTCGCACATAGATCGGCATATATTTTCTCGGCAGCTGCACGAACTTTTCCTCCGGCATCGAACAGGGCTACAAGATGCACCGCAAAAGGTGCGACAGCTTCCGGCCAGACTATACCTTTTTCATCAGCGAAGACTTCCACGATAGTTCCCATGACACGACTAGGACCGATACCGTAACTTCCCATTACAACCGGTTGAGACTTGCCTTTTTCGTCTTGATAGACCAAACCAAGAGCATCAGAAAAACGAGTTCCAAGATTGAAGATATTTCCAACTTCGACAGCTTTTTTCTCCACCAAGTCAGCACGCTTCAAACCAAGATCAGCCAAGACTTCGTCATTTAAAACTTCTTTGTTCACCGCGATCCTTGCACCTTGCGCTTTGCCCTTTGCGCCTTCATTTACATATATCGTATCCTCGCCAGCATCCGTCAATGTCTGGAACTCATGCGAGTATTTGGAAAATGTTCCGCCACTGGCAAATGTCACATAAGTCTTATCGCCAAGGCCAAGACGATCAAATACTTTCACATAAGCTTGTTTGGCTTTTTCATAGAATTCCGCATGTTCTTTCTCATCGCGAGAAAATGAATAGAGATCCTTCATCAGAAATTCGCGTCCACGCATGATACCGGATTTGGCACGAGCTTCATTGCGGAATTTATTTTGGAATTGATAGGTATAGATCGGCAGATCGCGGAAAGAGCGGATATGATCTTTCATGATAGCAGTCAAAGGTTCTTCGTGAGTAAAACCAAGTCCAAGGTCGGTGCCATTTTGAAGCTTGGTCTTAAACCAGATTTCGACAGCAGCATTGTCCCAGCGTTTCGTCGCCTCCCACGAGGCACGATCTTGCAATGCAGTCATCTGGAGTTCTTGACCGCCGATGGTATTTATCTCCTCGCGGATGATACCTACTATCTTATTGAGTACACGCAATCCCAAAGGCAAAAAATCGTACACTCCAGCCATCTCCTTGTGGATATATCCAGCACGAATCAAGAGTTGGGCATTTTTCGAGACTTCATCCTTCGGTGCTTCGCGTCGCGTCTTGGTAAAAAGTTGTGATTGTTTCATAGGGGTAATTATAGACTAATTTCCTCACTTCACCAACTTCAAGATATCCTTATAAGTCACTAAAACCATAAGTGCCATGAGCAAGACGAAGCCGACGATGTTTATAGCATTTACATATTTCGGAGAAACACGGCGACGGATGACGGCTTCTATAGCCACGACCAAGATACGACCACCATCGAGCGCTGGAAATGGCACCAGATTTATAACGCCAAGATTTATAGAAATGATGGCAGTAATCATTACCAGATAAGCAAAGCCGAGACTGGCAGCATTCCCTACTATGCCGGCTATTCCGACAGGTCCTGATATCTGCGAATAATCAGCCGTGCCACGGATTATTGTCACGACAAATCCAACCAAGCCGACTGTGGTATCTTTTATCATATTTCCGGTGTATTTCAGCCCTTCCCAAATAGAAATATAAAATGGTAAATGAAGATCAGCCACTTTTTCCATAGCGATTCCAATAGCGTAATAATCTCCAGCTGGATCTTTTGTAAGTGATGGGACTATCTTGGTCGTCGTGGATATTCCATGATCGATGTAACTCAATGACACCACCGAACCAGCACTACTTCTGATGACTTGTTGGATATTGTCGGTATTTTCAAAACCAGTGATAACATCGCCGGCTTTCAGACCGGCTTTATTCGCTGGAGAATCCGCCTGAACATCTGTGATCATGATGCGGTCATTGCTCAAATATCCGGCATATTGATCAAAATCACCAGCAGACAAAGCTGTCACCCCACTGGTGAATATTATCGCGTACAAAACCCAAGCAAATATAAAATTGCAAAGAACTCCAGAAGCCAGAACTATCGCCTGCTGCCAGCGCGGCTTGTTCACGAAACTGCGCGAAGAATCTGGACCACTAGTATTTTCTTCATTTGGATCTTCGCCGAAGATTTTCACGAATCCGCCAAGAGGTAAAATTCGAATAGAATATTCCGTTTCGCCAGATTTATGAGACCAGATCTTCGGACCAAATCCGAGCGCGAAAGCATCGACTCTTATGCCACAAGCTCGAGCAGCGATAAAATGCCCAAATTCATGGACGAATATAAGTATCGCCAGAACAATTATGAAAATAATTACCGTCATTTTCGCGTGGTGCGCACGTTATCCGAGTATCTCCTTCTCTTTCTTCGCAAAATCAGCTTCCAGTTTCTTGTTGGTATCATCAACAATCTTCTGTGCGTCTTTCGAGCCACGGAAAGCGTCGTCTTTACCCATTTTGCCATCTTTCTCTTTCGCTTGTAAATCTCTGACGACGACATCGCGATGCTGACGAACTTGTTTCTTCGCATCTTCGAGCTTTTCTTTCGCTATCTTGGCGATCTGTGTGCGACGCTCGGCTGTGAGCTCCGGGAAATTTACACGAAGACCTTGATCATCTACCACAACCGAAAGTCCTAGATTTGCCACAGTTATAGCCTTCTCGATCTCTTTCGCTTGCGATTTGTCCCAAGGAGTTATGCGGATAGTACGAGCACCTTCTACAGTGACCGCAGCAATAGACTGAATACCGACAGGCGCACCGTAAGACTCCACTTTCACGCTATCCAAAATAGACGGTGAAGCTTGACCTGTACGAATCTGCTGGAACTCTTTCTTCATCCACTCCTCAACTCCTATCATCTGCTTTTTCAATGGGTTAAAATCGTAGGCCATGTTTTTAGTGGTTAATTATTATATTCGCATTGTATCACAAAAAATCTAAATATTCAGCGCCACATATTCGAGAAGCATTTTGATAGATGCGCCGCGATCATTCATATAATTTCGCACCATTTCTATGGCTTCGAGTTTTTTTGTGGATTTTCGCGCGCCACTGACGGCGTAGATTTGCGCCTCGATTGCATTGATCAAATCGATGGCATCCTGCTTCGGTCTTTTCTCATCAGCAATAGCATCAACGAGTTTTTTAATATATTCGAGTCTCTTCGCCGGCAACAACTTCAAAAAAGCCATGGCGTCATTGCCCATAGTGTTTACAGCAATGTCCGACTGTTCATTGATAAAACTCATGCGTGACTTGACCGTCGGTAACAAGAGATGAGCCGAAGCCACGATCAAAAAGAAATGTACATAATCAGCTGGCTCTTCCAGAAGTTTCAGAAGAGCATTTTGCGCCTCGGAGGTGATGTTGCTCATCTGGATCACGAAGATCTTTTTTGCATCAACCGCCGCCGTGTCACTACTGACAGGTCTCATCTCCGCAGATACTTTCAATTCACGCGCGTCATCTATAGTGAAGTTTTCATATTTACGCTCAGAAAAATCAGGATTGCCATGGATCTTTATTTTGTGCTGTTTCGCCAAAGCCGCTACCAGCTCCGCACACACAGAATCTCCGCCGACCAGATAATAGGCGTGGTGAGCAAGAGTTGGGAGTTTGATGGGATGTTTCGCTGGCGTGGTCATGGAGACATCATAGCGCAAATGTTCAGGCTGTGGAACAAGCATGTACTTTATGAGACACTTTAGTTGACTAAAGTGTCTCTCTGGGGACACATACCCCCAGAGCACATATGCAAAAACGACGAAAAGTTCGTCATTTTCGTGGCTCTAGTTAGGTCTGATTCTAGGCCTGGGTTGCGCGACGTTTTTGACGAAAATTTCGTCGAATTTCAATAGGTACTAAAAGTGCATGTCCCCCTCACTGGCAGACGACGGCCAGATACGCCCCCCCAATTTTACCTCTTACTAATTATCGTCTTTTTATACACATCCAAATGGTCGAGGGCGAGGCCAGTTCCCTTCACGACGCAGAGCAATGGATCTTCGGCTAGGCAAGCTTTTACTCCGGTGCGGCGGAAGACGAGTTCTGGAAGGTTGCGCAACAAAGAAGAGCCGCCGGTCATGATGATGCCCTGATCGATGATATCAGCCGCGAGTTCCGGTGGAGTCTCTTGCAAAACATCTTTTATCGCCTTGACCATATCGCGCAGTTCCTTGGAAATAGCTTTGACTATTTCATTGGTCTTGATTTCGGTAGAGCGAGGTAGACCGGAGATAAAGTCGCGACCCTTGATCGTCATCGTGAGTTCTTGATCGAGTGGTATAGCCGAGCCGATATTTATCTTAATGATCTCCGCCATATGATCTCCGATTGCTAGATTGAAAACTTTTTTGACATAATCAGCGATGGCGGCGTCGATTTTGTTGCCGGCGCATTTCACTGAAGTGCAGGCCACGATTCCACCGAGAGAGATAACGGCTACATCGGTCGTACCACCACCGATATCGACGACCATGTGTCCGCGAGGTTCATGTATAGGAATACCAGCGCCGATAGCCGCGAGAATCGGCTCCTTCACGACATAAGCATTTTTCGCACCAGCGCGAATCGCCGCTTCTATAACCGCACGTCGTTCCGTGGAAGTGACGCTGGCTGGCACAGAAACCATTACATCTGGTTTGAAAATACTGAAACGACCAAGAGCTTTGTCGATGAAATATCTAAGCATCGCTTCGGTGATGCGATAGTCAGCGATGACACCATCACGCATCGGTCTGTAAGCAATAATATTGTCAGGTGTGCGGCCAACCATTTCCTTGGCTTCATTTCCAACTGCCAAGACTTTGCGTTCAGGCTCCGAAACAGCTACGACCGAGGGCTCATTTAGAACGATACCCTTTCCAGGCACAAAAACGAGAGTATTGGCTGTACCAAGATCGATACCGAGTTTTGGTGAGAAAAATGGCTTCATGGAATGATAAAAATACTAAAAGATAACAATGAAGCGACTATAACATACTTGGGAAATTTAAAAAAGTCTTTGGCTAGTTTGTTGCCGAAAAGAAAGAGCTTCCACAGACAAGGGCCTGTGGTTGCCCTTCTTTGTGGAAGCATGGTCAATGTGATCTTACAGTATTATTAGACTGCCTCTAGGCACAAGTCGAGGAAGTCCACTTTGCTCGCGCAATACCAACACCCAATTATTGTCATCATCTAGAGATATTTTGACAATACTCTGACCTGCGAATTCTTTTGTACTAACTTCAAGATCGAGAGTGCACTTGTGGCCATTAGCCTTTATTCCAGTAATGGTACCAGCAATCTCTTCTCGGCCAATACTAAATGTAAAGCAATGACCTAAGATATCTTCGACCATCGTCGAGAACTTGGTACGCCTCTTTAACAACATAATCATGTACGGATTATTACTCGGCATTTTTACGTCCTCCTAGGGGGTTTGTTGTTTTCTTTCTATGCAGATTTAAGCATAATATATTGAATTTTTCAATTATTATCAGATGAAAATCTAGACCCTATTTACCCTAACTCCTCCTCATATCAGCACCTAAACTCGTAAGTCTCTCCTCCAGACTTTCATATCCACGATCTATGAGGTGCGCGTTGTGGATTTTGAAATGACCATTTGCTACGAGTGCCGCCATGACGATAGCGAAGCCAGCGCGGATGTCGTGCGCGTAGAGATCGCCGATTGGTTTGGCAAATGCCGTCGGACCTTTCACTTTGATTTCGCGCGGATCTGTGACGGTTATATTTGCGCCGAGCTGGACCAAGTCTTCGACATATTTGAAGCGACCTTCGAAGATAGTTTCCAAAATACTGCTCTCACCTGTTACTTGCGTCAGAAAAACTACCGCTGGTGCTTGCAAGTCTGTGGGGAATCCTGGGTATTCTTTTGTGCTGATATTGAAAGATTTGGACTGCGAATTCGGCTTGGCGTTTCCTTTCAGGGTTATAGTGTCGGCGGCAACCTCCATGATCACACCAGCATCACCTAGTAAATGCAAAACGGCTGTCATGTGTTTCGGCTCGCATTTTTCTATAACCAGATCTTTCGCGCAAAGCGCACCGAGTAAGAGGAAGCTGCCAGCTTCAATGCGATCTGGAATAGTTACAAAAGGTTTCGCTTGGTCGGCGTGCAATAGTTTGCCAGCATCGCCGATATTCCTGCCAGAACCAGTGATCTCTATCGTCGAAGTCCCTGCGCCTTTTATCTTTGCGCCACAGGAGATGAGCCACTCGGCAACATTGATGATCTCCGGTTCTTTCGCGCAGTTGCTAAGGATTGTCTTTCCTTTTGCCAATGTAGCGGCCATCATCAGAGTCTCCGTGCCACCAACCGATATGATATGGAAAAAATTATCCATACCGGACAAGCCGTTTGGTGCAGTGATCTGATATAGGCCATTTTCAAGCGTGACTTTGGCGCCCATTTTCTTGTAACCTTCTAGGAAAAGATCGATCGGTCTGGCACCGATGACGCAACCGCCAGGCGCAGGAAAACTCACTTTTCCAAATCGTGCCAGAAGTGGTCCGGTCAAAACAACCGAGGCGCGCATGCCTCCAGCGAGTACCGGATCTATGTCGGTAGAATTCGCCGCCGTCATACCAGTCGTGTCGATCTCCATGACATGATTGCGAACCGGCGTGATCTTCGCACCGAGTTTTTCCAATATCGCCGACATCGTGTCTATGTCCGCCGTGTGCGGCACATTTTCTAAGCGGACTTTTTTATCAAATAGAACCGCAGCCGCCATCGCTTTTAGTGCTGCATTCTTCGCGCCATTTATGGTTACGCGACCTTTCAGGGTTTTGCGGCCAGCCAGGCCTTTCATGAGGAATGCGGGGGTTTTCTGATTTTGCTGATTTGGCTGATTTGAAGCGGTTTTCATGGTTTAGCTATTGTAGTAGGTTTTGATGTTATGCGCAAAGAAGTGGGTGCTGGAGTGAGTGTGGCGGCGGGGTTTTTTGCCCTCGATTATTAGGCACGATTTTAAGCAGTCGTTTGGTGGTGGAGGGTGGACATACACTTTAAAACAGGGTTTTTAAAATAATTTATCCACGAGGTACCTCAGCTTAAGCCACACATAATCAGCTCGATGACAGTGACTATTCTGTGCCAATAAACCTAGTAATATATAGGCGGTACCTCGGCTGTAAATTATTTCAAAAGTGCTGTTTTGGAGGTGTATGTGTCTCCCCGCCACTAAACAGTGGCTAAAAATCGTGAGTCTTAGTTTTCATAAACAGGAAACCCACCATTCTCAATAGTGGGCCTGGTTGAGTTTGGTGGGTTAGATCACACATCCTTCCGCAAAGCCTTGGCAATGAAGCCGTGGGTATCTTCTTTCGGGATACCCAGCGTTGCTTGGACCATCGTGGCGACTTTTTCCGCCTTGAGTTCGTTCTCGGGAACGTCCAAGGCTATCGCCAGTTTGGGGAAGTATGATTCCGGCAGCTCTCCTCGGTGCTCCCATTGCCGATAGGTCTCTTGGGATATGCCGAGCTTTGCTGCGACCTCATGCGATGCGAGGCCAAGCCGGATTCGACGATCTCTGATGAACGACGACGGATATTTTATTTGTGACATGTACGATTCCTCCTGGTTTTTGTTGGGTTCAGTTCCACATTAGACTAGCATATGTATACATTATTGTCAATAGGGGAAAATCCCCACAAATGCGCTATAAATAAGACATCGACCCGTCAAACCCATGAAACTCATAACCGTCATTCCATTCACCAAGACAAAAGCTATAGATACCTTGTCGTACTTCACAGCTTCGGATATTCCTGTGGGTGCAGTCGTGTCTGTGCCGATAAGATCGAAGGAGGTGACCGCTATCGTCATAGAATCGAAACCGGCGGAAGAAGCAAAAACCGCCTTGAGAAGCGCTGACTTCATCATCCGTAAATTGGGAAAAGTAAAAACCACCTCATTCTTCCCTTCTCCTTTTATAGAGACAGCAAAAGTATTGGCGGATTATTATGCGACAACTGTTGGAAGCGTCATCCGCACACTTTCATCAAAAGCGATCCTAGAAAATATCCAGAACATAAGCCCGGCGGCAACCGATTCATCGACTGCGCCTGATGATTCACTTGCGTCTACTATTGACGAAACCTTTGCCATCCAAGGTGACGATGAAGATCGTATGAGTGCATGGCGCAGTTTGATCCGTCAGGAATTCGCGCGCAAGCGATCACTTGTCATTTACGCTCCAACATTGGAAGACATAAGAAACATAAGCGCAACATTGACGAAAGGAATCGAGGACTATATATTCACCTTACATAACGATCTTACGAACAAGAAGATCTTAAATACCTGGGAGGCCATTGCAAAGACTGAACATCCTGTAGTGATTATAGCCACCGGATCGTTCGCGTGCTTACCACGCGCGGACATCGAGACTGTTATTATTGAGCGTGAAAATGGCCGCGGCTGGATCACACGCAACCATCCATTTATGGACATGCGCCGTGCTATCGAGGAAATCGCTAGAAAAAAAAGTCAAACAATATATCTCGCTGACAGTTTGCTTCGTGTTGAAACTCTCCATCGCGTAGAAAATCATGAGCTGGCTGAAGGCTCTCCATTTAAATGGAAATCGATATCGACCGCAAAGGACGAACTTATCGATATGCGCACACCAAAACAAGAAAAGAAACACTTCCGTGTTTTATCAGAAAGACTTGAAGAGATCATCCGACAAAGCCGCGAAGATAACAGCCACATTTTTATAATGGCCGCACGACGCGGACTTTCGTCGCTCACTGTGTGTGACGATTGTGAAACCATAGTCTCTTGCAAAGAATGTTCAGCACCGGTCGTGCTCCACGCCTCGAAAGAAACCGGTCGCAACTTCTTCATGTGCCACAATTGCGGCGCACGCCGAAGTGCGGATGAGCTTTGCGTGAATTGTGGAGGTTGGAGACTCACAGCTCTCGGTATAGGAACAGAGCGCGTTATAGAAGAAATTCGTTCCAGATTCCCAGATGCCGACATCATAAGTATCGACGCTGATAATACCAAAACGGAAAAATCCATCGCCGCTGCTATGAAAAAGTTCCGCGATAAACCTGGAAGTATTTTGGTCGGAACTGAGATGGCGCTCCTTCATATATCCGAACCAGTCGAGCATATAGCCATAGCTTCCATAGATTCACTTTTGGCGCTACCAGATTTCCGAATCCAAGAAAGGATGATGTATGCCCTCACGCGTCTACGCAATCTGGCCAAGCGTACATTTATCGTCCAGACCAGACGCGCTGAAGAGGAAGTCTGGAGTTATGGAATAAAAGGCAACCTCGGAGATTTTTATCGCAATATGATCCGTGAAAGAAAACAATTCTCATATCCGCCATTTTCGCTACTCATAAAAATATCTATCGAAGGTAAAAAAGCTGACATCGCAAAAGAGATGGCCAATATCCGCACCTTGATCACGCCGGACATAGCGCCAAGCGAATTGGATATATTCCCCGCTTTCACTTCCGCCGGAAAAGGCAGCGCCAACAAATCGGTCATCCACAGTTTGATAAAGATGCCGACAGGACATTGGCCAAAGAAGGAACTAGTCGAAAAGCTGCGAATCTTGCCGCAACATATCAGCGTGAAGATAGATCCGGAAAGTCTGCTATAATATCGCCATGAATATAGTCCAAAAAGAAGATCCTGTATTACGCGAAACAGCGAAGGAGGTTCCTGTAGACGACATCCGATCCAAGAAGATTCGCAAATTAATCCAGGATATGCGAGCTGCTCTAGCCTCACAAAAGGACGGTGTCGCCATAGCCGCACCCCAAGTCGGTGAATCTCTGCGTATATTTGTCGTTTCCGGTGCATTGCTCGCTCTCGCCGATAAGACTTACACCGGCAGCCCAACGGATCTTATTTTCATAAATCCAGTCGTCACTCGTCGCTCAAAAGAAAAGATGGAGGTTGAAGAAGGTTGTCTCTCTGTGCGCTGGCTTTATGGCAAAATCAATCGTTCAGCTCGCGTCACACTACAAGCTTACAATGAAAATGGCGAGAAGATTGAACGCGGTGCTAGCGGCCTTCTGGCACAGATATTCCAGCACGAGACCGATCATCTCGAAGGTACTCTGTTCACCGATCATGCGAAGGAGGTTTGGGAAATGAGCGACGAAGAAATCGCCGAGTTACAGAAAAAATAAGATGTCGACAAAATTTACATTCTTCGGTTCATCGCGCTTTTCAGTCATCGTCCTAGATGAGCTCGAACGCGCTGGAATCTTACCGGCCATCGTCGTAACGACTCCAGATAAGCCACAAGGTCGCAAAATGACGCTTACGCCGACACCGGTGAAAACTTGGGCATTAGCCAGAAAAATTCCTGTTCTGGATCCGACGAAACTAGATGAAGCTTTCATTGCCAAGTTGAAAGATTGTAGCACCGATCTTTTCATCGTCGCTTCTTATGGAAAAATAATTCCTCAAGCCGTGCTCGATATCCCTCCACAAAAGACGCTAAATATCCACCCTTCGCTTTTGCCACGATATCGCGGCGCTTCCCCGCTTCAGTCCACTATGTTGGACGATACGAAAGAGACTGGAGTAACAATCATGCAGATAGACGCAGCTATGGATCATGGCCCAATCATCGCGCAAGAAAAAGTCCGCATAGGTGAAGCGGGTCTAGCTGAATGGCCAACCTATGAAGATTTCGAGGAATCAATGGCGAAAAAAGGCGCACAACTTCTCGCGCGTGTCATGCCAGATTGGGTCGCAGGAAAAATTTCACCGGTTGAACAAGATCATACTGCTGCCACATTTACAAAAAAGACCAAGAAAGAAGATGGTCTGATCGAGCTCGCGACAGCCGACCAATACCTCGCCTTCCGAAAAATCCAGGCCTATCACGAATGGCCACAGGCTTATTTCTTCATCGAACATAATGGCAAAAATATCCGCGTCAAGATAACGCGCGCTTCATGGCAAGCTGACGCGCCAGCAAAACTGATCATAGAAAAAGTCATACCTGAAGGCAGCAAAGAGATGTCTTATGAAGATTTCATTAGAGGTTATCGCTAGTCCCAAATGGCCACATGCCCTTTATCATACCTTTCAAGCTAGCTCCACCGCTACGAGCCATAGCGATAACCTTCTTCCTTCGCGAAGTCATGCTGTAGATAGCAGCCGCGAATACTTCGTCCAATATCACAAGGAGATCGGCGCCATTTGCCTCAGCAAATATATTCTGTTTGTGTCCCAAGATATGTATCTCGGCGCTGAAAACGTCGCCCTTGTTGTGGTGCGTCGTGATGCGACCAAGTTCAATGTCGCATTTCACCGATTCATCGCCCTTGAAAATATTCTCAATCTTCTCTATATGCTTCCTTATATGCTCCGATATCGCCGGTGTCAATGTAACCGCAGTCGTCTTTATGTGTGTATTCATGGGATTTGTTTTTATCTGATTTATAATATGACCACCATATAAAAGTATACCATATTTCGGCTTTTGATTTTAATTTTTAAATGTGTTACATTTTGGATTGTCCGTCATTGAAATAGAAGCCGCAAAAGAAATAAATTAGCGGCAAAAACATTCCGCGGTAGCTCAGCTGGTAGAGCGGCTCCCTGTTAAGGAGTTGGTCGTAGGTTCGAATCCTACCCGCGGAGCAGAGCAGGACAGACGTCCGCAAAAACCTTATTTCGCCCAGATGTATCAACGATATTTTCAGGTTCGAACTGAGGATTTTTTGTCTTTGCCAGAAGTAGTCCATTTATAATCACCGAGTACAGATTTGTGTTGCTAACATTGAGTTTTTTCTCTTTTATTGTTAGGTTCGAACCAATTTCTGATAATGCCTCCTTTTTCTCTTTAGTCGTACCCATCTCGAAGATTTTAGCTACCCCGACCGCTAGATTAAAGGCTCTCTGAGCCCTCTCCAACCTCTGTGGATCGATGTGGTTTAGATCCTGTATTTCCTTTCTAAGTCCCCTGATTTCAGCGCCCAGAATCGCTTTTAGGCTCAAGAACTCGTCGTCCTCGAGAAGACCACGGGTCTTCATAAGTGCCAACTCTTTTAGCTCATTTTCCTTCTTTGTAAGAGTCTTTTCGAGTGAGATCTTTATCTCTAACTTATCCTTATGGTCAGATGAACCGAGCTGTTCCAGGTTATCAATACACCATTCACTGAGTGATTTAGAAATTTGAAGATTCTGTTTATAATATAATGACAGATATCCATCTATATACAACTCCGATACACTCCCTTCCGGGCAATTACGATCTTTGTTTTTCGTACAGTGGTAGTAGACATAATGTAGATAGAGTGGATCTTTCATCTTTTCTATAGCTATTTTGCATTTGGGACAATGTGTCTTATGTGAGAACGAGAACTTATTTTTACATTCTGAGCAAATGAGTTGGTGTTTATGTTCTGCTGTTACCGAACCACCGCAAGTGCCACATTGTGTTGGTCCTACATAAGCAAACAGGTGTATGTTTTTAGACGGTCTAGACCTCCCTCGGTTACCAATAATCTTTTGGATCTGCCAATATTGGTCCTCAGTGATTATTCTGGGTACATCCTTACTTAACTCATGTCTAACACCATCCTTGGCGAAGAAGAAACCTGCGAATACAGGATTCTTAAGGATAGTGTCACAGATATATGAGATGCCGAGTTTTTTACCCCCTTGTTTACTATGTAATGTAGTCCTTAATCCTAGTTTATCATTGGCAAAGTTCATAAGCTTCCTAATTGAATACCGACCAGTTAAGAACTCCTCCAGTAGTCGGCGGACTGATTCAAAACGATCTTTATCGACTAGCCATTTTCGGTTACCTTTTTCGCCAGATTTATCATTCAGGAACCCGATAGGCGCTACGCCATTGGGAAGTCCTTTGATATATCTTCCCCGTAGACCCCTTTTAACTGCTTCACTTTTATCATCTGAATCCTTTTTTGCCATCATACACTCGAGAGCGAGCATCATTTTCTCTGTAGAAGTATTCCCATAAATATGGGACGGTGTCCTAACGTGTATCAGTTTCCCTTCATCAATAAGATTGATGAGAGTCCCGCTATCAACTGGATTCCTCGATGTTCTATTAGCATGCCACACAAGTAATCCATTCGATATTCCCTTTTCTATTCGTTTCATTACATTATTGAATATTGGTCTCCCGGGATGGTGGGCACTTTGGGATTCCTCAAATTCTCCTATAATGTTGAGACCGTTCCTAACAGCAAACTCTTTTAGTTCTCGCCTCTGATCATCTATTGATTGAATCTGCTTATCTTCAGCTTCACTAGATTTACGAAGATAAATATCATAGTTTATCTTTTGTGCTTCGTTTTTCATTTGTTTATTTATTTATTTATTAATAACTTGCTTACCAACACAATACCGTTAAGTTCTAACAAGTCCAGCCTTGGATATAAGCCCAAACACCTTGTTATAATCGCTATTAATTCCAGCTTCCTATTTCTTACCAATATATAATTTCAGGAAATTAGGAAGGTCTCTGTTGTGCCAATTTCGCCAACTATGGCGTGTCTGGAGGGATTGGCAGACAAACTAAAGATCTGACCATGATTTTTGATGGATTATCATCTTCCTGATTTTCTACTCCTATATGTGGTAAGGAAGCAGGAAGGATGTCCTCATCGTTTAAGGAGACGCTTATCGATAATCGATAATGCGCTTTACGCCTCTCCTTTTCTGGAACCTCATCTTTAGGCACTTTTTCAATATCACCAGCTTCTTCGGCAAGTTTTATCCCATCATCTATGGCCGTCTTGCCAAACTCTTTTTCAAGAGCCTTATGCAGTTCTTCTCTACTCATTGTCCCATCTGCAAGCACTGCAATGGCAGCTTCAGACGCATCTTGAGCCTTTTTCTTCTTTTCATCATGGCCTCCTGCGTATTCAAAACCTGTCGGACCAGAATCTCCTTTTGTAATACCAACTTCAAACGGCGGCAATAGTTCCGCTTGTCTGAGCTTTGTCTGCCTAATAATAAGACGATCGACTTCATCTTTCTTTTTCTCGATTGAAATATGACAATCAACTGCTGCTAATATATCCGACGAACCTCTCATTCTGTCTCCTGGATTACTTTGTGCAAAACCTACTTGCTTTCTGTGGTGGTGTGTAAAAAGTATAGAAGCTCCAGCTCTGATTATTTCCGATAGGCTACTAAATACTTTAGCAATACCTCCCGCATCATTCTCTTCCTGACTATGAACCCTGACGAATGAATCGAGAATAACAAGCTTTATATTTTTTTCTTTCACAATCTCAACAATCATGTCACGAACACTCTCTATATCCACCTTGATACCATTCTGTGATAGATAGTGGACATTATCCGTATCTCTTGCTCCGAGCAATTCTAATCGTTTCTTTAAGAGGCGTATGTGATCTTCTTCATCTATTACAAGGACAGCCCCTTGAGTGACATTAAACTTTCCAAATACGGGAATATTGCGTGTCATGCATAAAGCAATATGAATAGTCACCCAAGTCTTATAATCTCCTGGACTACCAGATAATACGGTTATGCCTCCAGTAGGGATTAGTGATTCAACAAACCATTCCTGCTTGCCGAAATCGTGCGTCAATATATCACCCATACTCCATATGCGGGGTTTCTTCTTAGACAACTCAAGTCTACTTCCTTGTCGACTTTGCCTTTTTTCTACCTCTATAGAACAAATACTGTTATATACACTCCTAAGTTCACTTTCTAGCAGTGGAGGGTTGTAGGTCTGATTTACAGCACACACAACAGGATATATTTCCTGATCCCAACGGTCCGATTGTGTGGTAAGAACTAGTTTTCCAACCAACGAAGCCATAGAAGAATTTCTTGATCCGATTGGAACTCCAACCAAGTCTGGTAACTGTCTTTTCCCTGATAGTCGGTCAGCATGATCAAACCTTTCATGAGGAAATTTTGCAAAGATACTTTCTTTTATCAGTTCATACTTACCACCTTTTTTATACAATATACCATCCCTATAATCATCTATGGTCTCTGATGGGTACGCCACCACATATCCGCCATCACCTCGAATATCGACATGGGGGAGTATTCCGGTCTTGTTTCTTATTGGATAATACTCGTAATATAAGTGATAACCACCATAGCCAGTTCTAACAGTAAGTGTTTCTGGAAATGCATTGCAGCTTTCAGAACCGAGATCAAAATCAACTACGGTTATTCCAGATATTTTGCCTGTCACGAGACCTATATTGGCATCTGGATATAGACCCCACCACTTCTCGACCTCATCTACCGTGGCGAGGCGTGTTTGATATTCCTCCCAAGCAATTAGTGGCTTTTTGTCATTTCCTACTGGAAAAATAGATTTACCGTTTTTTAAATACTTTAATGCTGCTGTTTTTTGGTTCATGTTTGCGGTCATGTTTTCCATTAGAGTTTCGGTGCTGACCGCAAAGTCTTTCACCGAAACTCAAATAGAGAACAAAGATTATTTGTTAATAGATTCGACTATTGAATGTTTTTCTTCTACACGATTAGTAACTGCGATTGCAAGTTGAGAAAGCTTAAGCAGTGAGGAACCAAGCTGACTCACTTTTTCATCAGCCAAATCGACCCCATAATCACGGTGGATTATAGTTTTGAGTTCCTCTAGGCTTTTTGCTTTTAGTTGCACCTATACATGAAAGCAAAACCACCACTTTTTTAGGGGTGGTGGTAACCGGTGGTATATTTATTTTTATTTAGCCTTATGGAATACGGATTATAAGATTCCACCACGAAAGTTTTTTCATTGCTTACCACGCCGTCCCACCAGCCTCTCTTCTAACCACACCGCCTTATTATTAGTCTTAAGATCAGACTTCAGTCTTAAACGAAATTTGGATCCCTTCGAACTATTTAGCTTCATATGATTAGTAATTGCCCTATTAACCTCTTTCATCTGATTATTTATAATGACCAATTTTCGTGCATGTCCCATATAGCCACTCCCCAGAGAGCTGTCGAGCTTATTCTTATCTTTACTAGTTTTAACGCAATCAAAGACAACGTCAACTGTTTTAGCCCTTCCGAAATGGTCGCAAAGGATTTCTACTAGCCTAAATCTTCCAGTACCTAACCCTCCGATTTCTATTCTTTCACCGTGAAATAGTAAGTAGCCGATACCGATACTTTTATCAACGACAGTACTTGGTTTCTCGCCAACCTGTATACTTCCTGAAAACGATTCTACTTCTCCAAGATTAACGTCCGTGTATTTCTTATAAATCGCTTCAAATTCGTCTCTGTTAATCTCTAAGGAGGAGAAAGAAGGGATTGGATGAGTCAATTTCGCAACAGCCATTTTTGCTCCAGGCATACTAATCATCTGAAGATGGCCGTAATCATCCCATGTCCACTCATATGATTCGATCCTGAGAGCACCCATATCTTGAAGCCTTTTGAGGATATGCATCTCTGCATTTGATGATATCTTATCGGTTGAGTCCGATGAGATCACATTAAAATAATCGCCATAATTTATTGATAGATTTTTTGTATACGACAACAACTCCTTTATTTTAGAAAGGACTTGCCAAACATCTTTATTGAAATTTTTACCTTCATAAACAGACGCATCCTTTTTATCCATGACATAACCAGTATGCTCTAAAACCGGCTAATTCTCAAGGCGGCACATCAACTCATATAAAATGACACCAAAGGTCGACGGTTCAATCATATAAAAAGACACCGAAACCGTGGTAATTTTGCTTGTATTAGTAACGATAATACAGGTAAATACCATGGATATAA
>Ga0073936_10001594_pt1 | contig 34745 bp, 30 predicted proteins | sample AliMusrvi5mmetaG_FD_87041 | JGI IMG/M metagenome (GOLD analysis project Ga0073936, IMG submission 87041) | Freshwater lake bacterial and archeal communities from Alinen Mustajarvi, Finland, to study Microbial Dark Matter (Phase II) - Alinen... | ecosystem: Environmental > Aquatic > Freshwater >...
CTTTCTGGTGATGTCGCCGCCATAGCATTTCGCGATGACATTTTTGCGCATGGCGCTGACGCTTTCGCGGGCGATGATTTTGCCGCCGATAGCTGCCTGAATGGCGACTTGGTAGAGTTGGGTGGGGATCACTTCTTTGAGTTTTGCGGCGAGCGCCCGCCCTCTGGCCTCGGCTTTGTCGCGGTGGACGATACTGCTAAAGGCATCAACAGGCTCCCCATTGACGAGCATGTCGAGCTTCACCAGTTTGCTGGCGCGATATCCGCCGTGTTCGTAATCCATCGAACCGTAGCCGCGAGTGATGGACTTCATTTTATCGACAAAATCCACAAGAATCTCGTTGAGAGGAAGTTCTGTTGTCAGCATGACTCGCTTCGTGTCCAGGGACTCGGTGTGTTTGATTTCTCCCCGTTTTTCCATGATGAGCTGCATCATGGGCGAGATGTATTCATTGGGGATCATGATGAAGCAGACAACGATCGGCTCGCGGATTTCTTCGATGACGCTGAAATCTGGGAGTTGTTCCGGGTTATCGACTTTGATAAGTTCGCCGTTTGTGCGAACAATCTCATAAATGACGGAAGGATAGGTTGCGATGATGTCCATATCGAACTCCCGCCGGAGCCTTTCGATGATGATCTCCATGTGGAGAAGGCCCAGAAACCCGCAACGAAACCCGAAGCCCAAGGCGACACTGGATTCGGGCATATAATGGAACGCGGCGTCGTTGAGCTGGAGTTTGCCCATGGCCGCCTTGAGCTTTTCAAAGTCTGCGGTATTGATCGGGTAGATCCCGCTGAAGACCATCGGCTGCACCACTTGAAATCCCGGCAGCGGGGCTTCGGCTGGGTTTCTTGCCCCCGTGAGCGTGTCGCCGACTTTGACCTCCATGCTGGTCTTGATATTGGCGATCACGTAGCCGATGTCTCCGGCCTGCAATTTTTCGCGGGTCACGAACTTGGGGTTCTGGGGTTTGAAGACGCCCACCTCTTTGACATCGTAGGTGGCGTTGGTGGCCATCAGCATGACGGAATCCCCAGCCTTGACCGTGCCCTGCATCACGCGGGTATAAATGACAACCCCCCGGTAGGTGTCGAATGTCGAGTCGAACGTGAGCGCCTGCAGCCTGGCATCGGATTTTCCGGATGGTGCAGGGATCCGTTCAATCACCGCCTCCAAAATTTCTTCGATCCCGATACCCGCCTTCGCGCTAGCAAGGATCGCCTCATCCGCCGGGATCGCCAGAATGTCCTCCAGTTGCTTTTTCGCCGTCTCGACATCCGCGTTGGGAAGATCGATCTTGTTGATGACGGGAATCAGCCTGAGCCCCTGTTTTTCCGCCAAGTGGACGTTCGCGACTGTCTGCGCCTCGACCCCTTGGGCGGCATCAATGATCAGCAACGCCCCTTCGCAGGCGGCCAGCGAGCGGGAGACCTCATAGGAAAAATCCACGTGGCCGGGAGTGTCCGACAGGTTGAGCCGGTAATGGGTGCCGTTCCTGCCTTTGTATTCCATGGCGATCGGATGGGCCTTGATGGTGATTCCGCGCTCGCGCTCCAAGTCCATCGCGTCGAGCATCTGCTCCTGCGCCTCGCGTTTTTGAATCGTGCCGGTGAATTCCAGCAATCGGTCGGACAAGGTGGTCTTGCCGTGATCGATGTGCGCGATGATGCAGAAGTTACGGGTGTTTTTAATGGGCATCAGAAGGATCGGGAATATCGGGCAGAGTAGGGGAACGGTCAATCCCGCGTTGTCCGATCTTGCGGGAAACCGGAAATTGCTCCATCTTCGCCAAGTTCATGTGAATCGCCACCAACCCACTTTTCGAGTGAATTTGCAGGTCGTCCTGATGATCGCGGTCGTGGGCGTCGCGCTGGCTGCTCCGCTGACAGCGCTGATGCTCGGCATCCGGAACTTCTCCTCCAAACCCCGAGTTTCCAGCCCCGATACGAGCGGGTTGCGCCTCGCGCTTGAACAAGCCGCAGAAAAAAGCTGGCACCCTCCGGAAGCCATCTCGGACGGACGGGCCATCTTTCTTCTTTCCTCTTCTGCCAACGCATCGGAGGCAAGGCGGGCAGCCGAGCATTCCGCACGAAAATACCAAGGCGTGGTCCTTTCCTCACAGGCCGGCCAGCAAAGCGGGGAGCGCCTGCTGGTGCGTATTCCGGAGGCAAACGCCAACCTTTTCGAGTCGGAAACCCTCCGGAACTTCACGGAATCGCAACGCGGATCCCCGCAGGGAGAGAGCCGGTTGTATGAATTCCTCTTTCCCGCGCCATGATCGCCACGGTTTTTGCGATGGAGTTTGAAAGCGCGGGGTTTCGGGCCGCGCAGTGCCGCCGCCTATGCGTTTCCATTTGGACCTTGGGGGTCACCGGCCAGCGCAGCGCTGCGGCTCTGAAACGAATGATCGAAAGCAGCCGGCCGGAGATCGTTGTCTCGGCCGGGTTTTCTGGTGCGCTACAACCCGGGCTTGAAGTGGGAACCATTGTTATCGGAGAGAATTTCTCCGACCCTCAAATTGTCCGGGCTCTGAGAATCTTTCCCGATTATCAAATCGGCCCGATCCTTACCGTCCCGGATATTCTCGAATCCTCAGAAGCCAAAGCGAGCGCCGGTGCGGGGTCTGGAGCGCTCGCCGGCGATCTGGAATCCGCACACTTGCATCAGGTCTGCTGCGAGGCAAATATCCCGATGCTGTCGGTCCGGACGATCAGCGACACGCTCGAACAGGACCTGCCGCTGCCGGGATCGGTTTTGATCAACCCCGAAAGTGGGCGCTCCGATCCGGCAGTCATCTTCCAATACCTTTTCCGGAATCCCGCGAAAGCTGCAGGGTTCGCGAACCTTGTGAATGGCGCAAGATCAGCCCAGCAGTCACTCGCCTCAGCACTCGAAAAGATTCTCCCGGTGATTCTCAAACTCGACAGGAAAGGCGCAAGCGCATCAGGGACCACAAACTCTACTTGGATCGTGGAGGGCTGACGAAATTGACGCTACGAGAGCCGATCAAGCCGAGGTGGTCGTATCAACCTTGGGGCACGCGTTTCCAAGAGCCTCCACCCTCCAACTATACACTACATATATCGGTCAAGATATTAATGCAGAAAAAAGAAAATATATTTTCATGCCAAGCGGACACTTGGCACGGTTCCTGCCGAACATAAATCATGCCAACTTGCCTTTTTCAATGCGCTTTTTCCACTTTTCTTTTCCCGACAATAAGAGCAGAATCCCGCGCATGTCACCGGAAGTTCAAGCATGGATCGAGGAGATAAAATCGTACGTCAGAGTTGGCAGAGCACTTGACGGGAAAGACCAACTGCCGGACGAGAAGCCCCCAGGACTCGACACGCAGGGAATCGTGATTCTTTCAACCCTCGCGCTTTTCATCCTCGCAATGACCATCGCCTTGATTTTGCAAGCGGTCATGTAAATTCCCCGCTGGCGTCCCAAAGGTATTTTTTCACACGGCCTTTGTTGCTCATGGCCGCCGCACCGAGCTTTTCGAATATGGCTTCCGTATCCGCTGGTTGAATATCGAGGCACGTTGCCTTGATCCCACCAATGACCCCCCAGAACCGCCCCACATCCGCGAACCCTTCGGGCACTTTCTTTTGATGCGGTTTTGCCGCATGGCAGGCAGCATAGCGCAACGCGCCTTGCTCCTCTTCGATGACCTCAACCGCGGTCCCGGCCCGCAGATGCCGCAAATCCCCGCTAGAAACGATTTCATACCACCAGGAGGAAAGCAGATCCTGCACCCATTCGATGGTCCGATATTTTCTCGCGCCGAGCTTGTTGTGCCGCCGCTCTCTTTCCACCAGCTCGCCCATCTCCCACAGCTTGAGAGTCAGCAAAACGTGATAGTGAGGAGCCCCCCGCCGCTGGAACTCCAAAAACCAGACGCCCCCGATCGTCGGCCACTTCCGCAGGAGACGAAGCCGGAAGTTTTGCAAATGCCGCTTTGTTTGCGGCCCCGTGCACGGAAATTCTGCGGGATAAGTCAAAGTTACCATGCAAAAGAAATCACAGTCCGCATTTTTGACAGTGTGCAGGAGCCGAAAACGGCTCCGCATGGAAAACTCCTTGATTGCTCCGCCCGATCCATCTTCACCGGCCCGCCCATTCTTGCAGCGGTTGACCCCTTTCGGGAATCCCTTGCTCAAAACCACGTCCCGACGATAGACACGCGCCCCCGTTACAACGGTGTCGCGAACAGATATAGTATGGTTGACAAGCCCACGAGTGACGGCGGCGCGGGCTTCGCCCGCATCCGCCGCCAACTCGTGAAACTCTAAGCCCATCACGCAGCTTTCTGTTCCGGCACGAACTTATTGCTGCCGTCGATGCTGGACAGATCGGCCTTTAGGGAGACCCCCCGCCAATCTTGGGAGATGTCGCGAATCTTGAACGAGCAGATTTTGCCCGCCAAGTTTTTCCCGCTGGCCTTGCTGTCGTCAGGATTGACCCCGATCTTAACCATGGTCTCCAACGTGGCCCCGTCGTCGTCCTGATCCACAACAGCCAACGTGCGGTAGGTTTTTTCGACGCCTTCTTTGTTCTTTCGTGTTTCCGAGTTGTCGGAAACGACCAATGCTCTCATTTTCATCTTATTTGTTCTTTCTTCTTGACTGCATACGAGGATACGCCCCGCGCGTTTTTCCCATTTTGAGAAATATTCAGCTTGACAAGCTCGGCCCGCCTCACTGGTAAAGGATTTGAGCCGTTTTCGACTCGATAGACCGTCAGCATAATTACAAGCTCCGACTCTTCCGTTTTCTTGTCGCGGTTGCCGAGAAGCCAGGAAAGCGGCGGGATTGCCCCGAGCACAGGGAACGAGTTGGAATCGTCGGAACGGTTAGAAACATGGATCCCGCCGATTACAGCCACTTGCCCCTCGTGCAGAGAAAGCCGAGTGTAAAGGCTTTGACTCGCGACAGTGGGGACCGTATTCCCGGCAATGGTTGACTCGCCAACAATGTCCGCATTGGATTGTTTCACAGTCAAAGCGATGGAGCCATCAGGCAGCACGACAGGAAGCACGCCTAAGGAGAATTGAACGGTTTTGTATTGTATGGACGTTTGAGAGTTGCCAACGGTCTGAGTGGTGACTGGCACAGGAACTTCTTGGCCGCTCGAGAACCAAGCTTCCGTGCCAGATGTCGTGGCGATCACAGGGCGAGATTCCACAAGCAGGTTTGAACGCCCAATGTTTTGCGAACCCATTATGCGAATGACTTCCTTTGCGGCCGTAACCGATCCCATGGAAATTATTCCGGTCATAGGATCAAATGCCAGGTTGCCCAACCCGAACCCACCGGACGCAACCACATCCTGCAAAGTGTGCCAAATGCCGACATTCGAGGATTTGCCCTTTGTGGTCCGAGCAACAACGGCCTGAATCATCACAGTTGAAGCCCGCGCGGAATCCATCATCTTGACCGCCTGCGCGGCCGCCGTGACGTTTTGAAGGCTTGACCCTGACACAATGACAGACTGTCCGAATGGAGACGCCTTGACCATCACGGTGGCATCTAGCGACCCAAGCGAGAAAACAGCCTCACCGCTTGTGATGTTCGCGAGCGGAACAGCCAAGTTGATGATTTCCTTTTCTACTTTCTGCTTATTCAGATCGGGCGTATCGAGAGGAGCGGACCCAGGATTCTTAAATTTGCCGACCGTAGCAGGCGCGGAGGGCGAGGAAGCCGCCATTTTTTCCCGAAGCACGGCAGCATCTTTATCGCTCTTTTTAATCATCTTGCCTGCAACGTAGTTCGGCCCATACATGAACCCGAGCGCGACCAAAGCGCACACCACGACGATTCCGACATAAAGCACCCACACAGGCAATCCCTTCGCCTTTTGCCCCTTGTCTGCCGCACCGTGCGCAATCGACGTATGATAACACGAGCCAACGCCTTTCCAGTCCGGCTTGAAATCTTCACTTTCTTGTGGCGTTTGCAGACCCGTAAACGGTTCGAGGAATGAATCCCTGTGGAAACTGCCGCCCTTTGTGAAACCCCGGAACTTCTCTTTCGAGAAGTTACGAACATAAGTGTAATCCTGAGTTACCGACCTCCACTGCTTATCGACATTCTGTACGTGCTGGGTAATCCACGTCACATCATCGCCAAAATGACGGTGCTGTGAGATATACCAAAGAATCAGAGGCCCGGTCTCAGCCCACTGGCGAGAGTTGCAAAACTTGTGCCACTCATCCAGAAAATAATGGACACCTGAACCGAACGACATTTCATCCGGCCGCACACCAGCTTTGATGTCAGTCTGAGAAATGTCTGGCAGGATCACACCACCGGCGCGATACCGCCAAAACGACTGAAGTTTTTTCGCCTCATCCGCTTTCGGCTCATCTAAACGTACGATCCTAGAATAAACGTCGATTTGTTTGCCCTTTTCCGCCAGAACTTCGGCGATCCGAGATTCAATCAGCGGAATATTGGTGACAATCGCCCGGTCAGTGTCAAGAAGTTCCTGAATTACTAGCGAAGTTGCGTAGTAGCTTTTCCCGCCCCCAGGTTTTCCGCTTATTGCACGCGATGACATTTATCAGCTTTCGCAGACGGGTTTTCTTAGGATCGAAACCAGGTTCAAAAGAAGCATTGCCCCAGCGACAGACAAACCGAAAGAGAAACCAGCACGAAGGCAACTATCTGTTCCGAATGGTTCACCCGCTTGCAATTTCGTAACAGTGACACCGCCGCCATCTGCGATTTCAATAGGAACAAGTATAAACGGAGCATCACAGGTAAACGAGAATAACACGGAATAAGTGTAAACTCCACTAACAGGAACGCCACTTTCGAGAGTAACCACTGTTCCATAAGGGACATTCGATATTGTCATACCAGATGGGAAACTAACATGCTGTGATCCTCCAGAGAAAGAAATCGTATTCACCAGTTCAGAGGAGACGGTGCCATTGTAAATCGTCGATGAATCTTGACACATGGCCGAACCGCAGGCAACCAGGAAAGCTAGGATAATTGTTTTCATACTCACGCCCCCGGCATCCACGCTTTGAGAGATGCCCATCCGAGATACAAGGGAACCCTGCAAACCAAGAACCACATAAACGTCCCGTAACAGTTGAGCAGATGACCAACCGGCACGAACCACAGGAAGAGATTCCATGCGGCTGAGAAAGGCCCATTGCCCCCGGACCTCAAAAGCGAATCACCTGTTGACACCAACCCCGGAACATCCAGACCAACTTTCGTGTTTATTATGGTCGAGATGACAGTGTAGAAAAGCGTCAAACCCGCGATCAGCCATACGGCATACACAGGAAGCACGAAAATCCCAAGGTTGAAACTGCCGCCGAAGGTGAATGCCTCGCCGGATGTTTGAAGCTCGGGAAGCTGGATTTGTGGCGTCTTACCTAATTCAACCATCGTCTCCCAAAACATTATGGTCAGGCTATAAAACAAGTATCCCGTACCTAACCAAGTAATAACTGAAAACACCCAATTTGCTAAAAATGAAACGTCGGCGTTGGTCGCAGGGTTGAAGTTAAACGTCTTGCCGAAACCAGTAATTTGCCAGAAATCACTTCCGCCCCCTTGACTGGTGGAAACGGCGGTGGGCGCGTTCGTCATGTATCCCGACGGATTGAACGTGCCGAGCTTGCTCCCAAAATAGTTGGTGGCGGTCGAGGCATCGTATATCGGAAAATTGGGCGTTGGCGTTGGCGTTGGCGTTGGCGTTGGCGAAGGAGTGGGGGAAGGAGAATTTGTCGCGCTATTGGTCGATGAAAGGAGTTTTTGGATGGCCACCAGATCCGTGTGGTTGGCGTCACCATAGGCCTTTCGCTCGATATTTGCCTCGCGAAGAAGGTTCTTTATATCCGCATTATCTTGGGGAATTGCGTTTGATGCAGCCAAGAACGAGCCACCCGCACCGGATCCAACCGCCGCCCCCTGAATAGCGTAATCGACTCCCGTTCCTGTTCCGCTTGCCGTCACCGTGCCGATGGCACCGCCGGAGTACTGGTTAATATTATGGGTGGCCCCATCGGACCCAACGACCTCGCCGACAGTGGACCGAGTAATGGGAGCTAGCGAAGCCTCATTTGTGGTTTGCAGAACATTCGTGTTGTAATCGTAAGGGGGAAGCACTACGGACGCGCCTTGCGCCGTATAGGTAGCGATGGGAGTGGACCCCGGTTCAACTTGATCGTAATAAGTGAATACAGGGATAAAAGTCTGGTTTCCCTCATCACCAGGGAAATACATGCCCCACGTCCCATCAGGACCCACGTTTGCGGACCATACTTTCCCGTCGTTCGTAATAATTTTGACTGATGCAGTCATGCTGTTTGTCAACGCGCCAATATTGCCCATCACTTGATAAGCATTCGTATCTTGCGATGGAGGGCTTACCGGAGCCACGAAAACAGGCGTTGATAAAGCGCACCAGTATTGTTGGAGCCAGACATTATCGGAAATACGCTGAACGTAGAAAAGCAGGTTGGGCGCGGAATAAACGATTTTCGGATTCTTGTAATAAGGCAGAAGAGTAGGAAAGATTGTTCCTGTGTAATTCGATGGATAGATGGCCCCGCCGCCCGAGTTGCTCCCAGGGGGAATCGTGAATGTACCGGAAGAAGTGCTGAAAGTTCCGCCAGCATCGAGTTGCGCGGTAGTGATCGCGAAGACATGCGAACCGACGAACGACAATATGAGAATCAGCTTTTTCATAAACAGGTTTCTATACCTCCGGTGGTTCTCAGGCCGAAGGCCCCAACGTCCCGTTGGATCTTGGAAACTTCGTTTCCACTTTCGGAAGCAGGATAATGCGACATCATAAACGAGTACGTGTTAACGCCCATACAACGACCACCGGGAGAATGAACCCAATGATGAATTCCAACGCTTGCTGTGCTGTGTTTGTCATAAAAAAAAGTGGTCCCCGGTTTGAACGCACCGGGGAGCGCATACTGTCAGCACTGAAACGGCTTAGCGCCGTTTCACGAGCTTAACGAGCGATACGAGGATTCCGAAACTGACTGCCCCAATGACAATGGGGTAGATGTTTCCGAGGAGTGTCCCCGCACTGGTAGCGATCCCCGCAACATCAGGAGCCGCGTCTGCAAGTAGGTTCAACATGTTATTTTTCACCTCCTTTCTTTTCCGAATGGAAAATCTTTTCAAGGTCGGTTTCATCCAAACCGCAGACCTCAACGAAATCGTTTGCCGCCGCCGCTAAGTTACGGAACCATTTCATGCGGGTAATGACTTTGAATTCGTAACTTTTCACGAGGTAACGCTTGCCGACCTGACGAAGCTCAACCCACAAAACGCCGTTTGACTGCAATGCAATCGTTTTCACAGCCAACCCCCTTCGCCGTCGTCATCGTCGCGGTCGTCATCGTCGCCTTCGTCATTATCCAGGAAATCCGATTCATCCAGTTCAGCCCCGCAGCTACGGCAAACGATACCGTCTGGACCGCCAGCCCATAGGCAATAGGAATCCCCGCATTCAGGACAAATACATTCTTCTATATCATCACGTTTCATAAGTGTCTTTCATTACATATTTACGGGAAGACCTACACGGCGTGCATGTCGCGCAGGCCCCCCCGTTTCCATCACAGGAAAGTTTTTCGCGCTTGCCGTAACGCATGCGTGCAAAGCGTGGCCAACAAGCACGGCAGATGCTTTCGCCGTTTCCGACGGTTGCAATGATCCAATCACGGCTTTTTTCGTGGCAAAGCTGGCACTCGAAAAGGTCGGTTTTCCAATCCGAAGGAGAAGACCCAACCGAGGCAGATAAAGAGGCATTTTCCGATGTTCGGGCTTCGCGCTTCGCGCTGCCGCTAAAGCTTTGATCCCAAAGACGGAAGAAGTTCGCTAAATAGTTCACGACTGTTGAACCCTTAGAGCCAGAAAGCCCCCCAGCTTTGCAAGGTTGCTGAGGGTGGCAAATCGCGTCAAATGGGCGGACTCTGCGCGACATGCCGAAGAGATCGCCTTGCAACCCTTGCGGCTCCGGTGGTAGTCCCGGCGTGCAATGGGAACGGGAACGACTCACGAGACCCCCCTTGCCAGATCCACCAGCCAACGGGCAAACATAGTTGGCGTGCGCTCGCGTTCTTGTTTGCCCATCATTTCAACCGACCGCTCCATGTATCCGAGGCGATACGGAAGCGCAGGTATTGACGACATGGACACGCCACAGACATAAAGCCAGGTTGCCTTATCGGCCCGATGCCCGAACCAATATTGCAACACAGGAATGATATACCCGCCGTGATGGTCGCAAACCCCAGGACGAAGACCAAGAAGAGTGAAGAAGGAAGAACGGGCGGGATGCTCCATGACACCGCCATTTTTCCGGACTTGGGAAAGAGCGAAAAACGCCAGCTCCTTTTCATCTTCCCGAGGTTTTGCCATGCAACGCAGCTTTCCCCAAGCACGGCATGGAGGATGCGCAACGACAGGCTCAGAACCTGCAAAGTTCCTAGCGTCATGGGAAATATCCCAACACTCGACACCAGGGAAAAGCCAGTAAGGCGAAGATTTGCAGACAAAAAGAGCAGCAACAGTTTTCAAGCGGCCTCCTTTTCCACAGAAATGGGCTTCGCAGCCTTTTTGGAACGCTTGCGCGGTTCGACTTCCGAATCTAGATCCGAGATTTGCCATTCGGCCCACTGGAAAGCCCGAGAAAGCGAGGAAATACCGTCAGCGGAATGAGAGACAATCGGGCAAACCATCGCCCCACATTCCTCCCAACGGACAGTGACCCGCGCTTGCGTGCCGACCAAGGAAAGGAACGCCACGAGGGACCGCCCAACCTCAGAGTTGAGCCAGATCACGCGCTGATAAACCGGGATATTCCGGCCAACAGAAACCTTTTTCCAGCAGGGGAACAGAAGGAGATCGCTCATTTGACCCCCTTTTCTTGAATCACCGCAAACCGGGGAAACACCTGCGGGAAGTTCCGCCCGTCAAACTGGACGAACAAATCAGACTTCCCGACAGCTTTTATTGTCCCGACCCGGCGAACCGTGAAACCCTCGAAACAGTTGATTGCCACACGCTGACCGACCACAAACCGCTTTTGCCCTTTTTTCATGGGCGCGGAGGTAAGCACGGAAGGAACGGACTTTCTTTGAGGCGACGCACTCATTTCCCGGACTCCTGATATTTGTTGACCAACTTGTTAAAATACGTAGCAGCAGGAACAAACGACTTGAAATATCGACGACCAACGCGCTTACCATCCGAGAAACGCCAAGAATGGACTTCCCACAGATCAGCAAAGTGACCGAGAGCGGAATCGTGCTCAGGGAAGAAGAAAAGCGTGATGCGAATCCCGCTGCGATCTTGAACGTTCAGACGTTTCATTTTCCGCCCTCCAAAAGGGTTGCGGATTGTTCCGGCGTCAGGGTGAGAAGAAGCCGATGAAGAAAGTTGACTTCATCAGGCGATGGAGACTTGAGGCGAAAAAGAACATTCCCGCCGGGAAATGCACACGCGCAGAAATCACCAGACGATTCAACGCCAGTTGCCAGACGAATCTGTTTACCGGAAGCGCGATTGCCTTCCGCCGTTTTGAGTTGATGCACGTCTTTTTGCATGACGTGATCACTGTATTATACACTACATATATTATATGATATTATACATATCAACCTGGAATCCCGTCGGTTATTGATCTGTGAACAAGTTGTGAGCGGGATTCTCCGTTCACTTCTCTGGCCGTTAAACGAAGGCCCGGGCTATTTGTGGATGAAATTAGAGCGGCAGCGCTCAGAGTCCGCCATGTTTCCAGATGGACAGGAAGAGTCGCAGGCACATGTAGGCTCCAAAAAGGAGGCCGATCGCCCCAGGCACGCTGACACGGGCGACGTGAGGTGGAACCGAAGCGAGAATAACGATACTCGAGCAAATGAGAATCGAGGCGGTCAGGATAGCGTTCGCGAGGCGGTTGGCGATGGAATCCAGTGTTGTTCGGAGGGGTTCAAAGCCCTTGGGATCGATTCTGTGCTGGAGGGGTATGTTGATTTTCCCCCTCCTGACGCTTTGATAGAATTGTCGGAAATCCCCTGGAAAATCCCGGAGGAAATCGAGCGCTTCGAGCGCCACCCCCTTCAGGATTGTGCCGACGCGGCCTGCGCCGAATTTTCCAACGAGAACACGAGTAGCATACGGTTCCCCGAGCATGATGAAATTCAGGTTGGGATCCAGCGTGCGGCCAATAGCTTCCACCTGCGCGAGAGCCTTTATGCCAAGATAAAACGCGGGTTTCATTCTCAGGTGATTGTCGCGAAGCAAGTCCAGTAAGCTGTTAAATACGGCACCTAGACTTATGTCTTTCAGTGGTTTATTAAGATTTAGTTCAGCGAACTTTTCCACCTCTGACTGAAGGTGCATTTGATCGAGCGCGACACCTTCTTCGGATAGGTCGAGGATGGATCGGGTGGTCTGGGCGTGATTTTTTTCTCCCAGACCGCTTACCAGAAGAGCGATGCTTTCCCTCATCTGAGGAGTGAATTTCCCCATCATACCATAGTCGTAAAGCGCGATTCGGGAGTCGGGCAGGATGGTCATATTGCCAGGATGAGGGTCTCCGTGGAAGAAACCGTGGTCAAAAATCTGCTCGTAGATCAGGCCGGTCATGGTCACGGCGAGATCAACAGGATCAGTATCCTGGGCCAAAAGAGCAGCGTTATCTGTGATGGAGATGCCGGTGATGAAATCCATCGTCAACACCCTCGAAGTCGAATGGTCCCTGTAAACCTTCGGAACCTTGATGTGGGGATTTCCTTCGAATTGCTCCGCGAACCGTTCCGCGCTCGATGCCTCATTTTCAAAGTCCAACTCCCTTTGCAGCGTCTCGGTGAACTCCTGCACGACGCCAGTCGGATTCAGGCCCGCCGACTCGGGCACGTGCTTTTCCACAAACCGGGCCAAATCATGCAGGATAGCCACATCCAGAGAGATCGTTTTTTCGATATCCGGTCGTTGAACCTTGATGGCAACCGGAATGCCATTTTTGAGAACTGCCTGGTGAACCTGGGCGATGCTCGCGCTCCCGATGGGTTTCTCATGAAAATCGGAGAAAAGCACACGCATCGGGTGTCCGAGTTCCCGTTCGACGATTTTGCGGGCCTCTTTCCCTGGAAATGGCGGGACTCCGCTTTGGAGTTTTGTCAGCTCGATGAAATAATCATCGGTGATCAGGTCGCGTCGGCTGCTGAGGATCTGTCCGAACTTGATGAACGTGGGCCCGAGTTCCTCCAGTGCCAACCTGAGCCGCTCAGGAAGCGGCTTCGAGAGAATTTCGTCGGCCGGATGCGTGCGGATCGTGGCATCCTCGATATGGAGGATATGCTGGAGGGCGACAAGGCGCAGGACATCAGCAAACCCGTATTTGAAAAGAACCGACAGGATTTCGCGGTAGCGCGGAAGGTGGTTGTAGAGATCCACCGCGGATCTGAGCGTGTCAAATATCACGTCCCCCACCCTACCTCAGACAGATCAAAGGCAAAGCACCGATTTCCGTCGCGTGCGCCCGCCCGAATAGTCCGCAGAGCATCGCGGGCGACAGAGTTAGGTTTCGCGCGCGAGCGAAAGGGCTTGGACGGCTTTTTCGAGAGCAGCGGACAAATGCGGACGGCGGATTGGCTTGCTGAGATAGTCGTTCATTCCCGCATCCAAGCACCTTTGTCGATCTCCGGACATGGCATCCGCGGTGAGAGCGATAATGCAGGCCGGAGAGAATTCCGGGTGCGATTTTTCAAAGGCGCGGATCTTTCCAGCGGCCTCGACCCCATCCATGACCGGCATCTGCAGATCCATGAAAATGATGTCGTAGGGATTTTTTTCATTCGCCTCAACCGCCGCCAGGCCGTTCTCGGCGGAATCGCTTTCAAATCCGAGAGAGAGGAGCATGCGCTGGGAAAGCATCCGGTTTATGGCATTATCTTCGACGACGAGAAGCCGCCAGTTTCCACCGCGTCTGCCTTCTTCATTCTCCGTCCTGACGTGTATGCCCGCAACCGGTTCGGACTCCGAGAAAGCGGGCATCGTTACCAAGGCGAGTTCGAGGGCAAAGACGCTTCCCGAGGGAGAGGACTTGACCAAGGACACATCACCCCCAAGCAATTCCGCCAAGCGTTTGCAAATCGCCAGACCGAGTCCGGTCCCGCCAAACCTGCGCGTAGTCGAGGAATCCGCTTGCGAAAAAGGTTTGAACAGCCGGGCGATGCGGTCGGGCGGGATTCCGATTCCGGTATCCGCGACCTCGACGAGCAACGGGAAACGTCCGTCCTCGGGATCGTGGCTGGCACTTCTCGCCGAGACCATGATTTCTCCCGAGGGAGTGAATTTCACGGCATTCCCAATCAGGTTCAGCAGGATCTGGCGCAGGCGGCCGGGGTCGGTGCAAAGCGCGTTCGGGACAGAATCATCCACGTCAATGCGCATTCCCACGCCTTTTGCTTGAGCGGTTGCACGATACAAATCCACCACGTCTCGAAGGCACTCGCGGATATCCACAGAAGATGGCTGGATGGGCATTTTTCCAGATTCAATCCGCGAGAAATCCAAGATGTCGTTCAGGAGCACGAGCAGGGCGTCCCCGCTCCGGCGGATCATGTCCACCTGTTCTTTTTGGATCGCGTCGAGAGTGGTTTCCGTGAGGAGGTCCGCGAAGCCGAGCACGCTGTTGAGCGGAGTGCGGATCTCATGGCTCATCACGGCGAGGAACTCGCTCTTGGCCCGGTCCGCTGCTTGGGCGGCTTCCTTTTCACGGATCAATTCCTGTTCCGCATGCTTCCTGGCGGATATATCTAGTCCGGCTCCCCGATATCCCGTGATCTGCCCCACGATATTGCTCACCGGCACACCGTTGATGCTCAGCCAGATAATCTCCCCGTCTCCACGGAGCATGCGGTGTTCGAAATCCCGGAAGGATTTTTTTTCCAGCATGAGGGATTCGTAAACTCCTCGGACCGATTCCGCATCATCGGCGGGGACAAAGGAAAGCAAGTGCCGCCCGATCAATTTCTCCACGGGATAGCCCAGAACATCGACCACACGATCTGACAAATACGTGTAGTGGCACTCGGAATCGACCTCCCAGATATACTCGCCGGCCGCATCCGAGACGTCTCGCAGCCTTCTCTCGACTTCACGGAGAGGCGTGAGGTTGAGAATTGTGCCGACGGCAAGAACCTGGCCATGGGTGACTTCCACATGCTGGCCCCGGTCAAGCAGCGAATACAGCCGCTTGTTCTTTCCGAAGATACGATATTCCACATTCCATTTCGTGCCGTCCCCTCCACTCCAGGCTGTTTTGCATCGCTGAACATCTTCCGGATGGATGCATGCGATCCAGTCCGTCCTGCTTTTCGGTCCATCTTCCTGCCCAGGCCAACCGAGGTCCGCAAGATCGCCCTGCCAGACAAGTTCATCCGTCGACGGGTTGTATCGGTAAATGGCTTCGCCGATAGCGCCGACCAGCGCTTTCTCCGCCCTCTCCACACTCACGATTTTTTCCGTATCGGCCAAATTCCTCCGGCGAAAGGAGTAAACGGCGAGGGCGACGGTGAGCGAGACCGCCGCACCGATTAAAACCGACGACCATGCCGCCGAGCGGAGTGAAGCGAGCGTCGGCTGAAGCCGGTCCGCAGTGGACTCGACGACGAGAACGCCTTTGGGATGGCCCGTCCCGGACATGATCGGAACCATGGCGACAACGAGCGATTCTGCGGATCCGGGATAAGCGATTTCCCCGACCCATCCCTTGCCGGTCGTCTGAACGGAGAGCGCGCAGAAATAAATGGTTTCCTTGCTGAAATCGCCGCTCTTCCCGGGCTGGATAGGAAGCCTTTCCCATGTTCTCGCCGGGAACCCCTCGCTGTCCAACACCATGCGCGGCAGTTCCTGATCAAATGCGACAGTGTAGATGCGGGAGAGCAACGGCTCGCTCGCCTTGGATTCTTTGAGCGGCTTCTGCTGGTCCGCGTATTCCTTGGCCTTCAATTGGCCCGGAGGGGTCCGGGTCAGTCTCTCATGCTCCGAAATATCCAGCGCGCTGGCTGTCCTCCATGCGATCGATTCCAGCCGCTGGCGGTTGTGGATGTTGTTCCGGGCACTGGCCTGGCTGTAAATAAAATAGGCGGAGGAGATAAAGCACAGGAGCACCGACAACCCCACGTAGAGGGCGTCTTTGAATGGGCTGACCCGGGTCGAGAGGGTGATTTTCACAACACAAATGCCTTCCTCACTAGACGGACAAACACCACATGTCCCTTGTGCATCGAGAATGGGATGCTGAATTTCCCGGCGACATCAAAATCCAGAATCCATTTGAGGGTCCAACAACTCAAGCCGGTTTGAATTCCTTTCCCTGCAAGGTTTGAAAAGTCTTGCGCTGTGCGGGGGTGAGCACGCGCAGGCATTTGGCAGCCTGCTTGAGGCGGTGCTTTCTCAATGTTGCCAACCGCTCTTGAAGAGACATGTCCCCTTTCTCGTAGGAACTTGTGACGCGGCTGGCAAAAGCCTCTCCCTCGTCATGAATTTTCCCGATGGCGTCAATTTGTCCGGCGGTGAGCCCAAGCCGTTTCTGTTCGGCAGGCAGGTATAATATCAACCCCCCTAGGGTTTGGCGCTCGATTTGTAGAAGCCGCTCATGCTGTGCCGGGGTGAGGACGGCGATGGCCCGCTCGTTGTATTTGGTCACCAGAGCCTTGACGGTCGAATTGGCAGCGTTTTTCTCCACCGGAGTCGAAGGGGGCCGCGTGGTGATCGAGTGGGCGTCCGCTTTGAAATCCGCGCGGATCTTGTCGAGTTTGGCGCACTGGCTTTTCGTGAGCCCGAGTTCATTTCTCACGGAATCCAGGCCGAGCAAAACGGGGACTGAGCCCGGGTGCTCGGCGGAGGCGGCCAAGAGCGGCCCGGGCAGGATGGCCAGAAACAGGAAGAGCGTTGCGCGGAAAACAAGCGGGGATTTCATAGGGATTTTTGGATGATACCTTCCAGTTTGACGATGTCGGCTGCAAATTTTCGGATTCCTTCCGCCAGTTTGTCCGTGGCCATGGCGTCTTCGTTCAACATCCAGCGGAACAACTTTTCATCGAGAATAATCCGGTCCACATCCGCGCCGGCGGCCGCCGCTGAATCGAGTTGGCGGACGATCTCCTTCTTGGAGTTCTGCAATTCCTCCAAGAGATCGGGGCTGATGGTGAGGAGATCGCACCCGGCCAGGGATTCGATCTGACCGGTATTGCGGAAACTTGCTCCCATGACCTGGGTTTTGTATCCGAACTTCTTGTAATAGGTGTAAATTTTCTCGACCGACTGGACGCCGGGATCCCCGGCCCCCGAGAATTCTTTGCCGGTGGTGGCCTTGTAGTAGTCGTAGATCCGGCCGACGAATGGCGAGATGAGCCGGACTCCTGCATCGGCGCATGCGATGGCCTGCGGCAGCGAAAAGAGCAGGGTCAGGTTGCAGTTGATTCCCTCCTTCTGGCAAACCTCCGCCGCGCGGGCACCTTCCCACGTCGAAGCAATCTTGATGAGGATCCTCTCCCGCGGGATTCCGGATTTTTCATAGAGCCCGATCAGGTAGCGGGCTTTTTTCACTGTGGCATCCGCATCGAAGGAGAGCCTGGCATCGACTTCGGTGCTCACCCGGCCCGGAACGATCGTCAAAATCTCCCGGCCGAAAGCGATCAGCAGATCATCGATAACCGCCCGCAGCAGGGCCTCCCCGGCGAGGGAGCTGCCGCGGCTATCTGCAACCACTTTGTCGAGGAGATGTTTGTATTCGGCCTGCTGGACGGCTTTGAAAATCAGTGTCGGATTTGTCGTCGCATCCTGAGGGGCATACTTCCGGATGGATTCGAAATCCCCGGTGTCCGCCACGACCGTGGTGAATTGTTTGAGTTGATCGAGGGCGCTTGGCTGTTGGCTCATTGTATGAATTGGACGGGAGATTGATCCTGTGGCATCTTGCTCTTGCCATGCCTCAAAAGCAACAGGGAAATAGCTTCGCCAATCGCGGGACCAGCCTGCGTCTGCATTCCACTGGACTTTTCCGCGTGCACTGAGGAAAATCACTTTCCCATTCCAATATAGTGGATCCTTTCAATACTCGCTTCTCATGAAGTCTTCCCTTCGTCCTTCCATGCTTCCGGGCGTTCTGGAAAAACTTTATCCTCCCTCCCGCGTCCGCGATGTCGTCATCCCGGAACCGGAAGATGGCTCCACGCCGGAGCACGCGTATCAGATCGCGGTCCGGAAAGCGCACCGGGAGGACTGCATTATTCTTCCTCCGGGAAATTATCCGGCGCCGAAAATTTCAAAAAATCTTGCCATCCGGGCCGCGCGCCCCGGCACCGTCCGATTCCATGGCCCCGCCAAGAGCCCGGCCATTCTGGTTGAGGAAGATGTCTCGCTCTGGCTCACCGGAATCGAAATTGTGCCGGGAGACGAGGACAGCCTGGCCGTGCTGCAGACGCGCGGGTGCGTCATCCTTTCGAACTGCGATATCCCCGGCGGCATTCATTCCTCCGGAAACGACACAGCCATTTATTTTGAAAACTCCCGCCTCGAGCGCGCGGAGGCAGGGCTGATTCTCTCCCGTGGAGCGAGGGGCGAGCTGACCGGAACGACCGTCTCCGGCTGCAAAGTCGGGATCTCCGCCGAGGGCACTTCCGGATTGAGCCTCTTCCATTCACGCATTGAAGGCGCTTTCAGGGATGAGGCTGGGAATCCGGGGGCCGGGCTGCATGCGCAGGACACCCAGATCTACTGCGCGGGAACGCTCTTTATTGGAAACCAACTCGGGGCGCACTTCATCGATTGCAAAGAAGTGGAAATGCTGTTTTGCGAATTCGAGAAGCAGATCATGGGCGGGCTGATGATGAAAGGCGGCGGCCCGCTGCATCTGCACGGCTGCGTTTTTGCCGAGCAGTCGCTGAGGGATTACGCGCACGTCACCCTGGACCAGGTCATCGCCGCAGTCGATTTTTGCAGCATGGACGACTCCGCCGGGCTGGATGTCCAGTGCATGCAGGGACATTTGACGCAGCGCAGCGAAACGCCCCAGGAAAAGGATTCCCATGGGGACGTGCTCTCGGCAGTGCTCGCTGACATCCATCAGGTGATCGGCATGAGTGCCTCCAAGACGGTCATGGAAACTCTCCTGCACCAGGCCCACGCGGCGATTCAACGCCGCAAGCGGGGGCTGCCGGTCCCGCCGTTGAAGTTTCACTGCATTTTTGAGGGAGAGGAAGGCAGCGGCCGCAGGCAGGCCGCCACGTTGCTCTCCAAATCTCTCGGCACTTTGGGCATTCTTTCGTCAGGAGGAAAGGTCGTCGAAGCCACCATGGAAAGCCTTCTATCGGGCGGTGACGCCGTGCCCCAAGCCGTTCAATCCGCACGCGGGGGAGTCCTCTTCCTTCATTCCCCCGCGCTGGTCGAACGCCATGGTTCCCGGCTCTCCTCGACGAAGGCACGGGAAGTGCTGAGCACGGTCTTGTCCCAATGCGGCGAGGATACGATCCTGATCTTCAGCGGATCGCGCGATAGCGTCCGCCCGATTTTGCGGAGTTCGGCGGAAACGGAGGAGATGTTCCGGGCCACCCTGCACTTCTCCGTCCCCTCGCCTCCAGAGCTTGCGGAGATGTTTTCCACCCTAGCGGCCGACCTGCACATCCGCCTGACAACGAAGGCAAGAATGAAGATCCTTCTCGCCCTGCACATGCTCGATGACCGCAGGGATCGCCGATTTCTCAGCACGGCGGGGATCATCAAGCTTCTCGATGCCACCCAGAAGCGGTATTTTGAACGCTGCAGCCGGGAACGCAATTTCGACCTGCCATTGGAAGCGTGCGATATCGATGTGCCCGTGGAGAAAAATGCCGATGCCATCCTGCAGGGCCAGCCGGTTTTCGTGACCATCTGCCCGAAATGCGAAAGTGAAAACCCCTGGATTCCGGGGCAGCCCCACTATGCACGGTGCGCCAACTGCGAGCATTCTTGGGAGACGGGTTGGGGCATCTGGAAGCCCTCCTCCTATTATCGCAGGCTCAAACAGGAGGAGGCTCCGGTGCCAATCGGCCTGCCACCACATCGCGGACGCGCCGCAATATCGGGCTAATGGCCGGGAAATCCCGAGGTCTTCTCAGCAATCTGCTGGTCTTCGCGACCGCTCTGTCCGCATGGGATTCTCTCTCGGGCGCTGGTTTCAAGTGGGATTTCGCTGCGGCGGAGCGTTACTCCAAAAACAACGGGGGGACGGTCCTCATCATCAGCCGGAAAGGGTTGCCAGATGCCGAATTCTACGAGCCCGGCTACAACTCGCAAACGCCGTCGCGTGTCTTCAGCATCACCAAAAGCGTGACGGCTCTCGCCTGCCTGAGCCTTCGCGAACCCTCGCTTGAGGATGTGGTCCGGCGTGGCCGGGAACCCATCACCCTCCGCCACCTTCTCTCCCAAACTTCCGGGATTTCAGAAGGTTTCGGAAAACTCTACGACAAGAACATCCTAGATGTCCGCAAAGCGGCCGCCTCATTGCCGGAGGAATCCCGTCCCGGAGAGCGATTTGATTACGGGCCTTCGCATTATGAATCCATCGGAAACGTCCTGATGGCCACGGATGGCTCGACGGACGGAGCGCGGCAGGCCCTCACCAACTTCCTCAACCCGCTGGGAATCCTCCCTGCTGACTGGCGCACCGACCGGCGGGGCCATATTTATCTTTCGGCCGGCGTGATTCTCACCCCGAGAGACCTGTTGAAAATCGGGCGTTTTGTTCTGGAACGCGGAAAGCTCGACGGGCTCCGCCCCGTCATGCCACAAGCGAAATTCGAAGCGGCCTTCACCGGCTCGCAGGCGAATCCGGCGTATGGTCTGGGATTCTGGCTGAACCGCGCCGCAGGAAATTCCATCCAGCGTGACATCGAGGATGCGATTGTTGCCCACCTGACCCGGGAGGACTGGAGACGGATGTGCCTCTCGAATGCTGCGCCGAGGGATCTCGTCTGCATGGCGGGCTCGGGCGGCCAGCGGGTTTACATCATTCCCTCGCTAGGGGCTGTGGTTGTGCGGCTCGGGCATCCATCGAAGTTCAAAGACCCGGAATTTCTCCGGTCTCTTTTCAGTTCGAGGGAGCGCTGACGGGTTCGGCTTTCGGGGGCTCCTGTTTGACGGCGAGCAGGAGGTTGGACTGCCCCAGCCTCCACTTGTATCCGGTGCCGAAGGCGAGCGGGACACCGCTGGTCCGAAAGGCGTCGCCCAGCTTCGGCTGACGGTATTTTTTGAAAAGATCCAGCGTCCCGGTGTAGGTGCCGAAAAACCAGACCCGCCATTCCCCGTCCTGAAAAAAAGAAAAGGGAATTCCAGAATCATCCTGCAGGACCGAGCGCCCCTGGCTCAGCAGAAACCCCCGGATCTTGGAAAAATAGGACTCGTGCAGCAGGTAGGAGGCGGCCTTGAGATAAACATTCCCCGGGCCAAAACTTTCCGCCCAGCGGAGGAGCCCGCCGTCGCTGTGCAGGGCGTCGTCCGCGACATTGGCCTGGACATAATGAATTCTTTGCGGCGCGGAGAGCGCGCTCTTCCGAAACGTGATTTTCACTCCGGGAAGCACGCCTTTCGACTGCCGGGCTTCCGCCCCGTATTCCTCGGAACTCCCATCCGCTTTCACCCCGAAATAAGAGACATCGAGCACCTCGCAGCCGCTGACGGCCAGAAAAACGAGCATGATCGGCGCGACCCCTTTGAACTCGCCGGCTTCTAGTTCGGCGCGCATGTCCTTGGTGATAAAAAAACCAAAGGAGAGAATCACGTCGGTGGATTTTCTCAGGCTCTCCAGCGCGGCCGACAATCTTTGGGGAGAGAGGCTGTTTGGGCTGGGAACGCTGCCCACAGGCTCGAGCCCGCCGAGAATGAAGTCCGGCGCGTCCGGAAAGAACGCCAGCGGAGAAATCGCATCCGGCCCGCCAAAAAAATAATAGACCGGCGCGCTCATGGAAATCTTCGGGGCCAGCTCGGCGGCCGACCAAACCCGCATCGGGGAAAAGTAGTGCTCGTTGTAGCGGGCCCACGTTTTTTCAAAAGCGGCGGAGTTGGTCCGGTAAGCGGACTGCGCCTGCAACTTGGCGAGGGGTTCGTCCGGAGCCAGTGCTAGCCCGGCAAGAAATTTCGCCCGCGCATCCCAGGAGGAGACCCGGTCATCCGCCGGCAAGGCCTGCCTCACCTCCTGCCCGAAGCCTGCGGGACAAAGCAACAATAGCAGCAAAAACGTTCGCATCGGAGTTACTTAGCGCGATTTTGTCGAACAAGGAAATACAATCCTGCTCCCGCTCCAAGCGTGGCCATTCCCGCCACCCCCTGCACCGGTCGCTGAATGAGGGTATATATCAGGCTGAACAGGCCGACAACCAGAAAAACCACTGGAACAAACGGCACCCACGGACATCGGAAGGGACGGGGAAGCGACGGTTCGCGTTTCCTCAGAACCAGCAGCCCGAGCACGGTCAGGCACGAACACCCGACCAAGGCAAATTCCGCGTAAATCAAAACAGCCTCGAACGATGAGGTGATCAAAAGGATGAGCACGATGAGGGTCTGGAATACCAGCGCCCGCCGGGGAACTCCCCCGGGGGATCTGCGGGCAAACCAAGCGAGCGTGGAAAAGTCTTCTCCCGCCGTTTGGGCGACCCTTGGACCGGCCCATGTCAGGGCGCTCACCGCCGCGACGAGTCCCGCAGCGATCACGCACGACATGAGGCGGCCCCCGCCGTTGCCGAACAAGTGCCGCGCGGCGATCTCGCCGACTTCCACCTTCCCAGCAAGCTCAGCAGCAGGCGCGCTGGCAAGAAAAACCGCGTTCAGCGCCATGTAGAGGCCCGTCACCACCAAGGTCGCTGCCATCAGTGCCATCGGAATGGTGCGGCCCGGCGAGCGGACTTCCCCGGCGATGTAAACGGCGGAATTCCAGCCCGAGTAGGCATACATCACGAACATCAACGAAATCGCAAACGAAGGGCTCAGGATCAGTGACACGTCAGCGGATTTCGGCCGGAAATCCGCGCCGGGAGCCAGCGCGACACCCGCGATGATGAAAAAGAGGATCAAGGCCGCTTTGAACACGGTCGCGACGATCTGGAATCGTCCGCTCACCTTCAGCGTCAAGCCGTGGACCACTGCCAGCACAAGAACCACGCACACCGATGACAAGAGCGAAGGCACTCCGGGGAATGCCGATTCCACATACTTCCCGAACGCCATCGCCCCGAGCGCGATCGGGGCGGCAAACCCGACAAAGACCGAAATGATCCCGGCCATCAGCCCGAGCGCCGGATGAAAAATCCGCGAAAGAAAGTGGTATTCCCCGCCGGACCTCGGCAGTGCCGCAGCCAGCTCCGCGTAGCTCAGCGCTCCGCAAAGCGCCTCCACCCCGCCCAACGCCCACAGGACCATGATGACAAACGGCGACGGCAGCGACCCGATCTGAAAACCCAAGCTCGTGAAGACCCCTGTCCCCACCATGCTCGAAAATACCATGGTCACGCAGACCCAGAATCCCACGCGTTGCATCCGGCGAACATTGAGAGTTTCTCCGCCAGATGACAATCTATTCCCGTATGAAAATCGTGCGGGATCGCCCTTCAACGGCAAAGGCGGCTGGCAGGGCTCTATTTGTTCACGATCTCGGCATTCTCGATCATCTTGATGCCGTCCTTTTCGACGATCTTGCCCTTGACGGTGATGGTCTGTGCCGCGAGCGCCGAGAGTTCCTGGTTCATCGGCTTGTGCGATCCGACGAGGAGGTAGGTTCCATCGGCGGTTTTGAGACCGACAGGAAGGCCGCTCGCGATGCATTTTTGAGCGCAGGCACTGTGAGCCTCCCCGCTGGCCCCGTGATCGAGGTAACACAACAAATCGACGACTTCTCCGGTTTTTGCGGAAACCTCATCGGCGGCGTTGGCGGGCGGAACGAACGCGAGGCCGAGGCAGGCGGCCGTGCCGAATAACAGAGTTTTGATGGTGTTTTTCATGATGACTGGTTTTGTGGTTGAGCGGAATATAGGCAACTTCCAGTCCCGCGCAAACGCATGTTCGGCATTTGATGTTTTCCGGAACCCCACGGTCGGGAGCCACCGGGGGAAAGCAATTCCGGAATCGTTTTGCTTGATGCGGGCGGCAGAAAAACAGAGAAATCACGGGATGATCGAAATGACGAAGAGACAGGCGGATCAAATCACGCCCGGATTTCAGGAGGAAGCGGACGAGTTGATCGGCCACTATCCGGTTTCCAAACGCAGCGCGTCGCTGCCGCTCCTGCACCATTGGCAGAACTATTTCGGTTTTGTGGACGACAGCGGGGTCGAGTGGATCGCGGCGAAATTGGATCTCACGCCGATCAACATCCTCGAGCTGGTCACGTTTTATCCTTGGTTCCGCCGCGAGGCCGCGGGCAAGGTCGTCATCCGCGTCTGCCGGACGCTCGCTTGCGCGATGGCCGGGAGCTACGAGGTGAAGGAGAAATTCTGCGAGGCGGTCGGGCTCGACCCGCATGCGGAGCACCACGGGTTTGGCTCAGCTCCGCCCACGACGCCGGACGGAAAGTTCAGCGTGGAATTCGTGGAATGCCTGGCGAGTTGCGGGAGCGCGCCTGTCGCGCTCATCGGCGACGAACTTGTCGAGAACATCAAACCCGCCGACGTCGCCACCCTCGTCAAAACTCTGAAATAACCATGCCAGCCCTTCTCCCGATCCCTCACCCGAAAGAGCGTCGAATCATTTTCGAAAACATCAGCAAGCCGGGCTACGCCCCGGATATCGAGACGTATCTCGCGCACGGCGGATACGAGTCGCTCAAAAAGGCCGTTACCATGAAGCCCGCCGAGATCGTCGATGCCGTGAAGGCCGCGAACCTCCGGGGACGCGGCGGGGCCGGATTCCCCTGCGGCACGAAGTGGAGCTTCATCAAATACGACGACGGCAAGGACCACTACATTGTCGTCAACGGCGACGAGTCGGAGCCCGGCACATTCAAGGACCGCTATATCCTGCACCAGGATCCCCACCAGCTTGTCGAGGGGCTCGCGATTTCCGCTTTCGCGACAAACACCCACCTCGCCTATATCTATATCCGCTGCGAGTTCCCGCATGCCGCCCGCATTGTCTGGAACGCCATCAAGGAGGCGCGGGCCAAAGGATTTATCGGAAAAAACATCCTCGGCAGCGGGTTCGATCTCGACGTCTATGTCCACCAGGGCGCCGGTGCCTACATCTGCGGAGAGGAAACCAGCCTGCTCGAATCCCTCGAAGGCAAGCGCCCCTACCCGCGCATCAAGCCCCCCTATTTCCCGGCCGTCCTCGGCCTCTACATGAAGCCGACGATCGTCAACAACGTCGAAACGATCTGCCACGTGAAGCACATCATCCGCCTCGGCGCCGCCGAATACGCGAAGATGGGCGTCCCGGGCGACGGCGGCACCCGCACGATGTGCGTCAGCGGCGACGTCGTGCGCCCCGGCATCTACGAGATCCCCTGCGGCGCGGTCACAATCCGCGAGCTGATCTTCGATATCTGCGGAGGGCTCAAAACCGGGCGCTCCCTCAAGGCGGTGATCCCCGGCGGAAGCTCCGCGAAGATCATGCGGGCGGACGAGGTTTACAAAACCAAAGTCAAAGGAGCCGACGGCACCATGGTGGACAAGGACCTCCCGATGCTCGATGTCGTCTTGGATGCCTCGACGCTCCAGTCCGTGGGGACGATGGTTGGCAGCGCCGGGGTGATCGTGATGGACGACTCCCGCGACATGGTCTGGGCGCTGAACAACCTGAACCAGTTCTACGCGCACGAAAGCTGCGGCCAGTGCACCCCATGCCGCGAAGGAAGCCTCTGGATGTCGAAGGTCACCACCCGCATGCTCGATGGCGGCGGGCGCACCGATGATCCGACAAATTTGAAAAGCGTTGCCGACAACATCGCGGGACGAACGATTTGTGCGTTCGGGGAAGCCTGCTCGTGGCCGACGCAAAGCTTTCTCGCCAAATTCCCCGAGGAGTTCAAAAATTCGGCAGGATAGCATCGGGGACGAAATTCTTTCGGGATGGAAAGCCAGGCCTCGGTCTCTAGGCCCGAGGCTTCTTGATCAAGGCGACCTTGTGTTCTCGCCGCCATGTGCCACCATGCGGCACAAACATGGATCCCAAGGAATCTGGTGCAGCGGGAGAGGATTCGGCCAGGCCCGAGCCGGCAGCTATAGTCCGCCTCACACCCCGCAAAGCGGCGGTCCCCTCCACCTCGGGAGAGGTTGCTGATTCGGGGCTGCGACAACTCTCGCCGAGCCGCAATGAGGCGGTCTGGGAACGGAAAAACAGGATCCGGCCGAAATCCCCAAAAATTCCATTTGATCACCCTCCCAAGATCGCCGATGCGACAGGAACCCCGCAGAAAACAGCCCCGCTGTCACGTCACGCGGCGAGGCACGGGTTCCTCGCTTTTTTCCGAAGCCGCCGGAAGGGGCGAACCAGGATCTGGAATTTGATTCTCCTCCCCGCCGCGGTCATAATCGCCGCTCTCGCCATTTTCTTCCTTTTCAAATTTCATTGATCCCGGCTTTACAAGGCGACCGGTGGGCCTAGTATGAACAGTTCTTTATGTTTATCGTCCTGCCCGTCCTGATCACCGTTCATCTCATCGTGTGCGTGCTGATTGTTTTGGTTGTTCTCATGCAGCGCCCGCGCAGCGAGGGTCTTGGCGCGGCGTTCGGCGGGGGGATGACCGAGAACCTCTTCGGGGCGCAGACCACCCATGTGCTGGCAAAACTCACGACATGGCTCGCGGTCGCGTTTTTCAGCATTACTCTCCTGCTCTCGATCCTCACCTCGAAAAGCGCGAGCGCGAAAACGGCGATCCAGCAGGAACTTCTGAACGCGCCCGTGCCCCAGGCCAGCGCTGCTCCCGCCGCGAGTCCGGCACCCGCAGCCCAGCCAGTCCCCTCACCCGCCGCCTCCCCGGCGGCTCCGCCAACGAATTGAAATTCTCGGTGATCTTTTCACCCTGAGATGAAGGTCGCGAAATCGATTGCGGGCTTCCGGGCTTGGCGAAAAACCAAGCCCGACCGAGTTGTCCTTGTTCCGACCATGGGCGCGCTACATGCCGGCCACGCGGCATTGATCCGTTCGTCTCGGAAACTGGCAGGACCGGGAGGAGTGGTGGCGGTTTCGATTTTTGTCAATCCGACCCAGTTCGGCCCAAAAGAAGATTTTTCCTCGTATCCGCGTCCTTTCCGCAATGACCTTTCGATTTGCCGGTCGGCGGGTGCGGACGCGGTTTTTGCACCCCCTGTCGAAGAACTCTACGCCGGTGATGCATCGGTCACGGTGGACGAGTCCCACCTTTCGCAAGTCCTCTGCGGCCGTTCCCGGCCCGGACATTTCCGCGGCGTCTGCACGGTCGTCGCCAAGCTGTTCTCGATCGTCCAGCCGACGCACGCGGTCTTCGGAGAAAAGGACTGGCAGCAGCTCGCGATCCTCCGCCGGATGGTCCGGGATCTGGATTTTCCTGTGAAAATCATCGGCCACCCGACCATCCGGGAGCCGGATGGCCTGGCGACGAGTTCGCGGAACGCCTACCTGACAGCCGGCGAGCGAGCGGTCGCCCCGCGTATCCACGATGCCCTGCGGATCGCCGCAACAAAAAATTCCCCTGCGGCGGTCGAAGCCTCCGCAAGAAAGTCCGTCTCGGCGATCCCCGGGGCCCGTTTGGACTACATCGAAGCTGTCGATGCCGCATCCCTCCTCCCGCTGAAAAACCGGAAATCTCCCGGCCGTCTCGCGGCGGCTGTCTTCCTCGGAAAAGCCCGCCTCATCGACAATGTCGCACTCCCCGTCCTCCCATGAAAGAATTTGATTTCGTCGTCATTGGCAGCGGCATTGCCGGGCTGAGTTTCGCCCTGAAAGCCGCCGAAAAAGGCAGTGTCGCCCTGATCACCAAAAGGGGCCGGGCGGACTCGAACACCGCATGGGCGCAGGGCGGCGTCGCCTGCGTCACCAGCGGGGAGGATTCGTTCGATCTCCATATCCAAGATACCCTGGCCGCAGGGGCTGGGCTCTGCCACGAGGATGCCGTCCGGGCGGTTGTCACCGGCGGGCCAGAACGGATCGCCGAACTCATCCGGTTCGGGATGCATTTTGACCGTCGCGAGACGAACGGCGACAACGAGCTCGATCTCGGCAAGGAGGGTGGGCACTCGAAACGCAGGATCCTCCATTTTCAGGACTCCACCGGCATGGCCATCGAGGAGGCGCTGCTCGGACAGATTTCCGAGCACCCGCGCATCGAGGTCATGGAAAACCATATGGCCGTGGACTTCATCACCACCGGCAAGCTCGGCTACGCGATGCAGAACAGTTGCGTCGGTGTCTATGTGCTCAACGAGGCGACCGGCGAGGTGGAGACATTGCGCAGCGATGTCAACGTCCTCGCCACCGGGGGATGCGGGAAAATTTACCTCTACACGACGAACCCGGATGTCGCGACTGGCGACGGCGTCGCCATGGCCTGGCGTGCCGGCGCCACGATCTCGAACATGGAATTCATCCAGTTCCACCCGACCTGTCTCTTCCACCCGGAGGTGAAATCTTTTCTGATTTCCGAGGCGGTGCGCGGAGAGGGCGGCATCCTGCTGGACGCCCGAGGACGGCGGTTCATGGAGAATCACAATCCGCGGAAAGAACTCGCCTCACGCGATATTGTCGCGCGGGCCATCGACGCGGAAATGAAGCGCAGCGGCAGCAAGTGCGTCTTCCTGGACATCACGCACAAGCCCGCGGATTTTGTCAAAACCCGCTTCCCGCTCATCTACGAAACCTGCCTGCAGAACGGGATTGATATCACCAGCCAGCCGATCCCCGTGGTGCCGGCCGCCCACTACCAATGCGGCGGCGTGAAGTCGGATCTGAATGGCGAAACCTCTCTCCGCGGGCTTTTTGCCATCGGCGAGGTCGCATGCACCGGGCTCCACGGAGCCAACCGCTTGGCCAGCAATTCTCTTCTCGAGGGGCTTGTGATCGCCGGTTCCGCGTTTGAAAAATCCACGCGCAACCGCCCGCCCAGGGTCACGTTCGAACTCCCCGAGTGGAGGCCCGGCCAGGTGACGGATGTCGACGAAATGGTCGTCATTTCCCACAACTGGGAGGAAATCCGCCGCCTCATGTGGGACTACGTCGGGATCGTGCGCACGGACAAGCGCCTGCAGCGCGCCGCCACCCGCCTGAGGAACCTCCACACCGAGGTCCAGGAGTTTTACTGGAACTTCAAAATCACGACCGACCTCCTCGAACTCCGCAACCTCGTCACCGTCGCCTCGCTCGTCGTCGATTGCGCGCTCAGCCGCAAGGAAAGCCGCGGCCTGCACTTCACGCTCGATTACCCGGACCGCGACGACGCCAAGTTTCTTCGCGACACCACCCTCCGCCGGACGTGATCGAACCCCCGGAATCCGGGAATCTCCAAGCGGAAATGCTCTGCCGCTTCGGGCATGGGCAATTCCGTCCGGGGCAGGAGCAGGTTGTGCGCGCATTGCTTGCGGGGCGTTCGGCTTTGGCGGTGTTTCCCACCGGCGGAGGGAAGTCGCTTTGCTACCAGCTTCCCGCCCTGCTTCTGGATGGTCTGACGCTGGTCGTCTCCCCGTTGATCGCGCTGATGAAGGATCAGGTGGATGCGCTCCTGGCGCGGGGGATTTCCGCGGCACGGCTGGATTCCACGGTGCCTGCGACCGAGTTGGCGGAGATTTTCGAAGGCATGGCTTCCGGTGCCTTCAAGCTTCTCTATGTCGCGCCGGAGCGGTTCGTGAGCGAGGTTTTCATGGCGAAACTCAAGCATGCGCCCGTGAGCCTGCTCGCCATCGACGAAGCGCATTGCATTTCCGAGTGGGGGCACAATTTCCGCCCGGAATACCTCCGCCTTTCGGCTCTGGCGAAAAAGCTCCGGATCCCGCGGGTCCTCGCCCTGACCGCGACGGCCACCCCGGCGGTGGTAAAGGATATCTGCCGCGCATTCCGGATCGCCCCGGGCGACCGCGTGCAGACTTCGTTTCACCGCCCGAATCTCGCGATCCACATCACTCCGGTGGACGCGCTCTCGCGGCTCGACCTTCTGACAACAAAGCTGCTTTCAGAAAACCGTTTCCCGTCGATCGTGTATGTGACCCTCCAGCACGCGGCGGAGAGCGTGGCGGCACACCTGAAAAATGCCGGGCTGATCGCCCGCGCCTACCATGCGGGCCTGGCCGATGATGTCCGCGCGGCCGCCCAGGACGACTTCATGGCCGGGCGCTGCGATGTCATCGCCGCGACAATCGCCTTCGGCATGGGGATCGACAAAGCCAACATCCGCTCGGTTTATCACTACAACCTTCCGAAGACGCTCGAGAACTACCAGCAGGAGATCGGGCGTGCAGGGCGGGACGGGCAGCCCTCGCATTGCGAAATGCTGGCGTGCGCGGACGACCTGATCGTCCTCCAGAACTTCACGCTGGGGGATACGCCCGACGAGCAGGCCCTGCGCCATCTGGTGGACCACCTTCTCCGGCAGGGCGACGAGTTCGACATCAGCCGCTACGATCTTTCTCGCGCGACCGACATCCGCCCGCTCGTGCTCGAAACCGTCATCACCTATTTGGAAACGGAGAAAATCCTCGCGCCGGCGGGGATGTTTTATTCGAAGTTGCAGATCGCGTTCCGGCATGCGGAGGATCGCGTGATCGCGGGGCACACCGCGGAACGTCAGAGGCTTCTTCGCGGGATTTTTGCCGCAGGAAAACGAGGGCGGCGCTGGTTGACCATCGACGTCGCTGCCGTGGCCGAGTCCACGGGAAGCTCGCGCGAAAGGATTTTGAAGGCGCTGGGCTACCTGGAGGAATCCGGCGACATCGAAATGAGGCCCTCCGGGCTGAGGCACAGGTTCCGACTGCTGGCGGGGGCAAAGGATCGCTCACCACGCGAACTGGCCACCTGGCTCTACGGACTTTTCACCCGGCGCGAAGCCCAGGACATCGCCCGCTTGGACCGCATTGTCGCCTTCGCCGAGGATCCCGGGTGTTCGACGCGGCATCTTCTCGGGTATTTTGGCGAATCCCTCCCCTCACCCTGCGGTCATTGCGCTCATTGCATCGGGGACGGGGCGGCTCCCCTGCCCCGCAGCCCGGAACGGGACATCTCGCTCATCGACCTGAAAGCCATCCAATCCCTGCGTGCCGAAGGTCATGCCGCTCTCCGGGGAAATCGTCCGCTCGCAAGGTTTCTCTGTGGAATCAACAGCCCTGCCACGACCCGCGAGCGGCTGACCCGCCACGACGCGTTCGGGCTTCTCGAAGGCGTGCCATTTTCCAGAGTGCTGGAACAAATGGAGGCCGGTGGATGAACCGAAATAGTTCTTGCAATGCCTGCATCTTTATGTTTCGATGCAGGCATGAAAAAGAGGCACACGACTCAATACACGGTGAGAGATATTTCGGAAGCCGCCGATTCGCGCGTGCGGGAAACCGCCGCCATGGAGGATATCAGCCTGAACCATGCCGTGCTGAGGGCATTGGACCGGGGCCTTGGCTTGGCGGAGGAGCCTGTCCGGTATCGCTCCCTCGGCAAGATTGTTGCCGGGGCGTCCGGCAAAGTTGACCGCAAGGGATGGGCCGACATTCTGGGTTCTATGGACGAGGTCAACGCCGAGAATTGGACGTAAGCCATGCGGATCCTCATTGACTCGAACCGATTCATAGATTTCTGCGCGGGCGTCGAGGAAGTGGTCACCACCTTCGAGCAGGCGGCGGTTCTCGTTATTCCGTTTATTGTCTTGGCAGAAATCCGAGTCGGAGCCCAACTCGCCAAGCGGGGAGAAAACCAGGTCCGCGCGCTGGGCGAGTTGCTCAATCAGCCCGGCGTCCGAACCGTTCATTCGACCGACGGCACGGCCCACCACTACGCCTCGATCTTCGCCCAGCTCCGCCGCAAGGGAACCCCGATCCCGACGAACGATATCTGGATCGCCGCCCTCGCCCTCGAACACAACCTGATCCTCTACACCCGCGACGCCCATTTCGACAAAATTCCCAGCGTGCCGCGCGTAGGATGAGAGCCCTTTGAATGTGATGAGTGTGCGGCGCTCCTTTTCGGACTGTTGTGCCGCGTGGAGGGAAACCCTCCGATGCAGCAGAGCTTTCCGGACGGCGCCACATTGGGCGTGAATCCGTTTGACAGCACGATGTCCCCAGCTTATAACAACATTCGAAATATTCGAATATCGAAATATGTTTTCATGTGCCGGGCAACGCGCTGACGAGGTTCTTGACGTGATTCCGCCCGTCATGCGTTCGATTGCTGCCAGAATGGGCGGCCGCTTTATTTTTTGGGTTTTTCGTGCCACATTTCCGGGTGCTGGCGTTTGTCGAGAGGAACCGGGGCGCAACTCTCGTGAAGCTTCCCGCTAGCCAGAAGCCTTGAACTCACAGCCAAAGAAAAAATAACAATGGTCAACGCTACCAAGCAACCGCGTTCGAATAGACGTGAAACCATGTCGCGCAAAACTTTTCCGTGGATAGGCTGTCTGATTGGCGCGCAGATCCTTGTGCTTGCAGCGACGGGCTGCAAAAAGGATGAGGCGCCATCACCCAGCCCAAAAAAATCCGGGCCGCCGGCAGTCTCGATCAGCACCGTCAGCGCACGCCGCGGAGACATCGGCGTTTACGTGAACGCGCTCGGCGTTGTCACGCCGGTCAGCACCGTCTCGATCAAAAGCCGCGTGGATGGCCAGCTCATGGCGGTGAACTACAAGGAAGGCCAGGATGTTCGAAAAGGAGATCCTCTTGTGGAAATTGACCCGGCACCTTACCAGGCGGCGTTGGCGCAAGCCGAAGGCCAGATCGCGCGCGACAAGGCTTTGCTGGAAAACGCGAAGCTTGATGTCGATCGGTATCAGAAAGCCCTTGCCAGCAACGCGATTCCCAAGCAGTTGCTCGACACGCAGATCTCGACGGTCCACCAATACGAGGGCACCGTCCAGTTGGACCAGGGCCTGCTCGACAACGCGAAGGTGCAGCTTGCCTACTGCCACATTGCGGCCCCGATTTCCGGGCGGGTTGGGATGCGCGTGGTGGATTCCGGAAATATCGTGCATGCCGGCGATGCCAACGCGCTCCTCGTCATCACCCAGCTCAAACCGATCACCGTCATTTTCAATGTCGCGGAGGATTATCTGCCGCAAATCCAGGCACGGATGAAAACTGGAACCCCGCTTTCCGTGGAAGCATACGACCGCGCGCAGCTCGTGAAAATCGCGACGGGCACCCTCCTGACATTCGACAACCAGATCGACACCGCCACCGGCACGGTGAAGCTCAAGGCGCTTTTCGACAACGAGGACGGCGCCCTCTTTCCCAACCAGTTCGTGAACGCGCGCCTGCTGGTGGATACCAAGCGCGATGTGGTCCTGCTCCCGAACACGACCATCCAGCGCAACGCGCAGGGGGCGTTTGTCTACTTGGTCAAACCCGACCAGACCGTCGCGATGCAAGCGATCACCATCGGCACCACGGACGGAAACGAATCGGAAGTCGAGGGGGTGGAACCGACGGATGTCATCGCCTCGGATAATTTCAGCCGCCTGACCGATGGGGCAAAAGTCACCCTGCGGGCCGAGCGCGGCGGGCAAAAGGACGGAAAACCAGGCGGAAAGAATCAGACTCCTTCGCGGTGAGCCCGTCGCGCCCATTCATTCTGCGCCCGGTGGCGACATCGCTGCTGATGGTGGCGATCTTGCTCACCGGGCTGGTCGCCTACCGGCAGTTGCCGGTTTCGGCCCTGCCGCAGGTGGATTACCCGACCATCCAAATTATCACCTTTTATCCGGGTGCAAGCCCCGATGTCGTCGCGTCGGCGGTCACGGCGCCGCTGGAACGCCAGTTCGGACAATTGCCCGGCCTGAACCAGATGACGTCGATCAGCTCCGGCGGCAGCTCCATCGTCACCCTTCAGTTTTCGCTGGACCTGAACATCGACGTGGCCGAGCAGGAGGTCCAGGCTGCGATCAACGCCTCGCAAAGCTATCTGCCGGCCGGGCTCCCCTCCCCTCCGATCTACAGCAAGTCCAATCCCGCCGACACCCCGATCCTCACGCTGGCGCTGACATCGAAGGCGATTCCTCTGGCAAAAATCGAGGATTACGCGGACACGCGGCTGGCGCAAAAGATTTCGCAGGTGCCCGGCGTGGGGCTTGTGACCATCAGCGGCGGCCAGAAGCCCGCGGTGCGCATCCAGGTGAATCCCACGGCGCTTTCGTCGTATGGCTTGAGCCTGGAAGATGTCCGGACCGCGCTCCAGCAAACCAGCATCAACCAGGCCAAGGGGAACTTCGACGGCCCGAAACAGGCGTATCAAATCAACGCCAACGACCAGATCGTCACGAGCAAGGATTACCAGGCTGTAGTGGTGGCTTACCGCAACGGCGCGCCGGTGGTGCTTTCGGAGGTCGCGACAGTTCTGGACGACGTGGAAAACACGAAGCTGGCCGCGTGGAGCAACGACCAACCCGCAGTCATCGTGAACATCCAGCGACAGCCGGGCGCCAACATCATCCAGGGCGTGGACCGGATCAAAAAATTGCTGCCGCAGCTCCAGGCCAGCCTCCCCGCCGACGTGAACGTTTCGATCCTCACCGACCGCACGGTGACGATCCGCGCCTCGGTGCAGGAC
>Ga0073936_10001602_pt1 | contig 34660 bp, 26 predicted proteins | sample AliMusrvi5mmetaG_FD_87041 | JGI IMG/M metagenome (GOLD analysis project Ga0073936, IMG submission 87041) | Freshwater lake bacterial and archeal communities from Alinen Mustajarvi, Finland, to study Microbial Dark Matter (Phase II) - Alinen... | ecosystem: Environmental > Aquatic > Freshwater >...
ACGCATTCGGCCGTCAAAAGGGCTGGACGATTTCATCCCGTCTGGTTCGTTGCGTACAGGCGCCGCGGATACTTATCCAGCGGCGCCTGAGACGCCTGCCAGCCGGGACAAACTTATCCAGCCTTTTGCCGGCAGAACACCGAATGCGTGCCATGGTTCGCCTCATTTTGCCAAGGGCAAAATGATTTTTCGGGACAATGGGTAGCAGGCGGGATTGGTTTGCGAGGGTACAGCCCCACGTGTCATTCTGAATCCTGGCTGCTGAATTCTAACTACCAGCTTTTGCCAGGCCCCATCCGTGTTTATCTGTGTAATCAGCGAGCAGTTTTTCCGTCTGATGCTGAACCCCGAACCCTGAACCCTTTCCTCCAGTCTTCTGTCCGCGGGGTGAAATGCAGGCCGAGATTCCTTGATCAGCCCTCCGGGTTCATATACATTTGATAGCTTAATGAGAGCCTGGAGATTAACCGGATGCGGCGCGACCAGGCCTGGAACCGGGAAGGCGGCGGGTCAGTGAACAGGAGCCTGATATACGCGGTTGTCGGCATGCTCGGGCTGTCAATGGCCGCGGAGGGCGCCCTGACAAGGATCGCGTTCACCACCGATCAATCGCTGAAGACCACGGCTTACTGCAACACGAACATGCTCGCCAAGTTCGTCGACGCCGTGCTGGCGCTCAGCCCGCCGCCGCTGGCGGTGGTCGAGGGCGGGGACCTGATCAACAGCGCGACCGACGCCGACGGCTTCAACTGCTACAAGCTTTTCACGAACGCGATGGCCCGGCTGCCCGCGGCCGGCATTCCTTACTACTCCGCGGTGGGCAACCACGATGCGTCCGGCGACACCACCGGGTGGTACGCGAAATGGACCAACGCGTTCTCTTATTTCCCGGCCAATGGCCCGCCGCAATGGTCAAAGCTCGCCTATTACGTGGACACGGGCTCGTGCCGGCTGGTCTTCCTGGACTGCATCACCGCCGGCACCAACTCCACCGGCGCGGATGTGGACAAGGTGGATCCGGTCCAGCGGACCTGGCTCCAATCGGTCATCGGGACCAACTCGCCCCAGGCGTTCGACATCGTGATCGTCCACGAGCCGGCCTTCCTCGCGATCTCGGCCGACAACAGCCTGGCGGACCATCCCGCGGACCGCAACGCGCTGGTCCAGATCCTGTCGGATTCGAAGGCGTCGGCCCTGCTCGTGGGGCACAACCACACCCCATGCCGGCGGATGCTCGACACCCGGTACAACACGAACTGGGTGTGGACCGTGCCGCAGGTCATGGACGTGATGGGCAGCACCTACGACCTTGCGCCCAATTCAACCCCGCCGCTGCCGGAGTTCATCCGCCAGTTCACCAACACATTCACCGTGTTCGACCTTGACCCGGCAACGCAAACGGGCACGGGCACGACCTACACCGAGGACGGGCAGCTCTTGCTCGACCAGTTCACCGTGTACGGCAAGCACTATGTGCCTGCCGCCGTGGTGACGAACCGCACGCTCATGGTGCTTTCCGACCACGGCACGGCGGTGCCGCCCCCAGGCATCCATACAAACCAGGACGGAGACATGCTGAGCTGCTCCATCATGGATTCATCCGTGACCAACGGGGCCACGCAATACGTCTGCACCGGCTGGGCGGGGACGGGAAGCGTTTTCCCGGTCCTCGGATCCGGCACGAACACGCCGTTGTTTTCGATCACCAATGATTCGACCATCGCGTGGGAGTGGCAGACGAATTACCTGCTGACCACCACCGCCAGCGGTCCGGGCTCAGTTGACACCGGCGGCTGGTTCTGCGCCGGCTCGAATGTCCAAATCACGGCCGCGCCGGATCAATACTACCATTTTTACGGGTGGAGCGACGATACCAACGGCTGCCCGGCCGAGGGCTCCGTGATCACCGTCCCCATGAGCGGGGCGCGCCGCATCACGGCGGTTTTTGAAGAAAACAAGGCGCCGAAGGGGACCCCTGAATGGTGGCTTGCGGCCAACGGCCTGACTAACGGTTCATTCGCCGATGCGGAGCTGACGGACGACGATGGCGACCGGATGCAGGCCTGGCAGGAGTATCAGTGCGACACGGTTCCGACCAACCCTGCATCGGACCTTGCCATAAGCGCGGTTCTGCCCGAAAGCGGCGGAACGCGGATTTCGTGGCATGGCGGGACTCACATCACCGAGTATTTGGAGCGGAGCGCGGACATCAGTGCCACGGATCAGTGGGTATCCGTCTTCACCAGCATCGCGCCGACATCTGTTTCGAATGACTACGTTGACAGTGTTGCCGGCAACCCGTCCGGCATGTTCTACCGCGTCACGGTCGATGTGCGCTGATCCGGCGTGCACCATCAAAAAGATATGGTGGAGCGAACGGGATTCGAACCCGTGACCCCCACGTTGCGAACGTGGCGTAATGTTAGCAAATGCCTTTGTTTATTGGTCTAAACGAATATGTGTTGTGTGGAAAGTTGTGTAAATTGGCTTGCGGATGACCGTTTAAATTGAGTATGCTTCAAATCGTTGCCGGAACCCAAAAGGAGGCTCGAAATGGGGCTGGAAATCCGCAGGAATTCAGATGGCAGTTTGAGGTCAAAATGGTGGTATGGATCGTATCAGACGAACGGTGCCCGCCGGGTGGTAAATTTGGACATCGAGATCGCCGGAAAAGTCCCCCATTCGCTGCGTCATACGGGGGACGCGGCGTTTGAACAGACGCGCGGGCAGGCGAAGCAAAAACTGAAGCAGCATCGGCGCGAGGCGATGATGCGGAAGAGCACCGTCGCCCAGTTGGAACAGATCTATGAGATCCGGACGGGTGAAAAGGTAGGATCGATTTTCCTCAACGATATGGCCGAGGCGTGGCTGAAGGCGCCGCATGCGCGGGAGCGGTCGCCGCGATATGTGGAACAGTCGCTGGCCACAATCAAGCATTTCGTGAAGTTCATCGGAACGAACTATCCCTCCGCCGCAACGCTGGACCGGATGAACCGGAAGATGGCCGAGGCCTGGCTTGATTCGCTGGATGCGGAGGGGATCGGTCCGGCGACGTACAGCGACAAACTGGTCCTGATGCGTTCGGTCTTCAAGACGCTGCGGCATATGGCCGGGATGGCCTGGAATCCGTTTGATGGCCTGCTGACGCGGAAACGGCAGACGACGCACCGGCAGCCGTTCACGTCGGTGGAACTGCGGCGGATCATCGAGCACGCGGATCCCGTGGTGCGTCCGGTTATCATCACCGGGATCTGCACGGCGATGCGGCGGGGGGACTGCTGCCTGCTGAAGTGGACGGATGTGGACCTAGACCAGGGGTTTGTGGCGGTGAAGACGAGCAAGACCGGCGAGACGGCGGAGATCCCCATCCTGCTGATGCTCAGGGAGGCGCTGGAGGCGGCACAGGCCACTCGTGCGTTGGTGGGCATAGGTGGGGATGGGTCCGCAGCCCTGAGCCCGTATGTGTGGCCTGAGGCGGCGCAGATGTTCCTGGCGAACCGGTATGGCATCACCTATCGGACAGCGAAGGCGATCGAGGCGGCCGGCATCAAGGATGCGGATGCCCCGACGAACGGGAAGCGTAAGGCCAGCGTGAAGGACTTTCATTCACTGCGCACCACATGGATCACCATGGCCCTGAGCGCCGGCGTGCCGATGGAACTGGTGCGGCGGGTGACCGGGCATACGACGACCGATGTTGTGCTCAAGCATTACTTCCGGCCGGGCCGCAAGGACTTCAAGCGCGCCTTGCAGAGCGCCATGCCGCGGCTGCTGACCAGCGGGGCGGGTCCGTCGCCGCGCGAGGGCGTGAAGGACGCGCGGGAACAGGTGCTCGATATCTGCAAGGGCGTGACAGCGGAGAGTTGGAAAAAGGATGTGGAGCGGATTGCGGCGCTGGTGGAGGGGATGTGACCTGGCAGACTGTTAGACTGTAGGCTATTAGGCTGTAGGTGGGATTTTTAACTACGAAACACAAAAACCACTAAAACAGGAAATTTACATGGATGGACAGGATAGACAGGATGAAGAAATGGTTTTCTCGCAAGGGCGCAAAGGTGGGGCAATCTCCCTTTCAGGGTGGTAGCTTTTGGCCGCCTGCCAGACAAGCTGGCAGGGATGCCCAGAACGGCGGCGGCATTCTCGGATGGATGGGTCGTGTTCCGCTTTTCTATCGCTTTATTGCCCGGATGGCGGCGGCGCGTTGCTCCAAGGATTCGGCTTCTTTTTCACGGTCCATTTTCCGATAGAGTGTTGCCGTGTTTTCAAGGATCGAGGCCGCGTTGGGATGGTCAGGACCGACCGCATTCTCCAAAATTGCCAGCGCGCGTTTGTAGATAGGTTCAGCCTGCGCGTATTTTTTTTGATCCTTATACAGCACCGCAAGGTTGTTCAGCCCCAAGGCAATAGTGGGATGATCCGGGCCACGCGTTTTCTCCCAGATCGCCAGCGCACGCATGCGGAGCGATTCCGCCTGCGCGTACTGGCCCTGGGCGCGGTAGAGCGTCGCGAGATTGTTCAGACTGTTCGCCACAGCAGGATGATCCGGTCCGAAAGTGTTTTCGTGAATTGCCAGTGCACGATTGCAGAGCGGCTCCGTCTGAGTGTACTGTTTCTGGGTGTGGTAGAGCTCCGTGAGTTGGTCCAGGCAATCCGCCACCGCGGGATGATCCGGGCCGAGGGTCTTCACCTGCATGACCAGCGCACGCTTGTAGAACGATTCCGCCTGCGTGTACCGGCCTTGAGCATAGTAGAGCGCCCCAAGATTGTTTAGGCAATCCGCCACATCAGGATAATTTGGAGGAAGAGCCTTCTCCCGGATAGCCAGAGAGCGGTTATGGAGCGGCTCAGACTGTGCGTAGCGGCCTTGGTTACAGTAAAGTTCTCCGAGGTTGCTCAGGCTGTCCGCCACTGCAGGATGATCGGGCCCGAAGGTTTGCTCGGCAAATTCGAGCGCCTTTTTTGCCACCACTACCCCCGGGCCATAGCGGCCCTGTTTATAGAGAGCCACACCCTCGTCATAAAGTTTCTGCCATTCAATTAGGGGATTCAGCATTGGGCAGCCTTATTTTTCTGCCGGACCATGTTGCTCTCATAAACGCAACGCAATTCCCGCTTTGCTTGGAAGTAGAATAGATGAAAGTGTCAACGAACAACGGGGATGATTGAAGCAATCGGGGTTTTATGCCGGCTTTGTTTTTGCTCCTTGCGGTAGTCCCACGGCGGGAGTGGATTGGGGTCGACCCATAGTCCCACCTTCGCGGTTCGAGCTTGGTTTTCTAGCGCGGCGAGTTCGGCATCGTTTGGCGAATATTGCCTATACCACCACGCAAACCCAGTACGAACAAGTTCATGGTTCAGGCTTCGACCGTCGCCAAGCATGATTTCCCCAATCGTCCGACCATAACGGTCAATCCCAACTTCCCGGACTGTGACCGCCTTTCCGCAGGCTAGATCGGAAGCGGCTTGTTTTGCCCTTTGCCCAAAGGCTTGTTTTTTTTCAGGGCAGTCTATTCCAGACAGGCGGACCCGGACGGAGTTGGTCCCGTCCCGTAGAACTTTCAGTGTGTCCCCATCACTCACGCCGATTACTTTACCAGTGAAATCGGCAAAGGCGGCGCCAGTCAAGAACAGGACAGCGAATATCAGAGTAAGTATTTTCATGGTGCTGGCCATACATTTACCTTTTTAGGCTCTTAGTCCCAAGTATGCATAACCTTTGGGCCTTTTATTTTAATTCACCTGACGACTTGGCAGCGAATTTGGCTCGCATGTATGCGACCTGGATGACGGATGGTATGGTGACCCGGTATGCTGGACCCGCCAAATCCACAAGCGTCCACAACCCGGTGATAACCCAACCAATGGGACCGGCAAGAACGCCTACGATTCTGACCAAGGCGACATTGGCAGCAAGCGACAAGCCACGGCCTATGACCATTTTTGCTACCGCATTTGCAACAATGAGTGCGATCCGGAATACGGCGAAGCCGCTCCTTCGCGCGATGATCTGCAGTGCGGCTGCGATTGCCTGCGGGGCGAAGTTCGTGGTTTTAAGACCGGTTGCCTCAACGACCTCTTTAAGTTGTTCCGGTGTCATCTTGTCCAGGGAGTCCGTAAGGACTTTCATGAGAAGGTTCATTTCGATCAATTCAACGCTGCTGGCAGCGTTGAAATTGACCTTCATCCTTTTGCACACATCAACAAGTAATTCCTTGTACGGAATGCCTTGATCGCCTCGTGCAATATTGGCGAACGTGTTGCCGGCGAACGTCTGAAGTTCCGCCGCAATGTCCTGCCAATACATCTTGTGGTTCGGGTGATGTTGTTTGTACGCCGCCTTCATGGTGAGTTCCTCTGCCCACCGAGTATTGCCGTTTTTCCCCCGTGTCAGATATGTAACGAGAATATCCAAATCCTCGTTATCACAATTCTGGAGAAACTCCAGATCGCCATCGTTTCTATATACTGCCATATTCCATCTGCTCCTTTTTTTCGATCACTGTTCAATGTTACTGCTAACTTGCGAGTCGTTTCGCAAATATGCATCCTGCCAATATTACCGCAACCGCCCCCGCCGACACCGGCTGCAGTTCCTGCTACGCCACTAACAACCGCCCCAAATTTCTCTTCTGATTCATCATATCGTCACCGTTCCCTTTCTGTTGAGTTATCGACTATTATTACCGACATTCCGACGGACACGTCCCGCTGGCCTTCTTCAGCGGGCAGATTTTGTTATTTGAGCAAAGGCAGTCCCCCGAAAAAATCACGGTACAGTTCTGCTTTTTTCAGAAGCTTTTCAATGTTCTCCTTGCCGTTGGGGCGATCGTTGACCAGCGACTCTAGATTCTTGATATATTTCTGGTGGTCGGACTGCATACGTTCAAACCCAGTCTCAACTGCTTTTTTCGTCTCCGCCCAATATTTTTCAATACCATCCCGAAACTGCTTCTTGACATCCTTCTCGTCCGCCAGGGCGTGAATTTTTTTAGCCAAGTTTTGTTGCCATGACGCACCAAACGCCCATCGAGCCGCTAGGCCTACGAGAACAGCCAGACCGATGGCTATCGTGATCGGCCCCCCTATAGCCGCCACAAACCCAATCGCAGCAGCCCCGCCGCCAACCCCAATGCCAATGGCAGATAACCACCCAACAGCCTGAGCAATCAAAAGATACCCGCCAAGATTGCCGGCTGCGGCCGCCCAAAGTGCAAGAGCGCCTATTGCACCTAATCCTGCGAGCGCACCAATGAACGAAGCTTTTGCGTCGAAACTTGGCGTCACAGGTTCAGCTGCGATGGCGCCGTTATCCACTGCGGACCGTTCAAACGACTTAATCATATTGTCAATGTCCGGCTTCAATTCATTGGCCCGCTTTTCGCAAGTTTCGCGAACCCGGTGGTCGATTGATTCCAAAAACCAGCTCATCGCGTATTGTTTTGCATCGGATTTATCCTCATACCGAGCCCGGATGGACGTTTCCAAGTTTTCGACCTTAAAAACGTCGTCGATATAGTCATTAATCTCCAGACACGATTCCTTATTATGCTTATCGATTTTAGCGAGAACTGCTTCTTTTGCGCTGACACGCGCTTGGTTCCGTTCCGGTTCCGCTGCCTGAGTGCTTTCCAGATCCCGTTGCGCCTGTTCGATGTTTTTGAGGGTTGACTCCCATTCGGAAAATGCCTTCTGATAGCGCGCCTTCCCCTCGTTTTTGAATGTCTGCAGCTGCGTGTAGGCACATTGTTCCCAAGCCCTTGGCATTGCATAGCCGCAAATGTTCTGGATTTCTTGAAAGAGCCCGCTTTTTCGAGTTGAACCGTCCTTATCATAGGCAAACATACGGCTTCTGATCGTCATTTCTGTTATTGGATATCCGGCGAGTTTCCCTCGCTGAGCCAAGACGGTGTTCCCAAGTTCGCGATAAAGCCGATGACTGGCACGAACCATGATGTCATCCAGCGAATCATTACGTAAGTGGGCGTGGGCATGGCTGACAACAAGGAACACGTTTCCCATGGGGGGAAACGCGGCGTTGTCGTGCTCAAACACGGGAAGGGTCTTGAGAAACCGAGAAATTCTCAAGAAATCCGCCGCTTTCAGGTAGCCGTTGGCCGGCGACATGTAGGCAAGAAGATGGGCATCCTTGAGTGCGTTTTCCACCTTTGCCTCATCCGTCTCTTTGTCGTCGAATCCTGGGCTATCCGAAACACTACATGCTTTCAGAATGGGACTATCAAGAAACACCACGACGGAATGATCATTTTCTCCAAGATTTTTGGCAAACTCGCCGCCGTTTACAGCAAACTGATGCAACAGGCTTGACGGGCCCCGGGCAACAATGTGATTCTCCGCGAATTCATCACATGCAATATCGTAGTAGGTGTACATCCCCTTGCATACAAGTACAGTTTCATGGGCCTCCATCCATTTCGGCTTGAGGTCGGAATGGTATACACGTGTGACGAGGCATGTCGCCGGTTGATAACGTGTAGGCAGAACGTCAGTCCCAAGCAGATCATTCAACAGCGTGCTTTTGCCTGAGTCGAATTCTCCGACCACGGCAAGCACCGGCCTTGATTGATAAACCGCAAGCAACCTATTTAGCTTTTCGATCTCCGAAGCTCCGTCTTCATTATCAGGCACATCTGTGAGGCTCTGCGCATACTCGTCTAACAGGCGAAGATTATTTTCCAAAACCCCATGCGGCTGTTCGGTAAATTCAATCGCCGGTTGGAGCTGTTCGATTTCCAGCAACGATTCGACCGAACAACCGAGAATGCGTGCAACTCTGACGGCAGCATCGACAGGCATTTTCGATGGATCAGCCTCCCAATTACAAATGGTAGCCTGAGTCACTTCAATTCCATGTGCCTCTTTCAACCTGTGCGCAAGGTCTTCCTGCTTCATGGTTGCCCTTTCGCGGGCTTCTTTCAATTTACTTTTACTTTTTACTGTAGCTTTCATTTCAATCTCCCGTTTTTATTACCAATATTTTTATTACATACTATTATCATTATGCTTCCACATTACACGCCGAATATCATAATACTTATATTTATCCGATTATTATTTATTTACACCTCCTTTTAATTTGCAACTGAACATACGCTACTAATTATTTTTATATGATGCAACATTTTATAAATGATTATTTTTTTACTAATAATATTTTTCAACTATATTGTTTGAAATTAACTACTTATGATAATTTAAAAAAACTATGATTTTTTCTTTAACTGATGAATTTCAACCTATAAAACCGGTTTTTCAGCCATGCTAACAGCCATTATATCATGACTAATAAATGAATTTTAATGGTTATATAATTTGATGTATCGCTTGGTATTGACGCGTTGCGTGGCATTGCTCAGGGCGGTTCAGACGTATGGGGATTGCTTTGTTGCGGCGGTCTCGCCGCTCCATTTGTCTTAATTCTAATTGATGGAAAATTACAGCCATAAAAAGGGTTTATTTGCCTTGGCATACCATATGTAGTGATATTATGTTGACACACACAATATATTGTACCATTGTGGCGACCTAACCAAGGAAAAATTTATGAAGAAAACGCTGAAAAATCCCCCTGTTGCCTGCAAGAAACCCCTGAATTTGACGGAAAACAGCCTGGCGGTGTTGCGGGCGCGGTATCTGGCCAAGAATGAGGCTGGCGAGCTTGCGGAGACGCCGGAGGAATTGATCTACCGGGTGGCGTCGGCGGTGGCCGCTGCGGAGAAGGGGTATGGGGCGGATGCGGCCAGAGTTGAAGCCATCACCAATGAGTTCTACCGGTTGATGGCGGATGGCACATTCATGCCGAATTCTCCGACGCTGATGAATGCGGGTCGTCCAACCGGGATGCTCTCGGCCTGTTTTGTGTTGCCGGTGGAGGACACGATTGACGGGATTTTCTCCAGCATCAAGAACACGGCGCTGATCCAGAAGGCAGGCGGAGGGACGGGTTTCAGTTTCAGCCGGCTCCGCCCTAAGGGTGATCGCGTGGCGTCAAGCAGCGGCACCACGTCGGGCCCGCTTTCGTTCATGAAGGTGTTCGGCAAGGCAACCGATGCGATCCAGCAGGGCGCATTCCGCCGGGGTGCGAATATGGGCATCATGCGTATCGACCATCCCGATGTCGTGGATTTCATCAACGTCAAGCAGGACCTGGGCGAGCTCACGAATTTCAACCTCTCCGTGGGGATTACGGAGGAGTTCATGCGGCAATTGATCGCCAATCCCGCAGCAGAGCACACGGTGCGCAATCCCAGGAACGGAGCGGAGGCGAAGTTGCCCAAAGCGGATGGCCAGCTCTGGACGGTCGGCGAGCTGTTCGATTTCATCACCGAACGCGCGTGGCGGACGGGTGAGCCCGGGGTCGTTTTTCTTGACCGCATCAACGAGGACAACCCCACGCCACACATTGGTGCCATCGAGGCCACCAATCCATGCGGCGAACAGCCGCTGTTGCCCTATGAGAGCTGCAACCTAGGCAGCATCAATGTGGTCAAGTTCGTCAAGGTAGAGGCCGCGGGTCCTGTGTTTGACTTCGAGGCGTTCCGGAGTGTGATCCAAACGGCCGTGCGATTCCTCGACAACGTGATTGATATCAACCGGTATCCCATCCCGGAGACGGCCGAGATCAGCCGGAACAACCGGAAGATCGGGCTGGGGCTCATGGGGTTTGCCGATGCGCTCTTTGCGATGGGGCTGGCCTATGACAGTGAAGAAGGGGTGGCATTCGGGGAGAAGGTGATGCAGGCCTTGAACGAGGAATCGCATAAGGCCTCCGAGGCGTTCGCGGTGGAGCGCGGGGTGTTTCCCAACTGGAAAGGCAGCACCTGGGAACAGCATGGAATAAAGATGCACAATGCCAGCACGACGACGGTTGCGCCCACGGGCACGATCAGCATCATCGCCAATTGTTCCGGGGGCATTGAGCCACTTTTCTCGCTGGTCTTCTTCCGCAACGTGATGGATGGCCAGAAGTTGCTGGAAGTCAACAGCCCATTCGAGAAGGTCGCCAAAGCGCAAGAATTCCACAGTCAGGAGCTGATGGAGCGGATTGCCGGGTGCGGCTCCATCCGGAAGATGGAGGAGCTTCCGGAAGAGGTCCGGCGCGTATTCTGCACTGCCCATGACATCGCGCCCGAATGGCACATCCGCATGCAGGCGGCTTTCCAGAAACACTGCGACGCGGCGATTTCAAAGACGATCAACTTCCCCCATGACGCGACGGTTGAGGATGTGCGGAAGATTTACCTGCTGGCTTATGAGCACCGCTGCAAGGGGGTGACCGTGTATCGCGACGGGTGCCGGCACAACCAGCCGATGGCGCTGGCCGACAAGCCGGCGCCGGACAAGCAGAAGGAGGCGCTGCTGAATCCGGTCCGGCCCATGCCGCTGTCCGAAATCATGTCGGCCATCCGCGTCAAGCAGGTGACGCCTTTTGGGAACATGCACATCAAAATCGTGGTGGATCCCGTTTCCCAGCGTGAGTTCGAGATATTTGCCCAGCTAGGGAAGGGCGGGGACATCGCCTGCTCCGACCTGGAAGGCATGTGCCGGCTGATCTCCCTCTACCTGCGCGTCAACGGCTCGCTGGATGACATTGTGGCGCAGTTGGACGGCATCGGATCCAGCCTGTCCGTGCCCACCAAGGACGGGCGGATTGCGTCGTTGGCGGACGGGCTGGCCAAGGCGATCAAAAAGTATCAGCGCGCCAAGGCCGTTTCCGGGCTGCACGCGCTGCTGCTGGGGACAGCGGACCTTGCCGCGATCGAGCGGGGGACGAAAGCGACGCATGAGTGTTCCAATGGGAATGGGGCGGAACTCAACGGGTTCAAGATCAGATGCCCGGAGTGCGGCGGCGTGCTCATATTCGAGGAGGGGTGCGCGAAGTGCCGGTGCGGGTTCTCGCAGTGTTAGGGCGGGGCAGACGGGGATAGGGCTGGAGAGGTGGGTACTTAAATGCAGGTTGCATTTCGGGTGAAAACGGATGTGGCGATTCCGGGCGCTGGCGGTGTTATCGCGGGTGGTGCGGATGCTTATCCAGCCCCACCCGCCCTGCCTTGCCATCATCCCGGGCTTACCACATCTTTTTCACCACAGACACGAAATGCAACCTGCGGTTCGCCTCCATGGTGCAACGCCATGGATTTTACGGTGGTCGTACCTCCACCGGACTCTGTTCGACAAGGGGGTGCCTGCTTTCCTTGTCCTGAAAGCTGAATCCTGACTGCGGGCAGTGCGGGCATTTCGGGGAATAGAATTAACCACGGATAGCACGGATAAGAGTTGGAATGTTCCATGCGGAATGGCGCCAAGTTCTATTTCAGGGGTGGTCGAATTTCAGCAAAAGTTGTTGCCCCGCCGCTTGCAAGAGCATAAAAAGTGATAGACATACAAGAAACTATCTTTTATTTTATATTTCAGCCGAAAACATCCCCATGAGGACGTTGACCAAGGGCCAATGAAGAATGCTGGAAGGGTCAAGGCAACAATAGAGCCGGAGAATTATGAACATAACTCCGGGCAGCGCGGCGACCATAGCAGAACACTGAGGAAAAAATATGAGCAATCAGAACAATGAAGACCTTTACTGCCCGCCTCGAATCCTCTCGGTAACCGTCGCGCCCGACATCACGAAATGCATGCAGAACACCGGGGGAACGGAAGACCGGTCAACCTTTCGTATGTACAAGAAGGCAATGGCTGCAAAGGAGACCCGTAAAGGCCATAGCGGCAAGAGCTGGGCAATCCTGGTCGCCATCGGCGCCATGACCCTCCTTTGCGGCCAAACGCGCGCAGCCGTGGCTTCGGAGATTCCGATTCTGATCCCTCAGCAGCACCCGGTCATACAGGAGATCGTCGATGGGATCAACAAGGGCTTCGAGGAACTTGGTTATAAACCCGGGGAATTGCGGACGATCCTGATGGATGGCCAAGGGGTGCCGGCCAACTTTTCCACGATCATCGATGCGGCACTCCAGAAACACCCGCCGCTTATCATCACCATCACAACCGGACTTTCCCAGACCACGGTGGCCAAGGTCCAGGAGACGGTCCCCATTGTTTTCAGCGGCGTCACAGATCCCGTGGGGGCAAAAATCGTTCCTGGTTTAGTCAAACATGGCAAGGTCACGGGGGCATCGGATCTGTGGCCGATCGAGGAACAGCTCCGATTGATCCGCCGCGTCCTTCCCCAGGCAAAAGCCGTCGGCGTTATTTTCCGGCCGTCCGAACCCAACAGCCAATTTGGCATGCGCATCGCCAGGGAAACCGCCAAGAAGCTTGACCTCCGGTTGGTTGAACGCGGGGTTGAGGACGCCAAGGATGTTGTTGCCGTCCTTGATGCCATCCTTCCCCAGGTGGATGCCGTTTATATCGGGCCGGACAACATGACCATTGAGTCCGCGAAGGTCATAGCTGAAAGCAGCGCACAGGCGAGGAAACCTGTCTTTGGCGGCGAGCCGGGAACCCTGGAGAAAGGAGCCGTCGGCGTTGTATCAATCAAGTATTTTGACCTGGGCCGCGAAACTGCAAAAATCTGCGACAGAATCCTGAAAGGCACGCCGGCTGAACAGATCCCCGTCTACGTTGCCGACCGTGGTTTCGTCGGGTTGAATTTCGAAGCCGCCGCCCGGTTGAAACTCGTGATCCCGGCCGAGGTCCGCGAGGCCGCCACGAAGACCATAGGCGTGTACAAAGGGGAAGCTCCTGCAAGCCAAATGCGCAAAGGGGTGCCGCTCCTGCTTGGAGCACTCGTCCTTGGTTTGATCGCGGTGTTGCTCCGGCGTGTCAGAAGGCCCAATGCTGCTGCGTAAACAGGAGGTTTTGATTCGCCATCGCACCCCATGGACGTCCTGTACACAACGTTAACCTTTGCGGACAACATCCTCGTCCAGGCGCTTTTGGCGTTTCCGCTCCTGTTGTCCATGGTGCTCTCATACCGGTGTCTTCAGGTCCCCGATGTGACAATGGACGGGTCGTCGATCCTCGCGGCCTCTGTGTGCGTCGTACTCATGCGTAAAATGGGTGTTGACTTGCCGCTCGCCCTTGCAGCCGCAGTTGCGGCCGGTTTTGTTGCCGGCCTCCTCACCGGCGCGCTCGTCGAACTCTTCAAGATCAACAGCCTGCTGGCAGGCATTCTCAATGCCTTCGTGTTCTACTCGCTCGGGCTCCTCCTCCTCGGGGCCGCCCTCGATTTCCAGACCGGCACCACGTTGTTTTCATGGTTGAAGGAGAAGGATCAGCTGTTCTCCCAAGGGCTTCCGAACCGCCTTGTCATCCACCCCTATGTGCTGGGTTTCCTTCTGGGCATAGCAATCGTTCTCAAAGTTGCCGTAGATTGGTTTTTGCGGCGCGAATGGGGTGTCGTCTTGCGGGGCTCCGGATCCAATGAACTGTTTCTCCAATTGCGCGGTGTAAACACCAAGCTGGTCCGGATATTGGGTTTTGGTCTGGCCAACGCACTGGTTGGTTTCGGTGCGACGCTCATCTCAATGTATGACGGCAGCGTCCAGATCATGCGCTGGCCGGGCACGATTATATTCGCCCTCTCAGTCGCCATCGTCGGCTGGGAAGCGGCACGCCAGCTGGGCCGCAAGTTCCGTTTTCCGCTCGCGGACAGCTCGGCGATCATACTGGGGTCCATCCTTTACTATTTCATTGTCAGGATGTGCTACACATTCAACGTTCCAACGGCGCTTCCGCGCCTTCTGATCGCGCTTTACATCGTGCTCGTCCTTGCGGAACGCAAGGGAGCCTGGAGGAGGACCCGTGAACTCTTCCGATGAACTGCTGTCTTTTGACAGAATCAGCGCACGTTACGCAAACAATTCTTTCAATGACCGCAATGCCCTGGAGGATGTCACATTCTCCCTGCCGGCCGCCGCGGGCCTTGTCTCGCTCATTGGTCCCAACGGGTGCGGAAAGACGACCGTCCTCCGTGTCATCACGGGCCAGCTTCAGGCCATTCAAGGGACAATCCGGCTTGCCGGCCGCGACGTCACAAACGAGCCCACACACAAGCGCACCGGACTGAGCTGTGTGTTCCAGCGGGCAATCGACGGAATGTGCGCCTCGCTCACGGTGGAGGAGAACCTGTCACTTATGCTGATGGGCCACGGCCCCAGCCTGTTCCGTCCGTTGGTGACCCCGGGCCGGACGTCGCGACTGCTTGAACGGGCCCAGCAGCTTGTCCCGAAGGCAGACAAGGAAACAGGCCTGCTTGCAAATCTTCGACGCGTGCTCCACAAGGTGCCGACAGAGTTCTCAGGGGGAGAGATCCAACAACTCTGCCTTCTCTCCGTCCTGCTGCAAGAGCCCCCGGCGCGGCTGGTCCTGGCTGATGAACCCACGCTCAACCTCGACAAGGCTAATCGCGCGGTATGCCTGGACATGCTTCTCGCACTGTCCAAGACCACGACAGTCCTCATTGCCACCCACGACAGGGAGTTGATCGCCCAAAGCGCCCGCGTCGTGATGCTGGACCAAGGCCGGCTGGCCAGGCACGAAAAGACACCGGACTCTCCTTTATCCGCTGGTGCAACATGATCCCCATACCCACAACAGAACTTGTCACACAGACGGACGCCGGCACCACCGTGATCAGTTATCATCAGGGGGTTTGCAAAGCGGCGACATTGAACAAAACCGGTTACAGCGTGTGGCAGTTAATGGATGGGAAGAGGACAATCCGGGAGATAACCACCCTGATTGTGGCACCTCTCGCATTGCATTCCGCCGTCGACGCCGAATCGGTACACAAAGACGTCGAGGCCTTCATAGCCGCATTGGAAGAAGGGGGATTTGTCCGTCTTGCCGCCCGGGAAAATCAGGAGGGGCAAAACAGTGAACAGTAAGACCGATATTCTGTTCATATATCCACCCACCGGCTGGGACAAGGAGGCAATGCACATTGCCGAGAATGATGCCCCGCCCCTCGGCCTTCTCTACGTTGCAGCAGCAGCCCGTGCCGCCGGCATGAAGGTCGCCATCCTTGATATGAATCATCCCCGCCTGGATGAATCCGGGTTGGCAAAACACATAGCAAAAAATCCCCCGGCCCTCATTGCTTTCTCAACCCTCACGACCGGCGCCCCCCAGACGAAACGGCTCGTGGCCATGCTCAAGGGCCGATTCCCCGCCATCCCCTTGATTGCCGGCGGAATCCATCCGACAGTCCTGCCGCTCGACATGTTGAATGCCGGCGTGGATTACGTCGTGCAGGGCGAGGGTGAATCAACAATTGTGGAACTTGCACGCGCACTGCTGGATCAACGCGCCGTGGAGGAAGTCCCCGGAATCGCATTCCCGCCTCCCGCAGCATCCACCGCCGCCCGTGGACGATCCAAAACTGCAACGCCTGCGTTTGTTCAAACGGCCAGCCGCCCGCCAGAGCCGGATCTCGATATTCTTCCCCTGCCGGCACGCGATCTGGTTACGATTCAGGATTACGGGCAGTCCGGCGCATTGTGCAGCACACGCGGGTGCCCTAACGCCTGTTCGTTCTGTTCATCGGTCCTTGCCAACGGCCACAAATACCGCCAGCGTTCCATCGCAAAGGTCCGGGAGGAAATGGACCAGATGAATGCCAGCAACGGCATCCAGCATTTCCAGTTTTTGGACGACAACTTCACGGCAGACCCCGACCGCGCCGCTGCACTCGCCGCATCGGTCCTTGATCGGGGGTTCATCTGGTCGTGTCAGACCACCGTGATGGAACTTGCCGAAAAGCTCGATGTTCTCGACCTGATGTTTGCATCGGGTTGCAGGGAAATCTACTTTGGCCTTGAAACAGGCAGCCGGAGACTCCTCCGTGAATGCAAGGGGATAGAGCTTGATGCGGCCATGACCGTCCTTACACATGCCGCATCGTTGCAAAACGGCCGTGCCGGTTCGAAATTCAACCGGCTCCAGACCGTGGTAGGGTTCATTGTCGGGCATCCGGAAGATGACGAGCAATCGATCGAGGAAACCGTTCAACTTGCCCTCAAACTGCGCCGGCTTGGGATCGACACAATGCTAAGCATCCTTCAACCTTATCCTGGCAGCATGATTCACCGCAGCCCGGGGAAATACGGGGTTACTATTGAGAGCAATGAGTATGCCCAGTACCTGTACCCAAAGGCTAATATTTCGACGAGACATTTGAAACGGGACCGAATCCGCGAGCTCTATGCATCTGGACTTCTCCGAATTATGCAGACATACAACAAGTGAGATTTGTGTGACAGACGCAGCAAAACAACTAGGTGAAGATGTTATATCTCTGATTTGTGCAAGGGAAGCATTCATGTTGCGCAAAGACATTGCCAGGGTGTTGTGGGAGGATATGGAAAGCCGCGGGGTCACAACCCCGCAATGCCTCTCGTTTCTTGATCCGCTGGCGCTCCGAGATGGTGGGTTGAATGTGCTAATAGCAGAAGATGTGAAAACGCTACGCGCCTGTTGGCATGCTCTTAACAATACCCAACAGACTGAAGAAAAAAAACACTGGGTTGGTCTTCAGCCGGACAGTTCCGAGACAGATTTCAGTGAAAGTGTCTTGTTGAAAATCAGACGCCACTTTTATGATACCCGCCTCGAAAATCTTGCAGCCAGCGTATTGAGATACAGCGCGATGCTCGATAATCTCGACAAATTCTGGAAAGCACATCGAGTCTACATAGAACAAGGCCGAGCCATCGCTCAGCGACGGGAAATGCTTGAGAGGTGGACTGATCTCTTTTCGGTTTTGGTCGCTCCCGTCACTGGCATCGGCAATGCGCGCCGTCTCCACACAACGTTTCCACCAGCGACATACACCGGATTTCACAATCTCTATGCTACGACCGACAAACAGGCTTACGCATTTTTTCAGCAGTACGTTGCGAAGGAACTGAGTAGTGTTGTGTGTGCGGAATACAGGGATGCCCTCAACGGTGGGATCCGGTCCCTGAATTGCTGTTGCTTCAACCACTTGTGGGATCTTAAATCATGTGGCGATCACCCAGCGGCTCTACTTCTTGGTTGCCGGTCTGGTGTTCAGTATCAGGTGCTATCACATGCCGATAAGAGCCCGTGTATAAGGGCCATGGTTGCCGTTTACTTTCCCCTGTACGGATTCTTCGAGCGACTGTTTGCGGTGACCGATGGAGTAACCCGCTCATTGATGGCCAAAACAACCTCGCAGGAGACGGATGAATCTTATGCTGAATTTTGGTTTAATCCACCAACCCCGAGGTCTGAAATATCGGCGGAAAGAAGACTAGCGAGTCTTCTTATTCAGCCCTTTAAGGACAATCTTGGCGGGATCAATCCGATGGTTCGTCGTTTGGATTGCTTGTCTCGTGACTATCCGAAGATTTGCACGTATGAAATAGCTAGCGGGTTTCCACACAGCGTCAAAAACGCCATTACCACAATGAAGGGACAGGAATTTGATCCTGACAGTGCCGGTGCGCTGACAGAATGGCTCGACTTATATTGCGCGCAACAGACCAGCGAACACCACACGGAGCCCTCACAGTCAATCCAGCTGTCACCGCAGCAGTATTTTGAAAAGATGATTGACGCGAGCAACAAACTTTGGCAGCGCAAGGTAAATTCAGAAATTGAGGAATCGGAATCACGATTTAATGGGGTTGCGGCGCTAGAGAACGTCAGAAAATGTCTGATAACCGACCTGTGGGAACAGCTTCTTGCTGAAATTTGTGCCAAGCCAACCGACCACGCGGAATTCAAGATTCCAAGCGTCTACGTCATGCCCGGCGGAGATTTTGTGACCGTGAAGTTTGAACTGTTTATATATCACGGGTTGCTCGCTTTTAGTTCAGACGGCCAACTAATCGAGGAGCAAGGGTTTTACGAAACTTCAGAGGTCAAGAACACAGCCTCCGTTGACAGTCAAGGCTAGTAAATGCGAGAAAGTAACAACATGGGAATAAAGGACAATCAGGTAGGCGCGGTGTCCAGCCGAAAAATCAAACTTGCTGCATTCCTGTTGAGGAATGCTCCGAATGGATTTGTGGGCGGGGTTCTAAGCGGTGTTATTTTTTCTTTTGCCACCAACATTCTGTCAGCCGCCTTGACAGCATCGATTGGACTTTACTTTGCTCTTCCGGGTTTCCTGTTTCTGCTGACCGGTGTGTGTTGTTACCCAGTGTTCTCAAAAAACTATCAAGATGACCCAACATACAGCTACCTGAATAGAAAACGCGCACGACCAGAAGAGCTCAAGGTGCGCTTTGATGAACTGTGCAAGTCCAAGGAATGTGGCCAACATATCGTGCGCTATTTCGTGGCTAGCGTCTTGCTGTTTGCCCTCGCGTCGCTGCTCTTGATCGCTTCAGCTGTTTTGACCAGCCGCGCCAAAAGAAATGCACCCCAAGAGCAACAACCGCGCTCCAGTTGCCAATGTCCGTGTTGCTCTCCATCTGAGACACACCAGGAAGCAATGGCCAAGATGCCAGCTGCGGGAGAGCTACAACCCAAAAAAACAGAGACACCAATAGACAGGTCAGTGAAAAATGACTCAAACCATTGATGCCTACACAACGATCAGCCGTGTATATCGACTGATGCTGAATACTAAGCAGTTCTTCGCACATGAGGCGGATATCATACAGACTATCATTCGTCAGGAGTTTTCCGGCAGGCCGCTGCGAATCCTTGACGCGGCATGCGGTACAGGCGACGTCATGTCCTTGTTGTCGGCTGACGCCCCGCTTAATATTCAAGGCCTCGATGGATCCCAATCCATGCTGTCGATAGCCCTTGCTGATCCTCGTCTCAGCGGGGTGTCTCTTTCGCGCTGCCGCTGGGAACAGATCGGGACATATTTCAAGCGGTATGGCCGTTTTGACATGATTTACCTCCTTGGCAATTCCATCAGCCATATCCAGAACGTCCAAGCCCTTCAGGCCCTTGTCAATGATTGTCAGGCATTCTTAAATCCCGGGGGCCTTCTCGTGTTTGATATTCGGAACTGGAGTCTGGAAGATGGGCTCCTCCGTGAGAAGGATCGTCGGCCTTACTCTGATGATGGAGAGTTTTCAGATGGCGAGCGCACCTATCATGTGAGCGAGAAAGTCGGCTATGATGATGAAACTGTCCGGCAGGTCATTGAGTACGAAATTGTCGATGGTGATAAAATCCATCGCCCGGTTGTTTCATATCTGATGATGTTGCCGGAAGACGCCCTGCAACTTTTGAAGGATTCCGGTTTTGAAGCGCGTATCCATTCCCGGCCAATCAAATACTACTGGTCCTACACCGTCCTGGTCGGAAAGAAACTTCAGGCAAATCATTAGGGGCACGCACAAGGGGTGGGCGTCAGGTGCCATAGTGACAGGTAGATCCAAGCGCTGCATCTGTACTTGACCCAAGATTGTGATTCGTGTTCAATGGCAATCATGGTTACACGCTTCAAAGCAGTTGATTTTTTCTGTGGAGCGGGGGGGATGAGTTATGGCCTGCGCCTTGCAGGCGTCAACGTGCTGGCCGGTGTGGATTGTGACGAGGAGTGCCGGCAAACCTATGAGACCAATGTAAATGGCTCCGTGTTCATCAAGGCCAGCGTGGAGACCCTAAAGCCAACGCAGTTGGCGAGCCAAACCGGGATCAAAGTCGGCGACGATGCCCTTGCTTTTGTGGGATGCACCCCGTGCCAATTCTGGTCCAAAATCCGTACATCTAAGGACAAGGCGGCAAAAACCGCCTTCCTCCTCGAGTCTTTCGCCCGGTTCGTCCACCACTTTCGTCCGGGTTTTGTCGTCGTGGAGAATGTTCCCGGACTCTCATCCAACAAATCGAGGAGCCCGTTACCCGCTTTTATCGACGAACTCCGGCGTCACGGGTACGCATGCGCGGAAGGCGTGGTCAATGCAAACCACTATGGCGTGCCCCAATGCCGCATGCGTTATCTCCTGGTCGCCTCGCGCCTTTCCCCGACTATCAAACTTCCCCCCAGCGCCGCCGCTGCGGGGCCAGTGGTGCGCTCCGTAATCGGCACCGCGCATGGATTTAAGCCCCTGTCGGCCGGACAGTGCGACCACGACGACCCCTTGCATGCCGCAGCCCAGCTATCCGAGTGCAATCTCATGCGCATCCGGCGCACGCCGCACTCAGGGGGAACCAGGGCAAGCTGGCGTGACGATCCGGCGCTCCAGATCGCCGCCTACAAGGGCCGGGACCACATCTTCCGTGATGTGTACGGGCGCATGTCATGGGATCGGCCGGCACCAACCATCACAACGCGGTTCAACAGCTTATCTAATGGCCGGTTTGGCCATCCCGAAGAGGATCGCGCCATATCGCTCCGTGAAGGGGCGATACTGCAGACCTTCCCCCGGTCGTTCGCCTTCCATGGACCAAACGTATCCGTGATTGCCCGGCAGATCGGCAATGCCGTGCCCCCCGAGCTGGCCAGACATGTCGGGGAGCACATCCGGAGGGTCGCAAAACATGCCTAAATTCAAGACGCGGGCGAGGGCGGTGGATATGCTGGGGCGCCAGCAGATTGCGAACGCATCCACGGCCCTGTCCGAGCTTTTCAAGAATGCCTACGATGCCTACGCAAAGCACGTGGAGGTGGATCTTTTCCGTTCAGACGGGCTCCTTGTCATCCGCGACGACGGCTACGGCATGACGAAAGACGACTTCGAGTCCCGCTGGCTTGTCTTGGGCACCGAAAGTAAACTCGCCAACGGACCGGATGACATCCTCCAGTACTGCCCTGCCGGCGAAACGCGTAGGCCGACCATGGGCGAGAAGGGTATCGGCCGACTTGCGATCGCTCTACTCGGACCGCAGGTTTTAATGCTGACCCGCGCCGTCCGTGAAAACCGCGTGCATGACTTGGTCCTCAGCTACGTGCACTGGGGTCTATTCGAGACACCCGGAGTGAACCTTGAGGACATCGACATTCCTGTTGTAACGATTCCCGGCGGTCACTTACCAACGCAAAACGATGTCGCAAAAGTCAAAAGCCTCTTTGTGAAGACGGTGCAGAAATTGGCGGCATCCAGTGCTTTGATTAGAACAGATGCCATCCTTGAGGATATAAGCGACTTCCAAGTTGACCCCGAAAACCTACATGAGGCCCTTGGTGGTCTGACGCTCGCTGACAAAGGTTCGGGCACACATTTTTACATAGCCCCGGCCAATCCCACCATTGCGGCCGAGATTGATGCCGAGCGGCGAAGGGGCACTAGGGACTTCAGCAAGTTCCTGCTTGGATTCTGCAACCAGACCTTTTCCGAACATGCAGATCCATCTATCGCAACCGCGTTCCGAGACTGGCTATCCGACACCGAGTCAATCGACTTGCTGGCTCACGGGGAATTCTTTACACGGGAAGAATTAGACATAGCCGACCACTGCGTAGCCGGGGCCGTCGATGAATTCGGCCAATTCCGCGGCAAAGTGCGCGTCTACGAACAAGAGCATGTGGACTATCCCATCTCGTGGAATGAGGCGGCCGGCCGACCAACGGAGTGTGGGCCCTTCAGCATAGAGTTCGGATACGTGCAGGGCTATCTCCGCGAGAGCCGCATAGATCCAGAAAACTGGACGAGGCTGAACTTGAAATTGGAGAGAATTGGCGGCCTCTATGTCTATCGGGACGGAATTCGTATTTTGCCGTATGGCAACTCGGATTTCGATTGGGCCGATATCGAATTACGCAGGAATAAGGGTGCGGGGTACTACTTTTTCAGCTACCGCCGCCTTTTCGGCGCTGTGTGCCTTACCCGTGAAGCCAATCACGGGCTTGCAGAAAAGGCCGGCCGTGAAGGTTTCCAGCAGACGTTGGCGTATCGGCAACTGAAGGCGATACTCGAAAATCTGTTCGTACAACTGGCTGCCGATTTCTTCCGCGAAGGCAGCGAGAATACGGAGCAGTTCAAGGCAAGGAAGGCAGAACTGTCGCGAATCGAGTATGCCCGTCGGCGCCGTGAACAACTCGTCGCGGTCAAAAAACGTACGCTGACCAACGATTTGGAAGCGTTCTTTCTACACACCAGCCAAGGATTGCCCGAAACCGAAGTGGACGAACTGCGACGGAAGGTCGCAAACCGTATGGCGGCCGCAACACGGCTTCCCTCTCCAGACCAAGCGGCTGCCGCCTTGCTAAATGCCGAGCGCGATGCATTGGCTAGTTTGACCGCGATTCAGGCGCGTTATCGGGTCGCACGGCCGCGTGGAGTGGGGCTTTCGCGACAACTCACGCGCGATTGGGATGCCTATCTCACAACACAGGAGCGTCTGGACCGCGAAGTCTTTGAACCTGCGTCACGTGAAGTTGCCTCAACCCTCGGTAAGTTCGCAGTAGAAGCCCGATTGCTAGTGGACCAGCGTAAACGCGTGCAGGATCTGCTCCGCCAGTTGGCCGAGAGCTCAGAGGCTTCCGTGCAGACAAATGCCAAAGCCGTGAAGGAGTCGGCCGACGCGACTTCGCGCGTCGCCTTGCGGACGGCAAGCGACTCCGTTGCCGAGATGCGTAAAGCGATCACAGAGGTCGAGGCCGATTTCCAGCGAGAAGACCTGACGGAACTCGCGCCCAAAGGCATCGAGGACGTCAGACGGCGTTTGGAGCAGCGGATTGAAGAGGTGGGCCGCCGTAATACCGAGACGCTCGCGCGCATCCGTGATTTACTGACCGGCGTCGCCGAAAGTCTTGGCGAAACACAAGGCGGCACGCAGTTGGAGGCCATGGAAGCCGTCGAAAACGAACTTGAAGGGCTTCGGGAGCAGAGCGACGCCGATGTTGAACTCGTGCAACTTGGGCTTGCGATTGCTGTTATCAACCATGAGTTCGAGGCTTCCATCAAGGGGGTTCGGCGCGCGTTGCGGAGCTTGCAACCGTGGGCGAAGCAGAACCAAGAATTGGCCCCCGTTTATCAGGAGATTCGCAATACGTTCGACCACCTTGACGGCCACCTGAGCCTATTCACACCTTTACAACGACGGCTTTACCGCCATCCCATCGCCATCAAGGGGTCTGGCATCAACCATTACGTCGGGGCCCTGTTCGAGGCGCGGCTTAAAAGACACAACATCGAATTGTCTGCAACGGACCGCTTTCTCAAGTCCGAATCACCGGGATTTCCATCAACATTGTACCCGGTGTTCGTGAACGTGATTGACAATGCCATTTTTTGGATGCAAGACGTGAAAACCGGTCCAAAACGCATTGAGTTGGATGTGCGAGACGACGGATATGTTGTCAGCAACACCGGATCAACTATTCCAGAACGTGACTGTGAAGCCATCTTTGAGCAGGGGTTCACCCGTAAGCCCGGAGGGCGCGGACTAGGGCTTTTCATCTCCCGCAAGGTGCTTCGACGGGAAGGGATGGACATCGTCGTTGACACTCCCGTTACGCCATTCGGCGTAGCTTTTCTCATTAAATGGAAGGATGAACATAATGCCACCCAGCACGATGAGTGAATTCTCATACGAAGCTGCTCGGAGCTATCTCCAGACGGCAGTGTTCGTGGATGACCGAATCTACGAGGGTGGGCTAGGCAAAGTCATACCAACGGCAAGCTTGCAGAATCCCGCGTCTTCACGTAAACCTGCCTTGGCAAGCGCGGCTGTGCCGGCATCTGCGGTTTTGGCAATAACGGACTCGGTAGCGAATGACGCGAAGGAGCACTTTTCAGCCCAAGCCATCGTTGTGAGTTTCGCACGCGAAGGTATTGTGTGTGCGTTGTACCAGCCGGCAGACGACTCAAATCTTGATGGAACCTCGGACGCTTGCCAGCTATGTCTGAGTGCGGACATTGTGCTTGTCGACTGGGATTTGCACGGAGATCGGGGAAAACGCGCACGGTGTCTTGTTGGTGCCTTGATTCAGCGGAGTATCAAAGATATTCCAGGACAGCTTCGACTTGTCGTGGTCTACACCGGAGAGCCGAATTTGGCCTTAGTGCTGGATGAAATATTCGGGCATCTTTCTGAGCTGCCTGGCGAGCGTGTGGAGCTAGCTAGAGACGTATCCGGGCTTGCATTGCACACAGTCAACAGTCGTATTGTTGTGCTTGGAAAACCGGGATTAGCCCAGATAACGCCAGAATGCGTAGTCAAAGAGTGCGATTTGGCTGAGCGGGCGATTCTGGAATATTCCCTCCTGGCCTCTGGATTACTGCAAGGGGCTGTCTTGCATGCGCTCGGAGAGATTCGTCATAACACGCACAGGATTCTGACGCGCTTCGATGCTAAGTTGGACCCTGCCTACCTGACCCATCGAGTCCTGTCTCTTCCGCACGATGATGCATTCGATCACGTCCTTCCTTTGGTTATGAGCGAAGTGCAGGCTGTTCTTGAAGACAAATTGCCGCCGGATTACCTGTTCTCTGATGAAACTTTGGCTGACTGGGTCAGCACGCAATGGAAGCTTCCTAATCCTCTTCCCGAAATACTTGCCGGGGAGGTGGACCCAAATGCGATGATTCGGAAACTTCTTTTGGCAGGCCCGGCCGTGAGAAAAGACTTCGAGGCTAAATGGAAAGATGTGGCGGAGCTGAAAATTGATAAGTATGAGTGGAAGCGTGGCCGGAAGAGTTCCGAGCGTGTCGGGATCTGTATTTTGGGGGCTGCTCCGTCGTCCGCGCATGACAGTTTCGCCGTGCTTGCAAGTCTGCGCACCCATTACGAGTCAGCGACGAGGACGCTTCACCTTGGCACTATTCTGTCAGGGCCGGATGACAAGTATTTTATTTGCCTTCTGCCCGATTGCGATTGCGTCAGGCTTAATGAGGCTCAAAAATTTCTCTTGATCGAAATAGAACCTGTCAATGGTGGCGATCGCAATTTTAATGTGGTTGTTGAAGAAGGGACTACATTTCGCCGCTTCCTCCTGTCGCCGAAGGTCTTTCGCTCTCACGTCGAAACCTTTACCCCTGATTCATCATTGAATGTGGTCAAGGCGGAGGCGTCAGGGTCGAAATGGATATTCCGTTCTACAGTTGCCAACCATGAGTATTTTTGGCTTGGCCAACTCAAACCCGACCACGCACAACGGTTTGCCGCAAAGTTTGCGGCAGCACTTGCCCGCGTGGGGGTCACGGAATCCGAATGGCTGCGTCGTATGGGGCCGCAAGACTCCCCATACTAGAAAATAGATGGACACCCTCACCAAGGAAAAACGCAGCTGGCTCATGGGTCGAGTCCGATCCAGCGACACCAAGCCGGAACGCATGGTGCGGTCTCTGCTCCACCGGATGGGGTTCCGGTTTTCGCTCCGCCGCAAGGACCTGCCGGGGTCGCCGGACATCGTCCTCCCGAAACACCGCACCGTGGTCTTCGTGCATGGTTGCTTCTGGCACCAGCACAAAGGCTGCAAAAGCTCCCACATCCCCAAAACGCGGGTCGCTTTCTGGAAGAAGAAATTTGAAACCAATGTGCGGCGCGACCGTAAGGTGATGCGCCAGCTCCGTGCGCTTGGTTGGTTACCCATCGTGATATGGGAATGCCAAGTGAAAAAGAAGGGGTTTCCCGAGCGGCTGGCAACGGCCATGCGGAAGAAAATCCATGGGCCGTCATCCGGTTGACGAGCGGTATGTCCAGATGCACAGTTGGAGCGGGATGGGACAATTATAAGGTATAGGTCAGGGACTCTGCGAGGAATAGGTTGGGGATTTGTTTTTTCGGCAACTTGAATAAAGGCCCTTTTTCGCAAACCCGCCCTTCCTTGCGTTTGATCAGGTGGTCCACGGTGATGTGGCCATTCCCCAGCAGTTCGTCGAATTGCGCCGAACTTGGACTGCGGGTGTGGGTCACCGACCTAATGGTGAAATATTCCTTGCCGTCGTGATGGTCGGATGATGCCTTGATCCAGAAAGTTTCCCGATGCTTTTCGAGCAAACGCCCATGAAGTTGGTCCAACCGCCAGACGACGACATCCGGTTGTTCGGCGGTTTCGTGTCGTTCTTTCAACTGCCCGGAATCCCTCAGGAGTTCGAGCAACAATCCTTGCGAGTTCGGCTTGCCGATCGCCACCGTGCAGTACAGTTTCCGCACCCCGTCCCGGTCGTACCCGAAAGCGTCGAGCAACTCGCGGCTACCCTTGTAATGGCTGATGGACCAATCAGGGACTTGCGCAAAGAGCGTGGCCCGGTTGCTGCGGGTCGTGTGGATGGATGATTCCCGTGCGGACTTTATCTCGATGCCTTTGTAATCCGGTTCTTTGCGCGAGTTGATGGCAAGCCCAAGTGCAGATTCAATTGTCCTGCCGATTGCCGTGTCCCCCAGGCACTCGGAAGGAAGAGGCCCGTTTGATGCGATTTTCTTGAGTTTCCCCAGGAGTTCATTGCTGATCGCCGTTGCCTCGGTCCGGAGCGACTCAAGGACCTCAAGCGCCTCCGTCCTTTGTCCGGCCATCTTGGCCGTGGCAAGGTCCACCTTCGTGAGGTTGGCCACGTAAAGTTGCCCGCGATGGACGAAAACCCCCAGCACATCGTTCGGTTCGGCCAAATCGTTCAGGTGGGAAAACCAGATCCGGGGGTCGCCCTTCTTCGTTTCGGGGCGATACATGCTGGCGTCCACCTTCTTCACGGTAGGCCCGGAAAGGAATTGGGTTTCCATCACCACTTTGTTCGGCTGCCCCTGCAACTGTTGTCCGTAGTCATGCACACCGGCCATTTTGAGCAAGGTCCGGAGCGGCAGGACGGCATCAAGGATGGCCTTTTGCAAACCGGTCGGGGTGAGGTAAAGGAATGCGATGTCGGTTGCACACCCGCGGATGACGGCGAGGTTGCTTTTTTCGTTGTCTGTCAGGTCGCGTTGCACGCTATAGTTTCCCGAGGATTTTGGCCAAGTGTGCGCCCACTTTGTGCGCCAGTTCCACCGGCACGGCGTTGCCGATCTGGGTGTATTTCGGCACCTCCCTGTCCCAAATTCCTTTGTGCGGGTTCCCGGCGCGGCGGACGCCCCCGGTCGTGCGCGAACCCTTGAATCCATACCAGTCGGGGAACATCTGGAGCCGGGCCCATTCACGCACGGTCAGGGCCCGTGGCTGGCAATAGTGCACGTAATCTTCGGGCAGCGATGTGACGGTGATCGTCGGGCCCCGCTCGTCCCATGTGCGGGGCAGGACGCGTTGTGCGAATTTCTTGGTCTGCATGTGTTCGGGGATATCCCCGTTGTTGTCGAGCATGTACTGGAATTTTTCGCGGATTTTTGGTGCGTGGTTGGAGTAATCCTGCTCCAGGAGGGGATCGCCCTTGTGGGCCACCGTCGCGCCGTCTTGCGAGGTGCGGAGCTTCCGTTGAACCTCGGTCAGGGGTTCGCACCGGTAGCGGTCGGTGCATTTTTTCTTGAGGTACCCCGGGTCGACAAGGTCGGAGAGCAGGTCTTCCACGCTGGGCGGATTGCTTTCTGGGCCCGGCAACAGGCCGGACGCTAAGGCCTCAGGTTCCGGTGTGTAGCCCAAGTCTTTCCTGATCCCCACCATGAGTATCCGCGGGCGGTTCTGGGGGACCCCGTAATCTTTGGCTTGCACCAATTTGAAATCGACAAAGTACTCGCCGCCGTTGATGGCCCTGAATGCCGCCTGCACGGCTTCCCAAATCTCGCCCTTGTGCCCTTCGGGGGTCCACCGCGCGGAAAGCAAACCCTTGACGTTTTCAAAAAGGAACATGCGCGGCCGCAACTTCCCGACGACCCGCGCCATTTCCTTGAACAGGTGGTTGGACGGGATCTCCTCCTTGTCCACCTTGTAGCTGCGCCGGTGGCCGATGCCGGAATATCCCTGGCAGGGAGGTCCGCCTGCAACAATATCGACCCCGTCGATACCGCGCTTGCGCCAGCCTTCCATCAGGTCATCCAACATCTCGTCCGTCAAGGAGTAGATATCGTGGATGCTCGTGATGGAGTCTTCCCGGTGGTTCCGGTTGGCCATGTAGGTGTCCATGGCATCCTTGTTCAATTCGGAAACCAGCAGGGTCTTGAACCCAGCCTGTTCGAGACCGAGCGACAATCCGCCGCACCCTGCAAATAAATCGACCGCCCATAGGGTCTTTTTGTTTGTCGTCCTCGTATGGCTGGTTTTGGGTGGCCAAATCCTAGGGGTCTCGACGAGCAGGGTTGCCAATGATAGCTGGGAATATCCTTCGAAGGCCATCGGCGGGTCGGTTTGCGTGGTGTTGGCCAAAAGGAGCGATGTGAAGCCGCGTTTTGACAGGACCACGAAATCCTGGACCGGCAGGTTCAGGTCGGCCCCGCAACGCACAAGGCGTTCGGCAAGCAGGCGGTCGGCATCGGACGGTTCAGGGTTCCCGCCGGGATGGTTGTGGTAAACGACAATGTATTGGGCCTTTTCCTCCAATGCCGCCCTGAACAGGTGCTTGGGGTCTACAATGGATGCCGATTCGCTGCCCTTGTAGAGGTCCACGCGTTTGACCAGGGCGTATCGGGAGTCAAGGGCGAGGAATCCAACCACTTCTTGCCGCTGGCTCCCGAGGTCGGCGCAGATCGTGGCGGCTTCCGTTGGCGTGTTGACGAACTGCCCAGGAAGGCCGGATGAAAGGCGGCGGTAGAGTTCAAAAGCTGCCACGATCTTTGCCGCTTTGATCCTGCCCATGCCGGGGATGCTTGCCAGGTCGTCCACGGATGCATCGATGATTTTTTCACCAAATTCTTTGAGCAGTTCGGCCGCTATCGCCTTGACGTTGTGCCCCACGATCCCGCTCCCGATGGCCATGGCCAGCAGTTCGGTCTCGTTCATTGCGGCCATGCCGGTGCGAACGCGGTTTTCCGGCCAATGGGCGGGTGGTAGATCTTTTCTCTTCTTCATTGCGGTCAACGGATTTTACATTCCGCCTTCAGGCATATGGGTTGAAACTGTACCAGGTGAGTTATGCACCAAGAGTGGTTTCAAAGTCAAGCCTGGCAGCTGTCCGGTTGCCGATTATGTCCATCAAAACAAGATGCCCGCATCCGTTTTCCTAGTTGTAAATATGGGCCGGATTTTCTTGTTTAGAATTGCCTGGCGTGTGCAAGTCCTGTTTGCTATGATCGCTTCATAATGTGTAGTTTGAACCGAGAGGAATATATGAAACTGGGCGATATCGTCAGGATCAAAAGCGAGTGGTGCAGCAGGCCGGATGAGAAGGATGTCCGCTACGCAATTATTGAAATAGATGATCTGCGGGCGTCGATTGCCCCGGTCAAGTGGGCGTACGAAATCAAACCGGTTGAACGCATCGACATCAGCAAGATTGAGATGTGCGCTTAGTCCGGCAATAAATGTGAGCGTTATCCGCAGATCGTATCAGGACTGATTCCGAAAGGGATTGGTCCTTTTTTCTTTTCGAAAAATGGGGTGTGATTCGAATTGTGTTTGGGCGGAGTTAGGGTTTGATTAAAACGCATATTTTTTTGTTTCCGACGGATTCCTTTTGCATCTAAGTGGTTACCTCAACAAGAAAAATTTTGTTGGTTGCTTTGACGGTTTTCTTAGTGATATTGGCGCGGGATTTTGAGAGCATCCGGAGCATAGTGATTTTCAGGCTGCAGGCTGAAGGTTGTTAGAAGAATCGCCCACTGATTACACTGATGGACACGGATAAGATGGTGGGAGTTTTTTTGCCAAGGCCGCAAGTCCTGATTTCACGGATATCCATAGGAGCTACCATTACCTATTATTTCCAATCTGACGGGGGGATTCCCAAGTATGCAACCCAACGCGCTTTCAACATGCCAGAAACATGCCTTTTTTCTCCTTTCTTCCTTCAACGGAACGCCTGCGCCCGACGCCTTGTCGGTTTTCTATAAGGTTGAAACAGAAGTCTTTGCGAAGGACATCTGTGATGCTCTCGCCCGGGAGTATGGCGACTCAACCGGCTGGCCAAAATTCGATTATGTGGCGGCGGCCACCCTTTCGCCGGCGGATCAGGAGCATTTCCACATTGCGTTTGCCCGGTTTGAGTTTTTGCGTGATGTGATCCGCCGTGTGGATCATCCCAATGAGGGGGATGCGCCGTTGCCCGAAGAAATGAAAATGCGTGTGCAGCATGCGGTGTATGCGCAGGAATGGGAAAGGGGTATGCAGGCGCTGGCCTTGCAAGACGAGGCGCACAATCTGTTCATGCAGTTTGCGCAGACGTATTACACGGTGCTGGAATCTGTGATCGGCTGTCCGGATCCGGTATTGGACCTTGAGTTGAATACGGCCTACCGACTGGTGGTCAAAAACATTAAAAGGATCATGCGCGATTATGAGTGCCTGCATAATTTCCCGATGCGGTTCGAACCGGTGGTGTCGAACCTGTGTCCCATGACGCTGTGCAATTTGAAATGGAAAGATGTTGCGCTGGAAGTCCAAATTTTCCTCGGCGCGGTGCATGAATATGTGACCTCGAACGGCAGCCCCAAGCCGGATTCGGCAGTGGAGGATTGTACCCTGACTGTCAAAATGGCTGCGATGTACAGCAAGCGCATGGTCGAGCGCGCGCAGCATAAAGTTGACCCGGCATCGCCGCAAAAGTTTATCGGGGCGGGAACGGCGACCGAGAGCGACGCACAGGTGGCGCTTGTTGTGGCAAACAAAACGCCCGCATCGGGTGCGCATCCCATCCTTGATCAGATCAGGAAAAACACGGAACACCTCATGCAGAAGGCTGATGATCATGCCACGCATACGGATCAGCGGTTCGATACGCTGGGGCATGAGTTCTCCGACATGCAGCGCGAGAACGACGTGCTGAAGCAGGACCTGGCACAGGCGCTTGCGAATCTTGCGCGGCAGGTGGAGCCGGAGTTCTTCCAGTGGATATTTGTGATCTTGGGAACAGGCTCCGTGAATGCGGCGGCCCATGTGCTGAAGATTCCGAGTTCCACATTTGACAAGCATTTGAAGGCATACGTTGCGCGCGGGGGACTCTACGAGACGTTGTATAAGATGGTCGCCGTCTGGAAGAAGGGCGGCGGGCGGATACAGATCGAACAGTTCAACGAGACGTTTGGCAAACATCAGGGCGTGCAGGCGGTGGCTGAGCCGGACGTGCTGCGGGATCTGCTGGACGGACTTGAGGCCCAGAATGGGGCGAACTGGAAAGCGGTGCGGGATGAACTGATCGGGATTGTGAAAGACGAGTTTCCGGGTAACTGCTCAAGTATCCAGAATTCAGGAGTCAGAATTCAGACCAACCGACCTGCGAATAAAGCCGCAGGCTTCCGGCCGCAGGAATGTCTGCGATAGCCGGTGAACAACAAGCACAAATTGGCGGGCCTTCAGACAAACCGTCCAATCTTCGAATGTCTTCGCCGGGGCTCTCATTCTGACTTCTGCCTGACTGAACAGTCACAATTCGGGAAGAAAAACGGGAAAGTGTAAAAACCTTCCAAGCGATTGCAGTGCAAGGGATACCGTGAACGGTATCCCTTTTTTTGTGCCCAAATCGGGAAACCACTCCTGTTGGTGTGAGCAAATCACAGAAAGGGTGGCGCAAATGGGCATGACACTGACCGAGGAAATCATACAGGCGGCGCTGGTGGCTCCGGATGACCGCAAGGCTGAGGCGCTGCGGATGCTGAAGGGGGAAACGCCGACACCGCCCGGAAGGCCGGCGGCGATCGGGCCTCTTCTGTTGGGTATGGGTGCGGCGGCAAAACTTCTTGGGGTGAGCCGGGCCACGTTCTGGCGTGTGCTGCAGGCGGGAAGGATCGGGAAGGTTGAACTCTTTCCGGGCTCATGCCGCGTGCGGCGGGAGGACGTCGAGGTGTTGGCGTCGACGGTTGGGTACACCAAGGGGCTGCGCCGGGCGGTGCCCGCGGATGCGGAGGAATTGAAAGGAGGGCGTGAGGAGAGAAGGAAGGAGGCGGAAGGCGCGGATGGGGCGGAAAAGGGTTCAGGGTTCGGGGTTCAGGTAGGAGCGGGGGGACTTTAACTACGAAACACGCGAAAAGCGCGAAAGGGGGAATGAAGAGTTTTCACGCAAAGGCGCAAAGGACGCAAAGGTGAGCTTTTGCCTCCTGCCGGGTAAACCGGCAGGGAGGCTCGGAAACACAATGCAGCAACAAACAAGGAGGTCGGTATGGCGGTATTACAACAGCCCATGATGGGCAACGCGAACGTGTTTGCGGAACAGATCGGTGACGATCTGGCGCCGGTCGGGACGTGGGTGGCCACGATCATCGACATCAAGGATGAGTTCGGGGTGCAGCGGCCGAAGTATCAGAATCAGGCTGAACTGGAAAAGGTGGATTTGACCACGTTCCTGTTCGGGTTCCGGGACCAGGCGGGGCAGCCGCACATGGTGGCCAGCAAGCGCATGAAGATCAGCGGGAATGACAAGTCCGCGCTGTACAGCTTCCTCAAGGCCATGATGGGCGCGGCCCCGAAGTATGGGTGGGATTACTGCGAGCAGAAAGGCAAGCAGTGCCTGATCACGGTCGAGCATCAGTCGCGCAAGGATGGAGCCGTGGTGTTTGCGGCGGTTGCGTCGCTGTCGCCGGTGCCGCAAGGGATGGTGGCGGGGTTCGGAGGTCAAGGGTCGGTGGCACAGCCGCGGGTTGCCGTTCAGCCGGTGGTACCGGCGGTCCGGCCTGCGCCGGTGGCGGCAGTTGGGCATACGATCGGTGATCCGCTGCCGTTCTGAGGGGTGGGAAGAAGGAGCCAGGGTTCAGGGTTCGGGGTTCAGGTAAGCATAGCAGGCGGGGTCGGCACCGGTTCAGGTGCCGATCCCGCCGGAGGGAATGAAGATGGCGATTCTTACAAAAGATCAGAAAAAGTCGGGGCATTGGTATGCGATGGACGGTACGCCAATGCACCGGATACCGAAGTCGAGCGGCAACGGGGACCGGGATGTCACGATCAAAGACGCGCGGCGGATGCACCTGTTGCCGTCGGTCACGTCGATCCTGAAAATGCTGGCAGCGCCAGGGCTCGAGACGTGGAGGCAGAATCAGGTGATCCTTGCAGGGCTGCGTTGTCCGAAGACGCCCGAGGAAAGCGAGGAATACTACTGCAAACGGGTCCACGCAGCGGCCTTCGAGCAAGTCGATGAGGCGGCAGACCTCGGGTCTAAAATTCATGGGGCGCTGGAGTCCGTCATGGCCGGAGACCCCTATGCCCCTGAACTGGCCGTCTATGTGAATCCGGTGGTCGCATGGAAAAAGCAGACCGGGATTGTGATTGTCGAACGCGAGATCCGGCTGGTGAACGCGGCGAACGGCTTCGCCGGCACGTCGGATGTGATGTTCCGGTATGGGGAGAACGGGATCGGCATCCTGGACTACAAGACCAAGAAGACCGAACCGGGCAAGCCGGTCAAGGCGTTTGAGGATCAGGCGCTGCAGCTGGCGGCGTATGCGGCGACGTACTGGGGCGTGGAGAACCTCGACCGCGTGCTGGCGGCAAACATCTTTGTTTCGCGGACCGAGCCGGGGCGGATCGAGGTGATTAAGCACACCAACATGCTGCGGCACTGGCAGGCGTTCCAGTTGGTGGCGGCACTTTGGCGGTACGCCAAGGAATATGACCCGAGACAGTTGGCATGAGGGACGCATGGCGAACCTTTATCCATTTTCCAGCAGGACGGCCGAGCGGCTGGCGGCCATGCCGGGCGCGGGCGGGACGCACCGGTGGCTGGCGCAGGTGGCGAGCGGAGTGAGCCATCTGCTGCCAGCGGAGAAGTGCGCGGATTTCCTGCGGCGGTGCTGCGATGAGCATGTC
>Ga0073936_10001607_pt1 | contig 34633 bp, 21 predicted proteins | sample AliMusrvi5mmetaG_FD_87041 | JGI IMG/M metagenome (GOLD analysis project Ga0073936, IMG submission 87041) | Freshwater lake bacterial and archeal communities from Alinen Mustajarvi, Finland, to study Microbial Dark Matter (Phase II) - Alinen... | ecosystem: Environmental > Aquatic > Freshwater >...
AGATCATCGGCGATCTCGATAGTCGTCTTCATAATATGGCAAGCCATACTCGCATGGCTGGTCACCCATATCAAGCGGCGCTCCCGAGCGGGAACCGCGGTGCACGAGGGTCAGTTGGAGTAGAACGAAGCTCAGCTAGAGGCCGAAGAGCCTTTCCACCTTCGCCTTTACCGTTTCATCCATCTTGATGAGCGGAGGCCAGCCCCGTTTGTGGCCTTCGCCGGGGAGTTTGTGCGTGGCATCAATGCCCAATTTCGTACCGACGGCCAGTTCGGTGGTGGCATGGTCGAGGACGTCGGCGGGGCCTTTGGTGAAGATCGCGTCACGCTGTGGGTCGGTATTGGCGCAAAGGCGGAAAAGTACCTCGCTGGTGTTGTGCACATCCACGTCGTCGTCAACGACTACGATGTACTTGGTGAACATCATCTGCCCCATGCCCCACAGACCGTGCATGACCTTGTAAGCCTGCATCGGGTAGGTCTTCTTGATGCTCACGAATACCAGGTTGTGGAACACGCCCTCGGCCGGCAGCGCCAGGTCCACGAGCTCCGGGAAGGTCATCTTGAGGATCGGCAGGAAGAGCTTCACCGAAGCACTGCCGATGTAGTAGTCCTCCATCGGCGGCGTGCCGACGATCGTTGCCGGGTAGACGGCGCCTTTGCGATGCGTGACGGCCGTGATATGAAAGACAGGATAGAAGTCGGGCAGCGAATAATAGCCGGTATGGTCGCCGAACGGCCCTTCCTCGCGCAACGGCTCTTTGGGATCCACATACCCTTCGAGAACAATATCCGCGTTGGCCGGCACCTCCAAGTCGCTGGTCTCGCACCGGACCAACTCGACGGATTTCCTGCGTAGGTAACCGGCGAGCAGAAACTCGTCCAAGCCGTCGGGCAAGGGTGCCGTGGCGCAAAAGGTGAACACGGGGTCGCCCCCGAGGAACACCGCCACCGGCATGCGCGTCCCAGTCTCGTAATAACGGCGCCCGTGCCGAGCACCAACCTTCTGCAATTGCCAATGCATCCCCGTCGTGCGGTCGTCATAGACCTGCATCCGATACATGCCGACGTTGCGCTGGCCGGTGTCCGGATCGCGCGTCACCACGCACGGCAGGGTGATGAAGCGACCGCCATCCAGCGGCCAGCACTGTTGGATAGGAAGATCCAGCAAAGTAGGATAGGCGTCCTTCCGGTCTTTTTGTCCGGACGCGGGCCTAGCCAAAGGAGCCACCTGGCCTTCGCTTAAGATATCCCGCGCTTTGGGCCAAGGTTCGACCCGTGTGGGCGGGGCATCGAGTTTGCGTATAATCTCCTTGCACGGCCCAGTCTTGACCGACTTTGGTTTTGCATGGCGCAGGTCGAGGGCGGTGCCTAGCAGCTTGATGACTTCGCCTAAACTGGTCGGCGGCTTCGCTTTGACGAGCGAGCCCAGCCCGGCAGCCGCCTCATCAATGGAATTGACGCCCAGACTGATCGCCATGCGCCGATACGAACCAAGCGTGTTGATGGCGAGCGGAAAGGGCGACGCCTGCCCGTTCACCATTGGTTTCTCCACCAGGAGCGCCTGGCCACCGCCGGGCTTCTTCATTTCCCGGTCGGCAATCTCCGTGATTTCCAGCTCGGTGGCGACCGGCTGCGTTAGGCGACGCAATTCGCCCGCCGTCTCCAGTCGGTTAAGAAAATCTCGGAATGAATCAAACGCCATAATCGGAAGATACCAAGTCCAGGAGGCGAAGGGAATCGTGATTGCGAGCCGCGAACGGAGCGATGGGGTGCTGGAGTCTCGAGGCACGAGATCGGCCCGGACGCTTGCTCCTCGTTACCCGCCCACTCCGTCACTCCGTTCCGCCCAGATGGAATTTGGGACCGCACGGCCAGAGGAGGCTCTTAAGCGCCCACAGTTCGAGCGCGAATGGCACATAACCGCCGTAACCCAGCAGCGGCATCTCGAAGATATGCAGGAACTGCGCGCCCGGCGTATGATAGATCCATTTGGGATATGAGTAGTAGTTCCACATCTCCCAGAAGAACCCACAAATGACCGCCCCCAGCGCGAGGGAGGCCACCAACCGCCAGTCGCCCCGCTGCAAATCCTGCAAGAAATGCGGGCGGTCCAGCCAGCAGTTCAGTGGCTCCAGCAGGAACACCAGCGACGTCCAGACAAACGGATAAAAGACCTTCGGCCAAGCCAGCGTCAGCGCCAGCATGACCACGCCGCTGAGGAACATCCCCAGGTTGGCGACCGGAGTTGGCCGGAGGCGCGGGCCAGTGGACAACCGTGCCATCCAGCGGAAACTGGCGGCCAATTCCGCCGTCTCAAACACCGCGGGCATGACAGTGGAGAAGGAGATCGTGCAGAGCAGGTAGTATTCGAGGTCGGTGAAGGCGCCGCTGCCCAGGTATTCCCAGTTGCCGGTACGCCGATTAATCGCTTCAAAGAGCCACCAGGCCGGCATGGAAGCGACGAAGAGCAGCATGAACTCGTGCCGTGAGCGCGCCCAAAAGGACGTGCCGGTCCGGCCCAGCACGAGGGCATCAAGCACAAATATGTAGCCGAGCCAAAGCGGGAAGAACAGGTAGGCTGTGCGGTTGCCCGACAGCGCCCAGTTCAGCGGCCAGCAGATCGCCAGGAGCAGCAACCCCAGCCAGCCCTGGGGCCCCCAAAGCATGGGGCGGTGGGTCGAGTCTATCGCTTTCATCCTGCTTCAGATTGAACTCACCCATGATTATTTCAACCCAGATCTCAGGCCTCCGCCCCGCGGCTTCGTTCTAAGTTGAACAAAAACAGGATTTTAGAAGTCTAATAGGCGTGAAAATAAAAGTGAATAGTAAGAAAGCCTTTCCGGCCCTGGCCCGTGGACAGTTGTGGAAGACGGAAAACGCGTACATTCAGATCGTGGATTTGGGTAAGCGGCTGATTGATTATCGAATGATGCGGCAGTTGGGGCAATCGCGACGGACCCAGACGAGCACCATCGAGATGATGGCGAATTACCTCAAAACCAACGAAGCCCGGTTGATGAAAGGCAATTCCCGGAATTGATTCTCGTGGATACACGTCCCAGACCGTGTGATCCAAACGCAGCAGCGGCGGGCGGCATATACGGAGGCGTCCCCGCGGTTCCTCCCGGATTACAAGGCAACTCCTACGGACCCCCTACAGAACTCCTACGGGTATCCTACGGATATCCTACGGACCAGCAGGCGAGCAAGGCCGGAGTGCGACCAGTGTAGCGCGCGTTCGAGACTCGGGACGGCAGGGAATGAGACGACCGAAACTCGACGGCAGACATAAGAATCTTCCCTCCGCCCTGACCTGGTTCCGGCAAGCTGCGCAGAACCAGGATGTCTTGGCAATCGGGTACGCCCTTGCGCCCCACCCGGTCAGCGCGCGCTGACCCGCAGCCCGAATTTCTCCGGCGCGCCCGCGAAGGAAAGGACCCCTTTCTCCGCAGTGACACCGAGGTATGGGTCGTTGGTGATCAGGAGGTTGCCATCCACGTCCAGGTAATCGCACAACTCCGCGAGGTGGGCGCCAGCGCTGATGAGAATACTGCTTTCGATCATGCAGCCCAGCATGGTTTTCAGGCCCGCTTTGCGAGCGGCCTGGAGCGCGTCGAATCCGGCGCTGATGCCCCCCGTCTTGACCAGCTTCACGTTCACGCCATGGAACCATTCCGCCGCCTGGGCGATGTCCTTTGCCAGATGATAGGACTCGTCGCCGAAGATTGGCAACGGCGAGCGCTGCTTGAGCCAGACCCAGTCTTTGGCGGACGTCGTCGCGGGCATAGGCTGTTCCACAAACTCGATGTGCCCATCTTTGGCGAGCCACTCGAGCATTTCGAGCGCCTGCTCCTTGGTCTTCCACCCCTCGTTGGCGTCCACCCGCAGCGTCTTGGTCGGCGCTACTTCCCGCAGTGCCTGCATGTTCACCTTGTCCTCGGCCACGCCAACTTTCACTTTTAGCACCGGAAAGCGCTCCGCTTCCAGAACCTTCTTGCGGATCATGTCCGGCGTATCAATGCCGATAGTGAACGAAGTGACGTGGTGGGCTTCGCGGAAGCCCAACTCGAGAAAGTCGCAGATCGGCTTCTTCGCCCGTTTGGCCGCGCCATCGAGCAGAGCGATGTTGAGGGCGCATTTGGCGGACATGTCGTGCGGTGACAGCGTGTCCAGGTAGGTCATGCTGCCTTCGATGTCGTTGAACGAGAGTCCGCGTGCATCCACTTTCTTAAAGAAAGCCTGCACCGTATCCACGGATTCTTTGTAGCGCGAGGTGGGCGCGGCCTCTCCCAAACCGACCGTGCCGTCGGCGCCAATCAATTCGACGGTGACGGCCTTGAAGACGTTTGTGCCGGTGCCCCGGGCAATCGTCCACATATGAGCAAGTTGGAGGTCCAGACGCTTGTAGTTGAGTTTCACAGCCAGAACGAAACCCTAAATTGACCCCGGACGCAATAAAGTTGTTCCAGTTCGGCGCATAATTCCCGTTGCTTTTGCGGCCATTCAAGGCACTTTGGTGGGAGCATGACTCCAGAGCAGGAACCTGAACCAGCGAACACAGCACCTGAGCAGCCGGGAGCGGCACCTGAGCAATCGGGATCAGAACCCGAGCAGCCGGGCGCGGGGCCCGTGCAACCAGGGGCACCCCTATCCGATCGACGTGGCCGACGATCCGGCCGCGGACACCGAGGTCGCGGGCGGCGTCGGCCCCAGGCGATGCCCCAACGACCAGCCCCTTACACAGAAACGACGGCGGAATCGACTCAACCGGCTGTGGAACCGGCTCAGGTTGTTGAAAAGGTTGCCCCAGTGGAACAAGAAGCTCCCCCGCCGCCGCTCCGGGACCGGCAGCCGGCGTCACTCGCGGGCGTTCAAAAGGCGATCGAGGAGGTCAATCAGATCATCGAGACGCTCCGCGGGACTTTGGATGACATGGAGGAAGTATTGGAAACGCTCGAGCTGGCCGAGCGGCAGAAGATCGCCGACGAGCAGGAGATCGAAACACTCCGCCGCGGCCTTCGCCAATTGAATCGGCCCAGGGATGGCGGGCCGCCTCCGCAGCGCCATTAGGCGGCTGAGGAATGGTTCTGGGTTTTGTACCCAACGCGGCGATCCGGGTAGGTGTGGGAATTAGTCTCGCCATGCTCCGGATTCGACTCAAGAGGAGACAGTGCGGCAGTACCTAGGTCAGCGTGAGCAACCAAACGACGAGCAACCCCATTACCGAGGCACTTGTCAATGCTGCCCGGCGATTGCGCGCGGAGACGAACCGGCTGGATTTCCAGCCGCCGGTTAGCCTCGTCTATAACCCACTAGTCTATGCCTGGGCTCCCCATTTAGCCTATTTGAAGAGATTTAGTGGCACCCGCAAACGGATCGTCTTCCTCGGCATGAATCCTGGCCCATTCGGGATGGTCCAGACGGGTGTGCCATTCGGCGAAGTTGCCGCCGTGCGCGGATGGTTGAAGATCGAATGCCCGGTCGGCAAACCTGCGCAAGAGCACCCACGACGGCCGGTCTCAGGTTTCGCCTGCTTACGTTCCGAGGTCAGCGGCAGGCGATTCTGGGGTCTGTTCATGGAACGATTTGGGACGCCGGAACGGTTCTTCGCCGACCATATGGTGATCAACTATTGCCCCCTGGCGTTCCTGGAGAGCAGCGGTCGCAATCGCACCCCCGACAAGCTGCCCGCCTCCGAAAAGACGGCCCTGTTTGCCGCCTGCAGCCAGCACCTGCGCGCTGTGATCGCAGCCCTGCGGCCGGAGTGGCTGGTCGGCATCGGCGAATTTGCCGCCCGGCGAGCGGAGGATGTTTTTCCGAACGGTCCCTTAAAGGTCGGGCGTATTCTGCACCCCAGCCCCGCCAGCCCGGCTGCAAATCGAAATTGGCAGGAACTGGCCACGCACCAACTCAGGCAATTGGGCGCGTGGGATTAGCCGCTTACTGCGCCTCGTCCAGGACTTTTCCCTCCTCGTTGAACAGGAGTCTTGGGTTATGCGCTTCGTCTTTAAAGGTAACTACGTAGACAACCAGATCGCCCCAGTTTTCCTTGTTGATATAGGAAACCTCAGCGGCTGGCGCGCGCTCGGGAATGGCCTTCTTGACCTTCGCGGGCACGTCGGCGAGCTTGACTTGTATCCCCCGCCTTGCCCTGACGGCGACCGTCAGATCCGGATTAAGCACACTCCCATCAGGTGCGACAAACAGCGGCGGGAAGACTTCGCTGTCGCGGAAATAGATCTTATAGACCACCCTGCCCGAGCTGGAATCTCTGATCGCATCGATCACTTCCCCCAGGCCAACCTCGGCCAGTACTGTCCGTTGCACAAGCGGGGGCAACGCGCCGAACAATGCGCCCGGCGAAGTCAGCGGTTTTTGATAGGCGGTTTCGTGCGAAGCCACTTGGGCCTTTTCAGAGGTTGCGCATCCGGCCAGCAACGCCGCCAGCGACACCACCAGAAGAACGGGCGATTTCATAAATGTGACGCAATGTACCCGGAAGAGGGCCGATGGCAAGCACTGCAAAAAGCCCTTGCACCGCGCGGCTTGGTTGGTTAGCTTAGCCGGCGCTTTCGATTTGGCTGGCGTGTTCCGCGCTGGTTTAATCCCGCAAGTACGATGGCCGAAAACGGCCGTTCCTCCGGCGGTTTCGGGTTGGTAGCTCAGTCGGTAGAGCAGCGGCCTTTTAAGCCGTTGGTCCCGGGTTCGAGTCCCGGCCAACCCACCACCGCAAAACCCCATAAGACCCGCATGAAATAAGGCTGGATTGCGGTTTCCGATTGCTCGTTTCCAATAGGTTCCAATCGTGGGCAACTGGTGGGAAACTGGCATTCTAGGGCAACTGTTGGCAACTGCTCCGTGGGGAGGATTATCGCTGGGCTTGCATGAAAAATTCACCTTCCTGTTAACACCTTCTGCGCCCATTTGTTGCGGTCGGTTACGGGATGTTGTCGCGTAGCAGCCAACGCCTACAGGCTCGCTGAAGGCCAGCCGGTGAACGCGGGCGGGGGTCTGCGGAGCGGGTGGGATTTTTGGTCAACGGCTGGCGGCAATGGGGTGTTTACCCCATACCGCAGTTGGTGGGAGTGGTGTAAACCTCAGGCGAAACGACTCTGACTCGGCAAGGGGGCGAGTCATGTGGCACTACGCGGAGCGGCCCTGCAAAGGGCCGCTCATTTTGTTTCCACCGCCTCTCGTTAACGCCATCACTCTACCGGCTCGCTGTAGGGGAAGGCCCAGGCCAGCCGACGGTGAGGCTATGCACCTGGGCGCGCGTTGCAAAGGCGTTTTCGCTTCTGGTTTCCGTGCCTATGGGTGAAATACTCGATTTCGGCTTTTCATGCCTTCACCCTCAAAAACTTCGCACGCAGTTGCCCCATAACGCGTCGGAAGCGTCCAGGGGTGTGTAGTTGGTGGGGCAAAAATAGGTGTTGCGCACCTGCCGGCGACCAGCGCATACCTGCTCTGAGTGATTCACTACACCCTCAACACTGGTCACAGCGTAGAGCAACCGCGCTCTGCCATCGGCAAGGAAGCAATCGAGGCGTTGCGGCCGCTCGTTGAACATGGTGGTGCCATTCCTGGATGTGCTCCGTTTCGGGTCGAAGTAACTCACGGTGGGGGTGCTGCCGTGTTCATCGTGTGGCGAGGCGGAGAGCCGATAGTCATTTCTGCGTTAGCATGGACACCAGACGGTGAAGCGGAAGCGTGGTCCGCCATTGAAAAGCTCTACCTGGAAATATCGGACCGTCGGCCTGAATTGGTAGCTCCAGGGAATGGGAGCGAAAAACCGAATTCGCTGCCCTGGCTGGCGGTGGTGGCGATGCCGTTCATCCCGAACCAATCCCACGATGATGTGGGCTGGCTCGGAGACTTCGAGCGGTGCATGGCGTGGACGATTCTAGGGAAGCGTGGCGGGTTGCCTGATTGACCGCCTCTAACTTCGGTCAGGGTGTTTGAGCGGAAAGAAAAATCCGGTCAGCGGAATGAAAAAACGCTGACCGGCTTGGTATGGCGCCCCGCCGTGCTGAAGGCGGGGGTGAAGTGAAAATCACAGACCGGCTTTAATGGCCGATTTCCATTCGAGGTTGCAATTGTTGCTCACGGTGAGGGTGTAAGAGCCTGTTTGAGAAAGACCATTGAGGCCCGTTGCGCCAGGTTTGGAGTCCCGCCTTTAGGCGGTTTCTGAGGGACGACATCCCTGCCGTTCTGCAAGTCCTGGCCGCCCTCCGGCGGGATTTCCACGCCACCCAGGCCTGCACGGCGCGCGAGTTCCTGCGCGAGAATGCGACGGCCACGCGGGCCTTGTTTGCCAAGGGCCTGAAGGGCATCCCGACGACCTTCGAGCCGCACTTCCATTTCAAGAAGCGTGTGCCCGGCGCCATCGGGCTCGTGCGCACCGGTGACACCATCCAATACGCCAATATGGTGCTGATTTCCGGGTAATTCATGGTAAGCTCTTTCCGGCCCGACAAATGATATTCAGATTCACCCGCATTGAGCTTAGGAGCCGGAGAGGAGCGGATTGGTCCTCGCCAGTCGAGCGTTCTGCTTTTTCGCACTCTGCGGACAAGCGGTCTTCTGGCCTCACGCTCGCAACCTTCCTCCTCTCGACGATCCTTGCGGCCGGTGGTTCCACCAATTCCTGGCGCGTTTTTCGGTCGCTGGCAAACGGGATAACAGTCGGCCCGAACAAGATTGGCAATCCAGGCATGGAGACGGTCGGCTCCAGCCAACTGCTGGCCGTCTGGAATGCTTACGGCTCGGGCTATACTGCGAGCACGACCTCGGTTCGCACCGGCGCCCGTTCCCTGCAATGCAGCTCGGCCACGGCAACTGGGGTCCACGGCGGCTATCAGACCATCACCCTGAATCAATCCACACCGAAAGCCCTCAAGCTCAGCGGTTGGAGCAAGGCCCAGGCGGTGACCGGCTCAACGGATAGTGATTACTCGGTCTATCTCGACATCACCTACAACGATGGCACGTACCTCTGGGGGCAGACCGTCAACTTCTCCGTCGGGACCCATGATTGGGAATACAAAGAGGCCATCATCCTGCCCGCCCTCCCCATTAAGCAGCTCGACTGTTACCTCCTCTTCCGCAATTCACACACGGGGACGGTCTGGTTTGATGACGTCAGCGTCGCGGAGGTGCAGGACTCTATGATGCAGTTCGACGGCGTTGCGGTGAATGCCGACCCGCCTACCCCGCTGCCTTTTTATCCTACAAATCGGTTCACCCTCCTAAGCGGCGACGGCTTGCAGTTGCAGGTGGCGCAAGATGGTGGCGTGATCGAAGCCGTGGCCGACGGCACGAATAGTCTCATGGCCGCTGCCGCCGACTACGCCTCCGGCTGGTTCGTCTGCGATCGGGCCGCAACCTCCGACTGGTGGAATGTGGGCGGGTGGGTTACCGCTACCAACGGCATCCTGCGACAGCACGGCGTCATCACCGAGTTAAATCTCTCCGCCGATATTCTTTATTCGGTGACTAACAGCGCCATCAGGATTCAAGCAACGGTTTCCAACCTGGTCGCCGCTGATCGTGCGATCTCTTTATACTTCGCGCTGCCCGTGGCGATGGATGCGGGTTATTGGTGGAATTCGCCGCGCAGCCGCGTCGCCATCACCCAGGCTGTCGAGAGTGCGACCCTCTCGGATGCAGCGCTGGGCGCGCGCAATCTCGTTAGCCAATACCCCCTGGCAACAGTGGCCACTACTGCGGCGCTCACCCTCGCCGTGCCGCCTGACCAGTACCGCCCGTTCCGACTCACCTACAACCGCTCCACGCACCAGTTCTTCGCCGTGTTCGATGTCGGTCTCAGCTCGATTCCCACGAACTACCCGCAGACCGCCTCTGCCGAGCTATGGCTTTATCGCAGCGACCCCGCCTGGGGACTGCGCTCCGGGTTGGCCGGTCTCTACCGCCGATTCCCGTCAGCCTACGGCCGAACGTTCACCAACGAAGGCATTTGGGTCGCGTTTGCCGATATCCACAGCATTACCAATATCAGCGACTTTGGCATTGGCTATCACGAGATAGTATACAGCGCGACTCTCGTAAAGTCCGATGACACGAATAACATCCAGTCGTTTAGGTACGTCTCCGAACCGTGGTCTTATTGGATGACAATGCCGACCAGTGTCTCGAACACCAATTACAACTCGGTTTACAACTACCTCCTGTACCAATACTCGCAGGGGATTAATGAGGCCATCGAAACCCTGAGCTCCGGTTTGCTTGATCCCAATGGTCTTTTCCAGTTCTTTCCGGCGTCCCAGCCCTGGTGCCCTTACGGTGCGGCCTTCTACGTCAACGCCAGCCCTTACATTTCCGATCCACAGTACGCGGTCACGAAATTCAGCCACGAATGGAACAGCACCGTGCGTGACGTCTATAATCACCCGGAGAACGGCGTCCTTGACGGCGAGTATATTGATAGCTTTCTCTCCTACGCGACGGTTGCCGATTACAGCTCCAATCACCTGCGCACCACCTCCTTTCCCCTCACTTATACCCGCGACAACCTGGCCCTCATGACCCCGTTGATCTTTGGCACATACGAAATGGCCCGCGCCATCGCTACCGACCTCCACGGCTTGGGGAAGCCGATCATGGCCAATACCCTTTACACCTGGCCCCGCCTGCCGATCGGGATGGGACTGTTTGACTTCACCGGCACTGAAATCAACTGGTTCGACAGCGCCGGGAACTTCGCTCCGCCCTCAGACGACTCGCTTCTCTACGCGCGGGCCATGTCGGGGGACCGGCCTTACGGCTATTTGCAGAACACGGATTTCACCAAGGTCTCGCTAACGGAGATGGAGAGCTACATGCGCCTGTGCGCCGTCTATGCCATTTACCCGAGTGCCTTCAGCGCTGACTCCTACAACAACAATTACTTCGAACAGCCCGCCCTCTATGAGCGTGACCGGCCGCTGTTCAAGAAGTATGTGCCAATCATCCGCACGCTCAGCCTGGCCGGTTGGCAACCCGTCGCGGACGCTACCGTGGACAACGCCTCGGTCGAGATCGAGGCCTACGGCACGAATACTCTTACCGGCGTGCGTTACCTGTCGGTGCGGAATTTCTCCTCCTTGCCATCAATCGCCACCGTAACCTTCGATACGAACAAGTGGGCATTCCCCAATGCGCAATGGTTGCGGCTGACGAACCTCTTCGACGGCGGCACTCTCACGATCAACCTCGGCGCCGGCAGCAACTCACTCGCGCTCACACTCCAGTCGAAACAATGCACCGTTTACGCCGTCCAAGCCAGCCCACCGCCCCCGCCGGTCATCCTTATCAACGACGGCGCTTTCGGCTTTAGCTCCAGTCAATTCGGCTTCAACGTGAGCGCTGTGCCCGGCCAGGTCATTGTGGTCGAGGCCGCCGCGGACCTTCTGAATTGGACTGCACTCCAGACATATACTGTCCCATATGCCGGATTCATATATTTCTCGGACGGAGACTCCACCTCCCTCGCGCACCGTTTCTACCGTGCCCGGCTGCAATGAAGCGCTGGTCACCCCGAGCAGTTCTTATTTTGTCAGGTTGGTAGGGCGCGTCACTCCGTGCGCGCCGGTCGTTGGTAAGCCCCCTGGCCCAAGTTTTTCACATCCACCTTGAAATGCTCGCAGGCCGGAGCGCCGGTCTCCGACCCGGCGTCTCCCAGCCAATTGGCCGACGCCGGGTCGGAGACCGGCGCTCCGGAAGGTGTGAAGTATTCGCCCGAGGACCAGCGCGCACGGAGTAACGCGCCCAACCCTACGCCCAGTCCTCATAATGAACTGCTGAGTGTCGGTGCCACACCCATTCTGGCACTTGCACTGCACTACAATAGTCCAAGTTGTTCGCAAGCTACGTGGAATCTTTATGCCAACGTCGAAAACCGACAGAATCATGGCGGGACAAAATCATGTTTAGAAGATTCATATGGCTCCGCCGATTGTGGTCAGTCAGTCATGATTCTGGTTTTGATCAGTATGATTCTGTCCCGCCATGATTCTGTCGGTCTTCCATTCGGTTGCGGCTTTGCCGCGCTGTGCAGTCTGCCGCACCCGTGCTCCTGGCGTCCATCCCGCCATAGCCCCACTCACTTCCCCCGCATCAGTTGGGGGATAGCCGCCCCGTCTTTGCGCGGGTCGGAAGCGCCGTAGTTGATGCCCGTCTTAAAATCTCGCTGCACCGCCTGGCCACCGCCCACGGAACTCGCGTAATCACCCCGCAACTCGACCTTGTGTCCACTCGCGGCGAGCTCGGCACGGACCGCCGCCGGCACCCTCGACTCCAGCTCCACATCTCGACCTCCGAAAGTCTGCTTGGTGAACCTTGGCGCTTCCAACGCCGCCTGGATATTCATCTGGTGGTCCACGACGTCTGAGATGAACTGCGCGTGCGCCTGAGATTGGTTCCAACCTCCCATGATGTCGAAGGCAATGCGCACCTCACCCTTGCTGGCGAACGCGGGAATGATCGTATGCAGCGGCCGCTTGTGCCCGGCCAGCACGTTTGGGCTGGCAGCGTCCAGGCTGAAAAGCCCACCGCGGTTCTGCAGCGCGAAACCCGTGCCGCCTGCCACGACGCCCGAGCCGAACGAGTTGTAGTTGCTCTGGATATAGGACACCATGTTTCCATCCGCGTCCACCACGCACAGGTAGGTTGTGTCAGTCCCAACCCCGGGCGGCCGGCCCGCTTCCACCTCGTCTTGCGCTTTGGCCATGTCAATGAGCTTGGCTCGCTCGTGAGCGTACTCCTTCGACAGCAGGCCCGCGACGGGCACCCGCGCGAACTTCTGATCACACACGTAGCGGAGCATATCGGCATACGCGAGCTTCTTGGCCTCGATCATGGCGTGCAGCGCGTTGGCCGAATTAGGACCGAACTCGACCATAGGACAATTCTCCATCAGGTTGAGCATCATCAACGCGGCGATGCCTTGCCCGTTGGGCGGCAGCTCATAGACCGTCCAGCCGTGGTACGTCGTCGAGATCGGCTCAACCCATTCGCAGGAGAAGCCTGCCAGGTCCTCAGCAGTGAGGGCGCCACCCAGCTCCTTCGAGCGCTCCAGAAGCCGTTTCGCAATGGCCCCTTCATAGAAAGCCTTCCGGCCTCGCGCGGCCACCTGCTTCAATGACCACGCCAGCTCCGGATTGCGGAAGATCTCCCCTGCCCGGGGCGCACGGCCATTGGGCAAAAACGTGCTCGCCGCGTTCGTGTCCCGGCGCAGCTTCGCGGCGCTGTCCTCCCAATAGCTGGCGAAGATTTCGGTAACCGGGAAGCCCGCCTCCGCGTAGCGAATCGCCGGGGCCAGCACCTCCGGCAGCCTCTTCCTCCCGAAACGCTTGAGCAACTTGTCCCAGCCATCCACCGCGCCCGGCACGGTCACCGAGTGAATTCCGCTCTGCGGCATGGTCGAAATGCCTTTGCCCTTTAAGAACTCAGGCGTCAGTCCAGCCGGCGACCAGCCGCTCGCGTTCAAGCCATACAACTTCCCCGTTTTCGCCTCATAGGCCATCACGAACAAATCGCCCCCTATCCCGTTGGCCATGGGCGCGAAGACCCCCATTGCCGCGTTCGCAGCCACCGCCGCGTCCACCGCGTTGCCGCCCTCGGCCAATAGGGTCGCACCGATCTGCGACGCGAGCGGATGTTCCGTGGCGACGATGCCTTGGCGCGTAATAACCATAGACCGCGCCTGTGACCGGTCCGCCGCTCCCGCCGAAGCGCAGAAGTCCGCGCCAATCAGCAGTCCAAGCAGGACTAAGCATGGCAACACGAACAGCCGCCCACCTGGATGCTTGGAGCAGTAAGAACCTCTTAGAGCCTGTTTGCGAAAGACCATGGAGACTCGTTGCAGCAGGTTTGGTGTCTCGCCTTTAGGCGGTTTCTGCGCCGCACCGCCTAAAGGCAGGACTCCAAACCAAGTTTTGAAACAGCCTCTTCGGGTTGGTCGAATCCAGCGCATTGGTAGTATAGAAGTCGCCATGGGCATTAAAGTGCTTTGCTTTGCGGCAGAATGCGACCCCAATTGAATAGCCTGCCGGCCAATGCTGTCATTACTAAGCACAGGCTCGGTGCTGGCACCTCGGGTCCACCGAGGCCGCTCCAAGAGCAGGCGCGAAACTGAAGCCAAGAACAAGAGGAACACAAGAGAGCGCCTCCCAATCTCCTGGCATGCCGGTGGCCTGCAACTGGCCTTCCCCACGCCGTCACCCGCCCACTCTCTGCCAAAGGGATTCGATCACTCAGCCTAGGGTTGCGCGCCGAGCGGTACCCTAGGTGGCCGTGGCCCAGGAACCTGGCGAACCCTGAAAGGGTTATATCGGTTCTATTTTTCTGCTTCTCCTATACCAACCACGCCTTCGTCAAAATACGCCGCCCCCCGACCACCAACGCCCCCAGGCAGGAATCCACTTTGCAAACCGTCAGTTTGTGGCATGTTTCGTCAGCTATATGCTGCAATGTTTAATCCGGAGGAATCAACTCGGTGGATGCGTTATCTACCTGAGCTGCATTGCCTTATTGATGAGCTTTGCTCTGTTGCTTCCTGCCGGGGCATCGGAGTTCCAAAAGCTAAAGAGTGGTCATGTCCCGGCAGCCCTGGCACGCCTGAACCCTATTGGCAATCTTCCGGCCTCGCGCCGTTTGAATCTGGCTATTAGCCTGCCGTTGCGCAACGAGCAGGAATTGGACGCCCTGCTCCAAGAGCTCCACGACCCAGCCAGCCCCAACTACCGCCGCTACCTGACGACCGAGGAGTTCACCCAGCGGTTCGGGCCGACAGAACAGGATTACCAGGCCCTCATGGACTTCGCGAAATCCAACGGGTTGGCTGTCACCGTCACCCATCCCAATCGCGTTGTACTGGACGTGGAAGGGACAGTCACAGACATCCAGAAGGCCTTCCACCTGAACTTGCACGTCTATCGGCATCCCCTGGAAGCCCGCGAGTTCTACGCGCCGGATGGGGAGCCGTCGGTTGATTTCGACCTTCCCATACTGCACGTGAGCGGCTTCGATAACTACGCCCTTCCGCACCCGAATGTGCGCGAGCAGCCCGCCGGCTTGGCGGTCGACCTGCTAAGCCCAAAGGTCGGCTCCGGCCCGAGTGGCAGCTATCAGGGACGCGACTTCCGCACCGCTTACGTGCCGGGCACCCCGCTGAACGGCGCTGGGCAGAGCGTCGGACTGGTGGAGTATGATGGCTTTTACGGCAATGACATCACGAACTACGAAAGCCAGACCAGGCTGCCCAACGTGCCACTGACAGTGGTGCCAATTGGCGGCGGCATCAGCACCCCTGGCAATAACTCGGTTGAGGTATCCCTGGACATTGAGATGGTGATCTCGATGGCGCCTGGCGTCTCCCGAGTCTACGTTTATGAAGCCCCTAACACCGGCACCCATTGGGTGGATATGCTCAGTCGCATGGCCAATGATAACCTGTCCAAGCAACTCAGTTGTTCGTGGGGCGGCGGCTCGCCTGACCCGGCATCGGAGCAAGTCTTCAAGCAGATGGATGCGCAGGGGCAGTCCTTCTTCAGCGCTACCGGTGATTCCGACGCCTTCACCGGCGCGATTGACTTCCCGGCCGAGAGCCCCAATATCACTCAAGTCGGTGGGACGACGCTGACTACTGGCACCAGGGCCACCTACCAATCCGAGACGGTTTGGAACTGGGGGTTGCGCAGCGGCAGTTACGCCGGCAGCAGCGGAGGCATCAGTACACATTACACGATCCCGTCCTATCAGCGAGGTGTCAGCATGTCGGCCAACCAAGGTTCCACGACCATGCGCAATGTCCCCGATGTTGCGTTGACCGCCGACAATGTCTACGTGGTTTATGGCAACGGCCAGACTACGATAGCCGGCGGCACCAGTTGCGCGGCGCCCCTCTGGGCGGGGTTGACCGCCTTGATCAATCAACAGGCGGCGGCCACAGGACAGGCCCCGGTTGGTTTTCTGAACCCTGCGCTTTACAACATTGGCCGAGGGTTCGGCTATGCCGCTGCTTTCCATGACATTGCCTCAGGCAACAATTTCAGCGGCACGAGTCCGACCCGGTTTGCCGCGGTGGCCGGCTACGACCTGTGCACCGGTTGGGGCACACCCAACGGCACCAATCTCATCAATGCCCTTGCCGGGCCGGTCAATCTGACGCCATTCATTGTCTCCAACAGCTTCCTCCTGGTCGCCGAGAGCTGCGCCAACGGCGCCGTGGACCCGGCGGAGACGGTTAGCGTGAGTTTCGGACTGGCAAACGCTGGCAACGCGGACACGACCAACCTGGTCGCTACCCTGCTGTCCACAAATGGCATTCTGTTTCCCAGCGGCCCGCAGACGTACGGCGTGCTCAGCACCAACGGCACTACGGTGTCGCTACCATTTACTTTCACGGCGATGGGAATCTGCGGCAGCACGAATACCGCCTCCCTGCGACTGCAGGATGGCACGGCCAATCTGGGAACGGTTAGTTTCTCATTCACGATGGGGCAACCCATTGTCACGACCGTCTTCTCGGAGAACTTCGACGGCGTTACCGCCCCGGCCTTGCCGGCGGGGTGGACAACTTCGGCCATCGGCGCTGAATCCAACTGGGTCACTCTTGCCTCCCTGAGCGATAGCGTACCCAACTCCGCCTTTTCGCCCAATTCTTCGAGCAACGGTGTGAACGAGCTGAACTCGCCTCCCATCACGCTGCCCACCGGCCCCGCGCAGTTGGCCTTCCGGCAGAACTTTAACCTGGAGACGAGTTACGACGGTGGCGTGCTGGAGATCAGCATCGCCGGCGGTGCGTGGACCGACATCCTGGCGGCAGGTGGCAGCTTTGTCACCGGCGGCTATAACTACACCATCAGCACTGTCTACAATAACCCTCTGTTCGGCCGGCAAGCCTGGAGCGGCATCTCCGGCGGGTTCATTACAACGGAGGTCAAACTGCCCGCCTCCGCCTCCGGCCAGACAATCCAATTGCGCTGGCGCTGCGGGTCGGATGACAACGTCGGCGCGCCGGGGTGGTACGTTGACACCATCTCCATCACCAGCAGCGGCTACGCATGTTGTACCCAGAGCACCGACCTCGGCGTTACTCTCACCGCTTCACCCGATCCCGTCGCTGTCGGGCAGACCCTGAGCTACGCGCTGGTAGTCACCAACCTGGGACCAGCCTCCGCTTCGGTTGTGACGGTCACGGACACCCTGCCGGCCAGCGTCACTTTTGTCTCGGCCTCCCCGGGCTGCGTGAGCCTGGGTGGTAGGGTGGTCTGCAATCTCGGCACTTTCCCCAGTGGGGGCACCACCAACTTCACGGTGGTGGTCACGCCCACTGCCGAAGGTCTGATTACCAATACTCTTACGGTGGCCTCACTGACTACCGATCCCAACCCCGCTAACAACACCGCGATCAGCGTGATCTCGGTTACTGCCCCGCCTGTTATCATGGTTCAACCGAGTAGCCAGGCAGTGTTGCCGGGCGCTAATGTGACTTTCCAGGTCACAGCCACCGGCCCGGCTCCTTTGACTTACCAGTGGAGCCACAATGGGACCAACCTCCCTGGCGCCGTGGACACTGTGCTGACCCTGACCAATGTGGGGATCTCGCAAGCTGGATCCTACGCGGTGCTCGTGAGCGGGACATCTGGCTCCACTCTGAGTTCCGATGCAATGTTGACCGTGCTGGACCCCTCGATCGTAGGGCAGCCGCTGGGCCAATCGCTGATGGCGGGCGCGACAGCCCGCTTCACTGTTGATGGGTCTGGTTCTACGCCATTCAGTTATCAGTGGCTCAAAGATGGCGTTCCTCTGGTGGACGGCGGTAAACTCAGCGGCACGACTACGGCCAGCCTGGTCGTGTCGAACGTGCAGGCGGGGGAGATGGCTGCCTATTCGGTAGTCATCAGCAATTCCTACGGCAGCGTGGTCAGCTCGAACGCGCTGCTCACCGTGTGGCCGTTGCTGGGCTGGGGTCGGGATGATTACGGCCAGGCGGACATCCCAGGTGGACTGACCAATGTTACTGGCATCGCTGCCGGCTTCTCTCACAGTCTAGCCTTGCGCGGGGATGGAACCGTAATCGCCTGGGGCGCAGGCGCCTCGAACACGGGAGTCCTTCCCCATTATGGCCAATCGTTCGTTCCCGACGGGCTGACCAACGTGACAGGGATTGCCGCTGGCTTCGACCATAATCTGGCATTGCGTGCCGATGGGACGGTGGCTGCCTGGGGCGCGGGCACAACGAATACGGGGGCCGATCCGAACTACGGGCAAGCGCTGGTTCCAGAAGGCTTGAGCAACGTGGTGGCCGTGGCGGCAGGGGCATATCACAGTCTGGCGTTAATGTCCGACGGCACCGTGGTGGCTTGGGGCGACAATGACTTCGGCCAGACGAATGTTCCCGGAGGTTTAACCAACGTGGCGGCGGTGGCGGCAGGGGGAAATCACAGCCTGGCATTGAAGTCCGACGGAACGATGGTGGCCTGGGGTGACGACAGTGCCGGCCAGACTGATATTCCAGGTGGGTTGACCAATGTAGCTGCGGTGGCGGGCGGTTACGGTCACAGTCTGGCGTTACGAGCCGATGGGATAGTGATAGCCTGGGGTGACGACAGTGCCGGCCAGACCAATGTCCCACCAGGGCTAACCAATGCTGTAGCGGTGGCAGGTGGCTTTGCCCACAGCCTGGCGTTGCGAGGCGACGGAACGCTGGTGGCATGGGGCGACTCCAGCTACGGCCAGACCAATGTCCCAGCAGGGCTGACCAACGCCGTGGCGGTTACCGCTGGCAGCTACCACAATTTGGCCCTCGAAAGCGATGGGCGTCCAGCCCTAACGGTGCAACCCGTCAGCCAGGTCGCGACTGCGGGTGCGACCGTCCAGTTGCTGGCGATGGTGGCCGGGCTTCAGCCCTTGAGTTACCAGTGGCAGTGGAACGGGACCGATATTGCCAATGCCACCAATGCCACGATTACTCTGACCAATGTCCAGTCTGCCCAAGCGGGTGGTTATGTTGTGGTGGTGAGCAACGTAGCGGGTTCCGTGACCAGCGTCGTGGCCGGCCTTACTGTGTCGTCGCCTCAGGAGATACTTCTTCAAATCAGCCTTGCCGGGCCGCAAGTCTCCATCTCCTTTGCCAGCCAGCCTGGGGTAAGTTATGCGCTCGAATACAAGCAACTCCTGGACGATCCGGCTTGGACGTCCCTGCCGTGGTCCGTGATCGGCACCGGCGGTCTAATTACCCTTCAGGACACCAATACGTCCGCGGATAGCCGTTATTACCGCGTCCGCCGCGAGTAATCGAACTACTTTACTTCAGCCACGGCGCAATATTTTCGCCGCGCCAGATCTCCTGCACGGGCTGCCGCTCGCGCACCAGGGCAGCCCGCGTGCCTCTGACCATGACTTCTGCCGCCAGGCATCGCGTGTTGTAATTCGAGGCCATGACGAAGCCATACGCCCCCGCGCTCATCAAGGCCAGATAATCTCCCGCTCCCGCCTTGGGCAGCGGCCGGTCCTGGCAGAAGTAGTCCCCCGATTCGCAGATCGGGCCCACCACGTCTGAACCGACCAAGGCTCCCCGCGTGCGGTTGAGCGGCACGATCTCATGGTAGGCGTCGTAGAAAGCCGGCCGAATCAGGTCGTTCATCGCCGCGTCCACGATCAGGAAGTTCTTCCGGCCTGTGCGTTTCACGTATTCGACGCGGGTGACCAGGATGCCCGCGCTGCCAGAGATGAACCGTCCTGGCTCAATCAGAATCTTCAAGCCCAACGACTTCAGCAAGGGCAGCAATCGTTCCGAGTATTGCTGCGGCGTGAGGATGCGCCGCCCTTCGGCTGTTTTCCACCACGTGGCGACCCCGCTGGCCAGCGCCGACTCATAGACGATGCCCAGCCCGCCCCCAAGGCTCAAGAACTCCAGCCCATGTTTCTCTTTCAGTCGCGCCACCAGCGGCAGCACCTTGCGCACCGCCTGCTCGAACGGGCTGACCTCCGTGATCTGCGAGCCGATGTGCATCTGCAAGCCGCGCAGGCGCAGGTGCTTCAGTTTGCTCGCGCGCGCGTAGACGCCTTCGATCTGTTCGAGCGCAATGCCGAACTTGTTCTCGTAGGTGCCGGTCGTGATCTTCTTGTGGGTGTGGGCTTCCACGTTCGGGTTGACGCGGACTGCCACCGGCGCCGTCTTCTTAAGGCGCGCCGCTACACGGTTGATCCGCTCCAATTCCGGCTCACTCTCGGCGTTAAACGTGTAGACTCCCTGCTGCAGGGCGAATTTAATCTCCTCTTCGGTCTTGCCTACGCCGGCAAACGCGCAGCGGCGCGGGTCGCCCCCGGCCGCCATGACCCGCTGCAACTCGCCTCCACTCACGATGTCGAAACCGCTTCCCAGCCTCGCCAGCACGCGCAGCACGGACTGGTTCGAGTTGGACTTGACCGCAAAGCAAACCATGTGCTCCACGCCTGCCAGCGCCTGGTCCAGGTCCTGGAAGTGCTTTGTTAGCGTGTTCTGCGAATAGACGTACAGCGGCGTGCCAAAGCGCTTCGCGAGCGCCTCGACGGCGACCCCTTCACAGCAAAGCTTGTTCCCGACATAACGAAAGTCGTGCATGGAGCGGGAGTGTAAAGTGCGTGCCCTAAAGTGCAACTGGAGAGTGGGCGAGCCGGCAGCGGCGCGGCGACATTCCTGTCCAATGCCGCCAGGATTTGCTTCCAGACAAGCCCCGCAAAACCGGGCCACATCATTGTCCCGGAGGGACATGCGATAATAGCCCAACGTTTCAACGTTGGGAACCAGTGCCCGCGGCACGATAAGTCCCGGAGGGACGACTGACGGATCGCTCGGGATTTCAGCCGTCCCTTCGGGACTTGTGGCCCTCTACACTCGCCCCCCCAACGTTAAAACGTTGGGCTATTCTCGACCATCCCTCCGGGATGAGGAGGGTCAAATTCCAGCGGTCTTGGACGGGAATGTCCGGGCGCCGACCCACGGGCCACGCCTGTCACTGGCTCAACGGCTTCATTGTCATTGGGTCGCGGAGTGGGACGTCCTTCAGCGGGCCTTGAACAAGCTCCGCCAGTTTCACCGGGTGATCCGGAGAGCCGAGCAGGATCTGGTCCTTCTGGCCGACGGTCAGGACGACCAGCTTGTCGGGCGTCAGGTATTTCTTGGCCACACGCAGCACGTCTTCCTGGCTGATGGCCTCCAGGCGAGAACGATAGGTCTTCCAGAAGTCCGGCTGCCGGGAGTAGCGGCCGGTGAACTCGTCCTGTGCGAAGGTATTCGCCACCTGCGCTTTGGTTGCAAACGTGCGCGGGAACCGATCAATGAAGCCATGCTTCGAGACGGTCAGTTCACTCTGAGTTACGGGCGCGGCAGCGATCTTTTTCATTTCCTCCAGGACAATGGACACCGCATATGCAACCGTGCGCGACTTGGATTGAAAGCCCGCCGTGAACGTAAGCGGGTAATAGACGCCGCCCTGGAAACTCGAATGGGCGTCATAAGCCAGGCCCTCATCCGACCGCACGCGGTTCATGATCCGCGAGGTGAAGCCGCCGCCGCCCAGAATGTCATTCATAATGACCACGGCGAAGTAGTCAGGGTCCTCGCGTAGGATGCCGGGCAGCATCATCGCCACCCGCCCCTGGTTCACGTCCTTATTCACCATGTAAACGCCGGTCGCGGCAAAGGTTGTGTTGGTCGGGATGGTGGACGGTGTCTCGCCCTTGAACGGCCAATCGGCAAATAGCGCCTCCAGCTTCTGCACCATCTGGTCGCGGTCGAAATCACCGCTGGCAGCCACGACAAAATTGCCGGGATGAAACCACTGCCTATGAAACTGCTCCAAGTCCGCGCGCGTAATCGAATCCACAGAAGCCGCGGTCGAATAATGGTTCGCCCAGAAGTCCTCCCCAAACGCCAGGAACCCATCCTCGCGCCCTTCGATGGCCGCGGATTCGTCATTGCGCTCCTTCATGGCCTGCAGGATCTGCTGCTTGCGTAGCGTGATCTTGTCATCCTGGAACCGCGGAGCAGTCAATACCTCGTGCAGGATGGCCAGCCCTTCATCCAGGTCTTTAGCAAGCAGGTTAAGCCCCACGCTGCCCTGGTTGTCTCCGATGACCGAGTTGAGCTGCGCCGCCAGGAATGCCAGGCGCTCTTCCAGTGCTTCCGCTGTCTTCGATTTCGTGCCGCCGCGCGCCAGCAGGTAACCGGTAAGGTCGGCCAGACCCTCTTTGCCGGCGGGCTGAAGATATGATCCCGTATGGGCATATATGACAATGTTGACCAGCGGCAGCTCGCGGTCCGGGACCACATAAGCGATCGGACCGCTCTTCAGCGTAACCCGGGCCTTTTCCGGCATCGGTGGCTCATAGGTAAGCGCTGGGTAAGTCAGCTTCTCCGGCCGGTCGGGAATCGCGGTCTGGGCAACGGCAGTATTGAGCCCGAGGCTGGCGAATAAAATCACCGCAGCAGCCAAAGCAGCGGAAGGCCTAATTCCGCCGGTTGCCATCGCATAGCCTCCGGTTTCGGACTTCGGATTTCGGCCTTCGGACTTCGGACTTCGGACTTCCTTACTCATTGCTTCTCCTCCGCGGGTTGCGTCTTTGCAGAAGTGCCGGGCTTGCGGGTATAAACGGCCACCGCCCGATTCTCCTTCGTGAAATACTTGTTGGCTACGCGCTGCACGTCGGCGGCCGTCACGGCCTGAATCTTCGGCCCGGCTTCGTTGATCTCGCGCCAGTCCCCTTCGCCGTCGTTACGAACCAGATGCATCAGGACCGGGAAGTTGGACGAGAGCCGCCGATACTCGCCGGCGGCAAAGTTGTTCTTCACCTTCTGCAATTCCTCCGGTGGCACCTCCTCCTTCTTCAACCTCTCAATATTGTCGTAAATGCCCAGTTCGACCTCCTCGGGTTTGTGTCCTTCCTTCACTTCGCCGCCGGCGCTGAAGGAGCCTTCCCATTTCATCGAGGATTGGTCCGCATACGCTTCCGTGGCCACGCCGCTGCCCAGGACCAGGCCCTTGTACAGCCGCCCCGTCCGCGTGGACAGGACCTGGGCCAGGATTTCCAGCGCATAGGAGTCGCGATGCCGGAACGGCACCGTGTGCCAAACGATGTCCACTTGCGGATTCGCCTCCGCTTCGGCGTTCATCCGCTTTTCCGCCATCTGCTTGACTTCGAGCGTCACAATGTCCGGCGGCTCCTTCGGGCCGCGCGGGATGCGCTCAAAATACTTCTGCGCGAGCCCCTCCGCCTTGGCCGGTTCCAAGTCGCCAACCAGAATGAGTGTGATGTTCTGCGGCGCATAATAGGTTGAGTAAAACTCGTCCGCCTGCGCTTTGGAGATCGCCGGGATGTCCGACGGCCAGCCTACCGTGGGCCAGGCGTAGGGCGAAGATTCCCAGAACATCGCGTTAAATTCCTCTTGGAACTTGCCCAGCGGCGTCGAATCCGTCCGCATCCGCCGCTCCTCGAATACCACGTCGCGCTCGGCATAGAACTCGCGGAAGACTGGATGCAGAATCCGGTCTGATTCCATCCACATCCACAGCTCCAGCTTGTTGGCCGGCACGTTAATGAAGTAGGCCGTCATGTCTTCGGACGTGAAAGCGTTCATGCTCGACCCTCCGGCCCCGTTGTAAATCCGGTCGAACTCGTTCTTGACCAGGATGTCCCGCTGCTCAGCAATCAGCTTATTGAATTCCGTTTCCAGCTCGCGATAGCGTGGGGTTCTGTTTTCAGGCTTCAGCATGTCCTCAATTTCCCCGTGGCGATACTGCACACGCATCTTCCGCTCCTCCTGGCGTATTTCATCGCGGATGCGTTCCTGCGCGGCAATGATTTCGAGGTCGCGCTGATAGTTCGTCGTGCCGATAGTGGGGGTCCCCTTGAACATCATGTGCTCGAATAAGTGAGCGATGCCGGTCATGCCCAGCCGTTCGTTGGAGCTCCCCACGTGCGCTACCCAGCCGCCCGCGACCGTTGGCTCGTCATGCCGCTCCACCAATAGGAGCCGCATCCCGTTCGCCAGGTGCTTTTCGACTACCGGAACTTTTTGGGCCTGCAGTGGCAGCCCCCACAGGAAGAGTAAACACACCACAAACCATCGTTTCCCGTGTCCGATGAATGTGCCGGTCCGATTGGCCATTTCTAGGTGTCCCATGCTCGTGTGACAAGGCTACGCCAGCATTGTTAAACTACCAAGTGAAAAGTAGGGCTGCTTGTGAGGTCTCAATCATGGCGGGTAGGGCGGGCAGTCCTCTGCACGCCGGGCCGGGATTATGGGCGTGCCGCGGCGTGCAGCGGACTGACCGCCCTACTTCCTCCCGTCTTCACGGAGGCATTACGGCTATTATCGCCTGTCCCTCCGGGACAAAGACTTGGCCCGGTTTCGCGGGTGTTCTTTGGGATCAATTCCTAGCGGCATTGGACAAGAATGTCCGCTCGGGGTAATGCCACCTGCCGAGGCGGACAAGAACATGCGGGCCCTGTCGTTTCTGCTGGTCTTTTGGGGCTGAACGCCTATGCTAGTCTCGCATTTGCTTCATGAAGACATTCGCACTGCGGGCGTGGTTTCTGGCCGCGCTTCCCATTGTCCTGCTGACGCGCGAGGCCGCCGTCGCTCAGGTGCCGACCGCCGGCTCCCCGACCGGCATTAACGCCGCGTTTGTAAAGCTATTCGGCGCCGTTAATTCCTTCACGGCCAAAGTCGAGACGCAGATGTTCGACACGTCCCAGAAGGAGATCGTGCGCATGCCGATGGACTTCGCAGTCCTTGATAACCAGGTGCGCCTGGAAATCGACCTGGCGCAAACAAAGAGCAAGGATCTCACTGCCAGCGCCCTCGCTGAGGTGAAGCAGGCCGGCAGGGACCGTGTGATCAGCGTCTTCCGGCCTGACAAAAAGGTCACTTACATCATTTACCCAGGCGTGCAGAGCTACCTGATTCTTCCCCTGGCCAAAGGCGATGTTGAGGCCCTGGATCAGGGTCTTACGCTGAAGAAGTCCGCGCTGGGCAAGGAGACTGTTGACGGTCACCCGTGCGTCAAAAACAAGGCTACCGTGAGCAATGCCAAGGGGTCGGTCTTGGAAGCCATCACCTGGAATGCGGCTGACCTCAACGACTTCCCGCTCCAGATCCAGATGAACCAGAATGACAACAAAGTGCTCATGCATTTCTCCCAGGTCCGCTTGGTTAAGCCTGACGCCAAGCAATTCGACCTGCCCCCTAACTACGGCCAGATGAAATGAAGATAATCAACGCTAACCCGGACAAAGACATCGGCGCGTCGGCCTGGCTCGTCGAAATGGAGGGGCACCGCCTGCTGATGGACGCCGGCACTCATCCCCGGTTCGAAGGCAACGCCTCGCTCCCGCTCTATGACCTGATCAAAGAAGGCGAGGTGGACGCAATCGCCATTTCTCATTGTCATCACGACCATGTCGGATCATTGCCAGTCGCGCTGCGGTACTTTCCCAAGGCCCATGTTCTGATGACGGAGTTAAGCTACTTCCTGGTCGAACGCGTGCTTCACAATTCGGTCAACGTCATGAAGCGGCAGCGTGACGAGCTGGGCCTCAAAGAGTACCCCCTCTACAGCCACGACGAGGTGGACGAACTGGCTCCCCGCATCCAGGGTTTCAAATACAACCGCGAGGTTGACTGGGCCGCGTTTCACAAGACTCGCGCCGGCTTCATCTCGCCAACCCTGGAATTCTACGACGCCGGCCACACCCTGGGCTCCGCCGGAATCATGGTCCGTGGCCGGAAGGAGACCCTGTTCTATACCGGCGACGTTTGTTTTCATGACCAGACCATCTTAAGGGCCGCCCGATTCGAAGACGTCAAAGCCGACGTGCTCGTAATGGAAACCACGCGCGGCAGCCATCAGCTCCCGCCTGGTTTTTCGCGCGCAGGAGAAATTGAGCGCCTATGCCAATCCATCCAACGGGTGTTGCAACGCCGGGGTTCGGTCCTTATTCCCGCCTTTGCCCTGGGTCGCACGCAGGAAATCCTCGCCCTGCTGGCCATTCTGATGCGCGAAGGCCGCCTCAAGCCGCAATCGGTTTACATCGGCGGCCTGGGCCGCGTCTTCACGGAAATCTACGACCTGGAATCGCACCGGACTCATCGCCAGTATCCCAACCTGCAACTCCACGACGCTCTGAACCTCACGGTGCTGGATCAGGGGCAGATCGACAAGATGAAGTTTACTGGCGGCCGCCTCTTCGTCGTCACCGCCGGCATGATGAGCGAACACACCGCAGCCCACGACCTGGCAGCCCGCATGATCGGCGATGAACGCCAGGCCATCTTCTTCGTCGGTTACGCCGACCCCGATACCCCGGGCGGCCGCCTCAAGGCCTCGAAGCCGGGCCAAACCTTCCTCCTCAGCCCCAGCGGCGGAGAGGTGACCCGCCATTGCGAAATGGAGAGCTTCGACCTCACGGCCCACGCCAACCGCGACGACCTGCTGGACTTTGTTGGCGTAGTCGAGCCGCGGGTAATCCTGCTCAGCCATGGCGAGGATGGGTCGCGAGAATGGTTCACTGAGCAGGTCCACGCCCGCTACCCGAAGATCAAGGTTCTTGTGCCCAAACCGGGCGAAGCGCTGGAGGTTTAACCTGGGTTTTTCACACTCGCCTTGAAATGCTGGCTGCCCGGAGCGCCGGTCTCCGACCCGGCGTGGGCCCTGTGGCTGGGAGACGCCGGGTCGGAGACCGGCGCTCCGCAGGTTGTGAAATCTTCGGGCTAACGGCTATGAGCACCAGGAGGGCGAGCGGCCTCGAGAGCCCCGGCTTTCGACGAGTTTGGAGAAGTCAGGGCTCGCGAGGACGCTCGGCCTACCTTATTTGAATGCATTCATGTTTATGAAACCTGCCCTCGGTGCTCTCTGCTTGCTGGTTCTGGCTTGGACAACCGGCTACGCCAGCACCCCAGCCGATCTGAAGCTCGTAGGCGACTGGGATGTGCAGGTCACTTTCAAGGAAGAGCGCCCGCTCGCCTCCACTGTTCACGTCGCCCCGCCGGTGATCGTGTCCGTTGCTGCCGAAAAATGTGATTCGCTGCCGTTGTACGAACCCAATGCGGCGGGCTGGACGAAAGGGGCGCAGCTCCGCGGCGTGCGCGCGCAGGAGACTACCACCCCGCACCTGTTTGATGTGGAGAGTTTGGTGCTGCGGGCTGGGTCAGAAGCGGACGCTCCGGTCTTCCGTCGGGGTCAGGACTACGAGGCAGACGCGACCTGGGGCACTTTCGGCCGGTGCACGAACAGCGCTATCAAGGAGGGTCAGCCGGTCTTTGCGAGCTACCGTCATGCGCAACTCCGGCTCGACGCCGTGGTGCTGACACGCGCGCGTCGGGTTGAAGTGCGGCAAGGGGAGCCACGGTCCGCCGCGCCACTACCGCCTACGATCGAGAAGGGCGAGCGCCGCCTGGCCAATATCTGGTTGCCGGGCCGGCTGGACCGCCTCGCGCCGGAGCACCTGTTACCGGTGCTGGAAACCACTTACCCTGAGCCGCGTAAGACTAAACCCACGCCCGCCGAGGAGCTATGCCCCAAGGCTATGAAGAAGCTTCGTTCGGGCCAGCCCCTGCGCATTCTGGCCTGGGGCGATAGCGTCACCGTGGGCACTTTCGTGCCGGACTGGGAGCACAATCGCTGGCAGGAGCAGTTCGTTGCTCGCCTCAAAGCCCGCTTTCGGCACGCCCGGATAGAGCTGCTCACCGAGGCCTGGGGAGGACGGAATACCTCGAGCTACCTGGGCGAGCCCCCGCGCAGCCCGCACAACTACCAGGAAAAGGTGCTGGCCCTAAAGCCCGACCTCATCATCTCGGAGTTTGTGAACGACGCGGGCATGACCCCGGCGCAGGTCAATGAGCGTTACGGGAAGCTATTGGCTGATTTCCAGGATATCGGCGCAGAGTGGATCATCCTCACGCCGCATTATGTGCGACCGGATTGGATGGGGCTGAACCGCGAGCGGGACGTGGACGACGACCCGCGTCCTTACGTGGCCGGGCTGCGCGAGTTTGCCCCGCAGCACCGGATCGCGCTGGCTGACGCCTCCCGCCGCTACGGCCGGCTTTGGCGCCAGGGCATCCCTTACAGTTCCCTCATGCTCAATTCCATCAACCATCCCGACGCTCGTGGCATGAAGATCTTTGCCGACTCGTTGATGGAGCTCTTTCCCTGAGGCAATTACATTCCGGGATAGAGGTTCATGTTGTAGAGCGAGGGCTTTTCGAGGGGCCGCGTGTTCGCATAAACGCAGAATCCGCGCGAGCCAAACAGGATGACCTCCTCCCGGGCGTCGCCCCACACGTCAGCCGCCATGCCATAGCAATCGGAATAGAACTCCTTCTCGCCGGGCAGACCCTCAATCTGCAAGGACAGCTCGTCCACGACCTCCCCCTGCCCGTTATAGATGCGCGCGGGCTTGGGCGGTCCCTGGTTTTCGACGGAATAACCATAGACCAGCACGCAGTCTGGCTGGCCTGGCCCGAGCCACTGAAGGTGGCGGGCGGCAATGCACCATTCTCCCTTTTCCATCTGGCGGTGCCACAGTTCGTTCCCCTCGAGGTCATAGAGGTAAAGAATGGCCCAGGCGTTCGCATCGCGGCGGTGAGTGGGCACCGGCGTGCGATCCACCGCCATGACCTGAAGTGGCGAGTCCGAACGAAAGCGCCCCACTACCACATGCTGCGCTTCGCCCAGCGGGCGGAACCATAGCTCAGTCCCTTTCGGATCGAGGCAATGCAAACCGCCGTCGCCGAAGAGCAGTCGCCACTTGCCGCCCGGCGGCTTGGCGATGAACGCCGCGTCCTGGTGCTCACCCTTGGCGTCTTTCTGGAACAGGACCTTGCCATCATGGTCCACCAGCGCGAATCCAACGAAGACTTCATCCCTTCCGTCTCCATCAACGTCGGCGATGGCGGGATAATGGCCGGTGGAACCTGTGTAGCTCCAGAGCACCTGCGCGTCGTGCGAAACGCCCCACATATTCCAGTAGCGATCCTTCACCACCAGGTCTTCGCGCCGCCCCCGGCCGGTCAGATCGGCAAATAGAAAGCTGTCATCGGCTGGCGCGGGCAGGTTGAAGCGCGCTTTCTCCTTCCCCGTGCGGCCGTCGAGCACGATCATGGTTGCCTTGCCCTCGTAGCGAGGCGCTCGTTCGCGAACCGTCCGCGCCTCCGCTGGCGGACAATCCAGATACTTCGCCTGTTCGACATAGAGCACCTCGTTGGTCCCGTCATGGTCCCAGTCATAGATTTGTACAGGGAGATCACAATAGGCCCGGCTGTTATCCTTCGAGGGCGTGCCGTTCTGCCACAGGATTTCGCCTGTCAGCGTGGTTGCGGTGAGGCACGTGATGATGCGGGGGCCATAGAGGTTTTGCACGAAAAGGACATCGGGTGCCCCGTCGCCGTTGAGATCACCGATTCGAATGGTCTCGGACAGGAAGTCCTTCCCGACAATCTTGCTGACCAGGTGGATCTTACCGGTCTTTTCCAGGGGAGCAGTTCGACTGTAGGAAATCACAGGCAGGACAAGCACCGCGACCAGCAGGTTGATGAGCTTCAGCATAAGAGGATGCGGTTGATCGTTTGAGTCAGGCGGACCTTCGCTACTGCTCAGGTTTGGGCGTTCTCGTGGCGCCTGCTCTGAAGCCAATTACGGGCAATCTCCAAATCCGTGAATATGCGTACGGAGCCGCTCCGGTTATAAACAACGGTGTCGAAAAAGCTGTTGAGCATGTCCTCCCTTGCCAAGAGCGCAACGCGAAGACCGGCAAGCCCCAGGGATGCAACATCATCGCCGGCGCGATACATCGCAAGGGTATCGAAGCGAACCTGCAATTCCCTGGCGTCGATCAAAGCCTCTCGACATCCGTGAGCCGAGCATGCATCGATGAGCGGCTGGAAGAGATTCCCCGCCTTGGCCAAATGTTCATTCGGGTACACTCCGGACATGTGGACGTGCAACACGCCGCCCTCGAAGCGGAAATCCTGCTTATACTCGTTCATGCTCTTTGTCCTTCCAATGCCCCACGTTCGACATCACCGACGCCGCACCATTGCGGCCAAGAACGGAATGGGAGCGTCATCGCGGCATTCGGCGCATCTGGTTTTCGCCTACCTTGCATCGACTGTAAACTCGCACCCAGCGTCCTCGACGATATAAAAGGCTCGCTCTTAACCCCCGAGCGGCAAATGAGCGAGCGGGTCGGGAATCGCGGTAGACACCCACTCTGCTTTACCCTCTCCGGCCTTCCGTCCTCTGACGCCGGGGTTCCACTCTCCTGACTCACAGGAAGTGCCCATCGGAGCCCGTAGGCTTACAGGGCAACCTATGATCGTCAAGCGCCAACTAGCCTTGTCGTCGGCGACGGGCACTGCTTGCTGGCACCATCGGAGCGCCCACGTCAAACCCGCCTGTCCGGTGAGGTCGGTCTGTAGTTGCCAGAAACCAGCACGAATTCCGTTTAGAAACTCCATTTCCGCGCTCGGGCCAATTCGTGTATGAACGCGAACAGGGACCAGATCCGACACGGTTCTTCGGTGTTTTCAGGGGAGACGATTCGAGCAACGCCGCGCGTTCGTCGCCGGTTTTGAGGCGAGACGGCCTGTCAGGTTCCACTCCCACAAGGGACCTGCCAGCCTGGAGCAAGCGCACTACTAGGCAACAGATAGCGCGTTGATACGGTATCTTAGCGCTAAGATACCGTATCAACGCGCTATCCCCTGGCTAGCAGCAGGCTTGCAGGTGGCTTGTGAATGGCTCGCGGGGTGCTGGCTGTTTTCGTGGAGTACGGATTGCGCTTCTGGTGCAGTCTCCTCTGGGAGCCTTAAGCAACAAATCATGCCCCTGATGAACCCTCGATGCGTTCACAACTGACTATGGCCGAATGAGTTACGCCTTGTTTAAGCGCCTTTCGTCCCGGGGACAGAGTTACTACGGCTCCGGCGGGACTCGCGCGCTGTCAGCAGGAATGGGCCGGGAGGGCGGCGTTGGGTGAGGGGCCAGAGGTTTGCTTTTTTGGGGAGGCCAAGCTGGGCCGGAGGGGTCAACCGAGACTCCGCCGACCGGTAAAGAGGGCGGGCCGAAGCACCGTCAGAGATACGCTCACGGAGTCTTCGAGGGAGCGGGCTGCCAGTGAAGCCACATGGCGGCATGGCCGGGGGCCAGGTTTGTAATACGCCGCTCGGAACAGTCCGCCAGACGCATGACGTAGAGCTGGCGCGCGCCGACGCGCTTCGAGCCGAAGGCCAGCCACTGGCCGTCGGGCGAAGGCTCGGGATGATAGTGCAGCGTTTCATCCGGCGTCTTCGTCAACTGCTCGCTCTTGCCGTCGAGGGTGACTTGGAACAGCTCCTCGGCCTTGCCAGCCTGCGCCGTGTAGAAGACCGTTTTGCCGTCCGTGGACCAGACGGGCACGTCGCTGCTGCCCTCGTGATAATCCGGCACGTCGAGAAAGAGGATCGAACCCCAGTAGCCATTGCGGTCGGCAAGCTTGCGCAGTCCGGTGCCGTCGCGGCGCACGACGCAGGGGTTGCTTCGGTGGTGCTCACCGCTGATGAACAGCAGCCACTGGCCATCCGCCGACCAGCGCGGGCCGAAGTTGAATGTGTTACCAGTCTCGATGTGTATCTTCTCCGAGCCGTCAGGACGGGAGACATAGATTTGGTAGCCCTCGTGATAGCTGATGAGTTTACCGTCCGGTGAAGCGCTGTAGCCGTAGATGAAGCCCGCTCCCTTGCCTGAGACATCGCGCTTGTTCCGGCCATCCAGATCCATCAGGTAGGGCTTCGAGACTCCGTTGATGAGCGGCGTGAAACCGAGACCCTTGCCATCGGGCAGGAAGAACAGCCCGCCGTTGTGGTGGCTGACGCGCTCCACGGCTGTCAGGTTGGTCAGTTTGCCGGAGGCCAGGTCGAGCAAGCACGAGTCGAGCATCCACTTACCCGGCTCCATGCGAAAGGTCCTGTGTTCCTCCTCCCAGCGCGCGTTTTCCGGGTCTTCCCATCCGCGCATGATGATCGCCTGCTTGCCGTCGGGCGACCACCCGGCGAACTGGGTCCAGGCCTCGGGACCATCCACCAGTTCCCCGGCGACTTCGCGGTGGCCCGAACCGTCCGCGCTGGAGATGACTGCTCGCATAGTGCGCACGTTGGCGTGCCGTCCTCCGGACAAATCGGTACGCAACTCCGTGTAGCCAATAAGTGATTTGTAGCCGCCGACGGCAGTCGGCGCATTCGTATCGCCCGCAAGTTGGCGCCGACTGACGTCGGCGGCTACCTGCGCTTGAGGTGACAGCCTTAGCGTTCCGTTCTCGCGGACGACGCCGAGGCGCGCATCTATAGCCGCGCCGACCTGGTCGAGCCCGGTCTGACCGAGCCGCTTGCGGACTTCGTTCCGTAGCCACCAGTAGCCCGAGTTCCACGAGTAAAGAACATGGCCGTGAGGGTGCCCATCTACTGTGCTGATGGACTCGTTGAAGGCCGGCACCTGCGCGATTTCGCGCTCAATACGCTCGGTAAGCAGCGCGTCCACCTCGGCGGCAGGCAGGCCATGCGCGCCGGCCAAAAGGTAGTTCGCCGCGTCATTCAGGAACCATGAGCCGCCGTAGCAGTAAACCCCGCTATGGCTGGGCAGCAGCGAGCCGTCCGCCTTCGAGATTACGCGCAGGCCGTAAGGTGTCTTCACCTTCTCGGAGGTGCGGACGTGCGTAAGCACTTGCTCATCGGCGAGCAGCTTCTTCCCGAACACCGCGTAGGTCAGCGTGGCGCCGCAGAGCGTGTCCTGGCCGAGGGTGTCGTGCAACTTGCGGCTCGTGGGCATAAACCCAAGGTCGGTATTAAAGAGCGAGCGGTAGGCGGCAGTCGCACGCTCGATGTCCTGGTCGGTGACGGCCAGCCCCAACTCCTTGGCCGCGATCAGCGCGCCGCATTGGAAGCCCTGGTCGCTGCCGGGCGAGTCGTCCTCGTCATAGGAGAGAACATCGTGATAGGTCTTCCAGCCCTTCGGGTTGGGTGAGCCTGGCAGGGATGGCGGGATATAGAGCCCGTCCTTCTCATGGAGCCTCAGAAACTCGTAAGCCTTGCGCACCAGTGGCTCATTGACGCTGCCACCGGCCCGTTTCATCAGCACGGCCCAGATCAGGTAGTAATGGGCGTTGTCCTCGTAATCCATGCGGGTCCAGAACACGGCGCGATTGGACTCGATGGTCTTCTCCGGATCATCGAGCCCCAGGGCGGTATAGAAGCCGTCGCTCACCCACTGCTTCCAGCCGTAGCCGGGGCCGGAGATGAAGATATAGCGCCCGTCGCGCGGCTGATCATTGGCGTCACGCGCCAGATTGCGGCGCAGGAGGTAGAGCGAGGTATTGCGCAGGATCGCCTCGAGAGCGCAGGAATTCCAGCCCTTGCCGTTGGCGACCGCAAGGTGAGCGGCCACCTGCGCATCGTAATGGTTGCGGGCAGGACTGGCGAAAACCCAGGTGGTGAAGCTTCTGGTTTCCCCGGCCGCCAGCGATTGCCATCCGTCCATCTGATATTGGTAGGTATCTCGCGCGTCCTCCGGAGGCTTGACGATGAGCGGATAGGGGTCGCGGCCATCGCCAGCCAGCAGGGCCAGGCGGTGGGCTGGAGGATCGAGCAGCACTTCGCAGCGGTTCTCCCAAAGGCCCGGCGAATCGGCGACCAGGCCAAGGACCTTGCCTGATGCCCGAACCATCGCCACTGGAAACGTCTCGGTCCTGGCTGAGCCGCGCACCGTGTCGCAGAGCGTGCGTGCGGTTACCGGGCCGGAAAACGAAGCGAACTCACCCTCCCAGGTGACATCGAGCGGAAACCAAACCGAGAATCGCTGGGCGGCGCTCGCTGTCACCTCCAGCGTGCGCTCTACCAACGAAGGCGTCTTCTGCACGAGACGCAGACGCAGGGTCAGCGCACCCATTCGGGCCGGACCAAGCTCGATCACCCCCTCGCGCTCGGTCTTGGCTGAGAATACGACCGGCTTTGCGTCAGCGCCAGGCAGCAAGAGCTGCACGCCCGCAGGCGCTGCCTCTCTTGACGGCCCGACCACCGTGCCACCCGAGTGGTATTCGACGCCGATGCTGCCGTCCTTTTCGATGATGGTGGGGCGGAGTTCGAAGAGTTCCGCATGTGTCGCTAAGGTCACGGCGTTTAGCAGCCAAGCGGCGAGAGGGATCAGCAGGGCTCGGCTCAGGCTTGGAACAAATGGCCTGCGCGAATGTGCTGGCGTCTGAATCACATCAGAGCTTCTACCTGTCCCTAACGCGGAGATCAAGTCCCAGAAAGAGAAGGTCGACGTCGCACCCGATTGGAGTGTGGGGCCTGCCGTCGTTCGTGCTCCCGCTGCGCAGCGGCGAGCTGGTGATGCCCTGCGGACACCGCCGCCCGCCTTTCGGCAACCAGGCACAGCTTAGCCGTAACTATGCTGCAGTGGGGGAGCGCGCCCGCCCCGGGCGTCGTGACTGGCGCCCTCGCCAGTCACCTTGTCGGCTCACCGAACGAACTCAATGCTCAGTGACTCGGTCCGCAGCCCCGCCACCCGGCGAGGGCGCCGGCTGGCTACGCCTGGGGCGGGCGTGCTCCCCATTTC
>Ga0073936_10001615_pt1 | contig 34529 bp, 31 predicted proteins | sample AliMusrvi5mmetaG_FD_87041 | JGI IMG/M metagenome (GOLD analysis project Ga0073936, IMG submission 87041) | Freshwater lake bacterial and archeal communities from Alinen Mustajarvi, Finland, to study Microbial Dark Matter (Phase II) - Alinen... | ecosystem: Environmental > Aquatic > Freshwater >...
AAGAATATGGGATAAGCAGGGCCAAGCCTGTGTCTTTGTACTTCACGGCCATTCGGAGCGTGTACTAGGCGCATTGGAACTGTCCACGGGATCCATTTTGTCATGGGCTAACGACAAAGACTTACGACTTTGGAATAAGAATAATGGGGAATGTCTCTCTGTTCTTAAGGGGCATACGCATTCCGCATCTGGTGCGCGAGAAGTTTCAGAACATCGAATCATATCTTGGTCTGAAAAAGAGACCACTCTGTATTATTGGGACACAAAAGACGGGGTGTGTATCTCTGTGCTCCCGGGGCACTCAGCGGGAATAACAGGATCATTGATAACTTCATCTGGGCACGTCTTAACGTGGTCTAGCGATAAGACACTTCGACTTTGGGAAGAGCCACGTCGTCCCGATATGAATGTTTGTCAACGAGAAAGCCTCGTGACACGGGGTGCCATTGAGGTTTTAGGTGATCGCTTAATGTCATGGACTTACGATAGAGACTTGCGGCTTTGGGATGAGACCAAAGGAGTTCTTATTTCTACACCCCAAGGGCATATTGACGTTGTCCAAGGATTGCTGGCATTATCCGATGGGCGCGCATTGTCATGGTCGTCTGATAAAACAATGCGACTATGGGATACAGCAGGTAATTGCCATCAAATATTTCACGGGCATACCGACCGTGTAGATGGTGCAGTAGAGTTAGACGACGGGCATATATTGTCATGGTCTTCCGATAAAACATTGCGCATTTGGGACATAGTTAGTGGTAAATGCTCTAATGTGTTTTTAGGCCATTCCGCTTCTGTATTGGGGGCTAAAGAAATCAATAGAGAGCGTATTGTATCCTGGGCATGCGATGGGACCATCCGCCTGTGGAATAAGACCAACGGGGAAAGCCTTTTTACGCTTCAAAGCGACTGCGGCGGTGTGTCTGAATTGTCGGATCATGTTATTCTTTCATATGGCAAGGAGTTACGCTTGTGGAATTCCGATAACGGTAACAGCCTTGGTGGTCTTCGCAGTCCAGACACTGACATAATAGGTGCCTTCGAACTCCCGGATGGACGAATTCTTTTTTGGGTGAAAGTAAAATCGAAATTTCTCTTCCGATACTGGAATCGAGCGACGAGGGAAACGAGTCCTTGCTGTTCAATTCAGGAGTTACGGAATAACGCCCCTGATGCGTGGTGGCGATTCGTCACAAGTGACTCAAAAGGAGTTTATTGCGGGGATTGGGTTCTCATCCCGCCAGCATTTTATCATCGTACCCGATCTAAGGTTATTTGCCCATTCGCCGCAAAACTGGGCGATTTTCAGCCTCACGTCTTAAATAAGTCCGGCCTTCTTGTCCTCTCATCCGATGCTTCATTGGGTTTCTTCCGTCTGATGAACGGTTCACGACCAGTTACCCTCGAAGAAGCTTCACGCCTGGTTCAATGTCCAACAGACGGAGGTGCCTCGGCAAATGAGTGTTGACTGTAGTGCAATTGAAATTTGAGCTTGATTTCGAAAGGACACCAACATGGCCTCACAATATCAGGTATGGAAGTGCAATTCATGCGGGAACGAAACGGAAAAACTTTTGGGCTCCGGCCCGCCAGCAGGCTGTCCCGCGTGCGGGCGCAAGATTCTGCGTCCCGTCAAAGTTGTCATGAAGTAGTTTTATCTGGCGAGCGATGGGGGCCTATTCCCCCCTCGCTCGCGTGGTTGCGGGATGGGTGATTTAGTTGCGGGTTCTATGGGGAAACTATGAAGTGTCCATAATGCCAATAGTGAAACCAAGTTTAATAACTCGATTGACCGACTTCATCCGGCGAATTCGGTTGCCAGCCGCCCGAATGCCGGGTGCCTTCGACATCTACCCGATGATCGGGGCTGGCATCGCACTGCTGGTGCTCTTTCTGTTGCAGTGGCTTCTTGAACGCCCGGAAGGAGAAACGGCTTCCGCCCCGGCGGTCATCATCGCCGGCCTGATTGCGCTCTCGCCTCTGCTCGGCGCTTTCTGGGTGGAGCGGACGGCCGGCACCAAGATTTTCTCTGACTTCCGCGATTTCTCAACGGCGGTGGCGTGGTTCCCGTTGACAATCCTGACAATGCTGGTGACGGACAATAATGCCTGCATCATGAGCGTGGCTGTCTGCGGATTCCTGGTTGATCCCCTATTGTTTGGTTCGCGTCGCTCTGCCTATCCCGGCACGATACGGATTATGATGGCCTATTCCCGCGGGATGTGCGGCATCATTGGAACGATTCTGGCCCTGACTTTTGTCGCCAAACTATTTGACATCGGCAAACCGAAGAATAAGAAAAACGTGTGGCAGGAAGTTCTCAGCGTCGTGATCTGGGGCTATATCGGCAAAAAATTCTTCGATTTCATCGGAGTGACCAAACCCCTTGCTCTCGGCAGTTTGTTTCCTGGCACGCGGCGGCCGTAATTGAATCACCGATAGGTTGACTTGAATACGGCGACCTGTTCCAAGGTTTCCCCCACAGGGCCGATCTCGCGTCCCTGGGGGTCTATGAGCCAATACCAGTCATACGAGCCGTTTCCCATGAAATATCTGTGCTGCTGGACGATGAGGTGCCCAGCATATTCCCCTGAAGGCACGACCTCCACGGTATTCGCAGCGGCGACGAACCGCTCCCGGCCGGTGCGGAGATTGACGGCATGCAAAGCTCCGGAAACGACCCAGGCCGAACTGATGAAGTACAGGTTCGCCCCATCCGGCGAAAAACATAGGCTGTCATCGTCAATAAAAGCTATCCCTTGCTGGAGTCCTTGGGTGATGTCGCCTTTACCGGGGATTTTATCCGCGACCAAGAGCCGTTCTTTGCCGGCACTCGTGTCAAATAGCCATATCTGGTCGGCAAGTATCGCGTCGCCGGGATATTCCGTTTCGTCGCCGACAGTCAAATACGCCTGATTTTGTGATTTCCTGATAAACACCGCATAGCGGCCGTCGGGTGACTTTTTATGAGCCCGATCATTTCCTGAAACCGACAAGGGTGTGGTTCTCTGGGTGCGATTGGCCGAGGACGGAATGTTTTCAGCGTAACAGATGCGTACGCATACACATAGGACCAGGATAACGACCACGGGCTTCATACTTGATCTCCCTTTACCACATCACTGACTACCCCGAACTCCGGATCACCCAGCCTGTTTGCTTGGTCAGCGCGGATGCCGACGGAGTTGGGGCGTGAAATCGACCGTCCCGGACCACCATGTTGATACAAACGGCAAACCCATGCTCATTTAGCCAGGTGCAGGTCGGTCCCTGAAAGCTGGGTGCGTTATGGCCCTGCAAGACCAGTAACCCGGTGGGTGATAATCGTTGTTGTAATGCGGCCAGTGCGCCGGGTCGGTCTTCGACCGACAAGTACTGCAACATGTTTCGGCAGACAATGGAGTCGAAAGGACCCGTGCAGAGAGATGCATCGCGAAAGTCGCCGGTGTGGATAGCCAGGGTTCCGCCAGGACGTGCGGACTCGCCCCGCAGGACCCGCTGGAGTCGAACCGGATCGGGAATCCTTTCCCGGAGCCCATGCGTTGCTTCCGGGGAAATATCGAGGACGTCCACGGTGAAACCCGCGTGGGCGAGGGCATGGGCCTCGTATGCCAGACCATTCCCGACACACAAGACAGTCCGTGATTTCCGATACAAGAGCGCCCGAACAAGCGAGTCTACATTCTCGTAGATGTCGTCATCGCGATCATTTCCAGACAAAACCCAAAACCGGTCCCACGCCCTGATGAGCGCCGCCTGGTTCTTGGCCTTGAAGACTCTATCCAAAGCCGCATCAATCTGTCTAAATTTCCTCAACCCCGAACACGGCTTCTGGTTGTCGCTTTTCTTTTTAACGCGCATGGTATCATCCCTCGCTATCAGAGTTACACGCCCCATGTTTTTTGACGTAACCGGGCTGTTGTCGGGAAGCATTTTTCGCTGAGATGCACTTCAAAATGCCATCTTCAGAGGCGATTGTCAGCACGATATTCCTGTTTTGCATGAACATCTCGTAGGCCGCATATTCGACGATGCCAATCAATTCCGTTTGAAGACCACGCGCACCAGTTCCGCGGCTGGCAGACTGATCTACGATATGGCTCAATGCCTCATTCGTTACGCGCAGATCAATTCCTTCGGAACGAAACTCGTTCTGGAAACGGGGAAGGACATTTTCGAGCAAGATGGTTCCCAATGTCCCCTTATCGAGTGCCGGGAAACACACTGTTTGCGTAAATCGGCCTATCAACTCCGGCATAAATCCATAGCGCTGGAACACCGTAACATCTGGTATTTCACCGGATTCCAAACCGATTCCTGTTACAGCACCAAAGCCGATTGGTTTAGTGGTCTGATTACGGGATAAATCCAGACCCGAGAAGGCACCGCAAGCGACAAAAGGAATGTCTTTCGTCGATAGCTCCAACCGGGGACCGTGCCCGCTGAATCCGTAGTCCATGGGCACCAATGCATCAGTACCATCGATCATCGTCAAAAGTTCACGCTGGACCCCGTGGCCGGACACGTCTTTGGTCGTACCCTGACCGGCAAAGCGCGCATTACTTGAAGAGGACGCGAGTTTGTCGAATTCATCCAGGCAGATGACACCGCATGCCGCAAGCGCGACCTCGCCATGAGCGCGTTCAATCAAGCGGGTCAGCATGGTGCTGGCGTCATCGCCAACGTACCCGCGCTCAGTGAAAGTCGTAGCGTCCAGAATGAGGGTTGGAATGCCCATCAATCGATCAAACAGCAACTCTACCAGGTACGTTTTGCCGCACCCGGTTGGCCCGACCATGAGAACGTTTTGCTTTGGGGGAAGGTTTTCCCGCTGCTCACCCTCGACATAGATTCGTTTCAACCGGCGGACATGACGGTAGGCCATCAGCGCAAGCGTGGCTTTTTGCCGGGACTGTCCCTTATACCCCGCCAATTCCAATTCCTCGGCAATTTCAACCGGCGATATCAAAGGTAGGCGATGGACAAACTCCCGCAACCGCCTTTCCTGTTCTGTCGCATCATCACCCCGATTCGCGGGTGTCCGTTCTGCTAAATTTGGCCTCATACTAATATGAAGCTCGGCACAAAGTATATTTCCGACACATTCTTTCGCGTCAGTTGCTCGGCAAGGTCGGGATTTTGGCCTTTGAGACCGTGCCGCCGGTATACTGCCGCGCTGGGCTTCTCAACGAGATTGAGTCTTCAAACACTGGACGAGGCGTCTGCTGCTTGAGGTCGGCATGTCCGAGGCGTTAGAAGGATCCCCCGAGCCCGCGACGATCACGGCGAAAACCCTCTTTCGCGCGGTTCAAGGTCGCCGCGCTGGGCCGTTGGCGCAAACATCAGATGCCGCGGATCGAATCGCCACATGAGTTTTGGCAATTGCTTTCTCCGTGACAGCCATGAACATAAATCTTTCACCCAGTGTCAGAAAAGTGCCTGCAAATATCTGACAGTTTCCTATGTGATCGAGTCACCTTTAAGCTCCCGCACGATGTCGCGCGTCAATTTGGACAGCGGGCGCTTTCCTAGGTTATCATCCTGGCTATAGTTCCCCCAAAGAATGCGCGACACCACGTCATCCGTCAGTTTCGCGCCCGGCAGTTGATGGCGAAGTCCTTCCACGAAGGCGTCTGTGTATATCCTGTGTTTGAGAACCAATTCTGCAACGACGTCGCGGTGCCCCTGATAGAACTGTTCCAGTTGGAATTCGCTCAGGTTGTTTTCGATTCTTGTACGCTTGGGATTTGTCGTTGGCAGGTTGTGGCACATAGAGAGAGGGATTGTCTCCGGCTTCTCAATCAAAGCCAGCGGATCCGCGCCCGCGACTGAATCCCCGAGCTGAAACACGCAGTCGTTATCAAAGCCTTCAAGGTGCGGATGCAGGTAGTCAATGACGTTAAAAGGCGTCCGATGTTTGAGCCGCGAGTTGCACGTTGTGCAGCTCGGGACAAGGTTGTAAAAGGACATCGCAAGCAGCGGATGGACGGACTTCTCGCAGAAATGGTCAAAATCCGGACGAATCACGTCGCCAGTCCCCTTCTTGACCACCGAGAACGTGTACTGACGGTTACAGTAGGGACAAGACCGAACATCCAGTTTCTCGGCGAGTAGCCCCGCAGTCCACATGATCCCGGATGCCCCTGTACACCACCAGTCGTAGTCAAATAGCCACATCAGCAATGCCTTCGCATGCGCCGAGAAAGCACCACCACAGACCTTCATCAGGGATTGGTCTATACTCCAAAGGTCGGCGGGCAAAGATACAAGCACTTTGTCGATGCGTTGCTGAATCCAGGCAATCTGTGACCACAAACGGCGTGCTTCAGGTGCTTTGACCTTGGGAGTGACGCCCGTTCCGCTCACGAGCGAAAGGAGTGCGTCTTGTACACCATCTGCGGTAGCCTTCTTGCCCCAGATCGCCCCCGAGGTGAATATATCAATAATGCCCCTTGCTGGACCGGCAGAGACATATGTCGCACTGGCGAACGCCTCGCAAAGCGCCGCAGATCCCAGTTGCGGCAGGCCCCTGGCAGCGCGGTAGACATACACAGAAAACATCCGGGCCAAGTCGAGCCGTTCGACAATCCAGGGCTTTACGCCAGCAGCGTGTTCTGTCGCTGTGTCAGCCGTGTTGGCACGATGAATCCTAATCATGGCGTGTCCGATTCTCTTTCGTCAGTCCCTGCCTGTGGGCCTCAAGTACACGCAACTCGTGCGCGCGTCGCTGAATGACCCGATCTAGTAAGTCAGGGTCCTGCAATCGCCGGGCCTTCGCCTCGTAAAGTTCGCGAAGCCGCTGTCGCAGTAACGGTTCCCCGATGTCGTCTATGACGATGCTAGCGGTCTCTGCATCGAGCCACGCCGTTTCGTTTCCAGTGGGTGGAGTATCCCCTTGCAGCCATGAGATTACCTCCCGCACTCGCTCACGGGCAAACGCTCCCATCAATGAATACTCCATGAAAAAAGAATCTCCGAGCAGGTCATGGATGTTCGCCGCGAAAGTCTCGCGCATATTGTTGTCAGGTGGCAAGACGACGGATTTGTGGGTCGTGCGGTCGCGTCGGACAAACACCACGTTGCTCTTAGGGAAATCGGAAAGACAAAATGGGGAATTTGAGGTGAGGATTACTTGGAGGGAAAATTCCGGGAATGCCCCCTTGGCGAGAAACTCAAGGAGCCGGCCGACCAACTCCCTCTGCCATGCGGGATGAAAATAGATGTCCCCCTCGTCAACCAAGACAATAGCAGGGTCTCTTACACATTTGTTTCGTGGTGTCCGTCCCTCGGTTATGCTCCAGAATCTGGAGTACAGCGTGAGCAGCGACTGCTCCCCGGAACTCAAGCGATGACTCCAAAAGGTCTCCAGATAGGGGGTAATCATCACCGACTGGGTGTACAGTCGTAGCAGCCGCTGAAGGCGATCTGTTACGCCAGAGCGAGTGCCAAAACGCAAATACTCGCCGGTTTTGTCAAAATCGTCGTCTGGGATCTCCGCAGTAATCAGGTCAAGGAGTTGGCAACGAAGCGCGGGCGCGGGACCATAAGATGAGCCAGCATGTTGGAACGCTTCACGGACCAAATCCACGGCTTGGTGCCGCTGATGCCAGCTCCCTTCCTGGAAAGGACGAAGAATGCCATTTTGCCTGGTGTCTCGCGCGTAGTTAAGCAACATAGCCAGGGCTATGCGATTCAGGAAAGCCTGCTTGCCATCCCCTTGAATGACGGACTGAATCTTGGGCAGTTCCTCCTTCTCGCTTTCGAACACTCGGTCTTCCGTAAATCGCATGGGCTTGATGCCGAGAAATGAGGGCAACGAAAAAGGCATCCTTGCCTCCGCACCGTCCTGAGAAAGGAAGTCCAGATTCCGGCGGACTTCCATCATTCCATGAGAGACAATGCGATTTGTGGTTGTGGACGGATCATTTGTCAGGCCCACTGCGTCATGGAGCGAGAAGTATCGAGTCGAAACATCATGCAGGCCGTGAACTGGCTCGCCATCAGTAGCCGACTCCTCGGCATATCGAACACCCGGACTGAACTCATTTGAGTAGAAGATGAACGACACGTGGTCGAAAAAGTCCCCAAACTCGCTGGAAGGTCGAATTCCCTGCTCAACACGAACGGCCTTCCACTCGGGAGCACCGTCAGATGGGGCGACCTTTAGGCTTCCACTCGGGAGGTGATTGTAGAAGACGATGCGTTCACCTTCCTTCTCAACGGCAGCAATAAAACGCTTTTCCTTGGGGTCGGGCAGCCGTTCCCCTTGCGGGAAAGTAAAACGGATGAAATCGAGCAGGTTGCTCTTGCCGGATCCATTTTCGCCGACGATGGCCGTAGCGCTTTGCAGGTTTGGGTACTGCCAAAACCCCTTGACGAATCTCTCATTGCGAGAGACTCGCAGTGTAGTGGCGTCCTCGGAAAGGGCAAAGCGATAGCAGCCACTCAGGTTGAATGCCTGGCGGCGGAAGTTGCGGTATTCATCTATCCAAAGGTAGTGAAATTGCATACTCATTGCGTCCATTGATTGTTCACTTGGTTCGTCGCCCCTCCGTGTTTATCGGCGCCCTCGGCAAGCAGGCGCTCCCGCGGACGTTCCTCTTTCGGCCAGTTCTTAATGCGGTCGGATTTCGCAGACACTGTCTGCGATTTCGCGGCTGAAGATTTTGCAGACAGTGTCTGCAATTTCTGGCCACTGGAAAGGCCAGACGCTGTCTGACTTTTTGGGTCCGGAGAAGTGCCCGACGGTGTCGAGCCTTTCGTTTGTGAGGTTTCGGCAGACAGTGTCTGCCGAATTGTCCAAGGAGCCGGCGCGAGTTTTCCCGGGTTGTTCCCTGGTTTCTTTGTCACTGATGCACTCACTGGATTCCGTTGATCGTGTCTTCAATGCGTCGCAGTTGCCGCAGGATTTCGTCAAATGGCGGTGGCGGTTCGGTAAACATGGTCCGCATCTGCAGGTAGTCGGTCTTCAAATCCGCAAGACGGTGCGCGGGGGGGACAAGCCGCAAAGTTCCAGGCTTGGCGGAATCGTAATTGGCCCAGGCGGACTGGAAATAGGTGCGCTTGTGGCGCACGACACGCGCGAGCAAGTCGAGATCCTCCAGAGCGCGTTGGCCGGCGGGGTGCGCTGCCATCTGGCACACGTCGTAGCAGTCGCGCGAGAACCGACTGCGCATCGGTTTTTCGGACGGTCGGTGATATTCGACGTGCAAAATGGTGGCCTTTTCCCAGAAGGTCCGTTCGATTTCGAGAGCCACCACGCAGCAGGCCGGGGCGGTGAATAAGGTCGGGAATTCCTCCGCCACCCACGGCGTAACCGTGTGATCGCCGACCGGTCGCTGATCCGTAAGGGAGCCGAGTTCGAGTTTGACCTGGGGTTGTACGTATCCGGACCCAGCTTGTTCGGTTGTGGGGTAATGGAAGGTGAGCACGGGCGAATGCGTTTGGTCATCGAGATGGAAGACAAGATAGGCGGCTCCGCCTCGCAGCGGGCCCAGGACATCCTGAATCGCATATTCCAGCGCCGGGCGGACCTTTTGATCGACTGCGGTGGCGCAGGCGGCGTTGAGTTCCTTCCAGCGTTTCTCGAACTGGGAGCGGGATTTGGCGGCTTCCGGGCGGTTGTCTCCGGCGAATCCGAGCCAATCCGGGTCAACTGAAAGATCGACGTCCTCCGAGAAACGCTTGATGATGCCGAAGACCTTGGACAAAGACGTGCCTCCCTTGAAAACGAATTTGTCCGCGAGCTCCGGGGTCGAGAAGAGAACGCGAAGGGCGAAACAGACCCAGAAATCCTTCTCCACAATGAGGGGTGTGAGGTGGCGGCGGTTGGCGGCTTCCACGAAGTAGGGGGCGCGTTCAGTGATCGGAAGTTTGGCGAACTCAAGCATGAGGGTCCTCCGAAATAGAGTCGATGATATGGTGCATCCAGCCGGGGGCATAAATGCGGTCTTGTTTCAACTGTGACCTGTCGTTCGCGGAAAGTATCCGGCGCAGATGTGCGATATGATGTGGGTTGATCTGTTTGGCGCCGAGATGTCGGAGGGCCTGGATGACCGTGCCGCTGGTCCTACCCGCCGTTGCCATGTTGCGAGGGGTCGTGTTCATCAGAACGATCTCCTGGCGACTGACTGTGACATGGCGCGCAGGACCGTCGGTGAGAAAAACGATACGGGCCGGGACTTGCTCGGATAACCCGAGCACATTCGCGGCGTAAGCGCCGGACGGTTGGAGGCGCGATGCGTCACGTTCGGAAAGGGCCTTGGCGACCTCATCGGGGTGCGGGGAAAGCAAGCCGATCGTTGGGTGCAGCTTAGGGAAATCATAGAGCCCGCGGGCCAACCGGCGGATGTAGCCGCGTTTTTGCAGGCGGTGCAGTGCGATTCGGACCGCCTCGGGGCTGCCGAGATCGAGAAACGCCTTGGGTGTGAAGCACGCGCCTCTCTTCTTGGCTTCTATCCGGCTACTGATAGTCTTTTCAATCGATGGCATATAGGACTCACCTTGACGTGTAACGAAAAATACCCATTATTCGTTACAGAGTCAACAGGGAAAGCAGTTGAGTCCTGCGTTCCTTAAGGTTCGCGTGGGTCAGGGTCTCGACCAATTCGCGCACCTTGGCTTTGGCGATCATTTCATCGGCTGCGGGCAACACTGGCGTGACGGTAGCCTGCCCGGTGATATCCGGCAATGCGGCGACGGCAACGCCTGCGGCAGCTTCGCTGGTGTGGGTGTAGTGCCGCGTCATGGCCGGATTGGAGTGCCCGACAATGGATTCCACGACTGAAAGAGGCGCATTTGCGGCCCGACACAGGCTGACGAAGGTGTGACGGAGGGAATGGAAACCGACTTCCACGACCGCACGTTTGCCGGTGGAGACCTTCCGGTCCTTTCCATCGACGCCTTTCTCCATCACGAAACCGGTGCCGGGTCTATGCGTTGTTACACCGCAGGCCGCAAAGTGTGCCTGGATAATGTCCTTGAGTTCAGAGCGAGCCTTTAAGTAAACGGTCGCCATCTCAGGCAAAACATACTCCGGGTGTTTGTCTTTCGGAATCTCCACAAGAATTGCCTGAAGAGTGGCATGGATCGGGATCATGACCGGCTTGCCAGAACGACGGGCTGTTTTCATGGGGACGCGGCGGATCATGCCGCGGACAAGATCGGTCTCACCCCAGCGCAGTGTCGCGCAATCCCCCATCCGCATGCCGGTATAGAGGCCAAGGGCCAACAGCGTGCGCAATTCTCCGGTGGCAGCCAGACAAGCGCGGCGCAGTTCTTCGATGGTGAGTTCCCTACGCCCTTGTGTGACCAACCGTTTGCGTTTGATGTCGGTCCACGGGTTCGGGGCGTCCATGCGGGCAGGCTTCTCCAGGACACGCCACAGCAGGCGTAGAAAGCCGATGTGCTGGTTGAACGTGCTCGGCGTGGCCTTGGACCCGGTCAAGTGCTGGGCATAGGCCCCGGCAATCTCCGGCGTCAGCGCCCGCATGGTTTGAACGTCGGCATGCTCGGCTTCGATCCATTTGAGGAACCGGTTAAATTCCGCTTCGTACTGGCGTAGCGTGGCGGGCCCGGAGTCCGGCCGACCGGGGGCGTTCAGATAGGCCGACCAGGCGGAACCGATGGTGAGGGGCGGGTTCTTCTCTTCGTCCATTTTGACGAGATCCGCCTTGGCCCCTTCGATACGCGCCTTGACCGTTTCGAGTGTGCGGACCTCATCCGCAACCAGAAACGGTTGCATGATACGGGCCAATTCTTTGACCGCATCCTTGCGGTCCGACTGGCGGGTTGTCTTCATAAACTTCCGGCCGGCCACCTGCCACACCGCATAGAAGGTTTTTCCCCGCCGAACCAAATATCCCTTGCGTGTTTTCATTGCGTCACCCCTTGCTTCCGGTCTGTTCCCTATGTGGCGTAAGTATCGCAGAGCCGGGGCCGGTTGTCCACTACAAAACGGAAGCATATAGCGATATTTCTTAGCATTCTTCTATTATTATTCTGACTTCGGATCAGAAGGTTACAGGTTCGAGCCCTGTCGGGTGCGCCACACAGCAGGGATTTAGGGAAGAAATGAACCAGCCATTACCATTCTGTGTCTATCTCCTCCAAAGCTCCCTGGACGGCGGACTTTACATCGGATTCACAACCGATCTCCAGCGCCGCCTGGGTGTGCACAATGAAGGCAAGTCCCCCTCCACCGCTCCGCGACGCCCTTTCGACCTGGTATTTTGTGAATGTTACCGCGCACGAGGCGATGCCGTGCGTCGGGAGATGTATTTGAAAACTTCGGTGGGAAGAAGAACCCTCAAGATCATGCTTCAGGAAAGCCTTCCCGCATAATCTACCCACCGCCGATTTGTGTGCCATGGGAGAAAGGTCTTCATCCCGCCTCAACTGTGGGGGCGGACGATGGCCGCCCTCCCCCTCTGATCTTAATTCCGATTTCTGGTTTCTGACATCTGTCTTCATCTCTTGTGCGCCTACCAACGCCATTCAGTCTCCGGATCCGGGTTGAAATGGACATGAAAGGCGCTTTATGCTTTACTTCCAAAGAGGGAAGAAGGGGAGACGGAGCATGCCAACCGTTTTGCGAATCGGCCGTTTTCGGTTCCATTTTTATTCGGATGAAAACGACGAACCGGCTCACATTCACGTCGCAACGGCCGATGGCGAATGCAAGTATTGGCTTGATCCGATTGCCTTGGCTGGCAATCGAGGACTACGCCCTGAAACCGTGCGGCAAATTGAGCGCCTGATTTACCAACATGCCACGTATTTAAGGAACCAGTATCATGAACGCCACACTGGTTGAAGATAGAAAACAAACCGAACCTCTTGCCGTCCGGGTTTGGGTCGAGGAACGCAAAATCTTTCTTGAACTGACCGATGGGCGAATTGTCGGCTTTCCTGCGGATCGTTTCAAGCGCCTGCGCGACGCTTCGACCACTCAACTCAAACACGTCACACTCCGCCTCAATGGTTATGCGCTCCGCTGGGAAAATCTGGATGAGGATCTGTCGGTGCCGGGAGTCGTGGCTGGTCATTTTGAGCTCCCCCCCGCATCTCGGCGAACCCTGGCTATTGCCGAAAAACGCGCCCCCTATGGGACCGTTCACAAAGCCCCCAAGATCGCAAGTCGTCAAAAAAAGAACCTCTGAGGCGCGCTCCGCCGCGCAGATCCGCTGGCCAGCAAACCGGGAAAAGATGGTCCACGCCATAAGTTTACGGATCCGGGTTTGTTGTAGCGCCGCCAGAAACGCGTGCTGTTCCCATTAACCTGTCCGTAGCTTCTAAGAACACCTCTCCTGTGGGGGCGGACGACGGCCGCCCTCCCTCTCTTAACTTAATTCCGAATTCTGGTTTCTGATTTCTGTCTTCTTCTTTTGTGTGCCTACTCCCAACTCCATTAACTGTTCGAATCCGGGTTCGTAGTAGCGCCGCAAGCGGCGCGTGCTGTTCCCCTTTCCGGCCCAACACCTCAGACTTTTCGAGCCCACGGCTAAGAATGCGCCCAATAGCCGGGAATCATGCCACTGCGTAGTCTGGCCGCAGATAACATTGCATTGACGTCGTCATTCAGAATGGAGGTGCCGCGAAAAACGAGACTGGGCAGGAACGGTTCCACAAAAGGGGGCATCCCCGCAACAACGAAAACATGGAGGAAGAAGATGAAACAGAGAGCAATATATCCCTTGGCCATTGCGGCCGTCGCCACCGCGGTATTCGTAAGCGGCACGCCACTGCGTGCGTCGGAGATGGATGAGAAAATCGAATCGTCGTTCAAGAAGACCTACGTCTATCAGACCTATCTCAAGGACGATGCGGTGAAGGCCGAGTCCAAAGAGGGTGTCGTTACGCTGACCGGGACGGTGAACGAGGATTCCCACAAGGCCCTGGCTCAGGATACGGCCGCAAGCCTGCCTGGGGTCATCCGCGTGGACAATCAACTGGGGTCTCAAGCCGCCGTCGTCGCCGAAAATGCGGATACGTGGATCGAACGAAAGGTAAAACTCGCCTTGCTGTTCCATAGCAACGTCAATGCCACCAAGACCACGGTCGAGGTCAAAGACGGAATCGTGACGCTGAAAGGCGAAGCCTCGAACATGGCCCAGAAAGAATTGACCACGGAATACGCCAAGGATATCGACGGCGTCAAAGACGTGAATAATCAAATGACGGTGGCATCTCCGGAGAATATGGAGCAAACCGCGCGCGAGAAGATGGATGACGCGTCCATCACCGCCCAGGTTAAGATGGCCTTGTTGACCCATCGATCGACAAGTGCCTTGAAGACCAAGGTCGAGACACGGGATGGCGAGGTCACACTGACCGGCAATGCCAAGAACGCGACCGAAAAGGCCCTGGTAACCAAACTCGTCACCAACATCAAGGGTGTGGTCAGCGTGAACAACCAGATGATGGTCGAAGAGTCCGAAACCAAGTAACCTGACGAAACGTTGCCGGGCGGCGCGAAACCGCACCGCCTGGCAACGCAGGCGGCAAACATGAAAATCCTTATGGTCCTCACTTCCCATGACCAACTCGGCGCCACAGGCAAAAAGACGGGTTTCTGGCTGGAGGAGTTCGCCGCTCCTTATTATGTGCTGCGGGATGCCGGGGCTACCCTCACGCTGGCCTCGCCCAAAGGCGGACAGCCGCCGCTCGATCCAAAAAGCGATCTCCCCGAGAGTCAGACCGAGTCGACCAAGCGCTTCCGCACCGACCTGGCTGCACAGGCCGCGTTGGCCGGCACACAAAAGCTAGCGGATATTTCCGCGAAGGATTTTGACGCCATCTTTTATCCCGGAGGCCATGGCCCCCTGTGGGACCTAACCGACAATGCGACATCCATTGCGCTGATCGAAGCTTTCGTAAAGGACGACAAACCCGTCGCGGCAGTGTGTCACGCGCCGGCTGCGTTTGTCAACGTGCGCGGAAAGAACGGCCAATATCTAGTTAGCGGCAAGCGTGTGACGGGGTTCTCCAATGCTGAAGAAGACGCGGTGGGCTTGGCCGCGGTCGTGCCGTTCCTGCTGGAGGACCGGCTGAAGGAACGAGGTGGCGTATACAGCCACGGCGCTGACTGGGCTCCTCATGTCCAGGTGGACGGCAAACTCGTGACCGGTCAGAACCCGGCCTCCTCGGGCCCCGTCGCGAGAGAGTTGCTGAAACTGATTCGGTCCGGTTGATCGGAGAAAACCACCATGAAGGATAGAATAAGCCGCGAGATTCGCCTGGCCTCCCGCCCCAAAGGGTTGGCCATCCCCAGTGTCCCCTCGCAGAACGGCGCTCTTACGCGCCTACTACCACCGCCAATCAGAGTTCGGATCCGGGTTCGTAGTAGCGCCGCAAGAGGCGCGTGGTGTTCCCCTTAACCTGTTCCCAAGTGTCCCTTAACCTGTTCCCAAGTGTCCCTTAACCTGTCCCCAGTGTCCTTTATCCGGGGCCGGCCAGGCGAATCGCCCAAAAATTAAACCAGTTTTCTATTGACTCTGACGCCTCGCTATAATAATTCGGATAATGGTTTTTTGTGCTGTCGGCTCACAAACCATGGGTAGTGATCCGAGTCGACACATCCATTGAAAGGTTTGTGCGTATGAGTCTTGATAAATTCTTCTCCCCCCGTTCCGTCGCCATTGTCGGAGCCTCCCGCGAAAAAGGTAAAGTCGGCTACGAAATCCTGGTCAGTATGCGCCGGGGAAAATTCCCGGGAAAGATTTTCCCGGTCAATGCCAAAGCCACCGAGGTCGAGGGTCTGAAGTGCTATCCGGACCTGAAATCCATCGGGGAAATACCGGATCTGGCCGTGGTGGTGGTTCCCGCCAAGTTTGTGATCGAGATCATAGAGCAATGCGCCGTGCTGGGCATCAAATCCGTCGTTATCATCACCGCGGGATTCAAGGAAGTCGGAGACGCGGGCAAACGTCTGGAAGAACAGGTGGTCGCCATCGCCCGCCGCGCTGGAATCCGGGTGATCGGCCCCAATTGCCTCGGCGTCATGGTCCCTTCTTCCAAGCTCAATGCCAGTTTCGGCGGTGATCTTCCCGTCCCGGGCGCCATTTCATTCATGTCCCAATCCGGCGCGCTGATGTCAGCCATCCTCGATATGGCCAATGCCAACGGCATCGGCTTCAGCAAACTCGTCAGCTTCGGCAACAAGTGCGATGTCAACGATCTCGATACCCTCCTGGCCTTCGGCGCCGATCCCGAAACCCGGGTCATCACCGGTTACCTCGAAAGCATCAGCCAAGGGGAACAGTTTATTCAAGCGGCTGAAAAGATTTCCCGCGACAAACCCGTCCTCCTGATGAAGTCCGGTGGAACCTCCGCCGGCGCCAAGGCCGCCTCATCCCACACCGGCAGTCTGGCCGGCGGGGAAGCCGCCTACGTCTGCGTCTTCGAACGGACCGGGATGATCCGCTGCCCCTCGATCAAGTGCCAATTCGATTACGCCCAGGCCTTCGCCTATCAACCCCTGCCCGCCGGAAAACGGGTGGCGGTCGTCACCAATGCCGGCGGACCCGGCATCATGGCCGCTGACGCCATCGAACGCGAAGGGCTCTCCTTCGCCAAGCTGACGCCGGCCACCGAAAGCGCTCTCGCCGCCCAATTACCGGCCGCCGCCAACATTCATAACCCCATCGACGTGCTCGGCGACGCCCTGGCCAATCGTTATGAATTTGCCATCGCGACCGCTTTGGCCGATCCCGGGGTCGATATTGTCTTGGTCTTGCTGACCCCCCAGGCCATGACCGAATGTACCGCCACGGCCGAAGCGCTCGCCCGGGTGTCCAAAAAGAATCCCGGCAAACCGATCCTGGCCTGCTTCATGGGCGCCCTCAAAATCCATGATGCCCTCCAAGTCCTCCGCGATAACCGGATTCCCCAGTATGACTCTCCCGAAAGCGCCGCTCGCACCATCCGGGTCATCTGCGATTACGCCATTTGGAAAGCCCAACCGGCCCGATCTTTCAAAAAATTCTCCGTCGACAAGACCACGGTTAAACGCATCATCGATCGCGCACTCCAGGCCGGCGAACGTGAAATCGGCGAAGCCGAGGCCAAGGAAGTCCTTCAAGCCTATGGTCTTCAGGTTCCCCGGGGCGTCCTCGCCAAAACCGCGGCGGAAGCCGTGAAGGCCGCCAGTGACATCGGATTCCCCGTCGTCATGAAAATTGTCTCCCCCGAAATTATCCACAAATCGGACGTCGGGGGGGTCAAGGTTGGCCTGGCCGATGCCGGTCAGGTCCAGGAAGCGTATGAGGGCATGATGCGCCGGGTCGCCCAAAGCAAACCCGATGCCCATATCCTCGGCGTCTCGATCCAGCAGATGTGCATGTCCGGCCAGGAATTGATCCTGGGAATGAATCGCGACCCGCAGTTTGGCCCAATGCTCATGTTCGGGCTGGGCGGCATCATGGTTGAAGTCCTCAAGGATGTCACCTTCGCCCTCGCGCCCATCACCGCAGACGACGCCAAGGCCATGATCGAAAAAACACGGGCGTACAAACTGCTCCAGGGCGTCCGCGGTCAGCCCGGAGTCGATCTGCCCGTCCTCATCGACACCCTCTTGCGCATCTCCCAATTGGTCACCGATTTCCCGCAGATCAAGGAAATGGATATCAATCCGTTCAAAATCGGCCCGGCGGGAACCCCGGCCATGGCGGTGGATGGACGCATGAGCGTAGAGAAGATTTAATTATTTGCCGGTGGCGGCGACACGCTGTTCAGCGTGTCGCTCGTCGGGCATCAACAGGCTGATGATCAGGCCGATTCCCAGGCATCCGGCTGCCAGCCCAAAAGCCCAAATCGACGCCCGCTTACCCAGATGATCCTTCAATGCGGCCACCGCCAGCGGCGCCACAATTCCACCGGCCGCCCAGGCCGTCAAGATCGCCCCGTAAACCCGGGCCATTCGCGCCGGTCCAAACACATCCAATACAAAAGACGGCATCGTTCCAAACCCGCCCCCGTAGCACAGCAGAATATAACAGACCAATCCCCCAAACACCCACGGGTGCGATACCTGCGTCATCAATAAAAATACCCCCACCTGGCTTCCCAGCATCCAGCGAAAGGTTTGGACCCGTCCAATCCGATCCGATAATCCCGCCCACAGAAAGCGACCGGCCCCATTAAAAATCGAACTGATGGCAATCAAGGTTGCGCCCAAGGCGGCCAAGGCCGGTCCCTCATGATATTGCCCGCCGCGGGCAAGATACAAATCCTGAATCATCGGCGATTGGAATCCAACCAGGGCGATCCCGGCACAAATGTTGCAGAAAAAAAGCACCCACATCGCCACAAACTGACCCCGACTCCCACCGGTTTCGGAAATGCGGATGGCGTTTTTCGAGGAGGCCGACGGAGTCCATCCGGCCGGCACATAGCCCGCCGGCGGGTTAACCAGGAAATAACCGGCCCCCAACGTCAAGGGCAGAAATACAACCCCCAATAATCCAAAAACCAATGGCAGGTTTCCTTGAGGGTAAACGTCGGTTCGCGTCCAGGCGAGGAGTAAGGGTGCGATGAGTTTGCTCATCAGCAAGGCACCAAAGCCAAAACCCATCACCACCATCCCGGTCACCAGTCCCTTGCGATCGGGAAACCATCGGGCCACCGTGGCTACGGGGGTGACGTAACCCAACCCCAATCCAATCCCACCCACCACGCCATACCCGACATATAACAGGGGCAACAGTTTTAAATGCAGGGCGACGGCCGCCAGCAGGAATCCCAATCCGAATAGGACCCCTCCCGTCAAGGCCAGTTTCCGCGGCCCGACTCGGGGCAATAACAAGCCGCCCACGGCGGCGGACAATCCTAAAAAGCCGATCGCGAGGCTGAAGGTCCAGGTGGTTTGGGCATTACTCCATCCGAAGGTCGCCATCAGGGGTTTTTGAAAAAAGCTCCAGGCATACACCGTCCCCAGACAGAGTTGCAAAAACGTCCCCATTCCCGCAATCCACCACCGATTTGTCGTGTTCATCTTCCTGTGCTTTCCATATAGTCCCGGTGAGGACCTTTTTTAAATTCATCCCTTGCCAAGTAAAGCCCCGCATCTATACACTGCCGCCATGAAACAAGCAAACCTTCTGTGGCTCGTTGCGGGGATGATCGCGCTGGGACTCGCGGGATGCGGGGACCGGCAAGACCAGCCGGCCCCTTCCCCAGCCACAGTCGAAACGGCGGGTTCGGAAATTCCTCCCGGCGGTCTCACCACCACCGGAGTACTCGCTTCGATTCAGATTCGAGCCGCGCCTTTACCTCTCCGGGGTCCGGTCGCCGTGGACAGCCGGGTAATGAAATCAATTTTCCCTCGGCGCATTGGATTGATGAAGCTGAAGTCCGTGGTTCAGGAGACGTTCCCCCGGGATCCCCAACCCGAAGCGATGGCCAAAGCCCAATACGAAAGCCCGTTGTCGGGACGTCTCCAGATCACGGTCACCGATTTCGGACGGCCGCCCCCACAGTTGGATACCCGTTTGGGCCTCACCTGGCTGGGGGTTCATATCGACCGGGAAACGGATCGGGGCTATGAACGGGATGGGCGGCAGGGTCCTTTCCGCTATTATGAAACCTTCAATCGAAACGGGCAATTCGGCCAAATCAATGCGCTTTGGAATAATCGATTGCTCATCGAGGTCGAGAGCTACGGGCTAGCCGATTGGCACCTGTTACAGGCCCTGCGGGCGATCAACTGGGATCAAGTGTTTGCTCCGGGGGGGACGGAGTCTCTTCTTCAGGCGACGGATGCATCGCCTGTGTCACAATGACCTTCGGGGGCGGAAGATTGGATGGATCTATTTTTTCCCGAACGGCCACGGTAGCCAGCACCCGGGGCACATACATCTGCGTTTGAAGCGGTAGATGAGGGGCAATTTGATCAAAAGTTCGGGCCGAATATTGTTTCATTAATCGCAGGATCCGCCCCTCCCCCCCGTTATATGCCGCCAGGGCCAGTGGCCAATTCCCGCATTCCGCATGAAGCTGCCTGAGATATTGCGCCGCTGCCCGGGCGCTTTTGTCCGGTACCAGCCGCTCATCCGGCAATTCCGTGCGCAATCCAAATCGATGCGCGGTCGCAGGCATGAATTGGAACAACCCCACCGCTCCCATCGGACTGAGCGCATGCGGATCCAGAGCCGACTCCACCTCGGCAATCCAAACCCATGCGGGCGGCACTCCCTCGGAAGCAAAAACCACTTTTAACTGCGGAATGAGGGTTTTCGCCTGGGGCAAAACAGGCCGCTGGACAATTTTGGTTTTCCAATAAGTCACGTTCCGCAAAATGCTGGATCGTTTCTCAGCGATGTCCGCCGGAACTTTCAAGGGCTGTGGCAGGGGTGGCGGTCGTATCGAAACCCGCACCACGATCCCCGTGCCCGTACTGGGCCGTTCCCGTAAAGCGGACGGAGGCATCGTGGGAATCCGTCGCACCACCTCATCTGCGCTGGCCAAATAATCGATGCGCGCTCTCAACCAATTCGCGTAGGGCATTCCCCCCGGTATCCGGCTCAAATACTCCAAAGCCACTTCCGCTTCCGGCAGGTTCCAGGCCAGGTCATCCAGGGATTCCGATTGCAACACCTGCTGGATCGTCCGCCAATATCCTTGCCAGTCAGCTTCGGTGATGGCGCCCACCCACTCCACCCGGTCGGCCGGCAAATATCCCGCCAGCCAATCATCGCCCAAAAATACCCAGTCATCCGGATTGTCGGTTGTCTTTTCGCCAGCCGGCACAGCCCCAGACGCGGTCCAGCCCCAGGCCAGAAATAAAAACACCACCCCCCAGACAGGCCACCCGCGCCTCTTCGCACGGCCGGCAACAAACTGGGAGGTGACACGTCCGCTCATCGTCAGGTTGTCCCCCTCAACTTGAAAAAAGATCGGATCTTTTCCAACAGCACCCCGACCGGCCGGCCGGAATCGGAACCCAGTCCAGCCCCCTTGCGCGCGGCCAGATGGTCGCTCAACCCCTGGTTCCGTTGTTCCAACACGGTCGCGATGACTTCCGCCAGACGGGGATTGCGCCGCAGGACGTCCGCCATCTCCGTGTGTGAGAGGATCAATACCGCCGTATCGGTCTCAGCCCGCACGGTCGCCGTCCGGGGAGCCCCGGTCATCAAAGACATCTCGCCAAAATAGCCGCCCGCTTCAATGCGAGCCACCACGCTCTCCCGCCCGGAATCCTCCCGCACCGCAACCGCTACGCGTCCGGACCGAACCAGGAAAAAGCTGTTGCCCGCCTCGCCCTGCTTCACCAGGCATTCCCCCTTCGCATAGAGCGCCTCCCGGAAATGACTCGCCAATCGGTCGAGTTCCTCCTCCGGCACGGACGCAAACAAATCGGTTCCCCGCAGAATTCGCCCGATCTCGCTCCGGCGCGCACCATCCGCCCGCGCCTCATCGTCCGCGGAAATCGTGTGCAGGCGGACATCGCGGATCGGAAACGGAATGCCGATTCCCTCCCGCCGGAAGGCATACCAGATCAGGTCCATAGCATCGCTTTCGATTTGGTCGATCTGATCAAAATCGTTAACGAAGTATTTGACCCGGTACTGGATCGAGGAATCGCCGTAACCCGTCAGATAAATCCGTGGATGCGGATCGGTCTGGATCCCGGGTACGGTCTTGAGGGTTTCCAGCAAAACCTCCCGCACCCGTTTGGGCGGGGCCTCATACGCGGCCCCGATCATAAACGATTGGGCATGCACCGGCGTCGGCCGCGAATAATTGGAAATCGGTTCCCGTGAAATGGAACTATTGGGGATGATGATATAGTCTTCGTTCTTGGTGCATAGGCGGGTGGCCCTCCAGGTCATGTCCACCACCTGCCCCGTGTGTCCGCCCACATTGACCCAGTCCCCGATTTGGAAAGGGGTCTCCGTGTTCAACGCCAGGCCCGCGACCAGGTTCCCCAGGGTGTCCTGCGTGGCATTAGCCACAATATAGCCGACCACCAGGGAGGAAAAGGCCAGCACGTTCAAATTTACCGCGGGAAAGATCGTCCGGATGATCAGGAACAGCAACCCGGCCATCACCAGCCAACAACCGATATCGCGCAACACCACCGGGATCGGCTGCGCTTTTCGAAAGCGACTGAGCGCATCAAATAACAACCAATCCACGATCCGCGTCGCAACCAGGGCGGCGAAAAAGAGAAAGGCCGCCTTGAACACCAGCGCGAGGTAAACGTGAATTTCAGCCAGGGGCTCGCCCAGGAAATAATAGATCGCGCCGGATAAGACTCCCAGATTCAGGCCCCAGGTAATGCGCCGGAGCACTCCCTTCTGCCCCCAAGCCAGCTGCACCAGAGAAACCAGAACATAAACGCCCAGCACTTCAAAGACGGCCATTAACCACTCTCTCAAATGCACCCCCTTAAAAAGACATCCTTAACGGGACTTCCGTGTTCAATAACACAATGCGCACCCCATCGCCACATTTTTTCAATTGGCGGCTTGTTTTTCCGATCAACCGTCCTATACTGTGGTCCATCTGATTCAATCGTATTTGGAGAGCAACCCATGTTCAAAACCTTGTGCCTTTTATTGTGCGCCTTGACGCTCGCCGCCTGTTCTCCCCGTGATCAGTTCTGGAAAAAACCGGATATTGGCAAACGCTACGTCACGCTGGACGAAGCCCTGGCCGCCGCCCCCGCCGCCCGTAACCTCTGGCTGTACGATCAAGGCCAGACCCAAGTCGATCCCAAACTCTGGACGATCACCTCTTTGGAACGGCTCAGCCTTCGTAAAAACAAGTTGACCGCCATCCCCTCTGAAATCACCGCGCTTAACCGCCTGGTGTGGGTGGACCTGGGCGAAAATCAAATCGCCGAATTAAACCCGGTCCTCTGCAAACTCCCCGCCCTGACTCAGCTCTATCTGAACGACAACGCAATCTCCAACCTTCCGCCCGAGATCGTTTCCGCCAAAAAACTGACTTATTTAAACCTCGATCGCAATCATTTGACCCAGCTGCCCCCGGAAATCGTCGAACTCCCGTCCTTGAAATGGCTCCGGTTGAACGGCAATCAAATCACCGCTCTGCCCGAAAAAATAGACCGGCTGGCCCCCACCCTCAAACGCCTTCATTTGAAGGGTAATCCCCTGCCTGAAGCGGAAAGAGATCGAATTCGCAAAGCCCTGCCGGGTTGCGAAATTGTGTTTTAGTCATCGGATAGGCACTCCTTGCCTGATCCCCAGCGGACTTTAAAATCAGCCCTCTTTTGTCCATTGACAATTACTATCAATAAATGATAGTTTCTATACATGGACTTGAAGACTTATAGAATGGTTGATACTTGGTCGAAGGAACTGAACGGGGTGTTTGCCCTGCCAGATTTGAAGGTTTTGTTTAGTCAACAGCCGGAAGCAACCCTATACAGAACCGTGAAGGACATGGTCCGGCAGGGATCGCTGATCAAGGTGAAACGCGGGATGTACGCCACGCCCGATGCGGCCTTGCCGGTGATCAGCGCCAAGATCGCTCCAGAGGCCTACATCTCCACGGGCACCGTGCTGGCGGCCAAGGCTTTGATTGGATCCGTTCCCGCCCGTAAGGTCCAAGCCGTCAAGATCGGCCGGCCCCGCCTTTATCAGTGCGCTCTAGGTACGATTGAACATCTCAGCATTGATCCTCGTCTCTACTTTGGTTTCATTTCGATGGATGGGATTCTGACTGCCACGCCGGAGAAGGCATTCCTTGATGTCTGCTACTTCTATTATAAAGGCAAACAATTCTCCTTCGACCCAGCCACCGATATAGCCGTGCAAGGGTTCGATCCCGGAGTCATTTCAGAGTTTCTAAAACAGTATGACCCACGTTTTGTGGCCTTTTTCCGGAAAGTTTGGAGATCTCTATGATTGAGAAGGAACAGGCCTTGCTGGCCCAGGTGGTGGATCTGTTCGCGCGCACCTTTGACAAGAAGGCGATCCTCAGGGGAGGCATGGTTCTGCGCATTCTAGGGTCGGAGCGCCTCACAAATGACATTGACTACGTCTTCGTTCCTTACCGGTCCAAGAAGGACATTGTGGGGGAAATCGTGAAATGCCTGAAATCGATCGAGGGCGCGGTAGTGGAGTATTCCCTCAACTCGAAATGCTTACGTGCGGTGGTAACGGTGGATCAGACGACGATTCAAGTTGAGGCCCAGGTCGCCTTGGAGATGAGAACGGCAATGGCCTCAACCCGGTTGTTTTCTCCCCGTTTCAATTTGCCGCGGAGGATCATCCCGGTAGTGGATCATTCCGTTGCGCTGGCCAACAAGATGGCCGCCTGGAACGAGCGACGGTTGATCCGGGATCTTTACGATATCTGGTTCTACCTGCAGATGCAGGTGGTCCCGGATGCGGAAAATTTAAGGTCACGCTTGCGACGTCCCTGCTACTCAAGACTGGTCACGAAAGAGGATCATTTTGTCGGCAGCACAATCAACGAGTTCTATGATTTCCTTCGCGCCCAGGCGGCCGGGTTGTCCGATGACGACATCCGTAAGGCGATGGCAGACTACCTGCCGCCGGACGAGACCGTGGGTCTTGCCATGCTGATCCGGGCGGCTCTGGCCAGACTCCGGTGATCCGAAAACCGATCACCGGTGGCGAATGTGAAAATAGAATCCGCTAAAAAGTCGGCGGACGGCGTGGCAGCCGTCCCTCCCGGGGTAAACCGACTTTTCAGCGGAATCATAAGTGAAGACGCGAACCTTTTCTCCCGCTCCGTTAAGCCTCCCCTTCAATCATCTCCAGCCAGAGATGCACGATCAACTGGTGCGCCTCCTGGACCCGCGCGGAAGCATCGGCGGCCACTCGGATTTCAAAATCGGCGTGCCCTTTCAGATGCCCGCCATCACCGCCCAATAAAGCGATTACCACCATTTGCCGCGCCCGGGCCGCCTCTAGTGCTTCTGTCAGGTTCCGCGATTTTCCGCTGGTTGAAAACAATACCAGCACATCCCCTGGCCGGCCCAAGCCCTCCACCTGTCGACGAAAGATCTGGTCGAATCCAAAATCGTTTCCAATACAGGTAAGCGCGGTGGGATCAGCCACCAGGGCCAGCGCCGGCAGGGCCGGACGATCCGCCTTGAACCGGCCGATCAACTCCTCCGCCAGGTGCAACGCCTCGGCGGCGCTGCCGCCGTTGCCCGCCGTCATCACTTTTCCGCCGCGCGCAAAACAATCTAACAAGACTTGCCCTGTCTTTTCTAAAAGAGAGATCTGCGCGCGTAACCCGGTAATGGCCCGGCCGCAACTGGCAATACTGGCCTCGATTTGGGAGGAACGGTTCATGGTATTTATCCTTTCGCAAAGCGGATCGACCAGGGCGTTATATCAGTCTCAGCCTGAATCGACAAGATCCAGCTTCCGTGAGCACCGGGACGGAGGGTCGCCACACGCCCCCCTACCCGCGCCTCCACCGGCATTTGACCCGTCCCATCCAAGACCAGGTTGCCGGTCTCGCCCGCCGGGCGTTTCAGAATTCCGGCCAATTCGCCGGTGGCTTCACGCCAGGTCACCCCGCTTAATTCACATCCGCAGCTCTGATGAAATCCCGTTCCGATCACCCAGGGATGCGTCCGACGGCGGCGTAGACAAATCAATTTGCATCCAAGCCCGGAATAACAGAGTTCGAGGCGGCTCGGATCCGTACCCATCAGCAGATCCTGAAAGTCGCCGGGATGCCGGTAATCTTTTACATTGCGGCGCCCGCCCGGCAAATTGCCCAAGGCCTGGCCGTCCCAGAATTCATACGCCATCCAGGTATCCCGGGCATCGAGCCCCAGGCGGGACAAGGGCAATCCAAAACGGACCACTTTCGGATCCGTATCGCGAGGGGTTGTCTCAAAAGAAAAGAATGCGACCAGATCCCATTCATCCCAGTCGCTTTTCACATGCAGGTGCCAGACGGAACCGGGCATGGCCTCCTGAGCTTGCGCTCCGGCGTCCGCCTCTCCCTTACAGGTTGCCGCATAATCATATCGATCCGAATAATCGACGGGATCGAAAAGATCAATCGGTTTTGCGCTGGTCCCCAAAACGGGCAACGTGGTCTGAAGCACCCGCCAGCGTTCCTCGGGGAGCGTGGTCAAGGCGTCCGAAATATCCACCTGACCTCCCGCCAGAAACGCCACCGTTGCCCGCAATCGGGCCTCTTCTAACGTTCCGGGTAATCCCACACACAGGCAGGACGGCTGAATCCAGCCCCACCGTCGGTTCTTAAATAAATGACAGGACAAGGCCTGGAGATTGGCGCTCTGAAAATCAGGCTTGATCAATCCCGTATTGCCGGTGTCCTGACAGGCATACAAAAGCGGCCAGTGGCCGGTCCCGGGCATTTCCGGTCCGCCGCAGTTCAGGATCCAGGAATCCCCCGCCGCCGTCCGTATCAGTGCCGCTGTTTTTCGTGCGGCCTCCGTTCCCCCTCCGGTCACCATCCGCGGATCATGCCGCCGCAGGGCCTCATATCCGGAAACACACCCGATAAAATCGAATTTAAAATAACGCACCCCTTTATCATGCAATTTGCGGATATTTTCGGCCACCCACGCCCGGGCCTGCGGATGCGACAAATCCAGAACAAAAACCCGGCCATGCGGTTCCCAATACCAGGTCCAAATTGATCGGGGCTGGCCATCTTCGCCGGGAATCAACCAGTCCGGATGCTCCCGGTAAAGGGCTGAAAATTCCGAGATCATGAAAGGCGCCGTCCAGACTCCCAATTCCAAGCCCAACTGCTCCACTCGCTCAGCCAATACCTCCAGCCCTCCCGCGAATTGAGCGTTCTCCTCAAATTCATTGGGCAACCAGTCTTTTTCCCAACCCAAATCCGCCTCGATAATCGACAGACCCAACGGCTTGAGGCGCGCAGCCGCAATCTGTGCCGTTTCGATCAACCGGTCCGCGGTCTCACCCAACCGATAGGGATACCAACTGCACCAGGATACGGGGGGCTGGGGCGGCACATGGACCGGATGCCGGGCGGCTGCCCGGTCGGCAAACTCTTCCAACAAGCACCAGGGATCGTCGCCGATGTTCAGCAGCAGGGGTTCCATCGCCCAACTTTCCCCCGGCTCAATCCGAACCTCACCGGTGTCGTATTCCACGAACCAGCCCACCGGCTTCCCTGCCGCATCCTGTTCCAACCGAAAAGTTCCCGCCCAGCGTTCGGCGGCTTCAAATCCCGCCAGCAGGGCCTTACGCGCCCGGCGATCATAGATTACCGTGAACCCCTGGGATACTTGCTGACGGTGGGCCGTTTCGGAACCGGGTTCACCGGAAACCGTCGGTGCGGGAAGAATTGTCGGCAACAGCAAAGACCGTACCTGTCCGCCATAATTCGCCTGTTCCATGACCCGGACCCCATCGGGCTGCTCCCCAAACTGCACCGCATCGGACGTCTCCGAGGCCTGAGTTCCTCCATATCGAATGGCTTTCACAATTCGGGGCATCCGCCCCCGGTATCGCAATACCGGCTCCAGGCAATACCCGCCCTCGACCGGACGCAGGATACAATCCAAGCTGAAATCCGCATTGAATCGAACCGTCCATCCTCCCTCAACCGGATCAATCTGATCCGCCTCTAGAACCTCGGCGTCCACCTTCAATTGGGGCCGCATCGATCCGATATTAAAGCCAGGCCAATCCTGGCACCGAATAGCCCAGGTCCGGCGTGAGTCCAATTCCATGCGCATGGGTTACCTCATAACGGGGATTTTCATTGCCGACAAAGATACTCATCTTATTTAAGGATGTCAGCAACACGAAAATCAAACCACCTGGACACGGCGGTCACCGCCGTTCTCCAATTTCATCCAAGGCATATTGGTTTCTTTCTGGCCTTCTCCAGCCTCGTCTGGTAGCGTTTGACATATGCCGATGTTGCCGATCTTCGATGATCCATTTCTACGGGCTCAATGGGACGCCGAATTCCTGTCGTTCCAAAACAGTCCCGACGCCAATGCCCTGCTGGCTCGCTTGCGCGCCTGGGCCGCGCGCGAACAATTAACCTACCAACCTCAAATCAAACGGCTACATCTGCACCAGATATAAATTTTTCTCAATGAAAATTACAAAGAAACAGACGGCACCGCACAAAAAAAGACTCGCCCCACCACTCAGCCTCAAGTCCGCAAGCGTTGCTGGTATTTCATTTGAAGACAAGGTCGCCGCCTTTCTATTCTGTGAAATTCTCTCAGGTAAGTCTTCGCTCGGAAAAGAATTCAGAGTCGTTGAGCGAATTGAACGAGTGGCCCTTGATTGGGAGCCTTTCGGGGATTTGTTGTTAACCGTGACAAATAATAATGGCACGCAGACAAGGTGCTGTTGCTCAGTGAAAAGCAACCGACAGGTCAATGCGAAGGGATGTAACGCTGCGATCCGCGATGGATTATGGAGTGTAATTGGGAAGCCGGTTTACGCGAGAGCGGCTTGCATCAAAACTTCGGCACAGTTTTAGGCTTCGTGATGATCCGCTGGATATCTCTGCTTTGCGTTCAATCCATGCCTTTACTCAGGAATGGATGAGCCAAATTGAAAACTCCCTTCCAAACGGTCAAACCTTGCCCCGCGAAGTTGAACTAGCCAGTTTACGGAAGATGCTATTGGCTCACCATTCTTTTCATTTCATTGGGGAATCGGGCTCGGGAAAAAGCGCGCTGGCAAAAACCCTCGCAACCGAGAAATCCCTTTCCGGTGCTGAGATTGTGTGGGTTAAAACAGACCAGTTCCCTCGCTTGATTGCTTCCGTTGCTGACTTTATTGAAGTTCTTCAGCGGACCCGCTTGCCGACAGGGCTGATAGTTTTCGATGCAATGGACGCTTGTGCCAATGACGATGTCTTTAAGCGAATTGGGCAAACAATAACAGCCCTTTCCTCTAATGAGGCATCGACATGGAAAGTGATTCTAGTCTGTCAGACACCAGAATGGTCACGTGTTTCGCGCCACTTGGCGAAGACAATTGCAGGGACAGACGCACTTACGAAGGAGGTGCGTTGCGGTGACCTATCTAAAGATGACATGAATCTGGTCATTGCCAGATCACCCTCGATTCGTCGACTTATTTCACACTCACATCTCTCGCGAATGTTGGCTTCGCCCAAAATGCTAGATCTGATTCTTCGCGGACAACTTTCGGACAATCTGAATTGGGCTAGCGAAGCCGATCTCGTTGATTGGTGGTGGGAGGAGCAGGTGAAAAGTGGGAAGCCATTCGCTGCCGAAGAAAAGATTGCTCGAGATGTGGCGATTCGAATGGCTAACGACCTTGTTACTGAAGTATCACCAGATGTCCCTGCTGGTCCCTCAGAATCAGTTGAAAGCCTCCTGCGGAATCGGGTTCTACGTCGAACTGGGGATGGTCGCTTTCGTTTCGATCATGATTTACTCGCCGATTGGACGCGCGTAATGCATCTCCGGTCACTTGGAGATGATGCTCTTTCATTCATGCGTGCGAACACCGAGAATCCTCCATGGCTTCGGGCCATTCGACTACTCTCGCAGCACTTGCTGGAACGAACACCCAATCTTGCACGATGGCGTTCGGTTGTCACACGATGCAAGGGTGAAATAAAAGATGGAAAAGAGCCTCCGGCCGAAGACTTGCAGGTATTGGACTCCTGGTTGGAAGGCATTGCCTATTGCGCCAATTCATCTCAAGTCCTCAAAAACGTTCAAATCGATCTTTTCGATGAAGATGGCTGGTTGTTGAAGCGCTTTGCTAAGCGTATGTTACACACAGGCACTATTCCGGACCCAATAATCCAGCAGCGCTTTTATCAAATTGACTCCACTTTGGCACAGGAGGCGACAATTCGTTTTCGCCTGCCACAGGCCGTCCTTTGGAATCCTTTTCTAGAGTTTTTAATCGTCAATTCCGACCAATCAACTGATTTCATCCCTGTGGAACTCGCTGAAATCGGTGCGATGTGGGCTCGTTTAGAAGAATATATTAAATTACAATGGCCAGCATTGGCCGATTTAGTCTTGCTCAACGGGGAGAAAGAACTCCACCGGGAAGTATCTGGGGAATACCGCCATGACCGTGGTCCTCAGAGCATTGCTTGTGGAAGCAAGTCGCGCGTCCGCATCTATACATCGGCGTTGCTTGCGGCGTCACAATTTCCCGATCGATCTGCAAAGTTGTTGCTCAAGGCAGCAGGACGCATTCCGTGGGAGAAAGGCGACGTTAGCGATACGGCAGATGAAGGATGGAATGGTGAGTGGCATAACCGTCCATTTGAACAATATGATTCTTATGTGAAAACCCCTGTTGAATCCTGGCCTGAAGGACCTACACGTCGGATCAGCAAAGACTTTTTCCGCGCATGGTTTGATGACACCACAGCGTTAATCCTTTTCAAATTACGTCCTAACGCGGCATGTGAGGCAACCTTGGCATTCCTAATTGATTGGCCAAGGTCAGAGATTATTCGGGGCCGGCATAGTTTTGAAAGCGATCAACATGGCTTCTGCTCTGACGCAGACGACATGTATCCGGCATTTTGGTCTAAAGGTCCTTTTCTGAACTTCCTCCGGCAGGATTGGAGAGCCGCGTTGGGTCTCGTAGTCCGTCTAGTAAATTTTGCCACAGATCGTTACGAGGATTGGTGGCCGTATGATCCAGGTGTTCGGGAAGTACACATCTCGACTCCTCAAGGAACATTTCGATGGAAAGGCAATCATCAAGTCTACGCCTGGAACCGTTTCCATATGAACACGCCTCAAATGATAACCTGCGCGCTCATGGCAGTTGAGAAGTGGTTTGACGAACAAATCGAGGCTAATAACGGCATCTCGGATGCCGTTAACTTGCTCTATCAAGAAGGTCGATCGCTAGCGTTTGCTGGAGTATTGGTTAGTATCGGCAAAAGGCATCCGGATAAGTTCGCCACTGATTTGAAGCCACTGCTATTTCTTCGCGATATATACATGTTTGACCATAAGGCCGTCTTGGATAACCTAGGAGATGATTATTGGTCGCGCGAAGGGGAATATATCAATAAACTTCGGGCGGAATGGGCTCAATTACCTGGTCGAAAAAAACAGCTCAAAAACGCATGCTGCGAATGGCTCATGACAAAACCTGAATTAGAAGCCGTCTTTGCTGAAATTTCGGCGACTTGGCAGCAAAAGGCAAATGCTCTTCCTGAAGGCTCGGGTGAACGTTTGCCGCTCCTACGTTGGGCTGCAGATTTTAATCGTTCGCTTTACAAAGAAGTCACGCTTCCAGACGGACGAAAAGGCTGGCAGCAGGAAAGACCAATAGAGTTGAGAGATGAAGAAGGCGAACAAACACTGTTGCTTAGGCAAACGCTGATCAACTTGCCGTACACATGCACCGAGTTGCTGGAGAAACGACCAAAACTGCCAGACGACCAACTTGAAGCAATATGGCAGAAGCTTCAGCATTGGACCATTTATGAACAAGTGTCTGCAACAACCGCAAAAGTAAACGATGATAGCATTGGAGATTCAACAGCAAATTGGAACCGAAACATCCGGTGGACGATGATTTCTCTTTCTTTGCTACGTCCCAGATTGTGATAATAATTTAATCTTTTGGATGATGGTTGACGAAATGATATTTCTATGCTAATTTCTCTCCAGTTGTTTACAACTGGAGAGAAATTAGCATAGTCTATCAGGGTGGATGATGAAACCGCACTTCGTATCCGAAACTTGGAGCAAAATCGTCAAGGACTTGAATCGGGCGCTGGAAAGCCCTTCCGACGAGTATCCCAATACCCGGTGGATTTCCGGCCCGGCTCTCCGCCGTCTACTGGTTCGCATCCGCGATTCGGTCGGGGCGCCCAAAAACTTCTCTGGGCAGGCGCTGCTCGACTCGCTCGTGGCCTGCGGCATGGTCAAAGAGCTGTACATTCTCCCGGCTTTGCCCAATCGACCGGCATTCACGGCGTATGGTCTGGAGGTCGGCGGCGAGCCATCCATTTCGCCCATGGAATTACTGGTGGCAACGCAACCGGATTTCCGCAAAACCGCGATTTGCTATTTCACGGCCATCCAATATCATGACCTGACCACTCAAGTCGCCCCCCACCATCACATCGCCCTACTAAAAGAATACCCCGCAAGGATAGGCGTCTCGGAACCGACGGATCGCATCCCCTCAATGGGATCACGCCTCTTTGATTTCGAGGGGACGCCTTACTTCCTGACCCTGCGCGATCGTAGCCTGGTTCAAGGAGTTCAAACCGTCCGCATGGCCACGCATTTTCTGGCTCGCGTGACCACGCTTGAACAAACACTGCTCGACACGCTACATCGACCCTGGTCCTGCGGCGGTCCCGCCGTCGTCTTCGAGGCTTGGGCACGAGGCGTTTCACGTCTGGATGAAACACGACTTGCGCAGTATTTGCTCGCCATTCCAAACTCCGAACTCCCGCGTCGCGTCGGCTTCCTGCTGGAACAACAAGATCACGAAGTGTCCGATCCGGAGTTGCGCCGACAACTTCGCGAAGCGCAATCGAAGGCGGGATCTCTCACCGTTCCTCCCGTTCCGCTTTTGCCCCAGGTTCCCGCCCAAACCCTTTGCACAGAGTGGGGGTTATATCTATGAACCCGCTTGAACAAAATCGCTGGAAATCGGCGGTATTGGAAGAAGCGTTACAGGCATTCGCATCGGATACCGTCTTGCGCGATTCTCTGATATTCAAAGGCGCCCGAATTCTCAACCTTCGTTTGGGAAATGAAATCAGGCAGTCGTTGGATATCGATTCGAACCTGGCCTTCGGGTTTCAACAGGCCCACCCTCGGGTGGAAGAGCAACAACAACTGCTGGAAACGCGCTTCGCGACCGCGTTAAGACGCTTTTTTGACCGTCAGAATCCCGTTCGGTTTTCTGTCGAAAACATAACGGTCGAACCACGCCCCACCCGGATGGATCACCCCTTCGGCTGGAATGGGTTTGTCGTTCGGGTGCGGATTCGAGATGGTCGGCAGTCTGACCTGCGGGGGATCCCGGCCGTCGAAATCGATGTGGCAGCCAGTGAAGCGCTCGGACCCGGAGCGGTTTCGGACCTGACGATTCATGGCAACTTAACCATCCGCGCTTATACCTTGGAAAGAATTGCGGGAGAAAAACTACGGGCTTTCCTCAGTTCCCTGCCGGTCTACATTGAGAAAATTGGACGTCGATCGGACGCCATTCGGGTAAAGGATTTGTATGACTTGGCGCGTATCCGCCGCGCACGCGCCACCGACGATCTCAACTTTTGGCGCACGGCGGGAATGGAGTTCCGGCTGGCCTGTAAATCGCGCTTCATTGACTGCATGGGCATTGAAACTTTCATGGAGGGTTCAACCGCAACGGAGATAGCATTCCGAAGCGACCCGACTTTGCCCAAGGACATCGAGTTCGAAGAGGTAAAAAATACCCTTATAGAAGTGGTTGTGTTATTCAAGCAACTTGACATCGTCCCCTTCCAGTTTCCTCTTCCAAGGACACCGTAGACCCTCTGTCAGAATGGACGCCAAGCCGAATGCTTTTTTCAGTCCTCAAATCTAAAATCCGTGTTAGGATGATACCCAGACATTCCGGAATGTCTGCGGGTTCGTTGCCGGGAATCGAAACTAAACAGGATGGCCGATGAAAAAAATATTTGTGGTCGATACCAATGTCCTGCTCCATGATCGCACTGCCCTGGATGCTTTCGCCGACAATACCGTCATCCTGCCCATGGCGGTCATCGAGGAATTGGATCGTTTCAAAAAGGAAACCAACGAACTGGGCCGCAACGCCCGCAGTGTCGTCCGCCAACTGGATCTTCTGCGCTCCCGCGGCAAACTCGGAGAAGGCGTCGCGCTCGACAACGGCGGCATCTTAAAAATCGTCACCAGCCTCACGCCCCTCAGCGACGAAGTCCTCGATGTCGACATCGCCGATAACCGCATTATCCAGGTCGCCTACCAGCTCCACCGCCAGGGCGAACGGGTGATCTTTGTCACCAAGGATATCAATGCCCGGATCAAGGCGGATGCCCTCGGTATCGAGGCCATGGACTTTGAGAATAAGAAGGTCAATTTCGATGAATTGTTCACCGGTTATCGCGCCCTGAAGGTATCCGGCTCCACGGTCGACGAATTCCTCGCCAACCGGTCCCTGCCCCTGTCCGAGGCCAACCTGATGCCCAACGAATTCGTCACACTGATCGACGAAGTCGACCCGAAACACACCGCCTTTGGCCGGTTCATGGCCGATGGCCAACTCCTCGCCCTCAATGCCGCGAACGATACCGCCTGGCACATCAAGCCGCGCAGCCGTGAACAGCGGATGACCCTGGAACTCCTCCTCGATGATTCCATCCAGGTCGTGACCCTCGTCGGCCAGGCCGGCACCGGCAAAACCCTCCTCGCCCTCGCCGCCGGTCTCGAAAAAACCATCGTCCAAAAACGGTACGACAAAATGCTCGTCACCCGCCCCATTATGCCCTTCGGTCGCGATATCGGCTTTTTGCCCGGAGACAAGGAGGAAAAACTATCCAATTGGATGCTTCCCATCTTTGAT